>Ga0207952_1000046_pt1 | contig 155857 bp, 121 predicted proteins | sample SubbioR12Aug_8Ca_FD_184831 | JGI IMG/M metagenome (GOLD analysis project Ga0207952, IMG submission 184831) | Serpentinite rock and fluid subsurface biosphere microbial communities from McLaughlin Reserve, California, USA - CR12Aug_8Ca (SPAdes) | ecosystem: Environmental > Terrestrial > Deep...
CGCTGCGATAATGTCAAACATCTTTTTGGATTCGCCAGAAATGTCCGCCATGGTGTTGACCACCTTGTCGACCTGAGTACTGCCGCGCTGTGCTGTTTGCGCGGCAGAGACAGCCAGTTGTCTGGCCTGTTCAGCATTGCCAGCATTTTGCCTGACAGTCTGGTTCAGGCTTTCCACACTGTTTGCCGTTTCTGCCAGCGATGATGCCTGGTTCTCGGTTCTTTCTGACAGGTCGATATTACCCATGGCAATTTCACCCGAGGCATTCGAGACAAATTCGCTGCTGTCACGTATATGCGTGACCATGGTCTTGAGTTGCTGCTGCATGCCATGCAGGGCATACAGCATGCTGCTGTTGTCACCCGGCTTGAGTGTGACTACCGTAGTCAGGTCACCCTCGGCCACGCTTTTGGCTATGCCTACTGCCACATCAGGCTCACCACCCAGCGGTGCAATGACCAGCTTGTTGATGACAAAAGTCAGGATGGCCGACACCACCAGCACGCTGAAGATACCAATGAAAATGGCGGTATTGCGCAGGTAATTGACGTCGGCCAGTATCTTGTCTTCCGGCACGCTGATGACAAAAGACCATGGTGTTGTTGTAGCACCTATCTGTATAGGCACGTACATGCGCTTCACCTTGGTCTGCATGACGCTATGCTGTATGGTGTCGCTGTAATTCTGGCCAGCCTTGATGGCGGCTTTGGCCACTTTGGATTCGGCACTGTCACCTATGCCTTGGCCTACATTTTTGGCATCCGCATCACCAATATAGATACCATTATTGGAAATCAGGCTAGCGTAACCGGTTTCATAGGGGTGTATCTTGCTGACATCTTCCTGGAAACCTGCCACCGGCAGGTCTACCGTGACTGCACCAACAAACTGGCCCTTGGCCTTGACCGGGATGGTGACCGTGGTCATGAACACATCCTTGCCAGCAATCTTGTACATATACGGCTCCAGCAAGACTTCATTGCCGCTTTTCTTGGCCAGCAAATAATAATCTCCAGCACCTTCTTTTTCATAATCGGTCAGGGCTTCTACCTGGGTCTTGCCGCTGCCACGGTTCCAGTAAGGCAGGTAGCGGCCAGTGGCATCATGCCCTTCCTTGCCCGCATATTCACTATCTTTGCCATCAAAGGCATTGGCTTCCCAGATCGTGCCCACGCCGGTAAATTCCGGATGGCCTTCCAGCACGCTTTTCAATAACAGATCAGCTTGTGCACGGTCTGCTTTGCCACTGGCTTGCATGGCAGCCAGCTCAAATGCCAGGCTGCGCGCTGCGTGCAGGGCGAGATTGATACGTTCAGTCACTTTGCCTGCATTATTGATGGCCAGTTGTCTGGCGTATTGCTGGGCAGATTCTTGCTGCATGCTGCTGGCCTGGCTGGTCAGCAGGCTGATGGTCACGGTAAAGCCTGCCAATACCATGGCAATAACGGCAAAAAGCATTTTGGCGCGCAAGCCAAAGCGCGTATTTTCTATTGTTGTTGTCATTGTAATGATGTGTGGATGTGAAGCCGTTTCTTTTAGCTGGTATGCATAGTATGCCGCCTAGTTTGCGTCAGAAACAGCATTCAATGAATTAGTTGTGAGAATTTGCAACGATTAGAATTCTTCACAAAAACCGAATGGTTTTCGTAGCGTCACATTGAAAAAATTACTTTGCCTTGAAAAGTCTCAATATACCGAGAAATTCATGCAATTGGCAAAAACAAGGATTTAAAGTCAGTGGCCGCATTAGCAAAGCGCTGGACAGCAATTTACTTATGAGACGCGCAATATGCTCCCATATTGCAGGTGCCTGCATACGCGCTACGAGAGAGTCTACCAAAGCCCTGGGTCTTAAGCTTTGGTGTTTGCATCGCATTATTATCTTTTTGATCAATATGGATGCTTTAATCATATTTTATTTATGACATATAATCGCAAAATCTTATAAAAATCAACGTATATAAATGGAAAAATTGATGTTTTTGACGCGAAAATTGTCGTATTTCCCCCTGGTTTGTCTTTTAGTCGCTTGCGGCGGTGGGGGAAGTGGAAGTACGAGTACCGGTAGTACCATTAACAATGGCGGGTCAGCGGCAATTGTTAGTAGTTTAAGTGAGGATCAGCGACAGTTCGAAAGTTTTTATTTGCAAAGCAATGGCGGTGCATATCAATTTCATTGGGGCATTGACCAGTTGTCGATAGACTTTGCAAATCTGCTTACTACACTTACATATGCTGAGGCAAAAGACTTAATTGACGAAAACCGTTTCACGATAGCGCAATCACCTTTGAATTTTGGATCACAAGCAGAATCAAGAGAACATTATGTTTCTGGAGATACAAAGAAAATTGATACTCGATACTACAATGCATATCTGATTAATGGTGCAATTGTCTATTCCATAGTAGCCGAGTCAGATGAGAATCCATTTCGTTATTCCTATGTTGGTAATACAGTTCGTATGGATATTCTTGCATTAGACAATAAAACCATTATTTCAAGTTATCAACTTGAAAATCTGCGCAGCAGAGACCTGATTGGCGGTCTGATCAATACGCCCGCAGAAGCATTGGTTGCTTATGCTGACCTGGCTCAATACCTGGTATATAAAAAAAGCCAAGCTAGCTATTTGCCGGGTGCTAAATACTTACTAGCCTCAAAAAGAATATTGACCGACACATTCATGATAGATGATTGCGTACCAGTCCTGAGGAAAGTCACAAGCATAATTCCATGCTTTGAAAACAGTAATTTACAAGACGCTCTCTCCAAGGGAATCAAGGCATATGGAAAAACCTACTTCTTAAATGAAGGGACCGTTTCCAAGCTTGCAGGTACTTCTGTTTGGATCAGTAATTCCCCTAGGAAGGACATCTTTACTGGCAACGAAAAGCATTACCGTTTTTTTGCCGAGATAGGTGGGAAAATTTATCCTGGTGATCTTCAGTATGCTGGACAAATGTTACTTGGAGATCAAGTGTATGACAGAAAAGCAGATGCAGCCCCATACCTTGATTATTCAGTCTATCTAAATAAACCGGCCAGAGATAGCTTTGTCGCAGCGATTTTAAACCGCTGATGCTAGTCTGTTGATAGAGGAGGTCAGACCTGAGGTCATTTCAGCTTGATATGTCATATTAAGCCAGAGTCAGAGTTTGAAGGATAGGGGCTGATCATTAAAAGCAAAAACCCGTCATGTGTTCATGGCGGGTTTTTTTGTTTACGGTAGACGTGGAGAGCAGCAATGCAGACAAAAAGCATTACGCGATTTTTACCTGAATCATTCTTCTTGATTTTGCAATCCGCTGTTCTGTTGATTAAAGACCGTCTACACCAGACGTTCAAGCGCATTCGATATGCTCATCTGGATTCGAATTGAAGGTGATTGCTGGAGTGGTTTAATTCAGATATGGTGTGAAAAACTTAAGTTTCTGTACTTTTTATATCAAATGCGCCAATGTGTTGTTCTGATGGCAAAGATGTGTCTGATGCCATGAATAAAAATCTGAACTTGGAATTCTTTTTCAGATCATAGTTATTTTACAAAAAAGGGAGAGCAACAATGAAGTGGAAAACCCTGGTTGCCGCTGGCAGCCTTTTGGGCGCCTTAAGCATAAGCGGCGGTGCGGTGCAGGCAGTGACCTTGGAACAGGTAAAAACCTTTACCCTGCCCAATGGCATGAAGTTTCTGGTGCTGGAAAACAGCACCATACCAAATGCGAATATGTACACCTACTGGAAAGTCGGTTCACGCAATGAAGTGCCTGGCATCACCGGCCTTTCGCATTTCTTCGAACATATGATGTTCAATGGCTCGAAAAAATTCGGCCCCAAGCAATTTGACCGCACCATGGAAGCCAATGGCGGTGCCAATAATGCCTATACCAGCAATGACCTGACGGTGTACCAGGACTGGTTCCCGGCAAATGCCCTGCCTGTTATTTTTGATCTGGAAAGCGACCGCATTGCCAATCTCAGCATCGATCCCAAAATGGTTGAAAGCGAGCGCGGTGTGGTCTTGTCCGAGCGCAGCACCGGTCTGGAAAACTCCAATCTGCGCGCCTTGTGGGGTGAGGTGTATGCGGCGGCCTTCCGCGCCCATCCTTATGCTATTCCTACCATAGGCCATGAATCCGATATCAAGGCCTGGACACTGGATGACTTGCAGCGCTATTTCAATGTTTATTATTCGCCGAATAATGCCGTGGCCGTTATCGTCGGTGATGTCAAGGCAGCAGAAGTAAAACGCCTGGCCGAGCAGTATTTTGCCAATGTTCCGCAACGCGCCCTGCCGCCAGTCGTGCGCACGGTAGAACCTGAGCAAAAAGGCGAGCGCCGCGTGTTTGTGCGCAAGGAATCTGCCACTGCCGCCAATCTCATGCTGTCATACAAGATGCCGGCAACCAGTCATCCTGATTACTACGCACTCAATGTCATCGCCAGCATACTCACTGACGGCAAGACTTCGCGCATGTATCAGGCACTGGTAGACCAGCGCCTGGCAACGCAGGTGGGTGCTGATCATGGCAAAGCCTTTGACCCTGGTCTGTTCAACTTCTTTGCCGTGGCCGCCAATAAAGTACCGGCCGCGAAAGTTGAAGCAGCGATGTTGAGTGAAATAGACAAGCTCATCAAGGATGGCGTCACCGCAGAAGAACTGCAAAAAGTGAAGAACCAGAAATTGCTGAACTTCTATCGCACCCAGGAAACCATCAATGGCAAGGCATCCCAGCTTGGTGAATATGAAGTGTATTTTGGCGATTACAAAAAACTCTTCGATGCACCTGATGCCTATCGCAAGCTGACTCCAGCCGATATCCAGAGTGTCGCAGCCAAATACTTCAAGAAATCACAAAGAACAGTAGGCGTGCTCGCCGCTGTGGAGGAATAAGAAGATGATCAGTAAAAATATAATCAGCCTCAGCCTGGCCAGCCTGAGCTTGCTGGCAGCCACCAGTCAGGCTGCCGAATTTCGCCTGCCAGCCTTTGAAACTACCAAACTGCCAAACGGCCTGACTGTGTATCTGATGGAGCGTCATGACGTGCCCCTGATCGCCGTACGTGCTGTAGTCAAAGCCGGTGCCGTCAGTGATGCCACTAATGCGGGCCTGGCCAACCTGACTGGCGACGCCTTGTTGCTGGGTAGCAGCAAGTACGATAAAAAGACCCTGGACCAGACTTTTGATTTTCGCGGTGGCCGTATTGGCAGTAGCACGACCACAGAATCCACTTCCCTGAATGCTGATTTCGCCAGTGCCGATGTGGATGTACTCTTGCCCATCTTTGCTGACGCCATGCTGCGCCCGGTATTTGAAGCAGAAGAATTTGGCAAGCTACGCTCACGCACCATTGATGGCCTGAAACAAGCCAAGGAAAGCCCGCGCAATGTCGTGCAAACCTATTACCGCAGCATGTTGTTTGGTAATGGTGCCTATGCCAACCCGGTGTCAGGTACGGTCACCAGCGTGACCGCGTTGCAGCCTCAGGATGCCAAAAAATTCCATCAAAGCTATTACCGCCCTGAAAATGCTGCTCTGGTGATTGTTGGTGATTTCAAACCCAGTGCCATGCGCGCTCAGTTGGCCAGCCTGTTCGGCTCATGGAAAGCCACAACTGCCGCACCTGCTACCGCTGCCAATGGCAAGGTAGAGGCGGACAAGGCCCGCGTCTGGCTGGTCAACAAGTCAGATGCCGTGGAAACCACTTTCCTGTTTGGTGGCAAGGGCATCGCCCGCAATGACCCTGACTATGTGCCGCTGCAAGTCATCAATACCATTTTGGGCGGGCGTTTTACGTCCTGGCTCAATGATGAATTGCGTGTCAATTCTGGTTTGACCTATGGTGCTGGCAGCAGCTTCACACCTCTGGCTGAGACTGGTAGCTTTGCTGTTTCCAGTTTTACGGCCACTCCCAAGACCGAGGCGGCGCTGGCATTGGCCACCAAGACTTACCAGCGCCTGTGGGACAAGGGTATTGATGCGGCAACCCTGGAATCAGCCAAGGCCTATGTCAAAGGGCAGTTCCCGCCGCGTTTTGAAACCAACCAGCAGCTCGCCGGCTTGCTGGGTGACATGTTTGTTGCCAGGGTAGGACGTGAGCAAATTGATCATTTCATGCGCGATGTGGATGGTCTCAATGTAGACAAAGCCAAACAACTCGTGGACAAACACTTCCCACGCGATAAGCTGCAAATGATATTGATAGGCAAGGCAGAAAGCATACGCAGCATCGCTGCCACTTATGGTGAAGTTACTGAACTCGACATTAGCGCCAATGGTTTTGCACCGGGCGCAAAATGAATGGTTTACCGCCATAAACAATTAACCAAGCTGTAAAAAGCCTGTAAAGCGCTTACAATGCATTAAAAACTCCGCCCCAATATGGGGCGGTAGTTTTTTATAGGGCATAAAAAATTATCAAATTAGCCCTGAAATTTATTAAGCTGCAAATCAGGATGCTCTGCTAATGATACGTATTAAACCCCTTTTCGTTGCCGCTACACTCGCTCTGTTAGCGTCGACTACCACTTATATCCAGGCGGGCAATGTACCGGAATCCGGCTACCAGCTGCCACCAGCAGAATTGCAAGCCGTGGTCGATGCCCCCCGAGGGCCCCTGTTTCGCCTGGGGCCGCAGCGCAAGACGGCATTGCTGCTGACCCTGCCTGGCCTGCCAGGTATTGCCGATGTAGCCCAGCCAGAACTGCGTCTGGCGGGTCTGCGCATCAATCCGCGCACTCGTGCGACCAGCCACTTTGATTTTGGCAATGGCATGAGCTTGCTCGATATTTCCACAGGCAAGGCACGTGAAGTCAAGGGCCTGCCAGCCAAACTCAAGATAGCAGAGACTGCCTGGTCTCCCGATGAACAATGGCTGGCCTTTAGCTTATGGGTAGAAAACGGTGTAGAACTATGGTTGCTGGATATTAAAAAGGGCACGGCCCGTCGCCTGATGGCTGACAAACTCAATGCCGTGACCGGCCCCGGTTTTTCCTGGATAGAAGGCTCAGAAAAACTGCTGGTCAGGCTGACACCGCTGCACCAGAGAGAATTGCCACCACCGCCTGCAATACCCGCAGGCCCGAATATGCAGGAGACCAAGGGCGGCAAAACCCTGCAAAACCGTATTTATCCCGACATGCTGAGAACAGCGCGGGACAGTGATACCCTGGACTGGTATCTGCAGACTCAATTGGGTATCGTCAACCTGAATGGCGAGGTGCGCCGTATCACCCGCCCCATGACCCTGATCAAATCCCTGGCGTCCCCGGATGGCAAGCTGATCCTGACGACACAATTGCGCCGCCCCTACTCCACCATGTTGCCAGTGGACCGTTTTGCCCAATTGATAGAACTCTGGGATAACCAAGGCAAGAAGATCAAGACCGTGGCCGAGCGCCCCCTGCGTGAACGTATACCCACAGGTAATGATGCCGTGCAAGCCGGGCCGCGTGACTTCGGCTGGCGTACCGACAAACCGGCTACACTTTACTGGCTGGAAGCCCAGGCAGGTGGTGACCCGGAAGTGAATAGCAAAATCCATGACGCCTTGTTCCAGCAGGCCGCACCTTTTGATACGCCTGCCCAAAAGCTGATGGATATACCCTGGCGTTTTGGCAATGTGCAATGGGGTAATGACTACCTCGCTGTGGTCACTGAAAACTGGCTTAAGACACGGGATACCCGCACCTGGCGCATACAGCCAGGCGTGCCGGACAGCAAGCCAGAACTGATGTTTGCCCGAAAATCAGAAGACCAGTACACCAATCCCGGTAACCCGGTGATGACCCAGAATGCCCAGGGCCGCCTGGTCTTGCGCATCAGCCCTGACGGCCGCGCCATTTTCTTTACCGGCACCGGTGCCAGTCCTGAAGGCGACCGCCCTTTCCTCGATAAATTCGACCTGACCAATAAACAGACGACCCGTTTGTGGCGTTCGCAAGCGCCTTACTATGAAGAAGTACAGGCCTTGCTGAATGACAAGGGCAGCAGTTTTATCACCAGCCGCGAGTCTGTCGAAGAAAGGCCCAACTTCTATCTGCATGATCTGCTGGCCAATGCTGCACCTCGCGCATTGACACAATTCCCGCATCCCATGCCGCAGTTCAAGGGCATCAGAAAACAGCAAATCCGCTATGAGCGTGAAGACGGTGTAGACCTGACGGCCACCCTGTACCTGCCACCCGGCTACGACCCCAAGCGCGATGGCCCGCGCCCCTTGCTGATGTGGGCATACCCGCGTGAATTCAAATCGGCAGAAGCCGCCGGGCAGGTCATAGGTTCGCAATACAAATTCAACCGCATTTCCTATAACGGCCCCTTGCCCATGTTGGCGCGCGGCTATGTCGTGCTGGATGGCCCTACCATGCCTATCATCGGTGAAGGCAAGAAAGAGCCAAATGATAGCTATCTTGAGCAACTGAAGATGAATGCCGAAGCCGCTGTTGATGAAGTCGTGCGTCTGGGTGTGGCAGACCGCAACCGCATTGCCATCGGGGGTCATAGTTACGGTGCTTTCATGACTGCCAACCTGCTGGCGCATACCCGTTTCTTCCGCGCCGGGATAGCCCGTTCCGGTGCCTATAACCGCAGCCTGACACCTTTTGGCTTCCAGTCTGAAGACCGGAATTATTGGAAAGCCAATAAGGTCTACCAGGAAATGTCGCCCTTTAATTTCGCCCATCAGTTCAAGGACCCCATCCTGTTCATCCATGGTGAGCAAGACAATAATTCTGGCACCTTCCCCATGCAGAGCGAGCGCATGTACCAAGCCATACAGGGCCTGGGCGGGGCTACCCGCTTGTCCATGCTGCCAAATGAAAGCCATAGCTACCGCGCCCGCGAATCCATCTTGCATATGTTGTGGGAGCAAGACCGCTGGCTGGAGATGTATGTCAAAAATGCCAAACCAGATGGCAACCGGGACTAGTGGGCTGTAACCGTAGTATGTAAGCGAGTGATTCAGTTGGAAAGGCGGCAGATGCGACAGATCTGCCGCCTTTTCTACATGAACTTAAAGTTTTGCATTAATATGCAAATTGAACCCTTTTCCACACCTAGCCATGCTAAAAACCGTCATCCTGGATGCGAATGCCGTTGCCCGTAATTTGCTGACTTCTGTTCTGATGAATGGCGGTCATGAAGTGGTGGGAGATGCCAATCTCACGCCTGCCAGCCTGGCCCGTATTATCAAGCTCAAACCCCAGGTTGTCTGTGTAGACATCGGTGAAACGGATGAAGAGGGTCTGGCCCTGCTCGACAAGATCAAGTCCGAAATGCCCAAGGCACTGTTATTTCTGGTATCTTCAAAAATTGACTCGACCGTACTGCAAGCAGCGCAGCAACGCGGCGTACATGGTTTCATCGTCAAACCCTTCAATTCTGTGGCGGTGCTGAGCTCCATACGCAATACCATCATCCGTATTGCCAAACAGCAAAGAGCCGCTACCACAGACAACACTCCGGAAAACGCAGGCGAAGCCGGGACAGATTAACTCGTCAGGGAAAAAACGTATTTCATCCAACGGCAGCGTGTTTTATCACATTTTTCCTACACCGTTCATGCAATCCCTACACTGAATCAAACTTCATAAGGAATTGCCATGTCAACCATCGATACCATGCGTTCAGCTTTACATCATTCAGAACAATTACTGCCATCCGAAGTGACGGCCAAGAGCGAAACCTGGCTGACGCGTGCTCGTAACTACCCGGTATTTTCGCGTACCTGGTACCGATACCGGGCGCAGGCATGGATAGGTGTATTTGTCATTGTTGACTTAATGGCGCTGGTCGTGGGTCTGCTGGCAGATACCGACATGCGCCGTATGGCCTCTGCCTTTATCCCTTTTACACTGGGGGGAACAGCTCTGCATTTACTGGGGCCGGGAATGGCAGTGTGGGTCAGAAACCGGGCCTATGCCGGAAAAAAAGAAGTCATCGCTCTCACTCTGGCTTTGTTGCTGGGGGCGGCATGCAGTTACGGCGTATTGCTGGGCGTGAAATACGTCACCAAGTTAATTGCTTATGGCAATGCCAATGTAGAAATTTCGGTAGTTGGCACTTTGGGCGCGAGCAGTAAAGTACCGGTAAGTGCATCCGCTTCTGCCAGCGCGACCTCAGTAGCTGATACTGGGGCATCCTCTGTAAATGGCCAGTCCAATAATAGCCTGGACAGTAAAGACAATAAAGAAAGCAGCAAAATTGCGCAATCACCTACCCTGACGCTGGTGATGCAGATTTTCTCATTTTTTCTGGTTACCGGCCTCATCACCTATACCGGAGGGGCTATTGATCTCTGGTATTTCTTCCGCCAGAAAAAACGCCTGCAAGAAGTTTTGCGCCAGCACGAATTGACTGCGGCGCAGGAAGCCCGCCGTGAAGCAGAATTGCGCCTGTCTGTATTGGCGGCTCAGGTGGAACCACATTTCCTGTTCAATACTTTGGCGGGTGTGCGTTCAGCTATCCTGACAGAACCTGAAAGGGCAACTGCCATCGTCGATCACCTGGTGGATTATCTGCGCGCCACCATACCGCAAATGCGCAATGATGGCAGTTCTGCCCAGGCCAGGCTCAAGCAGCAACTGGAAGCCGCCAGCGCCTATCTGGGTCTCATGCATGCCCGCATACCGCGCCTCAGTTATAGTGTGGATTCAGAAGTGACTGACGCCGCCTTGCCGCCACTGATGCTGATCTCCCTGGTAGAAAATGCCATCAAGCACGGGGTAGAGCCCAAGATAGGCACTGTCCATGTCGCTGTCCATGCGAAGCAATTGCAGCAAGATGGCAAGGACATGCTGGAACTGACGGTCGCTGACAATGGTGTAGGCTTTGCCGGTAGCAGTTCTGGTTCTGGCATAGGCCTGGCGAATATCCATGAAAGACTGGCATCCATGTATGGCAAGCGCGCCAGCCTGGTATTGAAAGCCTTGCCAGAGGGCGGCGTAGCAGCGACTATACTCCTGCCTCTTGAACCATAATTAGACGAAGAGTGAAATCATGACCACAGCCATCATCGCCGATGACGAAGATTTGCCCCGCAAGGAATTGCGCCGCATGCTCAATAAAGTCTGGCCAGAACTAGTCATACTGGCCGAATGCGAACATGGTGCCGAAGCGCTGGAAGCAATACACCAGGAAGAACCAGACATTGCTTTCCTGGATATACGCATGCCAGGCATGACAGGGTTGGACGTGGCGCACGCCGTAAAAGGGCGCTGCCACGCCGTTTTCACAACTGCCTATGACAGCCATGCACTGGATGCTTTTGCAGCAGGTGCCATCGACTATTTGCTCAAACCAGTTTCCGAAGCCAGATTGCTGGAAGCTATCGCCAGGTTAAAAGAACGCATCAGCAGCAAGCAGCCAGTGGCCGATGTCAGCCAGCTCATGTCTGAACTCGACAAGCGTCTGAAGAATACGACAGCAGAGCGGATACGCTGGATCAGTGCCAGCGTCGGCGATACCATCAAGATGTTCCCGGTAGAAAAAATCCTTTTCTTCAGTTCAGATGAAAAATACACGCGCGTGGTGTGCATCGACGATGAAGCCCATGTGCGCAAACCACTGAAAGAAATCATGGAGGGACTTGATCCCGATATTTTTTGGCAAGTCCATCGCGGTACGGTCGTGCGTGCTGATGCCATCACCCGTGCGCACAGGGATGAGTTGGGCAAGTACACAGTCGAGCTGCGCGGCCTGCAAGAAAAGCTCAAGGTGAGTCAGGCCTATGCATGGCGTTTCAAGCCGATGTAAGTAGTTTGAATTTGCAACACGCCCTGACTGAAACACTTGATATTTTTCATCATCTCGCATTAAGATGGCGCTGGCGTTTAAAAAACAGCGCCTTATTTTTAATAATAAGATTTGGATCTATCCAGACTATCCCTTGCAGTTTTTGCTTCTGTATACCCACAACTGAATTGTTGTGCGGCCGGTAGTCCAAATAATAAAAACAACAGGAAATTTATACCATGCTACAAAAACCTGCACTGATAGATATCGGTGCGAATCTGAGCAACCGTCGTTTTCATGCCGACCTTGATGCTGTCATCTCACGAGCCAAGGAGGCAGGTGTAGCACATATCATCGTCACCGGCACATCCGAGCGTGCCAGCCATGATGCACATGCGCTGACGCAAACTTATCCAGGCTATCTGAGCAGCACGGCGGGTGTGCATCCGCATGAGGCAAAAAACTGGAATGCATACTGTGCAAAAGCCATAGAAAAACTCGCTGCAAATGATAGTGTAGTCGCCGTTGGTGAATGCGGTCTCGACTATAACCGCATGTTTTCAACGGAGACAGAACAACGCGCCTGCTTTGAAGCGCAGTTGCAATTGGCCGTGCGCCTGCAAAAGCCAGTGTTCCTGCATGAGCGTGATGCGCATGAAGATTTCTTTGCCTTGCTCAGGCAATACCGTCCGCAATTAAAGGGTGCGGTGGTGCACTGTTTCACTGGTAATACAGATGAACTGCGCGCCTATCTGGATCTCGACTGCCACATAGGTATCACTGGCTGGATCTGTGATGAAAGGCGCGGTGATGATTTGCGCAAGGCCGTCAAATTTTTGCCCAAAGAAAAATTGATGATAGAAACCGATGCACCGTTTTTATTGCCACGCAATTTACCAGTACGTCCTGATGATGGTCGCAATGAACCCATGTTTTTGCCTGTGGTATTTCAGGCAGTAGCGAATATCTTGCGGGTATCGCCAGTAACGCTGGCACAGCAAATACGAAAAAATACTGAACAGTTTTTTGCTCTGCCTGCGTCAGTATCATAAGTTCCTGTTCAAGCTTGTTGATCTCTGGTTTCAACAACATCAGTAGAAATAGGTGATACCACTGCAGCCGGCTTTTGCAAGCTGCGTGACCAGTGCAACAGACCAATTGCGTAACTGATGTAATACGCAGCCAGCATGCCTAACAGGAACAGTGTGAGCGGGCTGCTGGAAAAATCGCCTGGTGGTGCAACAAAAGATTGTGTTGTGAAATACAGCGTAGCCATGCGCCAGGCAATCCGGCCTATCATCAGCAGTGACAGGGCAATGCCGAGATGGGCATTCGGTGTATAGAATTTTCCAGCAGGACCAGAATCAAATTTCGTCAGGCGCAGGCCATACATGCCAAGACCGCCACCGACTATCAGGCCTGCCAGCATGAACAGCAGGTTACCCTCATGCTTGATTGCACCAAATGCCACCAGCCCTATCAGTACAGGGAAAATGCAGACCGTCAGCAAGGCACGCACACCAGAGTATTTTTGCCTTCCTACCATGCGCCGTACACGCGAGATGACACGCCAGACAATGAATGCACCAACAGCTGCGCCTAGCATCAGGGAAGTGGGGTTTGCAGTCGCCAAGAAAAGCTTTCTGTATAGCGTATAGAAGAGTTTTCAAAGTCTATCACCTGCAAAAATTCCGTTAGTACCGGAATGTATCAGTGCAGCTCAAACGAAGCGCATAGTTTTTTGCAATCAGACATTAATCCCTGTATCGTTTGCGTCCATTAAGTTACTGATACCTTGTATTCCTATCTCCATCATGCAGATTAAAACTATCCTCACGCTATTATTGCCAGCAATTTCCATGCTTGCATGTGCCAATTACACGCCCCGCTTGAAACCCGATGAAAAACTGACGGAAACAGATAGTTTTTTATATGGAAGTTTTCTGATCAGGACTGAAAAAATGCTGGTCTCGACAGATGGACATGTCAGCATGGGTTTGAACCTCACTTGCCAGGATGGCAGTAAGTACCTGCTGCGTTTTTACCGTGAAAATCCTGTGCATATCATCAAGATCAAGCCATCAATTTGCGATATCGATGAAATTGTATATACGGATGCAGATGGCAATGTCAGAGAAGTAGGTAGTTTCCAAAATCCTGTACGCAATCTGGTATTCAAGCCAGGCAAGGCTTATTATGTCGGCGATTTTTCTGCCACTGCGCGCACCAACATAGGCAGGAAGATCAATAATATGCAATGGGTCATGCATAATCCTGTAGACAGGTTTGTCGATACAACAAAACTGCTACACAAGCTATATCCGAATACGGTGAGTATTCCCAATGTGAATATGGGTCTGGCGAAGTAAGAGGTCAGCGGGAAAAGGCAAGCATGCGCTGTCATTCCACAGTCACTCAGTCATTAAGCAAGTCGATTTCATTGCTTATTTGTCCCATGTCCGAAAGCTGCCAGCAGCTTTTCCCGTAGTTTGTTAAGCTGCACCCCTGATCCTGATGGAGTGCATATGCGCAGCGTTGACTTGTTACGTTTAATTTCCCTGGCCGCTATCTGGGGAGCGTCCTTCTTGTTCATGCGGGTGCTGGCACCTGTGGTCGGTGTGTTATGGAGTGCCGAGGTCAGGGTGGGGCTGGCGGGCATAGCCTTGCTGATCATGATGTATGTCACAGGCCGGGCGATGAATTTCCGCGATAACTGGAAGTCTTTTTTGATACTGGGCACGATTAACTCTGCCCTGCCGTTTGCGCTGTACTCATATGCTGCACTGAGCATACCTGCTGGTTATTCGGCAATCGTGAACGCGACCAGCCCTTTGTGGGGCGCGGTTATGGGTGCAGCCTTCCTGGGTGAACGCTTGACCCTGCGCAAGATGGCGGGTATGGCGATAGGTGTACTCGGTGTTGCCTTTCTGGTGCGCCTGGGGCCGGTGGAATTCACGAGCAAGCTGGTACTGGCCGTGCTGGCTTGCGTAGGCGCGACCTTGTGTTATGCCATCGTCGGTATCTATACCAAGAAAAAACTCACAGGCATCACGCCCATGCAAATGGCGACGGGTTCGCAAGTGGGGGCGGCATTTGTCTTACTGCCCTTCCTGCCGCTGGCACCAGTGCAGGGCGAGATTACGGCAACGATAGCGATGGTTGGCATTGCACTGGCCTTGTTATGCAGTGCAGTGGCTTACCTGATTTATTTCCGTCTGATGGCAGACCTGGGGCCAACCAAGGCGTTGACAGTGACTTTCCTGATCCCCCTGTTTGCCTTGCTGTGGGGTTATTTGTTCCTGAATGAACACATCACGGTGAACACGGCCATAGGCTGCGCTGGCGTGGTGCTGGCGACCTGGCTGGTGGTGTTCCAGCCAGCGCCAAAAACGACTTGAAGATGATTGAATAAAAATGCCGCTTGCCTGACTCCTATCAGTTTAGTTCAGTCAGCGAGCGGCATTTTTTATTCATCCAGTGCGGGCAATACTTTGACATGTAGCGCGCTGGGTTGCTTGCTGCTGTAATAGACTTTATGCATGGCCTTTATGAAGTCGCTGTCTTTGGCTTCGTAGATATTCGGCACAAAGGATTGTGGATTGCGGTCTATGAAAGGGAACCAACTGGACTGTACCTGCACCATGATGCGGTGACCACGCTGGAAAGTGTGCAGCACATCATTGATGGCAAACTTCACCTTGGTCACCTGGTTGGGCACCATGGGTTTGGCCGTCTCAAAACCATCACGGAAACGGGCGCGGAAAGGTTCGCCGCGTACCAGGGTTTGCTGGTTGCCTCGGTTTGTTTGCGCATCTATTTCCAGGTTGGGTGGATTGACATCGATGAGCTTGACAACGAAGTCCGCATCGCTGCCTGTCACGCTGACAAACAAATCTGCACTCAGCGGGCCAGCCAGTGTCACGTCTTTTTCCAGAACATCACTTTGCCAGGTCAGCACATCAGGGCGGCTGCTGGCAAAACGCTGGTCAGCCGCGACATATTGATTGCTCCAGCGCGTGACTACTTCGGTGGTATAGGGTACAGGTTTGGCCGGATCACTGATGTATTCTTCAAACTGTGCATCCTGGTTGGACGGTGCGCTGAAACTCAGCTTGCCATTGGCATGGAAGTACAGGGCTTTGTCCTTGCTTTCTTTCGGTGGCCAGGCATCAAAACCACGCCAGCGATTGGCACCGGTTTCAAACATCCAGGCTTCGGCCAGTGCTGGCTTGTCGCCGGTTTTCAGATGATGCTTGAAGAAAGCCAGTTCCACGGGCTGGTAAGTCTGTACGGTCTTGTAGCCAAAATGCGCATCACCGACCTTGTCGCCATCAGTACGGAACCAGCCACCATGTGTCCATGGCCCTATGACCAGGGTGTTTTGTATGCCGGGGTTTTGTTTTTCTATGGACTTGTAGGTATTCAGCGGGCCATATAAATCTTCTGTGTCATACCAGCCACCGACGGTCAGGACCGCAGCCTTGATATTTTTCAGGTGTGGCAGGATATTCCTGCTTTGCCAGAATTCATCATAGTTGGGGTGGGCGGTGATCTCATTCCAGAAAGGGATGCCGTTCTTGAAATGGCGGGTGTTGGCATTCGCCACCGAACCCAGATCAAGGAAGAACTGGTAACCATCAGGTGTGCCAAAGTTGAAATTTTTCCAGCCTGTACTTGCCACTGGTTGTGGGCGTGGCTGACCAAAGCTATAGAAAAAATTAAAGGCCATTTGCAGGTTGAAAGCACCATTCCTGTGCATGTCATCACCGCGGAACCAGTCGGCAATCGGAGCTTGTGGAGAAATGGCTTTCAGCGCGGGGTGGCCATCGATTGCTCCTGCCGAGGCATAAAAACCTGGATAAGAGCTACCCCATTGACCAAACTTGCCATTATTGTTGGGCAAATGTTTGAGCATCCACTCTATGCTGTCGTAGGTATCGCTGCTTTCATCGATATCAGTTTTGGATTTTTTTTGATCCACGTGCGGGCGCATGTTGACGAACTCACCCTCGGACATAAAAGTTCCACGCACATCCTGAAAGGCAAAAATGAAACCTTCTTTCTCATAGTCGGCAGTTGGTGCAAGTATGGGTCTGTATCTGTCGCCACCATACGGTGCGACAGAATAGGGCGTACGGTTCATCAGCACTGGGTAACGCTTGCTGGCACTGGCATCATTTGGCACGTACACGGCAGTAAACAGCAACTTGCCATCACGCATGGGGATGCGGTACTCGAATTTGGAATAATTCTTGCGTATATATTCTGCCCGCAGTTTGGCAGCATCGGCATTGTCATCAGCATTGCTGGCACTGACGATATGGCTGCTCAAAGCTTGCGCTGGTATGGACAGGCTGCTGAGCATTGCGCCCAGCAATATGGATACCGCCGGCAACACTTGCCGCAACTGTTTTGTTCTCATGAGTTCCCCGGATATTTTTTTGTTCAGACTAGCTTGGTGTGCAAAGACGCCAACAAGTTCCATTAATCTTCTGCATTTGGGTCGTAGTCCGGCAAAGGCGGCTCAATTTCCACGATCTGGTCTGCGCCCTGGCTGCGGGCAATCTGCAAGGCGCTGCTGACTCTTTTGAGCATATTGTCAGCCGTGTCCTTGTGGGCATTGGTAGTCAGGCCGGTGGCAAAAGTCACCGTCAGGCCGGGGGAGATGACATTCCAGTCTACTTCGGCAATGCGCAATTTCAGGCGTGCGATGGCCTTGCGGCTGGATTCCAGCCAGGTAGTTGGCATGACAATGGCAAATTCATTGGCGGCGACGCGGCCAAAGGAGTCCAAGGTGCGCAGCATGGTCAGGGCTTCTTTGGCTACTTGCTGCAAGACCTGGCGTGCTGCGGCCTGACCATGTTGTTCGAGTATCTGTTCCAGGCCATCAACAGCGATGGCAGCCAGGGTAAAGGTATGGCCAGTGCGGAAGGAACGTGCCAGTTCGCCGTCGAGCATGGCGACTAGCGCACGGCGGTTCAACGCGCCGGTAAGGTGGTCAGTCCTGGCCATGCTGTCGAGCTGGGTCAGCACGGTTTCCAGCGTGGGCACAAGGTTATCCTGATGGCCTTCGTTCTTGATTTGCTTGATCAACTGATCTATTTGTTGTCGTGCGTTTAACAAAGGTTGATTAAAATCTGTGGGCATGTACTCTCCGGCTACGGGCTAGGTCTAGCGCAGGCGCTACAATGGCACTTTACCATTGTCCCTCGCCTTTCTGCCAAGCATGTTATTCACCAGCTCAAGTTCTCCTTGCCAGCAAATACACAGTCAGCTCTTTCCTGGTATGGATTTGTGGATGAAACGCGACGATATGCTGCACCCCCAGGTGTCCGGCAACAAGTTTCGCAAACTGAAATATCCCTTGCTGGGCTTGCAGGGTCAACCCAAGCATGTGGTTTCCATGGGGGGGATCTGGTCCAATCATATCCATGCCCTGGCCCATGCTGCGCATGCCCTGGGGCTGACAGCTACCGCCCTGATCCGGGGGGCGGAGGGCATGCACAGCGACATGCTGGATGATGTACGAGCTCTGGGCATGCAAGTCCGTTTCGTCCAGCGTGAAGCTTACCGCCAGTTGCGGCTGGATGAGTCAGCCTGGCGCGGGCATCTGGCAGATTCAGGCGCAGATGCGTTATGGTTGCCCGAGGGCGGCAGCGCGCCACTGGCCTTGCGCGGCGTGGCCGAGTTGATTGCAGAACTGCCCTTCATCCCGGATTATCTGGTGGTCGCTTGTGGCACCGGGGCAACGCTGGCAGGTTTGTTGGCTGGCCTGGGCGGGAGTTCAAAAGTGCTGGGTATTGCCGCCATCAGTGGCGGTGATTACCTGCGCAACGACATCAGCCGCCTGTTAAGCGAGGCGGGCTACCCTGATTATCAAAACTATGAATTGTTGACGGAATTTCATCATGGAGGCTATGGCAAGGCCCCTCCGGAACTGCTGGATTTTGCCCGCCAGTTCATGTATGAGACGGCGATTCCTCTGGAGCCAGTCTACACTGCCAAAATGCTGTTTGCTTTGCGCCAGTTGTGGCATCATGGTTATCTGGCGCAAAATGCCCGGGTCATCGCGGTTCACACCGGTGGCTTGCAGGGTGCACGTGGCTTTGCCAATATGTAGTCATGCTGTAGTCTGGCGTTTATAGCCTTCGCTATCGGACAGGTGCAAATATGAAAAGACGGCGCGCAAGTTGGCTTACTGCTTTAAGCGGGATGGCAGCTCTGCTCTCATGCTGGGCCTGCACTTCAGCGGCACTGGCAGCAGAGCAGCCTTTGCGCGTGGCGATCTATGAAAACCTCGATTACCCTCTGAATATTTTTGACAAGAACCACCAGTTGCTAGGCGGCTTGCAAAAAGACTTCCTCGACCAGATGGCGAAAAAACTCTCTGCGCAAGTCAGCTACACCCCCTATTCACGCAGGCGCATAGAGAGCGTCGTGATCCAGGGGGATGCCGATCTCATGTGTTATTCCAGCCCGGCCTGGTTTGACCTGCCCAAGGAAGTCGGCTGGACAGTGGCAACTTTCCCCCAGGTGGAAAGAGTGGTCGTGCTGGCAGACAAAGCCAGTATAGAAATCGTCCCGCAGCAGATGGAAGGCAAGAAACTGGTGTTGCAACTCGGTTATCACTATCCGCAAATCGCCAGCCAATTGGCAGACGGTAAAATCAAGCGTGTCGACCTGACCGATGTACCGGGCATGTTCCGTTTGCTGGCACTGGGCGGGGCAGATGCCATGGTCAGTTCGGATGGGGAGATCGAAGGTTATTTCAAGAATTTCCCCGAAAAACGCAGTCTGTACAAAATCTCCAAAACCCCGTTTTCCGTAGTACAGACGCAATGTGCCCTGTCGCATAAATCTGCCTGGAAGCTGGAGCAAATCAATAGCGCGATACAGTTTTTACAAGAAACCGGCGAGATGGACAGGATTATGCGTAAGTATGGTTTATCCATGCGCTAAATCCTGGTGGCGGTATGCCGGGCTTAACTGCTATCCTGCTGGCTTTATTGTTTTTAACTTCTTCAGATGAAATCTTCCCTGACTGCTGTGCTGACGGCTTTGCTCTGCAGCCTGAGCCTGCCTGCGATAGCGGCAGCTGACCCGAATAAAGTCTTGCATCTGTCTTTCGAGGCTGCTGACGATGGCTTTGATGCCATGCGCACCAATAGCACTTATTCCAACTGGGTGTCAGACGCGATTTTTGAAGGTCTGGTGACCTATGATTACCTTGCCCGTCCTGCCAAGCTGGTACCCAATACCATAGAAAGCCTGCCGGAAATCTCAGATGGCGGCAAGACCATGACCTTCCGCCTCAAGAAGGGAATTTATTTTGCTCCCGACCCGGCTTTCAAGGGCCAGCGCAGGGAATTGCATGCCAGCGATTATGCCTATACCTTCAAACGCTTGCTGGACCCGAACAACCGCTCGGTGCAGTCCCGTGTCCTGGATGGCAAGATCATCGGCCTTGATGAACTGGCAGCGGCAGCCAAAAAGACTGGCAAGTTTGATTACGACAAAGCCATCGCCGGTCTGGAAACGCCAGACAATTACACCCTGATCATGCGCCTGAAAGTAGCTGATCCCGCCCTGATTTACTACCTGGCCAAACCACTGGGCGGTGCTGTCGCCCGTGAAGTGGTTGAGCACTATGGCGAAGCCGTGAATCAACATCCGGTGGGCACAGGCGCCTACATGCTCAAGCAATATATGCCACGCAGTAAAATCATCCTCGAAGCCAACCCGGAATACCGGGGTTTTGTCTGGGACTTCAAAGGCACGGGTTCAGAGTGGGACAAGCAGATCATCAAAGACATGAAGGGCAAGCAAATGCCCCAGGTCGGGCGGGTCGAGATTGCCATCATAGAAGAAGAGCAGTCACGCTGGCTGGCCTTTGATTCTGGCCAGCTGGATTTTGAAATGCTGGTGCCTGCCGCCTCGGTCAAATTGCTGGACCAGGGTAAGCTCAAGCCTGAGTTTGTTGCCAAGGGTTTGCGTCTGTACCGTTTCGTGGAACCTGGCGTCACCCGCACCTATTTCAATTTCGAAGATCCTACCGTAGGAGGCTATACCAAGGACAAGATAGCCCTGCGCCGTGCGATTGCCCTGTCCTTCAATCATCAGGAAGAAATAGACCAGGTCTGGTTTGGCCAGGCCATCAAGGCACAAGGCATGGTGCCACCAGATGTGGTCGGTCACGATGCCAGCTATCGCAACAGCAATGCCTATGACCCCAAACTGGCCAACAAGCTGCTCGACAAGTTTGGCTACAAGCGTGGTGAAGACGGTTACCGCAGTATGCCAGACGGATCGCCCCTGAAGCTGCGCATCCATTCTGCCCCCAAGACCAGGGACTATGCGCGCATGGAAATCTGGAAGCGTTCGCTCGACAAAATAGGCATACGCGCAGAATTCCCGGTCGCCGGTTTTGCCGACAACCTCAAGTCTGCCTACCAGTGCAAGCTCATGATGTTTGGCATGGGCTATACCGCCGACATCCCTGACGGCATCGATTTTCTCGAAGCCTATGTAGGCAGCAATGCCTATCGCGGCAATTTTGGCTGTTACAAATCGGCTGCTTTTGATGAAGCCTATGAAAAAGCCCGCCTGATGCCGGATGGACCAGAACGCCAGAAATTATTCAACACCATAGAGCGCATCATGGAAGCCGATACCGCACACAGTCTGGAACTCTGGCGCTTGCGTAACTGGCTGATACAACCCTGGGTCAAGGGCTATAAAACCCACCCCATCATGCGCGGCGACTGGCGTTTCCTGGATGTAGAAAAGAGTAAATAATTTTTACTCTTGCTATGCAAAGACTGGCCGGAAAAAACTGCGCTCATAACTGATGATGCATTTTGTTTCTTCCGCCAGTTTGAAAGCTGCCTGGCATTCTGCATCATCCAGCATCCGTATGCGGTATTGCTCATAAGCCGCCAGGCTGGGGAAACTGAACATGGCCAGCGCCACATTATTTGCGCCTTCAGATGGCAGGAAATAACCATGGTGCTGGCCGCCAAACTTGTTCACCAGCGGTATCCAGAGTTTGCCGTAATGCTCAAACTCTTTCAGTTTGGCAGGGTCTATGATGTAGCGGAGATAGCAGGTAATCATGATTTAGGTTAACAGGATAAAAAAACCTATCTTACCTGTTCTGGCTACACCTGTATCAATCCCCCGTCAGCACACAATTCCACACCATTGACATAACTGGCAGCTTTCGATGCCAGGAATAAGACCGCAGCCGCAATCTCTTCCGGCTGGCCCATGCGCCCTGCCGGTGCGGCATCAGCCAGATAGGCTGAAAAATTCGCGATATCTTCTTCCTTCATTCCCAGGCCATTTTCCATGATGGGTGTACGGGTCACACCCGGGCTGATGGTATTGACGCGTATCTGCCTGTCCTTGAGATCATTCGCCCAGCTGCGTGCAAACGAGCGCACCGCTGCCTTGGAGGCATTGTAGAGACTCAGATTGGGCATGCCTTTACTGGCAGCGATAGAGGCATTCAGGACGATGGCAGAAGCCGGTTTCATCAAAGGCAGCAGGCTTTGCACTGTAAAGAACAGGCCTTTGACATTGGTGTCAAAAGTAGTGGCAAGTTCATTTGCAGTCGTAGTACCAAACTGGTTGTGGATGGCGATGCCGGCATTGGCGAACAGAACATCTATTTTGTCACCTTGTTGAGCTATCTTGTCATGCAGGGTTTGCAGGTCGTTGATACTGGCGACATCTGCCTTGATGGCGATGACTTTGTTGCCAAGAATTTCTCTGGCTTGATCCAACCTGGCCTGTGAGCGGCCAGTGATGTAGACACGTCTGGCACCGGCATGGATAAAGGCCTGCGCGCTGGCGAGACCTATGCCGGAGGAGCCACCGGTGATGAGTATGGTTTGTTCATGGAAAGCGTTTGATGTTGCTGACATTTCGGTTCCTTGATGAGGGAGAGGAAATGGCAGTATGGTGGACAGGGATTGGTGAAACAATCCATGTTTTGTTCATGATATTGGTGAGTAAAATTCAGCAATCCTGTTGCAGACTTTATTGAAAATATGAGCCTGATCAAATTGTGAAACTAACTGCAATCTTAATAGAGTCATTCCACCGGGATGGCGCTTCAGTGGCGTTCATCGCATATCGTGGAGCGTATTACCTTCTGAGTCGTCGTGATTTGGATAACTTGATTTTCAAATGTCCGCACGCGTCGATAACGATTGCTGGCCGGTGGTAGACCGGCAGCTACCCACCTTTTTGTCTCGCCAAAAAAGGTGGGCCAAAAAGGCGACCCAGGCGTAGCCGCCCCTAAAGGGGTTCCCGTTTGTGCAGTACAAAAAATGGGAAGGCCCGAAACTCGCCTTTGGCTCAAACAGCGGTCCTTCTTAATCCATTTTCTGTACTGAACAAACGGCGTCTACACATGGGAACTGCTAAAGTCAAAATCAACTTCAACTTCAAAAGCAACGTCAACACGACCATTATTCAAATTTTTTTAATTTCGATGGCGAACGATTGACGTTTTCCTGCTTACTCCTTCGCCGGACGATATTGTTTCGCCCAGCTAGCAAAAGCACCCACGCTGCGTGTCTGTATCCACAGCTTGCCTTCGCCCTTGAAGCGGCAGACGAAGCCTTCGCCGGAGAAGAACAGGGACTTGTAGCCGCCGACTTTGCTGATGCTGTATTCCAGGCCTTCGGTGAAGGCGACGATGTTGCCGGTGTCGACGACGTAGCCGTCCTTGACGTCGATTTCTATGATGGCACCGTAGCTGTTGAGCCACAGGTCACCTTCGCCGGAGGCGCGGATAAGGAACAGGCTTTCGCCGGAGAAAAAGCCTTTGGTGAAGCCCTGCCATTTGGTTTCTATATTGATGCCAGGCGTACTGGCGACAAAGGCACCGCTTTGCAGGTAGAGGGTTTCACCACGCATGTAGCGGTGGATCAGGTCGCCTGGCGTGGCGGGGGCGATGCCGATTTCGCCGGGGCCGTTTTCAGCAGTGAATTCATTGATGAACAGGTTCTCACCGGACAGCATGCGTGAGATGCCGCCTTTCATCTTGGTCTTCATGACCAGGTTGGTGTCCATTGTGGCCATGGCGCTGGCTTCCACTTTCAGCATTTGCCCACGTGGCAAATCCACCGTGACAAAACCAAAGTCGGGGCTGCCATCGATTCTGAATTTCAATCCGGCGAAGTCTGTCGCTGCGACCGACTGTACCGGGGCGATGCTGGTGCTGGCAGGTGGCTCTTGTTTGAAGCTGACAGGTGGTGATACTTCCGCAACGGCCACGGTAGTTGCAGGCACTGCTGCTTCAGGGGTAGCAATCGGCTTGCTGATGGCTGCATCACTGTCGCTTTTTAAAACCACTTTCAAGCCATTTTTTTCTATGGTCTGGCGGTATTTTTCGGCAGTCTCGCTATCGAGGCCACGCTTGATGACGCGCGGTGCGGTTTCCAGTAAATTTTTGGCTTGCTCCGTGGAGAGCTTGAACAATTTTTCTATGGTGCCACAAGCTTGCTCAAAACTGATGCCTTCAGCCAGTTCACCGGTGAGGACGATATCTATCGTAGTGTTATTCATGGCTGTCCTTATCGTTTGCTGCCAGCTTTGAGATTGGGGCCGAGCAGGCTGCCAAAACTGCCTTCATTATGTGACTGACACCAGACCGTGCCGCGGCCAGTGAATTTACAGACCATGCCCTCGCCACCGAGTATGGATTGCAACCAGCTCTTGCCTGCCTTGGTGATGGAGAATTGCAGGGTTTCGCTGAAAGCCACAATGTGGCCGGTATCGACGATGTAATCACCATCCACTTCTATGGGATAGATGGCACCAAAGGACGACAGCACGGCCGTGCCCTTGCCCTTGAGTTTGAGCCAGAAAATACTTTCGCCAGACAAGATCGATTTGAAACCCTGCCAGCCCAGGTCAACTTCTATGCCTTCATCGCAAGCCAGGAAAGAGCCACCCTGGACGATGAGGTTATCGTTATCCAGCGGCATCACCAGCATGTCGCCTGCCAGGTCAGTCCCCAGCCAGACTTCGCCCGGCGTATTCAGTGGTTCGAAATGATTCAGGAACAGCGATTCGCCACCGAGCAGACGCTTGGCTGCTTTTAACAATGAGCCGCGCTGTTTTTTATGGGTAGTCGTGGTGATTTGCATATTGCTGCTCATGGCCAGCATGGCGCCGGATTCTGCAGTGCAGACTTCACCAGGACGCAGGCTGACTTTGGCAGCGGTGTTACCAGGCTGATTGACTAATTCTACGTGCATGATGCGCCCTTACAGTTTTGGATTGAGCCAGCCAGCCAGGCTGGAAATGCTGCGTGTCTGGATGATGATCTTGCCCTGACCGCTGATACGTGTCACCAGGCCTTCGCCACCAAAGAAGCTGGAAAACAGACCGCCAGCCAGTTGCAGATTGAGACGCAGGGATGGGTCGTAGGCCACCAGATGACTGGTATCGACGATGTATTCACCGTTGACTTCTTTTTCCAGCAAGGCACCATAAGCACCAAACCAGACCTTGCCATGGCCGCTGACCTTGATGCGGAACAAACCTTCACGGGCAATCCAGGAAGCGAAACCAGCGAAACCCAGGCCTATCTTGACGCCTTCTTCGCATGCCAGGAAAGCGCCGGGCACAAGGAAATATTCTTCATCGTTCAGTTCACGACACAGGATTTCGCCTGGCGTGGGTTGCACGATGGTGATACGGCGTGGCGCAGAAGTGGCATTCTTGAAGCGGCTTATGAACAGGGACTCACCACCCAGATATTTGCGCAACAGGCCCTTGATCAGGCCACCATTGAAATGCGCTGTCAAATCCAGGCTGGCGTCCATGCTGGACATGGCATCCGGTTCTGTCATGATGCTTTCGCCAGGCTCGAGTTCCACCTCGACGTAGGAGAAGGCATGGCCTCCTTTGATATTGGTTTTCACTACTAACTCCTTTGGTTTGGACTTCCTCAACATTGCCACGGCGATTTTGCTGCGACCGCTGCTTGCAGGAACTCCTTATTGACGTTTCAGGATTGCGTTGCTGGCGTTGGTTCAGGTGTTGCCGGTACGGGTTTCTTGGGTTGATTTGTGGAAGACTGGGCGACGAATTTCTTGACGGCTTCCTGCAAATCCTTGAACGCGGCTTCCTGATTGATATAAGGCCCCTGCGATTTTTCTATCAGCTTGCGCAAATGGGACATGCGTTTTTCGCTGGCAGGATGGGTACTCAGCAAGCCCATGGCCTGCTTGTAGGCTTCACGCGCCTGCTTGTTGTCGATTTTTTCCAGTGCAGCTTTTTCTTCCGCAATCATGCGTTCAAAGAAAACCGGCAAGCCCGCGGGATTGACACGGGCGCGCATCAGCAGCAATACGCCTTTTTCATCGGCGTCGGTTTCAAAGTGACGCGAATATTGCTGGCTCAGCAGCATGGGAGCCGCATTGCTGAAGACCGCCAGCAAACCGCTGACATCACCGAACACGGCGCTGGCAACCAGATAAATTCCGGCATTGCCTATGATGCTGCGCGTACCATGGCGTTCTTCGACATGGCTGATTTCATGCGCCAGTACGCCCAGCAATTCTTCGGCACTGCCAGCTTTTAATATCAGGCCGGAATGAATGGCAACATAGCCACCAGGCAAGGCATAGGCATTGGTGGTGCTATCGTTGACGATGTTAATGGAATAGCGATAGGGTGAATTTGGCAAGGCTTGCAACAATGGTGCGGTCAGCGGCTTCAGGACCGCATCGGCATCGGCCTTGGGCATGCGCTTGTTCTTCAGGTCATCCTGGGCAGCAACACCGGCACCGAGTTTTTCTTCCCACTCCACCGGCACTTGCTTGGCGGCATAGGCAGACAGACCATCCATTTGCCAGATCAGGCCCACCGGTAAAGCCAGCAGCAATAAGCTGAATCCTATCAGTACACTCCAGCCCAGCATGCGCTTGCGACCCAGCGCGGAAATTTGACGTGAGCACTCGGGATGGGCCAGCAAGGCAGGGTTCTTCAGGATACGAAGGTCGCTGGTGTACAGTACCAGATCAGGTTTATGGGCATGCTTGATAAAGACCAGGGTATTGGCAGAACCACCCAGAGTCAGTTCCATCTGCGCAAATGGCATGGTGCCCAGCAGGGAAGCCACCTGATAACTAAGTCCTGCTTGCGAAAGACTCAGTTCACCAGCATCCCGGCCACCTGGCAGGGATGCATGAAAAGCATGGCAAGGATATTTACTGGAAGCTAAGTCCATGAAGGTCCTGAGGTGATTGAAAATGAGTTGCCAGCTGTGACGGACTGGAAATTTGTCAACAGAGGCGACAGAATTATAAATCAGTGATGCATATTTTTTGATTAAGTTTTTTGCAGTCCATGCCTTAGTATGCTTGTTGTAATGGAAAGATGAATGTATATCTATGAGAGAAAACTTATTGTTCCCCCTGTTGATACAATGTCTTTCATCAATAAATGAGTAGCAATATGTCACCAGACTTGAATGATCTACTGGCTTTCGCCCGTGTCGCCGAATGCCGCAGTTTTCGCCAGGCAGCCCAGGAAATGCAACTGACGGCTTCTGCACTCAGCCATACCATGACCAGGATGGAAAAAAAGCTGGGCATGCGCCTGCTGCAACGTACCACCCGCAGCGTCAGCCTGACCCCGGCAGGGGAACGCCTGTTGCAAAGCCTGCGTCCTGCATTGCAGGAAATCCAGGGGGCACTGGAAAGCCTCAATGAATTACGTGATAAACCGGTCGGCCGTTTGCGGCTGAATGTGCCGCGCCCGGCAGCGCAGCTCACGCTGGCCCCATTGCTGGCGGCCTGGCATGCCACCTACCCGGAAGTGGAGCTGGAAATTGTCAGCAGCGATGCCCTCATCGATATCGTTGAACAGGGTTTCGATGCCGGTTTGCGGTTTGGTGAAAGCCTGCAGCAAGACATGGTAGCGATCCCTGTGGGGCCAGAAGTCGGTTTCGTGGTCTGTGCTTCACCTGGGTATTTGCAAAAGCACGGCATTCCCGCAACACCGCAAGATTTGCTGCAACATCAATGCATACAATTTCGCTTTCCCAGCGGGCAAAGATATCGCTGGGAATTCCAGCGCAGGCAGGAAAAGCTGGAAGTCACTACTAACGGAGCCCTGGTAGTGGATGATTTCTATGTCGCTACCCGCGCTGCCAGCGATGGTGCGGGCATCTGTTATACCTATCGCGGCTATTCAGAAGCACTGGTACAGCAGGGGCAATTGCAGTATGTGCTGGAAGACTGGTGGCCAGCGCCTGAACGTACTTATTTGTACTATCCCAGCCGCCGTCATCAGCCGGCGGTCTTGCGGGCATTCATCGATTTCATGAAATAAGTCACAGTATTTATTTTGGTGTTGTCGCAATCTCCCAGGAAAAACTGCCGCCTTTTGATTTAACAGTGTCATACAGGCTACTCACCTGCTTATCCACTTTGTTATCCTGAGGATCGACTTTGTTGCTGGTTTGCAGTTTCCATTTTTTCGTTGTGGCTTTGTCGCTGGATGCCTTGATGTTAAATTCAACCTGGTAACTCAATCCCATATCCTCGACAGCCTTGCGAAACACGTCAAGGCCTGCCATGTCTTCAGTCTCATAAGATATTTTCAAAAGGACATCGACCTTAGGTTTTTTTGCGTATTGACGTACTGCTTCCGAGGGTAAGTCGATGGCGTGAGCAATGGGCAATGCGCTAAAGAAGCCGAGCAGGGCGGATGCGAATACCAGGTATTTTTTCATGGCGTACAAGTTTCCTGAGTTTGATTTAATCGGTATTACATATCAGATAAAGTGCCAAACTGATATCTGATAATATCAAAAATATAATTTAAAAGTAAGTAAAAATAAATAAGATTTTTATTTTTTGTCAAGTGCCACTGGCAGGTATTTCCCCTGACTTTGCCACAGGAGAGTAAACTATAGGGATAACCATCTTGTCGCATCCTGCGATACGAGAGAACGAGCGAGCATCGCCATGTCAGAAAACACCCCCCCGATTACTTTTGAAGACCTGCAACTGAGTGCGCCTATTCTGCGCGCCTTGCAGGATGTAGGCTATGAAACACCATCGCCGATACAGGCGGCCACCATACCGATTTTGTTGTCTAACCGCGATGTGTTGGGCCAAGCCCAGACTGGTACAGGCAAAACCGCTGCCTTTGCCCTGCCCATCCTGTCACGTCTGGATATCCGTCAGACCACGCCACAGGCGCTGGTGCTGGCACCAACGCGTGAACTGGCAATACAGGTCGCTGAAGCCTTCCAGACCTATGCCCGCCATATCCCCGGCTTTCATGTCCTGCCTATCTACGGCGGCCAAAGCTATGGCCCGCAACTCTCGGCCCTGCGCCGTGGTGTGCATGTCGTAGTCGGTACGCCAGGCCGTGTGATTGATCATCTGGACAAGGGCACGCTGGATCTGTCCGCACTCAAAACCCTGGTGCTGGATGAAGCCGATGAAATGCTGCGCATGGGCTTTATTGATGATGTAGAACGCATCCTGCAAGAAACGCCGGAAGGCCGCCAGACTGCCTTGTTCTCGGCCACCATGCCTTCAGCCATCAAGCGCATTGCCCAGACTTATCTGAACAAACCCGCAGAAGTCACAGTCGCTGCCAAGACCGGCACTGCCGACAATATCCGGCAGCGTTACTGGCTGGTCAGCGGCATGCACAAGCTTGATGCCCTGACACGCATACTGGAAGCAGAGACTTTCGACGGCATGATCATTTTTGCCCGTACCAAACTGGGTACCGAAGAACTGGCAGCCAGGCTGGGTGCAAGAGGCTTCTCGGTTGCCGCCATCAATGGCGACATCAACCAGCAACAGCGTGAACGCACTATCCAGCAACTGAAAGACGGCAAGATCGATATCCTGGTTGCCACTGACGTTGCTGCCCGCGGTCTGGACGTAGAGCGCATTAGCCACGTCATCAACTACGACGTACCGTATGATCCAGAAAGCTACACCCACCGCATAGGCCGTACCGGCCGTGCCGGTCGCAGTGGTGAAGCCATCCTGTTCATCACGCCACGGGAAAAGAATCTCTTGAAAGCAATTGAACGCGCAACCCGCCAGCCGGTGTCGCCACTGGAATTGCCAACCATACAGACAGTCAATAATGTCCGTATCGCCCGCTTCAAGGATCAGATTACAGCGACCCTAGCGCAAGGTGGCCTGGAAGAATTTACGTCCCTGATCGAAGATTTTGAACGAGAGCAAAATATCCCGGCAGTGGAAATTGCTGCTGCGCTGGCCAGAATGGCGCGCGGCGATGAACCTTTGCTGCTTGATAAAAACCGTAAAGAAACGAAAAACGACGATAGCTGGCGCGACGAGCGCCCTGCACGTGCAGAACGTGGTGACAGAGGCGACCGTGGTGACCGCGACAGAGGTGACCGGGGTGACCGTTTTGAACGCGCACCGCGTGAAGACCGTGGCGCACGCCGTGAACACAGCCCGCGTACGCCGGAACCTGGTATGCAGACTTTCCGCATCGCGGTGGGTCATGATCATGGCGTCAAGCCCGGCAATATCGTTGGCGCGATTGCCAATGAAGCCAATATCGAATCCAAGTTCATCGGTCGTATCGATATCTATGATGACTACACCATCCTTGATCTGCCAGACAATCTGCCTGGCGACATGATGGAACACCTGAGTTCAGTACGTGTGGCTGGCCAGGCCCTGCGCATCAGTGCAGAAAAAGGCCAGGGCAGCAGCAGTGCACCAGCATCCCGCCCGGCTCCGCGTGTAGCACGTGAAGAAGCGCCTCGCGAACGCGCTCCACGCATAGCTGAGGCAGCACCTGGCAGCAAGCTGAATCAGGTAGTCGATCGCGCCGCCCGTGCTCCTCTTGATGAAGAGCGCCCGGCCAAACCTAAAAAAGACAAGGCTGACGGCAAAGGCAAGGTCAGTATCCCCATGCTGACTTACCGTATCGAAGTCGGCAAGGCTGATGCAGTAACGCCTAGCAATATCGTTGGTGCGATTGCCAATGAAGCCGGTCTCGAAGCCAAGCACATAGGCCGCATCGATATTTTCGACGACTACAGCACGCTGGACTTGCCAGATGGCATGCCCAAGGAATTGCTGAAGCAGTTGAAAGGCGTCTGGGTTGCAGGCAAGCAAATCCAGATCAGCCCGGTTGGCGAAGACCATGTGCGTAAGCCTCTGCCAGTCAACCAGCCATCACCTTTCGGACCCAAAAAAGCCGGTGGTGATCGTCGTGTGACAGAAAAAGCCAAAGGCTATGGAGCTGGCAAACCAGCCGCCGCCAAGCCACATCGCAAAGGCCCTAAATAAAGCCTTATTGAGTTATTAGTGAGTTCTCAGTGAATTATCATTGGCTTCTCATTGACCTAACTCGCAAGCCTAACCCCGCTTCCAGGCGGGGTTTTTTAATGCGATTTTAGAATTGTAATGTATCTAAACTACATATTTTATTGGTGGATCAATTATCGGTTATTTATTTTCATACTATTTATCTTGAAGCTGTCTTTTTATTGATGTATCTTAACTACATAAATCAATAAAGAGACAACAACATGAAAAAACTGACCACTCTGGTATTGCTGAGCCTGCTATCCCTGCCTGTGCTTGCGCAAACCAGCAGCAACGTGAAGCATCCGGCATGGAGTAAAAATACGGCGATTTATGAAGCAAATATCCGCCAGCATTCACCAGAGGGTAGTTTCAAGCGCTTTCAGGAATACCTGCCTGAGCTGAAAAAGATGGGAGTAGGCATCATCTGGATCATGCCCATCAATCCCATAGGCGAAAAAAACCGCAAGGGCACTCTCGGCAGTTATTACGCCGTGCGCGATTACAAGGCTGTGAATCCTGAATTTGGTACACCTGCTGATTTCAAGAACTTGGTAGACGCCGCCCATGCGCTAGGCATGAAGGTCATCATAGACTGGGTTGCCAATCACACAGCCTGGGATCACCCCTGGGTCACAAGTCACCCCGAGTATTATCTGAAGAATGACAAAGGCGAGTTCGTCCCGCCTGTGCCAGACTGGCAGGATGTCATCAAGCTCAATTATGCTAATCAGCAGCTACGTGCAGAGATGATCGATGCCTTGAAATTCTGGCTGACAGAATATGGTATCGATGGCTATCGCTGCGACGTCGCCGAGATGGTACCAACCGACTTCTGGAACGAAGCGCGGGCAGCACTCGATAAGGTAAAACCTGTCTTCATGCTGGCAGAAGGCGAAGCGACAGACTTGCATGAAAAAGCCTTTGACATGACTTATGCCTGGCAGCTCAAGGACTTGTTTGGTGAGATCGCCAAGGGCAAGAAAAACGCCAATGACCTGGCCGCCTATATGGCAGGGCCGGAAAAGAAATTCCATGCAAATGCCTACCGCATGCTGCATACCTCCAACCATGATCTCAATTCCTGGGAAGGCACAGAGTTTGAGCGACTGGGCGATGGCGCAGAAAATTTCCTGGTCTTGTCCAATCTCTTGAAAGGCATGCCCCTGCTGTATTCCGGGCAGGAAGCTGGTAATGCCAAACGCCTGGAATTCTTTGAGCGTGACTCCATCAAGTGGCAAGACCATCCTTACAAGGCTATCTACACCACGCTGTTCCACCTGAAGAAAACCAATCAGGCTTTATGGAACGGTAGCGAGGGCGCAGAGCAGGTGCGTGTCGCTACATCGAATGATGCGTCCATCTATGCTTTTTCGCGCAGCAAGGCAGGTAATCAAGTGCTGGGTATTTTTAATCTGAGCGGGCAGACGCAGAGCTTCAGCTTTGACAAGCCAGTTGCCAAGGGGTTCAGCAATCTGTTTACAGGCAAGAAAGAAGCCATTCAAGCGGGTCAGAAAATTGATCTCAAACCCTGGGAATACAAGGTGCTGTTTAAATAAAAACCAATGCTGGTCTTAGAAAAAAAATGCCGAGACCAGCCTCGTTCATTACTCAGGATAGTTGCATATGTTTTTGCAAATCTTTTCTAATGATGTTTTTAAACGTTCCAGTTCAGTTTCTTCTTCTTTAGCCCATTCAGAAATTTTGCCAGGATCTGTTTGTGCTTTTTTCTTTGCCTGAACTTTTCTGAGTTTAGCGATGAACTCTGCGTTGAAATTTTCAGAATCATCAAAGTCTGGGGTTGTGCAACGGCTATAGCATACTGGTGGGGTGGTCGGGGTTTGTGCCAGGGCATGCAGGTTGCTGAAACAAGCAATTAGTGTGGCGGCTTTTATCCAGGTTTTCATTTTCATGTTTATCGTTTGAGTTTGCTCAATTTACTGTGTATAAGCCTGCTGACTAAATTTGCGTAGTATTTTCAATAATCCAGATTTTCTACCGGCACCTGCAAGGCATCTGCTGATTCCAGGCTCAGGATACGCGCCAGGGTTTGCGAGATGACAGCCAGGTCGTTATCAAAACTGCCGTGGGCAACCCGTATCAGTTCCTTGCCGTTATTGATGTGGGTTTCGTTGATGATGTGCAGATTGGTTTTTTGCTCTGCCGTCAGTCCTTCGCCATTTTCGGCAAAATCACTGGGCAGGTCTTTGCCCCAGTAGAATTGATTCCAGCTTTTCAGCGTAGCAATGGTGGCTTCGTTCCATTGTCCATCCCGGGTTTTCTTGCCGATGAAATAGGCAGAATCAAGGCTGGCAGCCATGCCCAGCAAAGGTGTTTTGTGGCGGGTTTCAAAGGCGCGTGCGACCAGGTAGAGCAAGGACTTGCGGTAGATGCCTGCGACGTTGTCATCCCGCTCGCGCGCATCCGACAGCAGATGGATATGGAAATTTTCGCGCGCCAGAATATCGTTTTCTATGGCCGGGCGATAGGTGCTTTCTGCAAATTCCAGACTGCACGCTGGTGCATACAGGCTGCAAGTGCTGACGCTCAGCTTGCGTGCCGCCAGCAGGTTCAGCAAATGGCCATGCACGATGGAACCCGCTGAATGACCTACCAAATGGATTTCCAGTTTGCCCTTGCCCAGTGCCTTGTTCAATTCCTTGAGGCGGTCTGCGATGGCCAGCAAGCCGCGTGGCGGGTCGTCATCTTCGATAGCCAGTTCAGCATTTTGCTTCATCTGCGTCCACTGTGCCTTGCCACCCAGGCTGGCTGCCATGCTTTCTACTGTGCGGTCCATGACATCGACAGCGGCATTTTTGAGCTGCTGCCACCAGCCACCTGACAGTAAGGCTGCCGGCAAATAATCTTTCAGTTTGTCTTCCAGGATATCACCCAGGGTTTCACTGAGCCCAGTTTTCCAGGTGATGAAAACCGGGTAAATGCCATTCGCCAGAAAATAGGGGGCCATGGCGGCGATGCGCTTGAGCGAATCATCTTCACTGTTCAAGCCACCATGGGCATACAGGGCCAGTTTTAATACCTTGCCAGTGCCATGTTGTTTGAGCCATTCTTGCGGAGCCTGCAGCAAGACTTTTTCTACCGTGGCCGCGGCATTGGCGACTTCCAGCAGTCTTTGTATCAGGCCTCCATCATTGCCCATGACCACGGTCAGGCTATAAGCCTGGTCCATGTTCAATGCAGGCTGGCCAGGCTTGCCGGATGCGCTGGCGCCACTTGGTATCAGGGCTGAGCCACTGGCCTTGAAAGCGGCAGCAGCGGGTATATTGGCGGGTGCTGCCAATTGTTTTTCAGCGCGGGTGCGGTTAACTGCATCAACCTGGCGCACAGGTACGCCGAGGGAAACAGTCCAGGCGTCACTGCCATTCACCAGCCAGTCGTCATAGGTGAGTATGGCCAGGCCTTGCAGGCCCCACTCCCTGCCCCAGGAATTTTGCACGACAAAGCCCTGGTCGGTATAACCCAGCAAGGCAAAAGCGTGGCCTCCTGCCTTTATCTCACTGAAGTTCACTACTGGCAATTGATCCAGCCTGCTCAGATTGCTGGCCCTGGGTGGTGTTACCTCCCCCCAGCCCTGATGCAGCTTGCACGAGACGTAAATGGCACCTATCTCGACGATAGCAGCCTGCATGTCAGTAATCGATGCTTTGTCTATGCGGTAATACACGCCTAGTGCGCGGCTCAGCGCATCTTTTTCCCAGCCGGGCTTTGGCGCTTCGAAATCTGGCACCTTGTCATTCTTGTCTACTGTATAGGGCCAGAGTTCGCGGCTGCAGACCCCATGTTTATGCCAGCCCTTGAGCGCACCACGGCAACTTGATCCCACATAATCTTCCCCTGCCCACTCATCATACAATTGCGCCAGATGGTAAATCATGCGCGGGCTGCTTTCCTTGTTGCTGGAGTCACGTATCCAGAACAAATAATTGATGACGGCAGCCAGACCGAAACCGGTGCAGGCACCATCCTTGCCCTGATTCAGGATCATATTGGCCTTGATGTATTTGGCCAGGCAGTTTTTGACAAAGTCTGCGTCGGGATAGGCGATGGGCAAGTTTCTTACCCTGGGGGTGTATATGCGGTCACGCAGATCGAGGCGGTCGGGCCGTGCATCCAGAGCCAGCTCACTGCCGTTGAAGGGGATGGTCTGGGTAGGCATGGAGGCTCCTGATTTAGGCAATGCAGACGGGCTTGCTTATATTATTGATAATAATAGTGTCTCAGGATTCATATTACTTGGCAATAGTTCAATGATGCTGTGGTGTTAAATGAACACAAGGTGTCGGGCGCAAGGGCCAGCCTTAAATGCCGGGCTTAAATTAAGTACAAACAAAAAGGGCCGTCAAGCCAGGCTTGACGACCCTTTTATTCAGTCAGAATTAAGACTTATTTTTTTGCCGCATCAGCAGAAGCTGAGGCAGATGCAGATGCCGCTGGAACTACTGTTGGTGTGACAGTCAGCGGTGCGGTTGCTGCCGGAGCAGAAGCTGCTGCTGGCGCTTCCTTGATTTCTATCTTGGCTTTTGCCTTCATGTCATCCAGCATCTTTTTCAGATTTTTTTGTTGCAATTGCTGAGTCAGGCCAGCCTTGACTTCTTCCAGTGGAGGAACGGCGACAGGACGGGAATCATCCAGCACGATGACGTGATAGCCGTACTGGGATTTGACTGGCTCTTCAGTGAACTTGCCCTTTTCCAGTTTGGCAACTGCATTACCAAATTCTGGCACCATGCCGCGTGGATTGAACCAGCCGAGGTCGCCACCATTGACTTTGGAACCTGGGTCCAGGGATTTGGATTTTGCCAGACCTTCAAAAGCTTTGATGTCTTTTTTGATCTTGACGATGATATCTTTGGCTTCGTCTTCTGTTTTTACCAGGATATGACGGGCCTTGAATTCGTTGCCACCATTCTTGGTTTTGAAGTCTTCGTATTCTGCTTTCAGGCCTTCATCAGTGACAGCGGCAGTCTTGATGTAATCCTTGACGTAGGCATTAGCCAGGATGGATTGACGTGTCATTTCCAGTTGGTCGGCGACTTCAGGCGTTTTATCCAGACCTTTTTTGGAGGCCTCTTTGGCAACCAGAATTTGCATGGCCAGGTTGTCGATGATCATTTTGCGTGTTTCAGGCGTATCAGGCATGCCTTGTGCTGCTTGCTGTTGCATGATCTGGTCAAGTTGCTTCTTGCTGATCGCTGTGCCATCTACGGTAGCAGCAACTTCGTTGCTGCCGGCAGAAGCAGAAGCTGAGGCTGTAGCCGGTGCGGACGCAGCTTTATCTGCATTTTTATCATTACAGGCGCTGAGTACCAACATGGCAAGCGCGCTACCCAGGACTACGCGGGATTTAATTGACATACACATTCCTTCAATATTGAGCTGACTTTGCAGCAGATATCATGCCTGTCGGCATACGACGATTTAAAAAATGACGCTGAATTCTACTCGCGATTTTACCTGTCATGCTAGTTATTCACTTTTACTTACTAAATTTCAGTAAAAATGGCTGTGTATGCCCCTATGAGACTGTTTCCGGCATTTGCCGGAAACAGCCCCAGTCAGGCAGCAGCCAGGGGATTTTCAGAGACTGGCAAGGTAAGCCTGCAATTGATCCAGGGTGGCACCAAAACCCTGATCCATGCTGGCAAAGGTAGCGTGGAAGACGTGTCTTTCTTCATCCGTGGCATTGTCGAGCAGGCTCCAGCGTATCGTCAGCAAAGTGCCATCGGCATGCTCATCAAAACTGACTGTCGATAAAATTTCCAGCGGCCAGGTCGGGCTCATGGGGTGGTGCGCCAGATTGCCAGCCTCGTCAGAAAAGCTATGGTGATACACCAGTTTTTCAGGGCGGATTATTTCCTTGTAAACAAATTTAGCCCACATCATGCTGTCATCCGGGCCGCGCATGCCAAAGTGATAGCTGCCACCGACACGCAAATCCATGCTGGACTGGACAACGCTAAAGCCTGTCGGTCCCCACCATTTTGCCAGGTGGTCAGCTTCGCTAAAGGTGGCAAATACCAGTTCACGCGGGGCCTTGAGGACACGGGTAATGACAAAATCTGGTTTATTTTCATTCATGCTCGTTCTCCTGGGGGGACGGTTGCTGCAAGTGCTGCAGATAGATTTCCAGTTTGTCCAGGCTCTGTTCCCAGTGCTGACGGTACTGATCCACCCAGCCTGATGCTTCTTTGAGTGGTGTTGCCTGTAGCTGGCAGGGCCGCCATTGGGCGCTGCGGCTGCGCGTGATAAGGCCCGCCCGTTCCAGCACTTTCAAATGCTTGGTAATGGCGGGCAGGCTCATCTCAAACGGCTGTGCCAGTTCACTGACCGAGGTTTCTCCCGAGGCCAGCCTGGTCAGGATGGCCCGGCGGGTAGGGTCGGCCAGTGCCGAAAATGTCATGCTGAGGGCATCTTGCTGCATAGGATGGCTTGATTTATTTAACTAGTTGGTAAAATAAGACAATTTTATTATCTTGTCAAACTAGATTTCAGCAAAATTTTTCAGGTATTGCTGTTAAAAATAAGGAATATTTCCTAAAAGCACAGAAGTCGAGGAACAATTCGCAACTTGTCTGCTCTAAGCCCAAGGCAGTAAGTCCGGTATAAGAATGACAATGAAAACCGTACCGGCATTTCAAAAAAAATCCCAACAGGAGACATTAATGCGCATGCTTCAGGTTTTATGTAGTACCGCCCTTATCGCTGGCAGTTTTTCCGGCCAGCTTGCTCTGGCAGCGGCAGCAAATGAAGAAAAGATCGATCTCGACCTGATTACCAAATTGCGTGACGAGGCCATGAACCGTTCCAAGGCACAGGAAATCCTTGGGGTGCTGACAGATGAAATCGGCCCGCGCCTGACAGGTTCACCTGCCCTGCGCCGTGCAGGTGACTGGACCCGCAGCAAATTTGGTGAATGGGGCCTGCAAAATGTGCATAGTGAAAGCTTCGCTCCCTTTGGCCGTGGCTGGACACTGGAAAAAACCACCCTGCGCATGGTTGCTCCTGCACAAGTTGATTTGTATGCCATCCCCAAAGCGTGGACGCCAGGAACAAATGGATTGCAGCGCGGCAAGCTGGTCATCGCAAAAATAGCCGCTGATGAAGACCTGGCCAAATGGAAAGGCAAGCTGGCAGGGGCCATCGTTTTGCTGGATGAGCCTTTGCCCATCAAGCCACACGTGAAAGCTGATGCGCATCGTTATTCCCATGATGAATTGGGTGAACTCAGCAAGATTGATTTTGATCCGGCACCCTCGCGCCGTGGCGACATACAGACCTATGTGAAGCGTTTCATGTTCGCCAAAAAACTGCGGGCTTTCCTGACAGAAGAAAAAGTCCTGGCGGCCCTGAATGTCACCCGTGGCGAAGATGGCACCATCTTTGTACAGGAAGGCGGCTCCTACAAAAAAGATGAGCAAACCGGCCCGCCTAACCTGGTTGTTGCCACTGAAACCTATAACCGCCTATATCGTCTGGTGGAAAAGAAAAAACCAGTGGAACTGGAAATTGACGTCAAGGCCACGTTCAGCGACGAAGACCCGGAAGCCGCTATCAATGTACTGGCAGAAATCCCCGGCACAGATAAAAAAGATGAAATCGTCATGCTGGGTGCGCATCTGGATTCATGGCATGGCGGTACAGGTGCCACTGACAATGCCGCTGGTGTTGCCATGGCCATGGAAGCTGTGCGGCTGTTAAAAGCCAGTGGCTTCAAGCCCCGCCGCACCATACGCATCGCCTTGTGGGGCGGTGAAGAGCAGGGCTTGCTGGGTTCACGTGCCTATGTGAGTAAATGGATAGCGTCACGGCCAGAACCTACGGACCCAAAGGAACTGGAATTACCCAGCTTCGCCCGCAAGACTACCGGCCCCTTGAGCATCAAACCCATGCACGGCAAGATTTCTGCCTATTTCAACCTGGACAATGGCGGCGGCAAAATCCGCGGTATCTATGCAGAGAATAATGCTGCCTTGAAACCTATTTTTGAAGCCTGGCTGGCTCCTTTCCATGATGTGGGTGCAACGACGACCACCCTGCGCAATACTGGTAGCACCGACCATGTCAGCTTTGACCGGGTAGGCGTGCCTGGTTTTCAATTCATCCAGGATGATATGGATTACTTCAGCCGCACCCATCATTCCAGCGTGGATGTGTATGACAAGGTACAAAAGAGCGATCTGACCCAGGCTTCCATGGTATTGGCCAGCTTTGTTGCGCATGCGGCCAACCGTAATGACATGTTGCCGCGCAAGCCCATGCCTAAGGAACCATCACCAGAAGAGAAAAAAGATGAAGTGAAATCAGCCGAAGAAACGACAAAGTAAATCCGGCTTTTTGGCATTCTCAAAGGAAAGGACCATTTGTGCATACATAGGGAATACAATGCACGAAGGTCCTTTTTGACAGAGATAGCAGATGAGTGAAGTAAGCATGACTGGTGTGGAAAGCGTGCCAGATAGTTTGGCAGAAATGTTGCCAGTTGGCATGATCGCTGGTGGTGGCATGGCAGCCGCAGCCATGGCTGTCGTAGCAAACCGCAAGTTTTTGGCCGCCCAACCGCTTGAGTCGCAAAACAGTGACTGGCAAGCCTTCCATTACGAGCGGATCTCTGCCACAGAATTTGAAATCACCGGTGGCATTGCCGATGCCAGCTCCAGTGGCCGGAAATTTCATGGCCGCCATGATACGGTAGTCATCAGTGAGGCCGAGATACTGGCTGAAATGCGCCTGCTTCTACCACAAACTTCCGCTTTACCTGCAAAACCAGTGAGCCACAGTGCAGCGCAAATCCCGATTAGCCACTGCGAGCCAGCTTCCGGCCCCGGCGTTCTCAAAGTGATATTCACGCTACCGGATGATGAGGCGGGCCGACAAAGAATACTGCGTGTCTTTCAATTGCAAGCTGATTTTTTTGGCGCAAAAGTACAGGCTTGCTCCCTGCATGATGCCAGCCTGTTAAAACTCGACTAATCCTGGCAAGCTAATCATCTTATGCTGCGTACCCTGTTGAAATGGCTGGTCATGTCCAGTTTTTGCCTCTTGCTGCTGGCCTTGTGGAAAGGCAAGGTTTTGCCGCCTGTGGCAGAGGTGGATACCCTGCTGCTAAATGAACCACTGCAAACTCAAATCACACAAACTGCATTCGCAGCCAGCAAAGGCGGTGTTGACTATAAAGTGCAGCCTCTCTACGACTATGACCTGGTTGGTCTGGTGGTCAGCAAGCATGATGCCAAAACCTGGTGGGATCATCTGCATCGTGATTGGAATGACCATCTCAACATCATGGATATCTGTGTGGTCTGGGGTAATAATATAAGCAATGGTGTTTACAATGAGCTGACTTTTTCCAGCGGCCAGTTTACTTGTAATATCCGTGCCCAAACAGCCGAGGCATTTGCTGCCTTTGACCAGACGGCAATTTCAAATAATCATTTGCTGACCGACCAGGCCGCGCTGGCAAAAATCATGCAAAGCGTGGATATTGGCGACCAGATACATCTGCGCGGCCGCCTGTCAGAATATACGCATAATCATGGCTTTGCCTTCAAGCGCGGCACCAGCATAGTTCGTACCGATACCGGCAATGGTGCTTGTGAAACCATCTTTGTCGACAGCTTCGAGATCATCAAAAGTGGCAGCCAGCCCTGGCGACGCCTGGCCTGGCTGGCAGGCCTGATGCTGATAGCCAGTATAGCTGGATGGTTTATGCAGCCAGTGCGGTTTAACGATTGAGGCAGGTCGATGCTGCACTGCACACTGCTCAGGCTCTGCAAAAACTGTCATGCCCACGCTACCATATTTGAGAAAAAGCAAAAAAACAGCATTTAAGATTGCTGATGCGTTGTCGCATTTTGTCTGCATTTTTGAGTAAGTAAGCAACACTTGACGTGAACTGGTCTTATACCGGGCTGATACTACTGTCTGACCAGTATTTTTCCGTACGCTCGTAAGGGAAATCCCGTTTGTTTCCATCCGCATAATGGAGGATACTTGCACAATATGGTGCATCAAGCTCGCATCTTTTTCTCTCGTTATCTTCCAATAGAAGGAGAACGTATGACCTCTTCCCACTTCGCTGAGCTGATTGCTTACGCGCAAGCGCACACTGGCCTGGCATCTGAACGCCAGGGTTCTTTTATCACTACCTATTTTGAAAACACCGACCCTGATGAAATCATCAGCCGTGGACCAGCTACCCTGTTCGCCCAGGCGAATGCTCACTGGCGTTTGCTGGATGCTCCGCGGGCGGCGAATACGCCCAAGATCAGGGTGTTCAATCCCACCCTGGCCGAAGATGGCTTTGTCAGCGACCATACTGTCGTGCAAATCGTCAATGACAATATGCCCTTCCTGGTGGATTCGGTGACGATGGCGATCAATCGCAGTGGACGTACCGCACACTGGATAGTGCACCCGCTGATGAGCGTGGCACGTGATGCGAACGGTAGTGTGACTGCAGTCAGTACGGTGGCAGCGGCAAAGGCTGCTGGCAGCACTGATCCTGTTGAATCCCTGATTTTGGTTGAGTGTGACCGCATCGTTGACCAGGCAGCACAGCAAGCGCTGGTGGAAGATCTGAAAAGTGTCTTGTCCGATGTACGTGGTGCCGTGGTTGACTGGCAACCCATGCTGGCCCGCGTCCGCGAAGTGCGCGCCGCTTGTGAAAAAGCGACACAGTCACCAGAAAAACGCGATGAAGCAATTGCCTTCCTGGCCTGGCTGGAAGACCGCCATTTCACCTTTCTCGGCGTGCGCGATTATGATCTGAAGCGTGAAGGCGACAATGTCAGCCTGGTCGCTATTGCTGATTCTGGCCTGGGCATCTTGCGTGGCCCGGTCAAGACGGCTGAAACCCGCTTGCCACCAGAAGTCGTGGCCCTGATGGATTCCACAGAAATGGTCATGGTAACCAAGGCCATGACACGCGCCACCGTGCACAGGCCAGCCTGGCTGGACTATATCGCCGTCAAGCGTTTTGATGATGCTGGCAATGTCATCGGTGAATCGCGCTTCCTGGGCTTGTACACTTCCACGGCGTATTCTGAACCGGTAGGCAATATCCCGCTGGTACGCCAGCGTGTAACGAATGTCATGAATACTTCTGGCGTCGTGCCTGAAAGCCATGCCGCCAAGTCGCTGCAAGCCATTCTCGATGACTATCCGCGCGATGAATTATTCCAGATCGATGCTGCAACCCTGGCCGATCATGCTATCGGTATCCTGCGCCTGCAAGAACGTCAGCGCACCCGTCTGTTCCTGCGTCGTGACCCTTTTGGCCGCTTCACTTCAGCCCAGGTATTTGTACCGCGTGACCGCTATAACACTGAGCTGCGCGTCAAGATAGGCAATGAATTGATGATGGCACTGAATGGCCAGTCCATAGAATTCACGCCCATGCTGACTGATAGTCCATTGGCACGCATCCATTATCTGGTCAGGGCCAAGGATGTGGCGCCGCAAAACGTCAATCTGGCGATACTGGAAGCACGCATCGCCAAACTCGCACAGCGCTGGGAAGATGATTGCACCGCAGAGCTGTTGCGTTCACATGGCGAGGGCAATGGCCTGAACCTGGCCAACCGTTTTGCGAATGCCTTCCCTACCGCTTATCGTGAAGATTTTTCTGCCCTGGTGGGTGCAGAAGATGCCGACATGCTGGCCAGCCTGAACGCCGGTGCACCGATGATGGTCAAGCTCTACCGTCCACTCGATGCAGGGCCGGGCAATCTGCGCTTCAAGATTTATAACACTGCCAAGGTGGCTTTGTCTGATTCCCTGCCTGTGCTGGAGCACATGGGGGCCAGGGTACTGGATGAACATCCCTATGCCATCGTCAGTGGTGCCGAGACTTTATGGATACATGATCTCGGCTTGCAACTGCCTGCCAATACCGATTTGTCTGCGGTTAAAGTACGCTTTGAAAACCTGTTCTCGCAAGCCTGGGGTGGCGAGGTCGAAAGTGATGACCTCAATCGCCTGGTACTCAATACCACGCTGGATGCACGCTCCATCGCCGTCTTGCGTGCCTGCTCGCGCTATTTCAAACAACTGGGTTTCGCTTATAGCCAGAACTACATAGAAGCGGCACTCAACAAGAATGCACCTATCACGCAATTGATTGCCGAATTGTTTGGTGCGCGCTTCAAGCCTGACTATGTCGGTGACCGCGACCTCGCGCAAAAACATATACGCGAACAGCTGGAAACCCAGATGAGCAATGTAGCAAGTCTGGATGAAGACCGCATCTTGCGCCAGTTCATCGCGACCATCGTTGCAACCCTGCGTACCAATCTGTGGCAAACCACGGCCAGTGGCGCATTCAAGCCCTACATGAGCTTCAAGCTCAATCCTCGTGAAGTGCCGGGCGTACCTGAACCCAAACCCCTGTTTGAAATCTGGGTCTACTCTCCACGAGTTGAAGGCGTGCATCTGCGCGGTGGCAAGGTGGCCCGTGGTGGCCTGCGCTGGTCTGACAGACGTGAAGACTTCCGTACCGAGATCTTGGGTCTGGTGAAAGCACAGCAAGTCAAGAATACGGTCATCGTGCCCGTTGGTTCCAAAGGTGGTTTTGTCCTCAAGAATGCACCACCAGCAAGTGACCGCGAAGCCTATCAGGCTGAAGGCGTGGCTTGCTACAAAATCTTCCTGTCCGGCTTGCTGGATGTGACGGACAACATCGTCAAAGGTGCAGTAGTACCACCACAAAAAGTCATACGCCATGATGTCGATGACCCTTACCTGGTGGTAGCGGCTGACAAGGGTACGGCTACTTTCTCTGATATCGCCAACGGTGTTTCGGCTGACTATGGCTTCTGGCTGGGGGATGCATTTGCATCGGGCGGTTCAGTCGGTTATGACCACAAGAAAATGGGTATCACCGCTCGCGGCGCATGGGAATCGGTAAAACGCCATTTCCGCTCAATGGGTGTGAATACGCAAGACACGGCTTTCACTGTGGCCGGTATTGGTGACATGTCAGGCGACGTGTTCGGTAATGGCATGTTGTTGTCCGAGCATATCAAGCTGGTGGCGGCCTTTGATCACCGCCATATCTTCATTGACCCATCACCTGATGTGGCAACTTCATTTGCCGAACGCCAGCGCCTGTTCAACCTGCCGCGTTCGAGCTGGGATGATTACGACAAGAGCCTGATTTCTGCTGGTGGCGGCGTCTTTCCACGCACCGCAAAATCCATCAGCCTGAGTCCCGAAGCACGCGCTGTTTTGGGTATAGAAACAGCCGAGCTGGCACCAGTGGAATTGCTGCGTGCGATCTTGCAAGCACCGGTAGATTTGCTGTACAACGGTGGTATAGGTACCTATGTCAAAGCCAAGTACGAAACCCATGCACAGGTCGGTGACAAGGCTGGTGATGCCTTCCGCGTCAATGGCAATGACTTGCGCTGCAAGGTATTGGCAGAAGGCGGTAACCTCGGTTGCACACAAAATGGCCGTATAGAATTCGCGCAAAAAGGTGGCCGTATCTATACCGATGCGATAGATAATTCTGCCGGTGTCGATTGCTCTGACCACGAAGTCAATATCAAGATTTTGTTGGGCAGCATCGTTGAAGCAGGTGACCTGACCCTCAAGCAGCGTAATGACTTGCTGGCGTCGATGACAGATGAAGTCGGCCATCTGGTTCTGACCGATAATTATTATCAAAGCCAGGCGCTGGATATTGCTGCACACCGTCCATTATATGTACTCGATGGTCAGCAAAGACTGATGCAGTCTTTGGAAAAACAGGGCCGCCTGAACCGTGCCATAGAATACCTGCCCAGTGACGATGAAATCTTCCACCGTAAGGCATTGAAGCAGGGCTTGACAGCACCAGAAGGAGCGGTCGTGCTGGCCTATGCCAAGATGTCGGTGTTTGATGAACTGGTTGCCAGCAATTTGCCGGATGATCCTTTCTTCAGCCGCGCGCTCAAGGCTTACTTCCCGCAAATCTTGTCCGAGCGTTTTGCTGAAGCGATTTCGAATCATCCACTGAAGCGTGAAATCATCGCCACCTTCATCACCAATACGGTGGTCAATCGTGCTGGTGCAACATTCGTTAACTTCATCGCCTCTGAAGCTGGGGCGACGGCGGCTGACGTGATCCGCGCCTTTACTTTGGCCCGCGAGATTTTTGATCTGGAAGTATTGTGGGATCAGATCGATGCGCTTGATTACAAGGTTGATTCAAAACTGCAACTTGACCTCTTGTCGAAGCTGATCGCCATTGCCCAAAGAGCCTCGCGCTGGATGCTGCGTATACGTTCGCAAAGCACGGACTTGCCTACGCTGATACAACGCTACCAGCCAGCAGCGCGTGAGCTGCGCTGGCAACTGGCAGACTGGCTGCCAGCCAATGCCCACGCCAACTGGCAAAAAGAAGCAGAGGCCCTGACGCAAGCTGGCGTAGAAGCCACGCTGGCACAAAACCTGACAGCACTGGAATACATCTTCCCGGCACTCGATCTGGTCGATCTGGCGCAAAGCACCAGCAGTGAACTGGAGCAGGTGGCACGTGCCTACTTTGGCATTGACGATGAGCTGGGCCTGACAGGCTGGCGCAATCAAATCAATCGTCTGCCTACAGACACCCTGTGGCAGACCCAGGCACGTGGCAGTGCACGCGATGATGTGTATTCGATTGCCAGCCAGATTACCCGCGGCATCCTGTCACGCCAGGAAGATATTGCCAACTGGCGCGCTCAGCATGCACCAGCCATAGACAGGCTGACTGCCTTGCTGACCACCATCAGCGCGCAGGGGCCTGATCTGGCACCTGTATCGGTGGCCTTGCGCGAATTGCGCCACCTGGCTTAAGTCAATTTGAAACGAAGTAAATTAAGGAAACAAAGCCGCCCACCATACAGGTGGGCGGCTTTGTTTTATCTGTCTTGTTTATTGTGACTAAGGTACTGCAAATATGCACTGCAAATACGCACTGCAAATTAATCCTCATAAATCAATTCGTCTGCCTCTTCTTCAAACATTTTTAGCGAGGCGACCAGCAAGTCGTTGAAAGATGTAGCGACATGTTCCATGCAATCAGGGTCATGGGTAAAGCAGATGATTTGTCCCGCCTGCCCTTGTGCCGTTGGTGACATGTCCAGTATCAGTAACAAAGTGCCGCCCCCAAAGCTGGCGAAGGGTAACCAGCCTGGCTCATACCAGTTTTGGCTGATGCGGGTATCGCGTGCCTCTTCCTGTTGATAGTTCAGATATTGCGCAGCCCGGTTTTTCATGCCCATGCGCTCGTTCATGCAATCGCTGAGAGAAAGCAAATCATAGCCGGTCAGATAGCCAGGGCGGGCAAACAGGGCTTTGTAGTAGCCGCCACCATTGGCTGCCAGCCAGGCTTGCTTTAATTCTTCAGGCAAGGGGAAGCCAAAATCTTGTTCCAGCGCAGCTATCTCAGTCAGTGTGGCACCAGGCTGAAGCCCAGGTTCCACGTCGGCATCTGCATACAGGGCAAGGATTTTTGTCAGGTAATCTGAGAATCGCATAAATTTATTTTCTGGGATGCAGGATGATTTAAAAAAAAGAATGATTTTTACAAAAACTGCTATCAATATATACAATCTTGCCTGCAAATGTTGAACGTATGGCGAAGTTTTGAGTCAAATCGCATGCTGCCTCCATCGATCCTGTCCTGAATAATAATGATATGAAAAAAAATTCTGCACACTATTTATCTGCCGCACTGCTGGGCTTTGCCCTGACACTTCCAGCGTATAGTTTCGCGCAGACACATACCGCTAGAGTTGACGAAGCCGCTTTGCGCGCTCATCTCGCACTCTTGTCATCCGACCTGTTTGAGGGCCGTGGTACTGGTCAGCGTGGTGGCGACCTGACTGTCGCTTATCTGGAAACCCAGGCCGCTGTAGCTGGTCTGCTACCTGCCAATGGCAAAAGCTACAGACAGGCAGTCAGCATCAATGGTATCAAGTCTCTGCCACTGGAAAGCTCGGTCAATATACGTCTTGCCAGGTCGCTTAACCTGACTTTTGGTGAAGACTGGATCTGGAGTGCAGGCGATGCCCAGAGCGTCCATCAGCTTGATCATGAAATGCTGTTCGTCGGTTACGGTATCAATGCGCCGGAAGAGCAGTGGGATGATTTCAAGGGTGTCGATTGCAAAGGCAAAATCCTGGTCGTCATGGTCAATGACCCACAGCCCACAGCAGAACAGCCAGACCGTTTTGGTGGCAAGGCCCTGACTTATTATGGCCGTCGCACTTACAAGACTGAAGAAGCCCTGCGCCGTGGTGCGGTTGGAGTTTTGTTGATACATACCGATGCGTCTGCAAATATCGGCTGGGATGTCTTGAAAAACGGTGGCACGGGTGAGCAATTCCAGTTGGCGAATAAAGAGACAAAAGGCCTGGCAATACAAGGCTGGATTACCGATGCTGCAGCAAGCACCTTGTTTGCAGCATCAGGCCTGGACTTGAATGCCCTGCGTCAGGCTGCCGAAAGCAAGGATTTCAAGCCAGTTGCCATCAAGGCCAGGCTCAAGGGTGAAGCAAAGTCGCAAGTACGCCAGCTGGAGCAATTCAATATTGCTGGCATCGTACCCGGTACAGACCCGCAACTTAAAAATGAACTGGTGATCTACAGCGCACACTGGGATCACCTTGGCAAGCAAGACGGTACTGGCGACCAGATTTATAACGGTGCAGTCGATAATGGCTCAGGCACCGCAGCCTTGCTGGCCATGGCAAAAGCCGCGGTCGTACAACCTGCCAAACGCAGCCAGATGTTCTTATGGGTGGCGGCAGAAGAACAGGGTTTGCTGGGCAGCGCCTGGTATGCCAGTCATCCTTTATGGGCCTTGAATAAAACCGCAGCAGCACTGAATCTGGACACGCTTAATTTTGTTGGCCGCACCAAAGACATCAGTGCCTTTGGCGCAGACCGCAGTGATCTCATCGTGGCTGCCAATAGGGTGGCACTGGGCATGAACATGACAATTGCGCCACCTCGTGTGGACGTGGCGGGTGGCTATTTCCGCAGCGACCATTTCAGCTTTGCCAAGGCAGGCGTGCCAGCATTTTCCATAGGCAGTGGCCGTGACTATATCAATGACCCGCAAGCCTCGCTGGAAAAAGCGCGTGGCTATGGCAAGCGCTACCACCAGGTCACGGATGAATATGATGCCAGCTGGGATTTATCCGGCATGACAGAACAGGCACAGTTCACATTGAACCTGGGGCAAGAAATTGCCAACACCAAAGCCATGCCGGCGTGGAAAGAAAATGATGCGTTTTCCAAAATGCGTAAGTAAAAAAAATCAAAAAAAATACTTGAACTTGTTGTAACAAGTTGCTTCAAAGCTGTGCCGCGTGGATGTGGTGTGCTGGCCATATTTTATGGATAAAGAGAACTCTTTTCTTTGCAACATGGGAAAGTAATTAATCATCATATCGATAGACATAAGCAGGGGCGGAAATAGAACAGTTAATAACAAAAAAAGAAAACCAGGAAAGAAATAATGAACAAGACCAAGTTTGCATTAAAGCCAATTGCCAGCGTATGTTTGCAAGTCATGCTGGCTTTGCCCTTCATGCACGGTAGTGCGATCGCTGCCGTGGACACTGCTGCTGTCGTTAAAAAAGAAGATGGCATGGACACTTCAGTTTTACCGGGAGACGATTTTTATCGTTATGTGAATGGTGGCTGGTTAAAAAATGCAGTCATCCCTGATCACAAAACTATAATCGGAAATTTTGATAGCCTGATTGAAGAGTCTGATAACAAGGTCTTGAAGTTGATACAGCAGGCAGGCAAGGCCGAGCCTGGCAGTGCAGTGCGCAAGGTAGGTGATTTTTATGCGGCTCATTTGAATATTGATGCCATCAATCAACTTGGCCTGGCACCATTGCAAAATGAGATGCAAAGCATCACTTCTCTCAAGGATAAAATCAGTCTTGCAAATTATCTTGGCAAGCATCTGCGTGCCGATGTCGACCCCATCAATACTGCAAACATCTTCACCGAAAATTTGTTTGGCTTGTGGGTAGCCCAGGGTTTTCATGATCATAAAAAGTATATGCCCTACCTTTTGCAAGGTGGTCTGGGTCTGGCAAATCGCGAATACTATTTGTCCAGCAACGCCAAGATGGTCGAGCTCAGAAAAAACTATGTGGCATACATAGCCGCAATGCTGAAACTGGCCGATGTCGCTGAACCAGAAGCAGCGGCAAAACGCGTATTTGACCTGGAAATGCAAATCGCCAAAGGTCATACGAACCGCGAAGCAACGTCAGACGTCATGCAAGCCGACAATACCTGGAGCATGGCTGATTTTGGCAAGAAGGCACCGGGCATGGACTGGGCTACTTATTTCAAGGCAGCGGGTCTGGATGAGCAGAAAAAATTCATTATCTGGCATCCTGGCGCTTTGAAAACCTCATCTGCACTGGTGGCGAATACAGCGCTGGCAAGCTGGCAAGACTATTTGCGTTTTCATGTTATTAACCAACGCGTCAATGTATTACCCCAGGCTTTCTTTGAGCAAAAGTTCAAATTTTATAGTGCCCTCAGCGGTGCCAAAGCGCCCCAGCCGCGCTGGAAATATGCAGTGACAGCGACCAATGAGGCATTGGGTGAAGAAGTTGGAAAACTCTATGTAGCAGAGAATTTTTCACCCGAAGCCAAGCGTCGCGTCAATGATATGGTGACGAATTTGCTGACAGCTTTTGGTGAACGGGTACAGGCATTGAAATGGATGACGCCAGCCACCAAGCAGGAAGCCCTGGCAAAAATCAAGGCGACTTATGTTGGCGTTGGTTATCCAGATAAATGGCGTGATTATTCCGGCTTGAGTGTGGACGTGAATGATGCTTACGGCAATCGCGAAAGGGCGCAGGAATTTGAATATCGCCGTGCCCTGGAAAAATTCGACCAACCTGTTGACCCCACAGAATGGTGTATGAATCCGCAACTGGTGAACGCGGTTAACATGCCCATGCAAAATGCCATCAATTTTCCCGCTGCATATTTGCAGTCGCCAAATTTTGATGTGAATGCCAGTGATGCAACTAACTATGGTGCGCTAGGTTCCACCATCGGCCATGAAATCAGTCATGGCTTTGATAATTCTGGCTCCATGTTTGACGCAAAAGGGGAATTGCGCAACTGGTGGAGCAAGGCAGATCTGGCGCATTTCAAGGCATCCTCCAAAGCACTGATTGCGCAGTTTAATCAGTATCGTCCCTTCCCGGATCTGGCTGTCAATGGTGCCCAGACATTGGGTGAGAATATCGCTGACCTGGCCGGCCTGATGGCAGCGTATGACGCATATCATGCCTCGATGAAACAAAAAGGGTTGGCAATTACCAAAGAAGATGAGAAAGAATTCTTTTTGTCTTATGCGTATAGCTGGCGTCGTAAAATGCGCGACGAAACTTTGCGTACCATTATTATTACCAATGAACATGCTCCAGTTCAATATCGCATACTGACAGTGCGCAACCTGGATGCCTGGTACGATGCATTTGCAGTACAGCCAGGACAAAAACAATATCTCGCACCCAAGAATCGCGTCAAGATCTGGTAAGTCGATATTGATGACAGCATCATGTGCATGCGGTCATTTCTGGTTTTAATAATGTAAGTTAATTGGTTTTGGCGCAGTCAATTATCAGATTTCATAAGAAAGAAAATAATGAAAAAGACTAAGTTCGTATTAAAACCGGTCGCCAGTGTTTGTCTGCAAGTCATGCTGAGCGTACCCTTGATGCACAGCATGGCACATGCTGCTGATGCACCTTCTGCGGCTGCTACCAGGCCAGCAAGCTCGGTAAAAAAAGAAACCGGCATGGATACCTCGGTCGCGCCTGGTGATGACTTTAACCGCTATGCCAATGGCGGTTGGGAAAAGACAGCCGTCATCCCTGACGACAAAGTTACCGTCGGTATTTTTGATGTACTTGTAGAAGAGTCTGATGCCAAGGTCTTGAAAATCATCGAACAGGCGACCAAGGCAGAAGCGGGCAGTGCCACGCGCAAGATAGGTGATTTTTATGCGTCTTACCTGAATATCGATGCCATCAATCAGCGCGGCCTGGCTCCTTTGCAGGCTGAGTTGCAGAGTATTGCGGACATCAAGGACAAAGCTGGGCTGGCGACATATCTGGGCAAACATTTGCGTGCTGATGTAGACCCTATCAATGCCACCAATGTATTTACTGAAAACCTGTTTGGCCTGTGGGTGTCGCAAGGCTTTCATGACCATACCAAATACATGCCTTACCTCTTGCAGGGTGGCCTGGGCTTGCCTGACCGTGAATACTATTTGTCCAGCAGCCCCAGAATGGCTGAGATCAGGAAAAACTATCTGGCGCATATAACAGCAACCCTGAAACTGATCAATGTGCCAGATGCTGAACTAGCCGCGAAGCGGGTATTCGACCTGGAAGTGCTTATCGCCAAAGGCCATGCCAATCGCGAAGCAACATCCGATGTCTTGAAAGCCGACAATACCTGGAGCCTGGCCGACTTCAACAGACAAGCCGCTGGTCTCGACTGGGCTACTTATTTCAAGGCAGCAGGTCTGGATGCGCAAGGCAAATTCATCATCTGGCATCCCACAGCATTGAAAGCCTCATCTGCCCTGGTGAAGAATGCAGCGCTGGCAAGCTGGCAAGATTATTTACGCTTCCATGCCATCAACCAGCGTTCCACTGTATTGCCACAGGCTTTCTTTGATCAGCGTTTTAAATTCTATAGCACGCTCAATGGTGCCAAGGCACCGCAGCTGCGCTGGAAATATGCAGTGACAGCGACCAATAATGCACTGGGTGAAGAAATCGGAAAATTGTATGTGGCAGAGAATTTTTCTGCTGATTCCAAGACCCGCATCAACGGCATGGTCAGCAATATCCTGGCCGCCTTTGGTGAACGTGTACAGGCATTGAGATGGATGACGCCAGCCACCAAGCAAGAGGCACTGGCCAAGATCAAGGCGACTTATGTCGGTGTTGGTTATCCAGACAAATGGCGTGATTATTCTGGCCTGGTGGTCGATGCGAATGATGCCTATGGCAACCGTGAACGCTCTCAGGAATTTGAATACCGCCGCGCCCTGGCAAAATTTGGCCAGCCTGTCGATGTGACAGAATGGTGCATGAACCCGCAACTGGTGAATGCCGTTAACATGCCACTGCAAAATGCCATCAATTTTCCGGCGGCGTATTTGCAATCACCAAACTTTGATCTGGCTGCCAGCGACGCCACCAATTACGGTGCATTGGGTGCCACGATAGGTCATGAAATCAGCCACAGCTTTGATAATTCTGGCGCGATGTTCGACGCAAAAGGAGAGTTGCGCAATTGGTGGAACAAGGCCGATCTGGCACATTTCAAGACTTCGTCCAAGGCCCTGATCGCCCAATTCAATCAATACAAGGCCTTCCCTGATCTGTCCATCAATGGTGCCCAGACCCTGGGTGAAAACATTGCAGACCTGGCTGGTTTGATGGCAGCCTATGATGCCTATCGTACTTCGATGAAGCAAAAGGGCCAGATGATTACCAAGGATGACGAACAGGAATTTTTCCTCGCCTATGCCCGCAGCTGGCGCGGCAAGATGCGTGATGAAACCTTGCGTACCGCCATCATTACCAATGAGCATGCGCCGGGACAATACCGCGTCCTGACCGTGCGTAATCTGGATGCCTGGTACGATGCCTTTGCCGTGCAGCCGGGTCAGAAGCAATACCTGGCACCAAAGGACAGGGTCAAAGTCTGGTAAGTAGGACTCGCGCAAAACCGCCCCAGCTGCGTTGCAGCGCCTCTCCTAGGCCGCGTACTAAAGTACTGTCTTCGTCGCTGAGGTGTAGTTGGGGTTTCAGGCAACATGTTGCCTGCCAACGAAACGAACTACCCTTGCAAGGGTAGTTTCTCAAAAGCGATAGCCTTGCTGGGACAATTTTGCGTAAGTCCTAGTAAAGACGGGTGATATCAGACCGGTCGCAAGCCATCATGCATGCGCCGCCTGACTTCAGCAACATAGCGCTCGCTGACCGGGACTTTGTCCTGGTTGGCGAGCACCAGCTGATACACACCATCCCCTAGTACTTCAAGCTGGCTGAGCTGGTCACAGCGCACGATGGCACTGCGATGCACGCGCATGTAGCTTGCCGGATCGAGATGTTTTTCCAGCTGGCTCAGGGCAACCCTGTGCAATACTTGCCTCTGTCCCATATGCAATTGCATGTAATTTCCAGCCGCTTCTATCCATAGCACATCTGCCAGTTGTATGCATTCTATGCGGCCTACCGAGCGTACGCTGATCTGTTGCCAATAAGCGGGTTGCTCTTTCTTCGCCTCATCTTCTGCCTTTACATACTGCCCCATGGCTTGCGCATAGCCTGCTTGCTGGCGCTGCCTCAGCATGGCGGTGGCGCGCTCCAGCGATAGTGCCAGACGCCTGTCGTCAAAAGGTTTGAGCAAGTAATCGAGGGCATGCAGGTCAAAAGCTTCTATCGCATGGGCGTTGAAAGCCGTCACAAAAATCACCAGGGGTGGCGCAGGCTGTGTGCTCAATTCACGTGCCAGTGCCAGGCCGGTTTCCCGTGGCATTTGTATATCGAGAAAGATGACATCGACAGCACTGGCATCCATTGCTGCGCGCGCCGCGGCGACGCTAGTGCATTCGGCGACTATGCTCCAGCCAGGATGATCCTGCAAGGCATAGCGCAAATTGGCACGACCCGGCTCTTCATCATCGACGATCAGTGCACGTATATTTGTCATGATACTGCATTCTCTGGCATGTGTAGCGGCATGCGGATTTGCACTTCAAAACGCTGCTGGTCATCTTCCTGTATGCGCCCGCTATGCATGCTGGCGTGCCCTGCATAAATCAAGTCCAGCCTGGCGCGGGTTTGTGGCAAGCCCAGTCCCAGCCCGGGGTTGGCAGCAATGCCATCAGTGACGGTATTGCTGACGCTGATGCTGAGTTCTTCACCGTCCAGCTTGAATTGCATGCGGATATCACTGCTGCCCTCGTGGCAATCCAGGTCATGGCGCAAGGCATTTTCCAGCAAGGGTTGCAGCAGCAGAGGTGGGCAGTCGCCTGCCAGTACGTTCGTGGTATCACCGGCGATGCTGATTTGCAGGCGCGTACCATAACGCAGCCTTTGCAATTCCAGATAATCACGTATGAAAGTCATCTCGTCTTCCAGCCTCACCCAGTCCTTGCTGCTGGCTGTCAGTGCATAGCGTAGCAAATCACTGAGGCGGTTCAGGCCAGTCAGGGCAATACGCTTGTCATCTGCTCTTACCAGGGCGCTGATGGCGTTGAGGCAATTGAAGATGAAATGCGGCTCCAGTTGTCCGCGCAAGGCATCCAGCCTTTGCTGCTCCAGGTCCAGTCGCAGATGCAATACATCGTTCATGGATTGCTGCAAGACTTGTTCACGCACACGCGCCTGCCGCCAGGTACAGATCGCCAACACGGCAATGAAGGTGCCGGTGGACCAGGCATATTCGAGGAAGATAGTAAAGTTACGCATATTGAAGGCCGTGGTCACTATGTCATGCAAGCCAAAACCGCGTTTTTCCTTGAGCAGATCAAGAATGGCGATATACACCACTTCCAGTGGCAGAAAGCCCAGCAGCATGATCGCATAGGCCAGCGCTATGCCCTTCGCCTTGCTGAGAAATCGCTCGTGGCGCATGAAAATCAGGTAGAGGCAGGTGCTGAAGACCATCATCAGCAAATGGCTGCTGACCCAGAACCACAGTATCTCGCTAAAGCTACGCTGGGTAGTTCCATACTTGATCAGGTCAGCATAATTGCCGAGAGCACCAATGGCACACAGACTGGTCCACACCAGGATATTGCTCAGCAAGAGTTTAAAGACGCTGATCGCTGTGAGCTGTGGCACCTGGTTCAGGGCGGGAGTATCTGGGCGGGCATTTTCCATGGCAGCAGTATAGCAGTCTGCACGGCCGTATTTGCCTGCGCAGAAAGGCAGTAGCGACAGGGTTTCGGGGTTTCGTCACAAGCTCTGCCATGGCACAGGCTATTGCCAGATAATCCATTGCAATAGATATACCAGCGTGGACAGGAGGCAAGATGGATGTAAGTCTGAAAGTGAACGGGCAAGTGCGCAAGTGCCAGGCAGACGGTGATACGCCGCTGCTCTGGATATTGCGCGAAGACCTGGGCCTGACGGGAACCAAGTTTGGCTGTGGTGCCGGCCTGTGCGGTGCCTGTACCGTGCATCTGGATGGGCAGGCTTTACGCAGTTGCGTCATGCCGGTAGAAAGCCTGAACGGGCGCAATATCACGACAATAGAAGGTTTGTCGCCCGACCGCAGCCATGTCCTGCAACAAGCCTGGATAGAACATCAGGTGCCGCAATGTGGTTATTGCCAGTCAGGCATGCTGATGGCCGCTGCCGCCTTGCTGAAAACCACACCGCATCCCAGCGACAGGCAAATCGATGCGGCAATGACCAATCTGTGTCGTTGCGGTACTTATCCGCGTGTCAGGGCGGCCATACATACCGCCGCTGCGAAACTCAAGCCATTGACGAAGAAAGGGTAGCAGACATGAGCGAAGATATCACCACGGTGCATTCGCCTGCGCGCAGGAATTTCCTTAAATCTTCTCTGGTGGCAGGTGCATGGGTACTAGGCAGCAGCACCATATCCATGCTTGATAGTCTGGCGGCGGATGAAACGGTTAAGGCAGGGTCGCCCTTTGAATTCTGGCTCAGTATGGATGAAAAAGGTGTGGTGACTGCTTATACCACGGTCACGAATCTCGGGCAGGGTACACATGCAGCGATTGCCCAGATCGTCGCAGAAGAGCTGGAGATGGCTATTGCCAATGTACGTATAGAACATGCACCCGTCGTCAAGCAATTCCACAGGGAATGGCCACCCGGCATCACGACTTTTGGCAGCGCTGGTTTTAACACTGCAATGGCGACGATAGCACCAGCCTGTGCAGCAGCAAGGCAAATGTTATTGCAGGCAGCAGCCTTGCAATGGAGAGTCGATATCAAAGACTGCGTGGCAGGCAATGCACAAGTGACTCATGCTGCGACAGGCCGCAGCCTGCCCTATACCGCTTTGATCAAGGCAGCGGCAATGCTGACACCGCCAGAAAAACCCGTCGTCAAATCGCCGAAGGACTGGAAGGTGCTGGGGCAGTCAACGCCGCGCCCTGATATTCCGGCGCGCGTAGATGGCAGTGCCGTGTTTGGCATCGATGTGCAAAGGCCGGGCATGCTGATGGCGGCTGTTTTGCATGCGCCGCGCTTTGGCAGCAGCTTGCAAAGTGTGGATGACAGCCCTGCACTGGCTGTGAAGGGTGTACACAAGGTTGTGCATTTACCAAATGCTGTGGCGGTAGTGGCAGAGCGTTACAGGATAGCCCACAAGGCAGTGCAATTGCTCAAGCCAGTATGGCAGGATGGTGCGCATGCCAACGTCAATACTGCAGATATGCGTGACAGCCTGCTGAAGGTAGTTACCGCTGGCGAGGGCAAGCTCTTCCCTCGTCCGAAAAAACAAAAAGAAGGTGCTGCAGAGACTGCAATGAGCGAGGCAAGCAGCATTATCGACACCAGCTTTGATGTTCCCTTCCTGGCCCATGCAGCGATGGAACCCTTGAATGCCACCGTTGAAGTGACTGCTACAGGTGCACAAGTCTGGCTCTCCACCCAAAGCCAGACTGACACACAAAATGGCGTCGCCAAGGCACTGGGTTTTCAGCCTGAGCAAGTACAGATACATACCCAGCACGTAGGTGGCGGTTTTGGCCGCAGGCTGGAACATGATTTTGCTATCGAGGCTGCCCTGATCGCGAAGGCCGCCGGTGCCTGTGTAAAAACCATCTGGTCGCGTGAGAACGATATGCGGGCTGGTTATTACCGCCCCATCACCGCTGCCCGCGTGCAACTGGCACTGGATAAAGATCATCTGCCCATGGTTTTACGGCTCGATACTGCGGGCCCCTCACTACTCGAATATACGCGGGTCACGAATAGCCCTGCCAGGGATGGTCTGGACTGGACTTATATCATGGGCTGGTTTGGTAACAGTTATAAATTCCCTTTATTCGATACCCGCTGGACACGCGTAGATTTTGGTGTTCCCTGCTCTTACTGGCGTTCAGTAGGCAATTCGCAAAATTGTTTTTTTCTTGAACATACACTGGAACAGGCCGCCCGCAAGGCGGGCATGGATAGTCTGGAATACCGTCGTCGTCTGTTGCAACATAATCCCAAAGCCCTTGCCTTTGTGAATGCGCTGGCAGAACGCGCAGGCTGGAGCAAGCCCTTGCCCAAGGGCCATTACCGTGGTTTTGCCATGAACGGCAATAGCTTTCTGTTCAGTGCTCATATCGTTGAAATTGCGGTCAGCAAACCGGGGCAATTCCGGCTGGTAAAAATTACTGCTGGCATCAACCCCGGTGTGGTTGCCAACCCCAAAGCTGTCGAGGCGCAGATGATGGGTGGCACCCTGTTTGGTTTGTCTGCGGCCCTGTTTGGTGAAATCAGTTTCAAGGATGGTCAGGTGGCGCAGGGCAATTTTGATGGTTATCCCTTGGTCACACTGGCACAGACACCCGCACTGGATGTCATAGTCATGAGTACTGGCGACAAATCAGAAGGCGTTGGCGAAGAAGGCCCGCCGTCGATAGGCCCGGCCATTGCCAATGCCTTGCTGGCAGCCAGTGGCAAGCCCGTCACGCGTCTGCCGCTGTCGCAGGCGGGGTGGAAACTCATGGCATAGCCACAGATTTTTCTGCGAATTTATTTTACTGCTGGTATTGTGATGTTCTGGAAAAACAGAACATAAATTTACATCAATCCGGGAGATAAAATGAACATAGCAAACTGGTGCGTGCTGGCGGCATGCCTGCTACCGACAATAACAGTGGGGCTGGCCAAGGCGCAGTCCGCAAAAATGCCGCGCGATGCAGGCAGGTATGACAATAATAATCCCAGGGAATGGGCGCAGGGTTTACGCGGCTGGAAGCAACGTGCCAATGCAGCACAGCAAAATGGTTTTGAAGCCCTGCCGCTATTCATTGCGGCTGTTGTTCTTGCCCAGCAAGCCCATGCAGACCAGACGCGCATAGATCAACTGGCAGTCTTGTTCATTGCCCTGCGTATTGTGTATACCATTACCTATCTGATGAACCAGGGCACTTTGCGCACCCTGATCTGGAGCGGCGGCCTGGCGACCAGTATCGCGATCTTGTTGATGGCGGCTTAGCTATTTTTTGATCATGACCAGGATATGGGCGAGTATGTCTTCGCCCTTGTCTTGCCGGGCGATTTGCTGGCTGGCTTCAGCAATGGCAAAGCCATGCAATTGCGCCAGCCGTTGCAGATAAGCAAAGCCATGCGCATAGCGTTGCGAAGGGCGCAAAAGATAGTCAGCATCTTCGCTTGCCACTTCCACAGAAAATCCCAGCACTGCGCCAGTCTGCATGACGCGGCTGGCCGCAGCAAATATCGGTTCAAGATCGCCGATATACACAAATACATCAGCTGCAATGATGAGATCAAAATCCTGGTCCTGTAATTGCAACCAGTTGCTGATTTCTGCACAATGCAGCTCATCGTATAAGCCTGTATTTTTAGCCTTGGCCAACATTTTTTCTGACAAGTCTATGCCCGTCAGTTTGCTGGCATTGGCGCGCAGATAGGGGGCGCACAGACCTGTACCGCAACCCAGGTCCAGATAATTGCCAGGATTTTTGCCTGCATATTTGTTGACTGCCGTGCTCAGCAGTGCAGGCACCTGATAATGCAAATCCTCCAGCAAGTGCTGGTCGAAATGCGTTGCATACTGATCAAACAAATCAGCCACATAGGCTGGTGGTGATGCCGCTGGTGTTGCAGTCGCCCCCAGGGCTGCCAGTGCATAAGTGATCTGTGCCAGTTCTGCCTCATCGCTGCAATAGCTGGCAGCAGTTTGATATGCCTCAATGGCGGCATCGTCCTGGCCCAGCAAGCGCAAGACATGGCCACTTTGCAGATGGGCTTTGCCATAGTCGGACTTGATTTTCAGTGCCTGTGCAAAGCTGTCCAGAGCGGCTTCGAATTGCTGCATTTTTTGCAGACAGATACCGCGATTGCACCAGGCTTGCAGATGCCCTGCCTGCAAGTGCAGGACTTGTTCATAAGCTGCTACCGCTTCTGCTTCAAGGCGCAAACATTGCAGGCTGTAGGCGCGAGCAAAATGGATGGCAGCATCATGTGGTTTCAATTGCAAAGCCTCATAAAAATCCTGCAGGGCTTGCTGGTGTTCGTCCATGTCTTGCAGGCAGATGCCGCGGTTCAATAAGGCCTCGGCATAGCGCGGATTATATTCCAATGCCTTGTCATAATGATGCAAGGCAGCGGCCAGCTTGCCAAGGCTGCGCAAGAGATTGCCGCGGTTATTCCAGACCATGGCGTAATCCGGCTTTATCTGCAAGGCGCGGTCATAACTGGCCAGGGCTTCTTCCGATAAACCCAGGTCTTGCAAGGCCGCACCCAGGTTGCCATGGGCAATGGCTTGTTGCGCATCGATGGCAATAGCCTGGCGCAATCTAGTGACTGCCAGCGTGGCATCACCGCGCTGCCTGGCGATCACGCCCAGTAATTGCAGGGCATCAAAATGTTCAGGCTCAATTTGCAATACCTGTTGATAGATGGTTTCTGCTGCGTCGAACTGGCCTTGCTGATGCAGTGCTACTGCCTGCTGCAATATGTGGCTGATCTTGGTTGTGCTCATTTTCCTGTACTATCAGGGCTATTCTTAAAGGATGGATGTTATGGATGAACAGGAACTGCGGGCATTGCTATGGAGCCTGCTACCCTCACCCGCCTACCTGATTGCCGCGTTTGCTTTTGGCTTGCTGGGTATGGCCGCGTTTTACTATGGCAGGAAAAAACCCAACAAGAGAGTCAAATGGCTGTCGGTGGGCTTGATGTTTTACCCTTACTTCATCGGTAGTGACATACGCATGCTGTATGGCACAGGCGTGGCTTTTTGCATAGCCATCGCCGTCAGCATTTATTATCCGTCCGAACCCAAGTAGGCTGGCTTGGCCAGCCGTCATTCAGCCCAGGATTTTTTCCATCTCTTCAAACTGCAGATTGTCTACCAGCATTTGTTCCTTGCCATTGTCGGATGGGAAAGGCTTGTAGCGGCCAGTGCGCACATAACCACGGCGCTCATAATAGGCAATGAGTTCTTTCCTGACACTGATGACCGTCATCCAGATTTTTTGTATGCCCCATAGGTCTTGCGCATATTGTTCAGCCGTTTGCATGAAGTGCTTGCCTATGCCATTACCCTGCAGCACTGGGCGCACGACAAACATGCCCAGGTAGGCGGCACCTTCCGTTTTTTCCAGATTGACGCAACCTATGATGTCATCACCCTGCAGGCATAGCAGGATGACGGAATCGGGGTTGGCGATCAATTCGCGCACTTCAGGCGGGAAAATACGTGAGCCTTGCAGCAAGTCTGCTTCGGTGGTCCAGCCCTGGCGGCTGCTGTCTCCACGATAGGCGCTATTCACCAGCGCAGCGATAAGGTCTGCATCAGCATCCACTGCTGGTCGAAAGCTGATATCTGTTGTATTGCTTGAAATATTTTCTGTCATACGCTTCCATATAAGATGGGGTTTCTGTCTAGCCTGGCGCTGGAATAATAACATGCGCATTTCCGCTGCCAGAATCTGGCTTTGCCGACCTGAAAACTGCGTGTTAGCATGTCATGATTATATGAATTTTTACCATTAGGGATTGTTGATTTTTTAATGAAAAACGCCGCGATCAGGGCAGTCCTGTTTGTCTGCATGGGCAATATTTGCCGTTCACCCAGTGCCGAAGGGGTATTCCGTACCTATGCCGAAGCCGCGCAACTGGATGTGCATATAGATTCGGCCGGTACCCATGCTTATCACATAGGCGAGGCACCAGACCCACGCTCGCAGCAATTTGCAGCCCGCCGTGGCATAGACTTGTCACAGCAAAGAGCGCGCAAGCTGGCTGCGGACGACTTTGAAAAATTTGATTTATTGCTGGCCATGGACAAAGAAAACCTGGCCAGGATGAAGGCAGCCTGCCCGCCCGCCTTTCAGCATAAACTGAAACTCATGATGGGCTATGCCAGCCATAGTGACAGCGACATCGTGCCCGACCCTTATTATGGCGGCCCCGATGGCTTCGACCTGGTACTGGATTATATTGAAGACGCCAGCGCCGGGCTGGTCCGTGCCATACAGAATGAGGGGAAAGCCTGATGCAAGCCCAGGACCAGGAGATTGTCATGAACTCCATACGCAGTTATTTGCAGGCTCGTCCACATAGTGCGGATACTGCCGAGGGCATACAGCATTTCTGGATACGGTGGCCGGGCGATGCCCTGCCTTTATCCGTGGTGTCAGACATACTTGAGCATATGCGCAATGCCGGTGAACTTGAGAGTGTGAACGTGGGTGGCCGTACGATCTGGCGTGCAGCACGTTAAATGGAATGAAGACCTGAGCATGTCTGTGAAGCACCTTTTTTTCCTGATGACCATCAGTTCCACGCTGTTTTTCAGCTGTGCCAGTCCGGCGCAGACGGGTGCGCATACGATTAGCCAGACAGCAAATGAGCAGGTCCACATAGAGACCATCAAGAAAGCCTATTCTCATGCTGTGCTGGCCAGTAATCATAGCCGCATGCCAGCGACGGTGACACTGCAACTCAGCAGCTATAGCAATCTGGCCTCCAGCCGGGTCTGGCCTATACAGGCACAACTGGCCAGCGGGCAAAGCCTGGAACTGGTTGAAGTCTCGGCTGCCAACCAGCAGTTTGGGTATACCTTTGATTACCACAAGCATTATGTCCAGGGTGACCCCGGGGCGCGGCATGACGAGAATGTCAGTTATCGCATTCCTTTCATGGCAGCACAGCCATACCAGATATTGCAGTCTGCAGATGGCCCGCTGTTTTCGCACCAGACAGTTGCCACACGCTATGCGGTGGATATCAATATGCCCATGGGAACGGCAGTGATTGCAGCACGGGCAGGCATCGTTGCCGAAGTTGCCAGTGAGTTCAATGACAATGGCAAGCCTGAGCCAGAATTTTTTGACAAGGCCAATTATGTGCGCATCCTGCATGAGGATGGTAGCTGGGCAGATTATTTCCATCTCATGCAGCATGCCATTCAGGTCCAGCCTGGCATGCGCGTGGAAGCGGGTCAGGTTCTTGGGCTGTCTGGCAATAGCGGTTATTCCACCACGCCACATCTGCATTTCCATGTACAGGTGAACCAGAACGGTACGATCATTTCCCTGCCTTTTCGCTTCCGTAATAGCCATGATGGCGTGTTTACGCCGCGTTATCAGAGCTGGCTCATCCCCGATCAGCCCACTATCAATGCCAGCAATACCAACAAAAGCAGGCCCAGGAAAACCCTGCGCGAATGCCTGCCTTCAGGCAAGACCGTGGATGACACCGTGATACGCTGCCTGTCGAGTTCCTGAATTTGGTTCCTGAACCTGGCTTGTTTGATTCAGGCTAATCGCCTGTACTATGCCTTATGTGATGAAAGCCATTTTTGCAGTGATGGAAATCTCGCAGGCAAAAATTTCCAGGCTGCGGCGCTGATATACTGCATTCATGGATACCGCCAGCACACACACTACTATCAAGCCACCCCCGACGCCAGCTTCCTGGCCGGCGGCTATCAGGGTATTGCTGCTGAATGTATTCATCTGGACCACGCTCAGCCTCATCGGTGCATTGACTTCTCTCAACGATGATTTGCGGGCAGGGGTCCAGGGAGATTTCTGGCTGATTTTTTTAAGCTGGGGGCGTTCGGCAATTGCCCTGGCCTTGCTCAGCTATATTCTCATGTATGCGCTGACGCGCTGGCCCTGGTTTTTCAGCCGTGTCAGTCATATTGCCCTTGGCTATGTCTTGCTCCTGCTCATCGTCTTGCCAGGACAATTATTATATGTAGGCAAGTTGTTTACCCTGGATGGCCCGCATGATATCAACTGGGGGCAGATCGAGGCTGAGCTGCAAGTATTTGACAAGCTGGCCGCCTTGCTGCGCCTGTCTTCCATCAGTGCCGTATATTTTGCCGTGGTCGCCATCAAGATCTGGCAGCAAAGCCAGGAGCGTGGGCGGGCCTGGGCGCAGGAAAGGGCCGATGCCCTGGCCTTGCGTCTGGAACTGGAACAGCAAAAATCCCTGGCCCTGCGCGCGCAGCTTGAACCACATTTCATGTTCAATGCCCTCAATGCCATCAGCGCTCTGGTGATTTCAGACAGCAAGGATGTGGCTCTGGATGGCATACATGGCCTCAGTGAGTTATTGCGCTATGCCCTGGCGGCGGGAGACAAGAACTGGGTCAGGTTCTCTGAAGAACTGGCCTTTGTCCAGGATTATCTGGCGTTGCAACGTCTGCGCTATGGCGAACGCCTGCATATTGCCATAGAGGGTGTGGATGAACAGGTACTCGCCTGCGATTGCCCACCGCTGTTACTGCAGCCATTGATAGAAAACGCTCTGAGACATGATCTGGATTGCCATGAAGAAGCCAGCGATATCCTTTGTCATTTTGAGTGCCAGTCCCAGACTTTGCTGATACGCATCAGCAATCCCCTTCATAATGAGGCTGCTGCCAATCCCGGTGTTGGACTGGGCTTGCGCAATACCCAGGCACGCCTGCAACTGGCATATGGAGATGCAGCCTCTTTGCAGACCGAAACCAGCGCAGGCCGCTTTCAGGTGAGGATCAGCATGCCGGTGGCAAGAAAAGCATGAGAGTCGCGGGATGACAGCCACTATCCGCAGCATCATCGTCGATGATGAAGAACATGCGCGCATCACCTTGCGCTATGCCTTAAGCAAATTTCCTGAATGGACAGTGCTGGCCGAGCTGAAAAATGCGGCCACTGCCCGTGAATATCTGGCGCAACATGCTGTTGATGTGGTGTTTCTCGATATACAAATGCCCAAAGAGTCGGGCCTGGAACTGGTGCAAAACCTGCTTGAACAAGGCAAGCCGCCACTCATCATCTTTGTCACGGCCTACAATGCCCATGCGATTGATGCCTTTGACTTGCATGCCCTGGATTACCTGCTCAAACCCTTTAGTGCTGACCGGTTTGCCAAAACCCTGACAAGAGCCCGGGAAATGCTGGACTTGACCCGGCCTCCTGCATATGGCCAGGCTCTCGCAGCCTGCCTGGCCTCGGGCTTGCAAGCAACCTACCCACGACAGGTAACAGTCAGGTCTATTGGTGAAATGGAAAGTATTTTGCTCTCTGAGGTCTACTGGATGGGGGCTGCGGGCAATTATGTAGAGTTACATCTGGACAGTCGCGTAGTCTTGCACAGGGTAGCTTTAAGCAAGCTGGAAGAATATCTCGACCCCAGGCAATTTGTGCGGGTACACAGAAGCGTCATCGTCAGGGTAGACCAGCCTGCCCATTTGCAAGTACTGGGAAATGGCGGCTATCAATTAAGCCTGCGGAACGGTGCAGAAGTACCTGTCAGCAAGAATTATGTGGATATTGTTCGTCAATTATTGCTGAGCCCTGTCTGAGATTAATAAAAGCAGCAGGCAAGCAACAAGCAAGCAGCAAGCGAGCAGGTGCGACGCAAAAAATTTCAGCACCATCCTGAACTTAGCACCACTATCTTGGTCTGAATTCCCGTAATACAAGCAAGTCTGTTTGCATTTCAATCCGCCAAATCAGCATTTCATCCATAAAAAAGTGCAATTCAAAACCTGGGCGATTGAACTGGACAAGACTACAGGGAATACTTCCTCATCCAATTTCCCCACACTAATAGCGACAGGGACCATCATGTTACGTAAAACTCTACTTGTTCTTGCCATTGCATCTGCCCTGGCAGCTTGCAGCAAAGACAAAGCCACAGAAAAAGCCAGCGCCAGCGCCAGCTCTAGTGCCAGCGCAACAGCAGACAAGGGTGATGCCAAGGACAAGAAAGACAAGGCTCCTGTCAAGCTGGTGATCGCGCCTGAAGACGTGATGACAGTGCAAAGCAATGCCCTGGCCTCCGGCCCGGTTGTGACTGGCTCGATACAGCCAGAACGCAAGGCAGACTTGCGTGCCGAAGTGGGGGCAGTGGTTTTGCAGGTATTGAAAGAAAATGGCGATGTCGTCAAACGTGGCGATGTCCTCGTCAAGCTCGATGAAACCTCTATCCGTGACAATCTCAACTCGGCCGAAGACGCAGCCCGCAATGCTGCCCTGGCGCTGGACCAGTCTGACCGCGCCCTGCAACGTCTGAAAACCCTGCGTGCTTCCGGTATGACATCCCTGCAGGCGCTGGATGATGCTGAAGTACGCCGCAACAGCGCCCAGAGTGAATTGTCCGCTTCCAGAGCGCGCGCCGTAGTGGCACGCCAGCAATTGCAGCGCACAATCGTGCGCGCCCCATTTGATGGCGTTGTCAGCGAGCGCAAGGTATCAGCTGGTGATACTGCCGCCATAGGCAAAGAACTGGTCAAGGTCATCGACCCGACCAGCATGCGTTTTGCCGGTCGCGTTTCTACTGACAAGATCGCCTTGGTCAAGGTGGGCCAGCCTGTGGGTTTCCGCATCAATGGTTACGCGGGACAGGAATTCCGTGGCAAGGTCACCCGGGTAGATCCGGCAGCCAATGATGTTACCCGCCAGGTAGAGGTGCTGGTCGCCTTTGCCGACAGCAATCAGCCACGCGTGTCTGGCCTGTATGCCGAAGGCAATATAGAAGCAGCGATGGTCAGCGCCCTGATGTTGCCAGAAGCAGCAGTCATCAAATCCGGTGACAAGTCTTATGCATGGAAAGTCGCAGGCAAAACCCTGAGCAAGGTTGATCTGCAAATCGGCAAACGTGACCAGCGCACGGGCAATTACGAAATTCGCAGTGGCCTGGTGGCAGGTGATGTCGTCATGCGCAGCCCCAGCTCCAGTTTCAAGGATGGTCAGAACATAGAACTGGCTGCTGCCAAAGTGGCAGTGGCTGACGCGACCCCAGCGCAAGGAAAATAAGCATGTTTTTATCTGACTTCAGTATCAAAAAGCCGACTGCGACCATCGTTCTGATCGTTGCACTCATGGCTTTGGGTTTGCTGGCACTCAGCAAACTGCGGGTCAACCAGAACCCAGACGTCGAAGTGCCGGGCTTGTCGGTGATTATTACTTATCCTGGTGCTTCACCGGACACGGTAGAGCGTGAAGTCATCAATCGCCTGGAAAAATCATTGCAGGCAGTGGCAGGCGTGCAGGAAGTCTGGGCCACAGCATCAGAAAATAGTGGCCGTTTCGACATGCGTTTCAGCTTCAAGAAAAACATGATCGAGGCTTCGGATGAAGTCCGCAATGTCATCTCTGGTCTGCGCTATAAAATGCCGACAGAAATGCGCGAACCCATGATACGTCGCTGGGACCCGGGTTCACAACCTATCGTCAACATGGCCTTGTCGTCCAACAAGCAGAGCCATGCCGAGATTTCTCGTCTGGCTGAAGATACCCTGGCTGACAAATTGCGCAGCATCCCTGGCGTGGCGACGGTAGAAGTCACAGGTTCCTTGAAGCGTGAACTCTCGGTGTTGCTGCGTGCAGAAAAACTGCGTGAATTCAATGTCTCTGTCGGTGAAGTCGTCAGTGCCCTGCGCAACCAGAATACCAATGCGCCGGTAGGCAAGATACGCGGTACGCTGGATGAAGAGAGTATACGTCTGGTGGGCCGGATAGAGTCGCCAGAAGAATTCCAGGCAATTGTTGTCAAGCGTACTGGCGACCGGATCGTTCGCCTGTCTCAAGTAGCGACTATAGAAGACAGTTTTGCAGATAAGGATGGTCTCAGCATACGTAGTGGCAAACCGAATGTCGGTATCTTTGTCACCCGTGCCCGTGATGCCAGTACGGTCAGCGTCGCAAAAGCTGTCAATGATAAAGTTGAAGAGATCAATAAGGAACTTGAGAAAACCCTACCGGGCACCAAGCTGGAAGTCACCCGTGATGGTGGCAAGGATGCACAACGCAGCCTCAATAATGTGATTGAATCCCTGGTACTGGGCGCTGGCCTGACCATCTTCGTGGTATATGCCTTCTTGAATTCCTGGCGTTCCACCCTGATCACTGCCTTGAGTTTACCCACCTCGGTGATTGCAGCTTTCATTGCAGTATGGCTGTGTGGTTTCACGCTTAACTTCATGACCCTGCTGGGCCTGTCGCTGGCGATTGGTGTGCTGATTGATGATGCGATCGTGGTGCGGGAAAACATCGTGCGCCATATGCAAAATGGCTCTGACCGCCGTACCGCTGCACTCGAAGGCACAGCAGAAATCGGTCTGGCCGTGGCAGCAACCACCTTCTCCATCATCGCAGTATTTATTCCTGTGGCCTTCATGCCTGGCATGCCGGGTGAATGGTTCCGTCCGTTTGCCTTGACCGTGGCTTGCTCGGTACTGGTCAGCCTGGGTATCTCGTTCACGCTTGACCCTATGCTGTCAGCATACTGGGGTGACCCACCAGATCATCATACTGCGCCCAAGAAAGGCATCAGCAAGGTACTGGCACGTTTCAATGACTGGTTTGATCATCAGTCTGACCGTTACGGCAATGTGATTGCCTGGGCCCTGCATCATCGTCGTTCCATGGGCGCGATTGCCATGGTAAGCCTGGTGGTAGCGCTGGGTGTACAAGTCAAATGGGGCGGCACCAGTTTCTTGCCGGCTTCAGACTCTGGCAACCTGATGATCACCGTACGCACACCGGCTTCTTCTTCACTGGAATATGCACGCCTGAAAATGGAAAGGGCTGCAGAAATTGCGCGCACCCTGCCAGAGACCAAGGAAACCAATAGCAATATCACACCTGCTGGTGGCCGCATCTATGTCGATATCGGAAAACGTACAGAACGCAAGCGCGGTGCCAAGGAAATAGCTGCCGAATTGCGTGAAAAAGTTCGTGTACTGGTTGGTGCTGAATATGTGGTGCTGGATGATCTCAACAACGGCGCACAAAAACCTGTGCAGATAGAATTCACGGGCCCGGATTCACGCAAGCTGCTGGAAATTACCAGTGCCTATATGGACAAATTGCGTCAGGTGCCAGGTGCGGTCGACGTCGGTTTGTCTGAGCAAGACCCGAAAAAAGAACTGAAGATAGAACTCAACCGCGGCCTCGCCAATTCCATGGGTATTTCTTCCAATGATGCTGCCCAGGCCTTGCGTGTTGCCTTTGCCGGTATCGAGGTGGGTGATTGGGTAGACCCGACTGGCGAGACCCGCGATGTGGCAGTACGCCTGCATCCTGATGACCGCGTCAGCAAGGAAAACATAGAACGTCTGCCTATCGCAGTCTCCGGTACCAGCCAGATGGTGCCTCTCGATCAGATCGCCACTATCACCATGGGCAAAGGGCCGTCAGGTATTGAGCATGCCAATGGCAAACGCACGATTACCGTATCTGCCAATGCTCAGGGACGCTCGAATGGCGAAGTGATTGATGACGCCATGAAGCTGGCCAAGTCTTTTGATTATCCGCCTGGCTATGGTTTGTCACTCGGTGGTTCTGGCCAGGATCAGCAAGAAGTATTTGGTGCCATGCTGATTGCGCTTTTGTCGGGCATAGGTTTGATGTATCTGATACTTGTGATACAGTTCGGCTCCTTCACGGCTCCGCTGGCCGTCATGTTGTCCCTGCCGCTGTCATTGATAGGTGTTGTACTGTCCTTGCTGGTAACAGGCAGTACCCTGAACCTGATGAGCTTTATCGGCATCATCATGCTCATGGGCCTGGTCGCAAAGAATGCGATTCTCTTGCTTGATGCAGCCCGCAAACAAGAGGCCGAAGGCTATGACCGTGAAGAGGCATTGATGCATGCAGGACGTGTGCGTTTGCGCCCTATCCTGATGACTACCTTTGCACTGATTGCAGGTATGTTGCCAGTGGCGCTGGGCCTGGGTGAGGGTGGTGAATTCTATCGCCCACTGGCAATTGCGATTATCGGTGGCACCATTACATCGACGATTTTGACCTTGCTAGTCGTGCCTACTTTCTATGACAGCATAGAAATATCACGTGACCGCATGATGGCAAAAATGCGCAGACGCATGGAAGTACGCAATCCTCTGATCGCATTTTGCATGACCATGCTGGAAGCCATATTCACCTTGCTGTGTGTGCGATTTATTTATCGCATGGTGATGAAACTTTTTGGCATCGTCACTGGTCGAAATCGTAAATCACATGCAGCATTGAATATCAAGGCAGAAAATGCCTGATGAATATGGCCTAGAAATCTGAAATTAAATAGTAAAGAATTGTAGTAGTAACGCTTCCCTCTTGCTGATAAGACCCATTGTTCTCTGGTCAGCAATTTGACAGCCTGCGCAACGAGGTGTGCGCAGGCTTTTTTTTATGCGCAATCGCTAAATCTTCATTAAAAAGCCTGCATTTCTTCCATGCAGGCTTTTGAAAGGAAAATCCTGGATCTACTTGCGCCTGGCCAGGTCTTGCTCCACAATTTTCTGGAAATTGCTAACAGACCATACCAGGTCGGTCGCTGTAATAGCAGGCTGGTATACCTGCCCGGCGCCTCTCTGACGGTTCACATAAACCTTGGTGGGAATCACAACGCGGGCCAGGCCCGAAGGCAATGGCTGTATCCTGACTTCCATATAGGTGGAGTCTGCAGCACTCGGCGCGCCTATCAGTGTGGTATTGGCAAAGCGAGTGAAAACGTCCAGCGCATCCAGGCAGGCGCTGGCGCAGTTTCCGGCTACGATAACATACACGGGCGTTTTCAAGGGTGGTGGATCAGTCGGCAGATCTGTGAGGCTCAGGTCTGGTTTATCAGCCAGGGACTGGGACTGCTGTATGTAGAAATTCTCTTTTTTTGCCAGCGCTGCCTGCATGCTCTCACCGTGCCGTTTTGCCCAGGCGGCCATATCACTACGATTATCCTTAGAGAGTTTTTCTGCCAAGTCTAACATGTGCCTGGTGTTGCCCGGCGAAGCACGCCACCATACTTCTGTATTGGGCGAATAGGCACTCAATTGTCGGGTAACCCTGTCTTTGCCCCACAGGGCATAGGCAAATTGCTTGCTCCATGCCGAGGAGCCGCCCTGATTGTGACGCAAATCGATGACGATGGCATCGGCATGCAAGGCACGTTCCCTGTGCTCTGTGATGTCTTGTGCCATGTCATCATAGGCTTTTTGTTCCGCCGCATTAGGCTGAAATGTGGGCATGGCGACCCAGAGTAAATTTTTCCTGGGTTCGGTGATGCCAACGGGCAGTTTTTCCCCAGCATAGGCGGATCTAGCCCATTTCATCAAATTGTCATTCTTGTCTTGCCATTCTATTTTTTGCGTTGTTATTTGACCCTGCTGTTTGAATTGACATGATTGAGGTGCATGGACAAACGGATTGCCGTTATCGATAAACAATTCGCCACTATAGACCCACCAGTGACCAGCCTCGTCACTCCGTCCTTTATAGGAAAATACGTTGTCTTCTATCAGTTGTCTGACAGGCTTGCCATCACAATTGACTACTTCAGAGCCGGCCCCCGGCTTGCCATCTTCTGCGGCATACACATATAAACCATTACCGCGCCAGACCGTGATGAATCCAGGCCAGCGTATTGCAGTAGCCGTCGTCGCAGGAATGGAAGTTCTCACACCAGCATGGCCATCATGCAGGCTGACATTGAAGCGATCCATCACTGCAGTGTAGGCAGCAGCATCCTTGACCTTGTCTGCAAGTGCAAGTGCATTATCGCGTGCCAGATCCAGGTTCTTTTTGAAGTCAGGATTGTGCTTGTCGTAGGTGCCAGGATGATTGTCCAGCGTGAGCTGATAGGCTTCATTGATATCTTGTCTGACAGCTTTCACCCAGCCTGCTGCAGTGTCTGGCAAACTCACATTGTTCGTTTGCGCATATGCACTGCTGCAAAGGCCTGCTGCGGCGAAAACCGTCATCAGTATCGTATATTTGAAACGGCAAGAAAGCACTTTCATTGTCTGTTATCTCCATAAGTTTTATACAGTGATACAGACAAATGCAGAGATTAATTAGTTCGACTCACTATTTGTTTTCACGCTAATTTTTTTGACGCCCGATTTTTTCAAATCGCTCTCTATGACTTTCAGGAAATTGCCGGTTGACCAGTCTATATCGGTCACTGTGATGGCGGGCTGATAAACCTGACCTGTAGCTCTGGCGCGGTTGACATAAACCTTGTTGGGAATGACGACGCGTGCTAAACCGGATGGCAGAGTCTTGATACGGACTTCCATATAGCTGGAATCAGCCGAACTGGGTGAGCCTATGAGTTTGGTATTGTCAAAGCGTGTGAAGATATCCAGCGCATCCAGGCAGGCGCTGGCGCATTGGCCTGGGACGATGACATACACTGGTGTTGTCAGGCTGACCGGGTCTGCTGGCAAGCTGCCGGTGGCTGTTGTTGTTTCTGCTGCTGTGGCTTCAGGCTTGAAGCTAGATGATTCCACATAAAAGTATTCACCTTTGTCCAGCGCAGCCTGCATGCCTTCGGCATGTCGCTGCGCCCAGGCTGCGCTGTCTTCCCTGTTCTCATCTTTAAATTGTTTTATCAACCTGTGGACATAGCGTGTGTTATCTCTGGAGGCGCGCCACCAGACATCGGTATTGGGTGAATATGCCTGCATAAGGCGATTCACTCTTTCCTTGCCCCACAAGGCACTGGCAAATTTGCGGCTCCATTCTGAAGAACCGCCCTCGTTGTCGCGCAGATCAATGACGACGGCATCTGCCTGTAAGGCACGTTCGCGGTGCTCGGCAATTTCCTGAGTCATCTTATTGAGGGTATCGCGTTCTGCCTGGTTGGGCTGAAAGCTGGGCATAGAGACCCACAGCAGGTTTTTTCTTGGCTCTGTCAAACCCGTGGGCAGCGTTTCCCCATTGTAGGAGCGTAAGCGCCAGGTGTCGAAATTGTCATTGGCAGCTTGCCAGTTGAGTGTATGTGTCAGTGTCTTGCCTTGATGGCTGAACACACACTGTGTGGGCACTTGCACAAAAGGATTGCCATAATCGATCAGCGCTTGTCTGGCCAGATACCACCAGTGCCCTGCCTCATCACTGCGACCCTTGAAGGAAAAAACATTTTCCATGATGAGATCTTTGACAGGCTTGCCATCACAACTGACTAGCCTGGCCCCTGTGGCAGGCTGCGCTGTTTCAGATGCATAGACATACAAAGCATCGCCACGCCAGACCGTGATAAAACCTGGCCAGCGTACCGGTGGTGTCAGAGAAGGGGGCAACTTTGCCTGGGCACCTGCATGACCATCATGCAGGCTGACATTGAAGCGATTGAATGCAGCCTGATAGCCTGCGGCATCTTTTACCCTGTCCGCCAGGGCCAGCGCGTTGCTGCGTGCCGTATCGAGGTTTTTACGAAAATCCGGATTATGGGGATCATGTGTGCCCGGATGATTTTCCAGGGTTTCCTGATAAGCCAGTTGCAGATCTTTTTTAAATGCTTCTGACCAGGCCGCCGGTGTCGTTGGTAAATTACTTTGTGCACTGACTGTTGCAGCTGGGGCAGTCAGGCCAGCAAGGGTCAATAATGTGACTACTGCGGTATAAGAAAAACGATGCGCGAAATTTTTCATGTTCTTGTTTGTCCCCAAAACATAAGTGTATCTCAGGACAAACAAAAAAACGGCAGAGGTTGTCTCAGACTACTTTCGCCGTTTCATCAATAATCAAATCAAATTTTGGGGAGTCAGTTTAAGGGCGGCACCTGCCTGTGCCGCAATTTCATAAGAATGCAGACGCGCAGTATGGTTGTGGATTTGTGCCGTGATCATCAATTCGTCCGCACCGGTATATTCTATGAATGCCTGCATTTTTTCAGCAACAGTATCCGGCGCACCGATGGCCGAGCAAGACAAAACCTGCTCCAGCAAGGCATGCTCTTGCGGGCCGATATTCTGCAAGAAATTGGCGACTGGTAAAGGCAATTTAGCCGGGCGGCCACTGCGCAAATTGATGAATGCCTGCTGGGCAGAGCTGGCCAGATAATATGCTTCATCATCCGTATCCGCTGCAAACACATTAAAGCCCAGCATGACATAGGGTTTAGCCAATTGCGCTGATGGGCGGAAGGTGGCGCGGTAAATTTCTATCGCCTGCATCATTTGCTGAGGCGCGAAATGCGAGGCAAAGGCATACGGCAAGCCCATGGCTGCCGCCAGTTGTGCACCAAACAGGCTGGAACCCAGAATCCAGATGGGCACTTTCAAGCCATGCCCGGGCACAGCACGTACCGCCTGCTGTGAATCTTCACTGAGATAATCCATGAGTTCAGCCACATCCTGCGGGAACTCATCTGCATCGCTGGAGAGATTGCGCCTTAATGCACGGGCAGTGCGCTGGTCTGAACCCGGCGCACGCCCCAGACCGAGGTCTATGCGGCCAGGGTAGAGCGATTCCAGTGTGCCAAATTGTTCAGCGATGACCAGTGGAGAATGATTTGGCAACATGATGCCGCCAGCCCCCACGCGTATGCTTTTGGTGCCACCGGCAATATGGCCGATCAGGACGGCAGTGGCAGCACTGGCAATGCCAGGCATGCCGTGGTGTTCTGCCAGCCAGTAACGCTGATAGCCCCAGCCCTCGCCATGCTGGGCCAGGCTGAGGGAATTGCGGAAAGATTGTGCAGCATCACTGCCTTCGGCAATCGGTGACAGATCAAGTATGGATAAGGGGTATGAGGAAGACATGAGCCTGCAATTTCAAATGTAGAGAAAACCGTTGGACTTACGCAAAACCGCCCCAGCTGCGTTGCAGCGCCTAGCCGTACTAAAGTACTGTCTTCGTCGCTACGCCTTGCTGGGACAATTTTGCGTAAGTCCTATGTATTATGGTTGAAATCGCGGATTTCTGTTTGCAGGCCCTGATTCCTTGCTTTTTAAGCAGGCTTTTTCATGACTGTATCAAACAACAACCTATCCAGTACCGAGAAATCCATGTCACCCGTGCTATTAGTCCTGACACCGTCGAGCCTCTGCAACTGGCTTTCGATAAAACGGTTGATGACAGGCATGGGTACCGATAATTCTGATTCTTTGGCACGGCGTTTGATGACCAGTAATTCAGCGATGGCTGCCAGCAATTCCTTGTCCTCAATTGTTGCATCCACCATGTCCTGAAAACGCATGGGCACAGGACCCAGGTCTCGTTCTATCCACAAACAAGCCAGCAAGGGGCGCAATACATACAGGTATTTTTTCAACTTGACCATTTCACCCTGCAAGTGCTCGCGATAGTTTTTGCTGGCCATGTGCAGGTAATGGTAATAAGCCCTTTCCGGCCTGTGCACTTCACGCGATGCCGCTTGCAGGGCTCGCAAAAAGACAGGATCAGCCGCATACACTACCGGTGAAGACAACCACTCTATCAGCGTCGCATTGCCATTGCGCAGCAAGCCCAGGGCCTTGCGCAAGTCCCAGCCGCTGACATCATAGATTTCATTGACAGGTAATTCGATGACATCACGACCAGGGAAGACGGTCAGATACCAGTCCAGTTTGTTGGCATAGATAAAGCGCACATCATAATCACTGTCTGGAGAAGCAAAGCCCCAGCCACGGCTGCCTGACTCGCAGGCAAACAAGACTTTGACATCATGCATCTCTTCTATGCGTTGCAGGGTCGCATTGATCTCTGCGCGTATCGCCGGGTCTATGGGATGTTCTTGTTCTTCCAGTGGCAGGGTAGTCGTGTTCATGGTGATCTTTGATGATGATTGTGCAAAAAATGATACATGTTTTCAGTCTGGCAATTTGTAAGGAAATGCAATTCGTATTGTCTGCTCAGGATTTCAAGACTAGTCTGATTTTCCCACGCCGTATGCCAAGAGTAAAACCATGCCACCACATTCCCTGCCAAAACTGTCTGCCCTCGCATTGATACTGACCTTGGTTGCTTGCGGCGGTGGCGGCGGAGGTTCTGCACCTGCCAACACAGGAACGACTGGCACGACTGGCACAACGACCACCACCACAGGAACCACGACTGCTACTGCGCCAGTGATCAATAGCTTCAGCGCTAATCCTGCCAGCATCAATGCAGGGTCAAGTACGCAACTGAGTTGGACAGTCACTGGCTCCACCAGCCTGACGCTGAATGGTGCTACTGTTACCGGCAATAGCCTTGCCGTCAATCCGGCTGCAACCACGACTTACACCCTGACCGCCAGCAATTCTGCCTGCAGCACAGCCTGCAATACCAGTGCCACGGTCACAGTAACTGTGAACAGCACAGGCACTGGTAGCACCACAGGCAATGCAGTCTATGGCGACTTGCGCAAGGCTGACCTGGGTGCCGGTGCCAATTTGAATGGCAGCCTGCCTTTCCCTGCCAATAATGCCTGGAATACCGACATCTCCAATGCGGCAGTCGACCCCGCATCTGATGCGCTGATCAGCAGCATAGGATTGACTACGGGCCTGCATCCTGATTTTGGCGCTGGCCTGTATGACGGCGCACCCATAGGCATACCCTATGTCGTGGTCGCAGCAAGCCAGCCCAAGGTCAGTGTGCAATTTACCGACTATGGCAATGAGAGCGACCCTGGCCCTTATCCCCTGCCAGCCAATGCACCGATAGAAGGGCAAAAAGCCAACGGCATCAGCTTTGATGGCGACCGCCACGTCCTGGTCATAGACCGCGATGCCAATCGTCTGTATGAAGTCGGCAATGCCTACCCACAAACAGGCGGTAGCTGGAAAGTCAGTGGGGGTGCGATATTCGACCTGACATCCAATACCGTCAGACCCGGTGGCAAACCAGGCTGGACCAGTGCCGACGCAGCAGGTCTGCCCATCTTCCCCGGCCTGGTACGTTATGAAGAAGCTGCCAGCGGCGTTATACGGCATGCCTTCCGCTTTACCGTCAGCCGCACCCGCCGTGCCTATGTGCCACCAGCGACGCATTACGCTTCATCGAACACCAGCAATACCCTGCCACCCATGGGCATGCGCGTGCGCCTGAAAGCGAGTTACCAGATACCTGCGAATTTTTCAAATGAGAGCAAAGCCATCCTGCAAGCCATGAAAACCTATGGCATGCTGGTGGCAGACAATGGTTCCAACTGGTACATCAGCGGTGCACCAGATGCACGCTGGAATAACGATAAACTGTTGTCAGAACTGGGCAGTGTCAAAGGAAGCAGTTTTGAAGTAATCCGCATGGACGGTCTGGTTACCCCTTGATTGCGCAGGCAGCCTTATTTGGGAAGTTCATGAAGACGGGAGCGCGGCCGCTTCCTTTAAGAATCTGGCTTTGACAGCCTCAGAGTCAGCTTCAAGAAAGAAGTTTTCAAAGCTGGTTTCATCAATAAATGAATGACGCACTTGCGCCATTAACTCGCCTAGCCGTTTGCCAGACAGGCCGGTGATGTCAGCCGCAAGCTCACCATTGAATTGTTGTTTCAATTGTTTCTTGCGGGCGTATTTTTCCAGCGCCTGATCATAAGCCCGCTTGAAATCTGGAAAGCGCAAAAAAGTGGTTTCCAGAAATTTCTGCTTTTGCTCATCACGTGCGGCCGTGCCTGCTTCTGCCCAAAGGTAGACTGGCAGTGTGATTTCATCCTGCTCGTCCAGCCACGATAAAAAGGCATTGTAAGTTGCCCGCTTGGCGTCACGTATCCTGGCCTTGTGGTTGCGGTTATCCAGCAGATAAATTTCGCGATTCACATACGGCGAAGACACAACATAGCGAAAGATATCTTGCAGGTTTTTGAATTGCCCACTCGCTCGCATGCTCTCATACAGAGGGGCATCATAGCCCAACAGCTTCAGTGCCTCACTAAAATCCCTGGTGATGCATAATTCTGAAAGCAAATGATCTTTGTCATCCGGTGCCCGTAATGGATACAGCAAGCCCAGATGACCAAACTTGGCACCAAATTTATGCGCTATGCGGCCTATCAGATTACCAAAATCATTGTAGCCAAAATAGCGTGAAGCAAAATCAAATGAGTCAGATTCTGTCCTGATCAGATCAAGCTGGAACACGCCTTCTGCTACCGCCAGGCCTATGCTGGTGACGTCACCATTCAAGACGATTTCGGTCGCCTGCAATGCTGTAGAAAATTGCGCGGAATCGTAGTCATCACCAGCTTCGATCAAAATATCGAGATCACCAAAGTCTGCCTTGTCAGCATAAGCGATGATTGCCTCGATACGGCGTTGTGGAAAATTCCGCTGCAATATAGCGACAGCTTCATGTTCCACTTCGCGATAGCGTGCAGCAGGCAAACGAACTGACTCAGCTTTTAATGCATTACCACCCATGATCTTCCTACCTGTCTCCGTGTTTCAGCAAATATGTGTTTGAAATCGCCTTGAACGACATGCTGCCATCCAGACGCTTGAAGACTACACCTTCCCTGGATGTCGCCGGGTTAAGCGAACCACCCTCAGCATAATCCAGCACTTTACTCACATCGCCGCCAAAGCGTTCCAGCGTCATGTTTTCCAGCCACGGTACTTCATGCACAGTAGCACCCAGGGCGCGTAATCCTGCCAATACTTCCAGACGCTCAGCCCTGCCCAGATATCTACTGGCATCAATATCAAAAATATCGAACAGATAAAAATCCTGGCCGCGCAATTTCTCAGGGTTGCCTTGTATGCCTTCACCGATGATCTCACCTTGCAGTGCCAGATTGCGGCCATAAGAAAGCAGCGCAGTCAGTATTTGATTTTGCTTTGCCACGCGCCACAGGCTATTGGCTTCAGATTCCCTGATCCACCAATTCCTGCCGCACACACCAGAGATACCTGCATTGTGAAAGACTGTCATGCTGGAACCATCTAGTTTGATCGTGACTTCAAATTCTTCCTGCGCCTGAGTGCTCAAGATTTCAGTCAGGTTTTGTATGCGCTCTTGATCGGTCTTGCGTATGTATTCAGGGAACGCTCCTTCCACTTCACCAGACAGTGAGGCTGGAATGACTGGCTCCCATTTTTCTATACCCAGCATTTCACTGAAATCCATATCTTTGGCATTGCTGTGCTCAGCCAGTTCCGGGAAATTTTTCAGCGGCAGTATCATGCCCTGTGAAATTTGGCCACGCAGTTTAATGGTGCGCAGCCTTATTCCGTTTTTTTCATTCCAGATGATTTTGTTTTTTTCAAGAAAAGCAAAACGTGCATCGCTTAAAGGCAGGAAGGAATCTATCTCAAAATAGACACAGGCAGCACCAACCTGGAATTCATTTTTCTTGACGACCACAGACCAGCCATCCACGCTGGCGCATTCTATGGCATCTGCATCAGGGATAGGCCTGATATTGCTGACGGTTCTGATAGTGACTAATTTTCTCATAGAGATTCCTTTTTATTTTTATGTATTTTTGATTGACGGCAATTGTAAGCGAATGGAATTAAGTGGGGGATGAAAACAGGAAATAGTGGTCGAGATTGCTGGATTTGAACCAGCGACCGCTCGCATATGAAGCGAATGCTCTGCCAACTGAGCTAAATCTCGTATGGTCAAGGAATGGGGGAATGACCGCCACGAATCGGCAAGGCCGAAACGGGTCTGTGTGTGGCGATCAAAGATGGTGCGTCAGGCGGGATCAGTGGACTGTCATAGTGAAAGCGAAAGTGAAGGACATGTGCCCGGCGAACCAGGGCTAGGCGCAAAACACAGCGATAGCGGGGCTATCGCGAGTATTTGCAACGCCGCCATGGTCGACGCGCGCATGGCAGGCACTTCGCTTTTCACTGTTACAGTCCACTACAACCCGCAACAGTCGGTGTAGAAGACCGGGGCTCTATCCTTTGAGCTACTGACGCGTAATGATATGTGCTACCAGGCAGATAAACTTTCGAAATGCCTGGTGGCCGGAAGAGCATCAGAATAATCCCTGAGACATGAAACGATATGGAGCGTAACCTATCTGGAGACTGCTCCATAAACATGAATCATGTGATGCTACTTACTAAATGGAGGAAGCGGTGAGATTCGAACTCACGGGCCCTTGCGAGCCTGCTGTTTTCAAGACAGTTGCATTACCACTCTGCCACGCTTCCAAAGATGGCGCCCTATAGCGGAATCGAACCGCTGGCATTTCGCTAGACAGGCGAACACTCTACCATTGAGTTAATAGGGCAAAGCTGGTGCCGGCTGCAGGATTTGAACCCGCGACCCACTGATTACAAATCAGTTGCTCTACCAGACTGAGCTAAACCGGCGAAAACTGGCGGAAGATGTGCGACTCGAACGCACATAGGCTCTTGCAAGCCCGCCGGGTTAGCAACCCGGTGCAATACCATTATGCGAATCTTCCTTCAAAAAATACCGCGCATGTGCGTGCACACATCCCACTGGTGAGGTAGTGAGGATCACATGATCACACGGTAAAACTGGACCCGCCTGCAGGGGTCGAACCTGCGGCCTCAACATTCGTATTGTTGCGCTCTTCCAACTGAGCTAAGGCGAGAAAAAATGTTTGGCATCCCAGGCAGGACTTGAACCTGCAACCTTCGGTTTTGGAGACCGCGACTCTGCCAATTGAGCTACTGAGATAATGGCTGTGCATTTCATGCTGATGAAATGCATACAAAAACTGGTACTTGCAGATGGAATTGAACCATCAGCCTCTGCCTTATCAAGGCAACGCTCTGACCAATTGAGCTATGCAAGTAAAGATAAAATGGTGCCCCTTGCTGGTTTTGAGCCAGCGACCCACCGGTTATGAGCCGGTTGCTCTCCCACTGAGCTAAAGGGACCTTATGGCTCCTCGACCTGGATTCGAACCAGGGACAAATGCATTAACAGTGCATCGCTCTGCCTGCTGAGCTATCGGGGAATTCTTAAAAACATCGGTTAAAACGACTACGCTTTAATCGATATTCTTGTTGGTCGGGATAGAGAGAATCGAACTCTCGCCGTCCGGTTAAAAGCCGGATGCTCTACCTTTGAGCTACATCCCGTGAGATGATTAAGTGTGGCATCTGACGATGCATGGTCTTTCGCTTCATGATTTACTCCTGTTATTGAAATGAAAAAAATGGTGGAGGTGGACGGAATCGAACCGACGACATACTGCATGCAAAGCAGGCGCTCTACCAACTGAGCTACACCCCCATAATCTGTAAGGCAATTGCACGTGACATTGAAAATGCCATGTTATTTACTGCGAATAATATGGTGCGTCCCCGTGGTAACGATCCACGCTCTCCGATTTTTCAAAACGGCGCTTTCACCTGTTTAGCTTGAGACACAAAATGGTGGATGGTGATGGAATTGAACCACCTACGTCTAGCGTGCTTGCGGGTTACAGCCGCACCCCTTACCGTTCGGGCAACCATCCGTAAAACTGTTGATACTGGAGTCTTTGAGCGGAATCGAACCGCTATTAGCTGAACGAAAATCAGCTGTCCTGACCTTTAGACGACAAAGACATCATGAAAATAACCTCGACAATAGTAAGTGCATATAAAGTCACTTTCATGATGGAGCGGGAGAAGAGAATCGAACTCTTACCGTAAGCTTGGAAGGCTTCAGCTCTACCTTTGAGCTACACCCGCATATAAACGTGTTTCATCTTCAATGATGAAACGAGTTTTTGTATTCAGCCTTACCCCAAAAGCAAATAAATTTGCCCTTGGGATAAAACTGTTTGAACTTCCCAAATTGTTAAAGAGCTTCCATGATCCGGTGTTGTCCGGTCACGACCGCATTGGCGGGTTTGACTGCTGTGGTTTGCCTTGTAATAAAGCATGCAAACCAGAAAATCTAAAATAAAAAATCAAAAAACCCGGAGCTTTTCAGGGCATCCGGGCTTTTCAGCGCTAGGTTCATGGGGGCTTTATTTGCCGCCTGTGACCTTCAGGGTTTCCCCTCGAATGCTTGTGTTGCTAAACCATGCCGCCGCAAATTTAATTGTGCTGACATCATTGGACATTTGACTATCTGTATGTTTAATTGTACGTGTGGCTGTACTCATGCGATACGAGGCTTCATCCTTATTCCATGTGCCGTTCGCTTCAGCTTCAACTTTGGCAACCGACGCCAAAGCCCGCGCTGTCTTGCGCAAGTTTTGTATCAGTTCTTGTATCAAAGTTGTTTTCACGATTTTTCCTAAATGTCTGTTGGTGTTGCTTGGTTGATGTACGTATCTTGCCACAGCTTTTTTATAAAAACAAGCATGGCATGACGAATTTATTCAATATTTTATATTTTTGTGCAACAGGTGAAAAATTAACTGATTTCCCATGCACGTTAAAACGCCTGCCTGAAGCCCTGTTTACACTATGAAAAACAGAGCGCTCACATCAGGCGTTGATGCAGGATGTGAGCGTAAATTGGTTTTGTATTTGTACTTATATATTTTTGCAAATGAGCGAAACAAGTCGCAAATCTGCTTGTTTGAGTATCAATGGCAAAGGTCTTGCCACCGATATTTTTTATTTTTGCAGTGCATCGATTTGTTTTTGCAAAGATTTATCGACGACAAAATTTGGATAGGTGGCACGGAATTTTTTCCATTCTTCCAGTGCATCCTGGTGTTGTTTTTCCTTAAGCAGTTTTTCTATTTTTTGCAACCAGTCCATACTGCCCGGTTTTTCCATAGGCATAGCTGGCGGTGCGGCAGCGACTGGGGCTGACCTGACCACGGCCATCGGGGCAGCAGGGGGGGGTGTTTCCATTTCCTTGCGTGCAGAGATCTGCGATTTCTCTGCTTCCAGTAATTGCGGTTTTGCAGTTTCCCCAGCTTTTGCCTGGTGTGTCACTTCTTCCCTGACTGCGACGGCTTTGGCACGTGAATCACGTGCAAGTTCACGGCTGGCATCCGGGCCGGCTTCTGCGATTTTCGCTTCATCTTTTTGTGCAGACAAGATGGTGACTGATTCTATGGAAGATGACATTTCTGCTGAGCGTCGTTTGCTTCCAGTAATAATGACAGGAGCTGCTTCCGGTGGTTCAAGCTGGGCAACGATAATTGCAGACGCTGGCCTGGAAGCAATCCCGGCTGGTTCGGCTTGTTTGGGCGCTTGGACAACTTGCGTATTATTTGAACGTCCGGTAAAGCTGGTCTTTTTGGCGCTGGCCTCGCTGTTTTCTCTGTTAACGGCGTTGTCAGGAGTGGGGCTGATAGCGCCTTTGCTTAAATTTTCCGCTACTGTTGGTGCTGCCACGCTTTCTGCCTGCGGCTTCACTTCAAGACGATTTTTGTCTGCCATGTCTACCTCAGCCTTGGCCAACTGTGGCATATCTGCAAATGGTTTTGCCGGGCTTGCTGAGACTACGGCGCTTGATTCATTGTGCGCAGCTTGTTTATGCAATAGTAAAAACGGTGAAGCAAATAGAATACTGGCGGCCAGACCCAGGGGGACTTTCCAGCGCCACAAAAATGATGGGCGATGCGCTGAAGCATCAGGATTTTTAGCATCATTGGCAGCAGATACTGCAGGTGGATTGACAGTTGCAACAGCCAGGACAAGTGCGGCATCCGCCATGACGGCAGCGTCCAGTTCAGCCGATGGTGCATCTTGTGGCAGCTCTTGCAGCAAGAGTGCGAGTTCATCCCCACCTTGTAAAAAGGCATCGAATTCGGCATCTGCCAAATCCTTGTAGATGCTGCTATCCTTAATATCTTTGTCCTCGTTACTCATGCTGGCTCACCTTGCTTCGTCTGGCTATGCAATTGGGAGCGTAGTTTTTGCATCGCATAGCGTAATCTGCTTTTGACAGTCTCCACTGGCACTGCAGTCACCTGGGCAATTTCTTCCAGACTGAGCCCATTGAACTGCTGTAGGACCAATGCTTCTTTCTGGTCATTCGGTAATGCGCGTATGGCAGCATGCAGTCTGTCGTTTTGCTGCTTTTTGTCCAGCGCTGCTTCTGGTGACAAGCCATCATGAGCAATATTGGCAGTGCCATTTGATTCAGTGTCGTCATGATCCTGGACGGGCCGGCTTTCTTTTTGCCGCAATAAATCAATCAGGCGGTTGCGGGCAATCTGGTACAGATAAGTGCGAAAACCGGACAAGGGTGTGTAGCTGGTTCTTGCCGCATGCAGGGCCGCCCAGCTGTCCTGCACAATTTCATCAACCCATTCACGGCGTGGTGAACGCCAACTGATAAAGCGGTATAGACCATGACTATGCCGCTGATACAGCTCTTTGAAGGCGAGCAAATCGCCTTCGCAGTAAAGCAGCATCAAAGCTTCATCGTTGTCAGGTTGGGGTAGCATATCCCCTAGTTTACCGGAAATATCTGCGGCTCCAGGAAAATTTCTGAGGCCCTGTGCCGGTAGATATTTGCATACCCATGCCAGGTACAGCACTTTTCCTTCAGCGTATTTCCTGTGGAAAAAATGCTGCCCCTTATCCCTGCTATTGCTCAGTATGCTCAGGGCGTGATGTTGATGTTCAGTGGACTGGTCCACGCTTTTTCCGTATCGTTGTAGTACAGGTAGGCCGATGATGCAGGGCCGCTATAACTGCCTGGTACACTTGCCACCAGATCTATGCCCAGTTTCTTGACTTCACCAGGCTTCATGTCGCGGAAGTACAGTATCACTTCACGGGCACGGGTTTCAAAGAAAGCGATCTGGCCTTTTTCACGCAATTCCTTGAGCTGCCAGTTCTGGAAAGTCAGCCCACCAGGCAAGCCCAGGCGCGCCAGGCTCATGGGTTGGCCAGTCTGCGTTTTATTGCTGATAACTGCATCCAGCCTGACAGTTTCTCCCATCTTCATTTCAGTTCTTGTCAGGCGAGTTTGCAAATCAAGTGCAACATTTTTTGAAGAGGCTGGTTCGTTGCTGCTATATTCAACAGCAATCGAGTAAGGCAGCGCATCACTGGTTTGCGATTTCAGGGTGATGGTATGTTTGCCTGGCGTCAGTTTCTGATCAAAGCCTTTAAACAGCAAAGCATCGCGGCGGCCTGCTTCATAGCTCTGCTCATTGACCACTACGCCATCGATCAGCAGGCTGACTTTACCTGGCTTGGGCGCAACACGGGTGTCGTTGTCAAAGGCAATCATGGCTTTCAAGGCCAGCACAGTTGCCTGCGTTGCACCCCATTGACCAAAGCCACTGCGGTTATTTTGCAGCCAGTTGATACCCTTGCGTGCCTGCTCCAGATGGTCGCCCGATTTCAGCATGGCCAGTATCGCCAGTGAAGTCGTTTCTATATGCAAGTTGCTGCCACCACTGCGGGTGATAGAGTGATCTGCATTTGTCCATGCACCTGATGCAGCTTGCATATTCGCCAGTTTTTCTACTGTAGCCTTACGGGTTTTTTCTGCAACAACTGTTTTGCCATTGCCTTCCAGCATACTGCCAACTGCGAGTGCCAGTTGATAGGCGTCTTGCGTACTCTCTGCCAGTGCCACAGATTTGGCAATCTCTTTGTCCAGTCCAGTCTCACGTGCACTTACCAGTGCCCAAGTGATATAGGCATCGGTTACGGCGGTGTTGGCACGACCAAAGCCATCAAGCGCCTTGGCATCTTTCTGGTAACCGCCATTGCCATCACGTCTGGATTTCAGCCATGCAGCAGTGCGCGCCAACATGGCCGTATCGACTTCACCGTAGACAGATTTCATGTCGGCAAATTCCAGCAAGCCGTAGGCTGTCAATGCCTCATGTCCAGGATCACCGCCAAACCATTCGTAGCCTTTTTTTGGTGATTCAAAACCAGTCAGTCTCTTGTAGCCGCTATCCAGCAATTTTCCAGTCCGGTCCAGCAAGGCAGCATCTGCCACATCATGCTGTTTCAGGTATTGCATGATCATCACATTAGGGTAGTTGGTGGATGAGGTTTGTTCAAAACAGCCATATGGCTGACGCAACATGCCTTCCAGTCCCGAGATCATGGTAGACAATGATGAGGTGTATACCTTGATGCTGGCTTGCACACTGCCTTTGTTTGCCTTGCTCAGGTCAATATCATAATTAGCTATACTGCTTATCAGACCAGACTTTTCTGCTAGTTGCGGAAATCCCGGTGCCACTACGGGTATGCTGCGCAAGACTTCGTCCTTGAGGCCGGTCGCCGCTGCTGACAAACTTATTTTTGAAATCCCTTGTATGCCTGTGACTTCAAGAGGAATGAACAAACTCTTGCGCTGGCCGGCAGCCACACTGCCAAATTTGATGCTGTTGCCAGTCATTTTTAATAAGCTGCCGAAATTGCTGTCCAGATCAACAGCAAGGGTATTCTCACTTTCATTGCTGAGTGTGACTGGGATAAGCGGTTTGTCTCCTGCAGAAATTTCTAAAGGAAGTTTGGCGGATAAAGAAAATGGCAGGGACGATTTGAATACTTTTTCAATGCGCCCCAATTGTCCGTTACCGGCACCTTCTGTATTGACGCGGAAAGAAGTGACAGCGTCGGATAGTGTCAACGTCACTGTGGCTTTTCCCTGATGATCAGTCTTTACGGATGGTGCCCACATCACGGTTTCACGATAGTCGTCGCGTGGGCCTGCATAGTTGGGTATGAAAGCAGGAGTAGGGAATACCCTCACTAGCGCCCATCCCTGCTCTTCTTCACTGCTGGCAACTTTGCCTGCGGCGCGGGCAAAGTCTTTGTCTATGGCGATTTCTTTCTTCTCCCTTGCATATTCAGGAGGAGCTACGATTGCAGCGATGGGAGGTGCTTCTTCCCGTGCTGGCATGACATTTCCTGCCATTACCCTCCTGGCATCAGGTTTTTGTAGCACTGTCCTGGCCATGTCTGCCTTGCGCTGATCAGCAATGACGGGTACCGGGGCAGGTGGTGGTGCTGGTTTAGGGGCAGGAACAGGTGCCGGAGGCGCTGCCATGACAGGCAGTGGCGCAGCGTCCATCACAGGTTCGCCGCCTTTCTTTTGCAGCACTTGCACCGGAGCTGCTGATTCTCTCATTTCTCGTCTGATAACCTGTCCTGTGATGTGCACTATTTGTACTGGGTCCAGCACTTTCACCCATTCAAAATGGCGATAACCTCTGGTGCCCATCAACAAATCCAGTGCCAATGCACTTTTTTCTTCTGTCAGATCGATATAAAAATTGGGTTCTTCGATTTTGCCTGGCAAATCGCTTTCCAGTAACATGCGTGACAGGATGTTCGCCGACTTGTCGTCGGCAAATGACAATACCGTGTCATCCACAACGGACAGTGCCAGTTCCGCCGGAACGGCCTTGCCGGAAGCGTCTCTTGTCGTGATGGTGAGGCTGACCTTGTCGCGTGGCACATAATTTTTCTTGTCGTGTTCAACCTTGATGTCGAGACGACTGCGACGATTCCTGAACACCAGCCGTTCTGCCATGGGTTTGTACCTGTCATCAAATACGGTAACCCTGGCTATGCCGGCAGCTTGCTGCATGTAGCTATCTTTCGCTTGCAGATAGATCACAGCAGGTTGACCTGGGCCAGCCTCTACGCTACTGAGATCAAACATGTTTTCACGCATGGTAGCGGCAGCGAACAGCTTTTGCTTTTTACTGCATTCCACCCGAACGCGCAGGTTTTTTTCTTTCCCGTCGAGATCGTCATAACTGCGCAATACACAACCATTATCCTCAGCTACTGGCAGGGGATAGTGCTCTGTGATCGTGCCAGGCTTGCTGATTTCTGCGTGATAAGTGCGGCCCCTGACCGGTGTGAATGAGATGCGGCCCAAGCCATTCTTGTAGCTGGAAAAACTGCTCACAAGTTGACCACGATCATCATATAACTTGCCTTCCACATCCGCAGGCTTGCCCAATTTATTCTTTGCTTCGAAGTAGATGCGGCTATTGATACCCGCCACCATCTTGCCCCCCTCAGGGTAGAAAGACAGCAGCATTTTGTTTTGCAAGATAGGTATGGATTTGGAAATGGATTCCGTGATGCCACCGTCTTCTACCAGGATGGTCAGCAGTCCATCGCCAGCTTCAATTTTTTGTGGCAAGTTGAATTTCACCACTGCTTCACCTTCTGCATTGGCAGTGACTGTGACACGTGGCAATTCCATACCATCCACGCTTGCCACCGCGATCAGAGGTTTGCCAGCCAGAACCTCGCCGGTAGGGCGTTTGACAGAAATAGTCGCACTTACCTGTTCTCCGGCACCGTAAGATTTTTTGATAAATTCCAGAGTTTTTTTCATGCGTGGTGCTTCATAGGCTGAAACAATAATGCTGCGTTCCAGTTGCTGCCCCTGGTCGGTGATGACACGCAATTTATATTCTCCACCCTGGGCCTCTGCAGGGATATCAAAGTCATTGCTGGCACCACCGGCAAGGCTGCGCAAACGTTTTTTCAAGACAGTCGCACCTTTTGGAGAGATTAGCTCCACTGTCAGAATTTTTTCCCCGATACCTGTCAAATTACGTGAGCGTAAATCCCAGGCTTTAAACCAGATAGTTTCACCCGGCTTGTATAAAGGTTTGTCCACTTGCACGTACAGGCTATGCCTCAGGCTTTTGTCAAAGTAACTGGCGGTCATTGCAGGCAAGTCCAGGCTTCGCATTGTGTGCAGACGGGTACTGGCGGCTGGCGCAGGTTCTGCAGCCAACGGCGCAAGTATTTTCTTTGATGCACTATCTACAATATTCACATCCGAATTTCGCATCTTATGCAGCATCGCATTTTTTATTTTTTGGGGTGCAGCTTGCAGTTGTGAATCTGCTTTGACATTGCCGCTTATTTCAGTAGTCGTGCTCGCCTCACAATTGCCTAGCAAGACCACCAGCAATGGAAGCAGCGCCGGTGGCTGGAAGAGCGTGAAATTTTGTCTCATGGCTTGTCTCCAAAGAGTGCAGTAAAGTTGTTTTTATGGGGGTATCTACTCACGCGCCAGAGATCGCCCTGGCGTGCGGATAAAATGGATTCAGGACAATTAACGATAGTGACCAGGATCAGGCACAAAACCACCTGGGAAGGGATTGGGCTGTGCAGGGTAGACATCGCGACTGCGCGGAATAATCCCACGCGCCACCAGGTTGGCGTAACTGTCATAGCGTATGCTGATGATTTCATCCGCCTGTGAGCTGGCGCGCTGGAAGTCGGTTGACCTTACTGTGCTGTTAATCCTTTCGCCATGGCCTGTGCCTATGCGGGTATCGGCCTTTTCAGCGCGGCTCTCTGCACTCTTGGACATGGTGCCGGATGCTGCGGGAGCGGGCGAGATGGGGGCCATGGGTGCCATGCGTTCATATTCAGGCTGTACCACAGGCGCAGGCACAACATATTCCCGGAACAAGGCCACGCCTATGACACCGACATTGTCTGGCCGCCCTGTGCGCGCCGCATAAGAATCAGACAATTGCGTGAAGTAGAAAGCTGCCACTTCATCCATATTCTTGCGCCAGCCCTTGATTTCCACTGGTTGCCAGGCACCCAGTACATAGCCGGATTGCGCCTGTGATGCCGTGCTGCCTGTCAATGCATTGACGCCATCGACGGACAAGACAGATAGGATACGCTCACCGGTCTTGTTCCTGACTTCTATCGCATAACGCTCACCCGGCTTGCCAGCGACATAATTATTGCCCTGGTGCCGCCAGACAGGCAGGCGTTCGCCAGTGCTTTGATTGATGATGCTGACTGCCGCCAATTGCCCGGCACCAGCAATGCTGGTGATACTGGCTAATACCAGGCTGGCCAGTATGGGTATCCATTTTTTCATTTTCTTCTCCGTAAACATGAGGACGATGATCATTAAACGGAGCAGCAAAACAAAAGGGGTTAAGATTTTAAAAAAATAATTGAAGAGATTGCTGCTTTCTTCTCATCTGGTGTCACATTTTTAATTTTTAAGGATAATATGAAGCCATAGCGAGCTTGTACCGTTCGCAGCAATCATCTGAGGAAGACCTATGAACACAGAAAATACCAGCGGATCAGGCAACAAAGCAGCCAGCCCGTCAGCAGATACACAATTCCTGGACGCAGTTGAAGTGCGCGTACTGGGCGTGCTGGCAGAAAAAGAAGCCGCCACCCCCGACAATTACCCCTTGTCACTCAATACCCTGGTCAATGCCTGCAACCAGCTCACCAGCCGCGACCCCGTTATGTCCGTCACCGAGTCTGAGGTATTGGAAGCCATAGACAGGCTGTCCACAAAAAAACTGGTGAATGCCATCCACCAGGCTGGTGCCCGCGTCGCCAAGTATGAACACCGCATGCGCATCAAATGGATGCTGGACCAGCCCAAGGTAGCCGTGCTGACCATACTCATGCTGCGCGGATTCCAGACCGCAGGTGAAATCCGCGCCCGCGTTGGCCGCCTGCATGAATTTGCCAGCGTCGCAGATGTAGAAAAATGCCTCGACTACCTGATGGATAAATATCCGCCCCTGGTAGCCCGCCTGAACCTGACACCAGGCACCAAGGAGCCACGCTACGCGCACCTGCTGTCTTGCGATGAAGAAAGCCTGGACCAGGCAGAAGCCAGCAGCCCTGCCAGTGCAGGTGGATCAAAGAATGACAGGGTCAGCCTGCTCGAAGCAGAAGTTGCTCAACTCAAACAGCAGGTGAGTGACTTGAGTGCGCAGTTTGCAGAGTTCAAGAAGCAGTTTGAGTAATTGGCAGTAAGACCAAAGAGCTCACCACAGAGACACTGAGGCACAAAGTAGACACCGAGAATTTTCTACTGAGTGTGTTTTTCTCTGTGTCTTGTTGAGAAATACTGAGTTCGATTATTTGTGATTCAACATGATTTCAAAACAGTACGTCAGCCGCGTCAGTTTGCGCAGGGATATCGTTGAGTCTTTTGAGCGTTACCCGTTTTCTTTACCGGCGATAAAAAACTTCGAGTATGTGGATCTGCATCCCAAGATCACCTATTTTGTTGGTGAAAATGGCTCAGGTAAATCTACCTTGCTGGAAGCAATTGCTGTTTCTCTGGGTTTTAATGCCGAGGGTGGCACCAAGAATTTCAGCTTTGGCACACGGCGTTCGCACTCTGTGCTGGATGAATATCTGCGCATAGCCAAGGGTGTGCGCAAACCGCGCGATGGTTTCTTTTTACGTGCCGAGAGTTTCTTCAATGTGGCTACGGAAATCGAAAAACTGGATGAAGAACCTGGTTTTAGTCCACCGATTATCAATTCCTATGGTGGCATCTCCCTGCATGAACAGTCGCATGGCGAATCCTTCCTGAAGCTGATGACAGAACGCTTTGGCGGCCAGGGTTTGTATATACTCGATGAGCCAGAAGCTGCCCTGTCACCACAAAGGCAGCTCGCGGTATTGTCGCGCATCCATGACCTGGTCGAGGACAATTCTCAATTCATCATCGCCACCCATTCGCCCATACTCATGGCTTATCCCGATGCCTGTATTTATCAATGCAGCAAGGAAGGTATTGTAGAAATTGCATATGAAGAAACCGAACACTACAAGGTCACGCGGGATTTTCTGGCAAATCCAAAGCGCATGTTGGATATGTTGATGGAGCGTTGAGCTTTGAACGATATACCCATGCGCATGGATTTCACACAGCTTATCAATGAATAATGACACCTTCAAAGCGGGCATCATGACCGCTGAAACCCTGGAAGACCTTGCGCAGTATCTGTCCGCTTTTGCTGCAAACGAACTGCGTACCAGACTGTTTGATGAACTGAAAAAGCATCTCGAATATGAGGATGCTGATCAATGGGCAACCGCAGTCAGGCTGTGTGAATCTCTGGCGATAGTCGGTTGGGGCGAGCTGGAGCGTGTAGATGCAGTCAGCCATTTCAATGGCGATTGCTGGAATACCCGCTTCATCAATGGAAAAAATCAAACCAGGTTCAGGGAAGGTAGCTGGAGTAAGAGAAAAGCGGGCTGGGTATTGCGCAACCCGAGTTATCACCCCAGCCTGGATTTGCCAGATACACCGGGCCACGACTGGCAGCGACATGCCAGCGTCGATTTCCCGGCAGTTGCACGCGCGTCCCTGACATCACAGCGTAATTATCAAGCACAAATGCCCGTCATCATGGGCATGTACGGCAGTGACAACCCCAGTTGTCTGGCAATGAATGAAATACGATTAGCGTTGATGGCGCAACTATATGAAAGCATGCGGCCTGCACTGTATGGTGAACATCTTGAGTATTTCTATTTCACTCTGCATGGGCCTGCCATATCTGAAGAGTCGCCAGCACCTCATTTGAAAGTAGCAAATTACAATGCAAAGCAGCGCAGCTTCAGTGCCACGCTTTATTTTGATCACACGCTGGCAAGCTGGTCACCCAGGCAACTACGCAAATTTTACTTTGATAGTTTATTGGCGGCGATTGATGTGCTGGAAGTGAAGCTGCGCAAGCGCGGTATTGAATATGATACGCATGCATTTCGTGCAGATGTGACTGTAGCAATCCAGGCTTGTATGAGTATGCAGGGCGAGTAGCTGTTACCCGCCCCGGTCATGCCAATCAAGAGGCTGTACTAATACTATTGTTTTTGCCCTAACATAATCACCACACCCACCACTATCAACCCCAGCAAGATTGCACCTGCAATCTTCCATGCAGAATACGGACGCTCACCCTGTACTTCACCAGTCTGACCATTGACCAGGAAGCGGTAAACCTTGTCGCTGTATTTGTATGACGACAGCCAGATAGGCAGCAGGATGTGCTTGAAACTGATATTTGAATAGCGCGGCTGCATGGCGCTGATACGCTGGTGGTCACCACCAATGTCACGGCAAATCGCATCGCGGATCACGCTTTCCATCTTGCCCTGGGCATCTACAAAGCCGGGTTCCAGACCAACCTGATAAGCCTCGACCGTGAAGCCGGATACATAGTCATCACGATAACCCTGCAATTTTTCCAGCTTCCAGGGAGCCAGGTTTTCTGCATATGAAGTTGGCAGGGTTTTTGAACCTATGACCAGCACATCATCAAAGGCCACCTGCACCGCACCCGCAGCCGGATACCAGTTGGTCCTGGTGACCTGCCGGGTCTTGGTTTCGCCATTCTCGGTATAGGTTTCAGTCACTGTATAATCAACACCGCGCTGGCCCTGATAGGTGGTATAGCTGTCGGCATCATAAGTCCAGTAAGGGGTGTAAATACCCTTGAGGCCACGCTCGGCCCGGTAAGCCTGCTTCAGCGCATTCGGGGCAAACCACAAGCCCTTGACCCAGTCGGCAAACTTGCCGCGGGCTTCAGATTCCTTGATATCAAAGGGTGCAATTGCCTTGGGCCTGATCTGGCGCGCAGCATAGGCATTGGTCGCAATCAGCGGTACGGCACAAAACGGGCAACGGTCAGAGACCAGGTTGGCCGCCAGTTGCGATTCTGCCCCGCAACCTGTGCACTTCACATTCTGGCTGGCGATGGTCGGTTCATTGCCTGCCTGGTTTGCCAGGTAAGCCTGATAGTCCAGCTCTTCTACTGCGGCAATGGTGGCTTTCTGGTCTTCAGGGATGTCATTCTTGGCACCGCAGTAGGGGCATTGCAGGGCATGCTGGCCAGGCGCGTATTCCAGCTTGGCACCGCAAGATTTACAGGGATAGTTTTTCGTCGTCACAGATGATGTTTCCAGAACAAAACACTGGGCGTCGCTACCCGCAGGTGCGACGCCATATCAGATGAAGGATGGATTGTTAAGGCAAAGGTGGCGGCATGGATGCAAACAAGCCAGCCAGATCAGCCTGATCACCCGCCTTGCCCCAGGCAGCCATGCCCTGACGCCACACCAGGCTGTCACGCGTCAGGCTGCCATTGCCCACATGCGATTGCAGCACATGCTGATCAAATGGTCCGGTCTGTGCACCATTTTGCGCGACAAAATATTGCACTGCCGTTGGCAAAGGTGGCGGCATGCCAGCGCCTGCAGCAGGGGCTGCTGCTGGTTGCGGGTTATTGCCAAACAGCGTACCCATGCTCTGGCTCAGCATGCCACCCACACCCACGCCCATCATGGTGCCTGCCGCACCGGGGTTTTGCGCGGCATCACGCAAGGCTTGCGCACCCTGGTACTGGGCAAACTGGTTCATATTGCCTATCACTCGCATGGCACCTTGCTGGTCTATGGCTTTTTCAACCTCTTCCGGCAAGCCTATGTCTTGCACCTGTACTTCGCACAGTTCCAGACCATATTGCACAAAGTCAGCCGCAATTTTTTCCTGTATGCGCCTGCCCACTTCGGTGACCTTGGCTTCCAGGTCGATGATGGGCACGCCTATCTCAGGCATGACTTCCTTGATGCGCGTGCCTATCTTGCCGCGCAGGTTTTCTTCTATATCGGCTGTCGTAAAGTCAGCCTTGGTGCCCACCAGTTCCACCAGCATGGCCTTGGCATCGACTATGCGTATGCCATAAATACCAAAGGCAGTCACACGCACCACGCCAAATTCAGGGTCGCGCATGGTGGCCGGGCCAGCCGTACCCCATTTCATATTGGTGAAACGGGTCGTCTTGAAGAAATACACTTCGGCCTTGAAAGGGCTGTTGAAGCCATATTTCCAGCCCTTGAGCGTACTCAGCAAAGGCATATTGGCGGTCGACAATTCATACATGCCGGGCGTGAACACATCCGCCACCTGGCCCTTGCCCATCTGGCCTTCATTGACCATCACTGCAATCTGCCCCTCGCGCACCGTCAGCTTGGCACCCATCTTGATTTCATTCTGATAGCGCTCAAAGCGATGCACCATGACATCGGGACTGTCATCCAGCCATTCGACAATATCGATAAATTCATTGCTGAGCTTATTCCACAGACCCATAGTGTTCTCCAAAAAACAAAATTCTTGCAGGATGCTGGCAGGCAATTCATTGATAGCGGCCAGCAGCTATTCGGCGAATAGGCGCAAGTGACTGAATTTCACCAGCACATTCGGCGTAGGCAGAGTATTGCTGAATTGGTACATTATCACAAGGGTGGGGAGGGGAATTATTGATATTGTTTCTGAAGGTAAATAAGCAAAACTGGTATTTTCAAAAACACATCAATTGCTTTAATTACTTTTTAATAGTACATGTCCTGTTTTAATATGGATGCGCTTATATTCTTCTGTAGTTTTGCAATTAATCTCCAATAGGAGTATTTATGTCCGTTTTCTGGAATGAACTGATTGCAAAGGCCATTGAACCTGATGGCCTGAAAGCAGATGGGCAATTAACATTGCCGAGAAGCTACGGTGTGTACGAGATTAAGGGAACGAAGAAAGACACCATTTACAGGCAAGGAAATTACCCTGTACGTTTGCGTGAGATTCAAAAAGAATTTCCTGAGGCTGCATTGAAGTATTTATTTTCCTCAAAAGAGGATGCAGTTCAGGTAGCTGCCATACTAAATTCCAAAGATAAAAACACAGTTACGGAAAGAATATCCCGGCGGACTAGCATTCCATCAAGTCCGAAGTCGACAATTTCTGGGCAAAGTATCGTCCACCCAAGCAAAATCCTAGTTGAACTTTTTGAGCATAAGCCATATCAAGGCGTTGCACCTGAACGATCGCGTTTTCTGTTTATCGGGCTTGACGCCAATTATGATGTGGATATAGAAAAGATATCTATTTTCCCAAAGGTGCTTGAGTATCATGAGGATGCCGAGAAATTTTGGCATGCTCACGAGGTTCATCATCCGTTTTTGCTAAGTGAATATCAAGGTGATGGAAAGCGCTATCACCAAAATTTTGAGCGTATAGGATTCAGAGCAGAACACGCCAATTTGATTTCTTTCGTTGAGTTATTTCATCTCCCGACTGTTGGTCGTAACAAGCTCTCTGTTGAAGATTTGGATGCCACTCATTTGAAGAGATTGAATCAAGCAATACTCGAAGGTGATGCTACTCACATTTTCATTACTCCTACGGTTGCCAGCTTGATGCGTTCCAGCGGTGCATTTAATTGGCTGCCCAGAAAATCAATAGGTACGGCAGATGTATTGCCAGTCTTATTTAGAAATAGTAACAAAACTGCTTACTCTCTATTGCACTTTTCCAGCTATGGGAAGTATTACAGAAAATTGGATTTGCAAATAGAAGAAATCAGAAAACTTATTGCGCAGTTTCAAATTTAGATGTGTAGTTTTGATCTATTCGCCTCAATGACTTTACCCACCATTGCCAATGTTTTTTTCGAGATAGGTAAATCCCGTGCAGTATTCTTGAAATCAGAACCAGTAATTAACTCCAGCATCTCATCAATAATATTCTGCGCTTCTTTTTCTTTTATCCCACCGTCTTGTGCAACTTTCAAAATATGTGTCCGCGTTGGTGATTTTCCTTCGCCAGCAATATCCATGAAATGCTCGCCTCTACAGCCAGTGCAATAAGTCAGGTCATATGGAGGGGCGAGTTCCCACTCATTATTTTTGTTGAGCAGGTAGGACAGATTTTTTGCATGATCATCGCGGTTGTTCATCAAGACGTTGAAGACACAACGCTGTAAGGCTTTCTTTAATTCCCTGGTATCCCGCGTCAGCCTGCGGGTTGCACGCATGAAGTCACTATAGCCCAGAGCGGGTATCTGGAAATTGACATGCATCATGCCTGCCAGTGAGTGGATGTGGACACGCTGCTCATTATTGCGGTCAAAACGTTTCGTACCGAATGCTGTCATGCCGTCTGGCAATTCAAAGAATTGTGTATCACCCATGCCCAGGCCGCATTTGCGTGCCAGTCGGGCGTATAGTTCTTCCAGAGCACAGCTATCGCTGGCATCTTCTTTCGCTGGGAACTTGATGAGCCAGGATTCTGCATCTGGCATGTATTCAGTGCTCATCTGACTCGTTGCAGGCTTGTAGTAAACCACGGCCTTGGGCCGCGCACCGCCAGGTGAACCACCTGCCTTTGCCAGTTCATCGAGAACTTCGTGGCTATCGTCTGCTTGTACTGCCCGCACTTCTTTTGCGAGTTCGATTAGTGCAAGGTCTGTGATTGCCAAATCGCTTTCACTGGCAGGTTCATAGGTCAAAGCGCCCATGGTGTTTTCACCGAGGTAGGCGAGCCTGTCCAATACTGAGACTGTGTCAGTATCGATGCCCTTCGCCTTCATGCGGCGGTTCATCAGGTGGAAACCCCAACTATCCGGCAAAGAGTCGTAGATCAATCCTGGGACACGAGTGATGGTCAAATAATCTGTTTGTTTGTCCGGGTAGGCAGATGGCCGTAGTGGCAGTCGTATAGGGGATAGTTCCAGGTCACGTGCGAGTGCTTCAGGCGAATACTGGAACAAGATGTCGCTGCCATCGTCGGCCAGTGTCCCCAGCCAAAGGGATTCACCATGTGCCTTGTAATTAACCTTGAGCTCTTTCATGACGGGCTCTTGGATTTACGGTAAGCCCGCTGCCTGGCTTGTACGGCAGACTTTGCCCGCATATCTTCTATGGTATTGGTTTGTGGTACCAGCACTGTCTGCAAATCTGGTGTGGCATTCAGTGACTCAAGTATGCGGACAAAGTTACTCAGGGTGCATTTGCCAGTACGTTCAAAACTGCTGACGGTTTGCGCTGAAATTCCTGTGCGTTGTGCCAGTTCTTCTACGCTGATGTTTAGCAGCAAGCGGCGCTCACGCGTTCTTTCGCCGAGTGTCAGGCAAATTTCTTCAGGTAAAAGTAGGGAGAAATCCATTGGTTTTATATAGATTAAGGTTAGATAATCTAACTTTCCAATGAAATTATACTGGTTATTTCTTGAGATTCAATTTTTTTGATTGAATTCCTATGAAATTACATTAATATTTTACTCATTTTATTGGATTTTTATGTGTAATATACTCATATTACGTGTTTTTATTTGAGGTGAGTATGAAAATAAAAAAATTCAGAACCAAACTTCGTTTGACTCAAGAAGATTTGGCCAAGCAATTAGGAACAACTCAGCAAACTATCGCGAGATGGGAGTCAGGGAAAACAGGCGTTCCACCTAAATATTTAAAAGACCTTGCGATTTTTCTCGGATGCAGTGTCGCTCAACTACTTGAAAGTAATGGCACATCGAAACGAGAAAACGTAGATGAGGGCAGTCTTCCTTATGGAACCATAAAATTAAGATTTGATGACTGTTTGGATAATGAGGAAAATGCACAAATCTATGCATTTCCAATATCAGAGGCTGAAAGAATTCGAGTTTTACATCAGCTTGCTGACTACGATGTATTTGAGAGTAAAAGTACAACTGGTTGGATTAATTTCACGACTTTGGATTATCGCTTTATCTTCCTTAACGCGAATACTATTTCATCCGTAGAGATGCTAAGTGATGACGTTGAAGCCATGCCAGCTTACGAGCATGAAGAGGTATATAAGGCACTTTTGGAAATTCAAGAAGGTGTCCTATCTCAGAGTGACGATGCTCCTTATTCAGATGCCTTATTAAGGCGATGCGAACATCTGATGCAAATATATAATGAGGAAGACGAGGATTTTTACAGAAATATGTGCATCATCGTTGAATCGATTAAGGGGCAGCGCAATACATATTTTGCTGAGGATGAAGTTATTACGGACATCAAAAATATAGAATTAGCGGGGAAGAATATTTCGTCGGGAACATTTCTTAATCTTCATGATGAAGGATGGTATCGCTCCAGGCATTTTCGACTTTCCTCGCTACGATTGATCATGGTTCCATTATTACGATATTACGCAGATATAGAAGAATAAGGGGACGCCGTGAGTTCTTGGGGAAACCCATATCTTGCTTTAAAAAATATTCGGGGATGTTTTTTCTTTATGGCCATCATCCAGAATGACGTGAGGATGATGGCATTGAGAAGTCGAGAGAAATTTCAAAATTATCTCATCCCGCCTGATCCACCCTCTCCAGATGCTCTGCACCCGCCCCCCAGCTCCTCAACTTATGCCCCTTTACCGCATAAAAGAAAATCATCAGATAGCAGGGCAGCATGACCCAGTAGGCGGTTTGGGGATTGCCTGTGTCGGAGAATTTACCGTATAGCATGGGTAGGAGTGCGCCGCCGGCGATGCCCATGATGAGTAGGGCGGAACCGGCTGCTGTGTACTTGCCCAGGCCTTGCAGGGCCAGTGGCCAGATGGAGGGCCAGACCAGGGCGTTGGCCAAGCCCAGCATGGCGAGGAAGAAAACCGTGTTGGGTACTACTGGCACGCCTGCCCAGCCGACCAGGGCCTGAGCAATACCGGTATCGGTGGCTGAGCTGGTGGCGACGCCGACGGTGAACAACAGGCCGCTGATGGCGGAGAACAGCAGGGCGGTTTTTTGTGTCATCAGTTTGGGGATGGTGGTGGCACCAAGCAGGTAACCCAGCACCATGAAACCCATGGTGTAGGAGGTCAGCACGGCATAGTTGCTGACACCCAGGTTGCGGCCATACAGGCCTATGGTGTCACCGGCGATGACTTCCACGCCTACGTAGGCAAACAATGAGAGTGCGCCCAGCACCAGTTGCGGGTATTGCAGCACGCCCCATTTGGTGACTTCTGGCTGGTTTTTTTCTTCTTCTGCCCGCAATTCTGGCAGCGAAGAAAAATGTACGATACCCATCACCAGCAGCAAGCCGCCTGCCATGATGGCATAGGGGTAGACCAGGCGTGATGACAGTTCAGAGCGCAAGGCCAGGCGGCCTGCATGATCCAGTGCGGCCAGTGCCGTATCAGAATATTGCTCTATTCCGGACAGTATCAGGGCAGAAAATACCAGTGGTACGACGATGCCAGCACCCTTGTTGAACAAGCCCATGATACTGATGCGCATGGCGGCGCTTTCGCGTGAACCTATGCATACGATGTAGGGGTTGATGGCGGTCTGCATCAGGGTCATGCCAGTGGCCAGCGTGAACAGTGCCAGCAGGAACAAGCCGTAATAGCTGGACTTGGCTGCAGGGATAAACAGCACCGCCCCCACGGCCATGATACCCAGACCCAGTGTCATACCGTTCTTGTAGCCGGTACGACTGAGTATGGCTGCCGAGGGCAGGGCCATGACGGTGTAGGCGATGTAAAACGCAAACGTCACCCACAGCGCCTGGAAATTGTTGAGGTCACAGACTATTTTGAGGAAAGGGATAAGCGAGCCATTGAGCCAGGTGGCAAAGCCCAGGATAAAAAACAGCAGGCTGATAAAGAACATGGCAATGACCACGTCCTTGCCTGATCCTGCAGGTTGATCATTGTTATTCATGAGGTATTCCAAAGATAGGTAAGATGGTCACACTGGTGCAGAGGGGCGATGAAGTCCCTGCTGACTGAGCAAAAAAGCCTCCCCTGCTGCTTGTATGGGGAGGCTCTTGCAGCACTCTATACGATGATCCCTATGCTGCAGATCATCCTGGTACGGATCAGAACTTTGCTCTGACGCCCAGGCTGTAGCGTGCACCGTTTTCATACACGCCAACGGGCAAACCATCGGTGGTATTGGTGCGTATTACCGAGTTGGTCAGGTTGACGGCTGTGGCAAACAGGCTGATCTTTGGTGTGATATCCCAGTTGGCCGTGGCATCCCACTGGCCATAGGCGCTGGTGACATCCTGGCCACCTTCATCCAGGCCGCCATAAGACTTGGAACGGTAGTTATACGACAGGCGCACGCTGAATCCATTTTTTTCATAGTAGCCGCTGGCATTCAACTGGTTGCGTGAGTTGCCGATGACATTCAGTTTTTGACCACCAGCGATAGAACCTGCCTTGGCATCCGTGAAAGTGTAGTTCACGATGGCACCGAAGCCATTACCAAATGCCTGTTGCCATTGCAGTTCCAGACCATTGATGACCGCACCGTTGTCGGCATTATGCGGACGTGTTACCGGACGCGTTACGCCGCCTACGTTTTCTTGCGCAGTCGAAGTGTAGATGAAGGTGTCCAGGCGCTTGGTGAACAGCGTGGCAGACAACATAGAGGCATCAGCAAAATACCATTCTGCTCCTATCTCTGCCTGGTCCGCATGGTAAGGTTTCAGCAAAGGGTTACCAGCAGTTGCTGCATTGGTGGTGCCGCTGACTTCGGTACTGGCACTGAGGTCGCTGTAAGTGTTGCGTGCCATGACGCGGGCGATGGCGCCACGCAGTATCAGGTCTTTGCGCAAGTCATACACCACGTTCAGGCTGGGCAATACATCGTTATAGGTACGTGTCGTGCTGCCGATGACGTAGTTGCCCTTGCCTGTCAGGTCTTGATAGGCTTCAGATGTTTGCTCGGTCTTGACCAGGCGCACACCAAAATCACCGCGCCATTTGTCGATGGCATAATCAGCCTTGACATAGGCTGCAGTAATTTTCTCCTGTATCTTGTAGTACTCACCCTTGGCTTCGTTATAGACCATGCCCTTGTCATACATGGCAAAGCCCTTGCTGGCAGCCAGACTGTCATTCACCCATGCATATTGTGTCAATGAACCAGCAGTTGCAGCAGCCTGGCTCAGCAATGGCGAGGGGCCGGTCGATAAATCTGCCAGGCTCAAAGACTGCCAGCCAGTGCTGCCAGGGCCTACCGTGCCTATGGTGCGATGATTTTGTACGGTGTTGTCACGGTATTTCAGGCCTACTTTAATATCCTTGATGAAGGACCCGGTCAGATCCCATGTCAGGTCGCCCTGCACATAGTTTTCTTTGCTTTCCATCTTGCGTACCCAGTCACGTGCATTTTGCAATGTGAGTTTGGTCGGGTCTAGCGGGCTCATGTCGAGGTAAGAAACTTCATAGGTATCTGGTGCGATATTGACTGTCGCGCGGGTATTGCCAGTGAACCAGAAATTGCGGTCATGTTTACTGCCACCCTCGGCAGAAGTGCTGCCAGCCTGGCCATGCAGCTTCCAGCCATCGCCTTCATAATTACCTTCCAGATCAAGTATCTTGGACTTGATATAAGCTTCGCGGTAGATTGGTTCAAACGACACGCCAGTCGTTGGGCCGACTGTGCCACCGACGACTGCCTTGGTGCCATCAGAGGTGGTGATGAACCGTGGATTGGTGATACGGATAACATTGTTGCCATCTGCCAGACCACCTATTTGCCAAAGGTAGTTCTGATTATTATTATCCATGCTCATGTCTGAATTGATGTAATTCAGAGAGATATCGCTGTCGCGGTTAGGCTTGATTTGCAGGGTGACATTGCCAGTTGTGCGTTCACGGTCCTGGCGGAAAATTGCAGAACCACCACCCCAGGATGCATAGGCATTCGGCGTCGCCACATTGTTTTGATCAATGATGGTGTACTTGGTGGAGTCAGTAAAATTCTCCAGGCCATCACGACGCATGGTGCGCTTTTGTTTGCTCAGGGACAGCAAGAGACCCAGCGTGCCTTCATCGTTTTTCCAGTTCACCAGGCCAGAAATTTGCGGGTCGGTTTTCTTGGGCAAGTCAGAGTAAGTTGCTTCCAGCGAGAATTGTGCTGTCAGAGGTGTTTTGAATTGCAGGGGCTTGCGTGTCTTGACGTTGACCAGGCCACCGATGCTGCCTTCATCCAGATCTGCCGACGGGCTTTTGTAAACATCAAGGCTGCCTACCAGTTCAGATGGCAGAATGTCATAGTTGAAGCCACGGCTTTGCGAATCGTTTTTCCACCAGTAGGCAGATGCCACAGACTGACCATTCAATTGCGTCATGTTCAGGCTTTTGTCGGTGCCGCGTACAAAAATGTCGCGACCTTCACCCCAGGTGCGGTCGACAGAAATACCAGGCACGCGTTGCAGGGAATCGGCGACGTTTTTATCCGGGAATTTACCCAGGTCTTCTGAGTTGACGCTGTCAACGATGTTTTGCGAATCGCGTTTTCCAGCCAGGTTTTTTTTCAGGGTATCGCGTATGCCGCGTACTTCTACGACTTGTGAACCAGGAGCAGCTTCAGGTGCTTCATCGGCAGCATAAACAACATCAAACGCCGTGGTACTAAGAATGATGGCAATCAATTGCGGTAAGAGTTTTTTCTTGAATACAGGTGTGTTCATGTACGTCTCCTTCAGTTAGTTTTACTCATTGTTATCACATCTATTTTTTACTGCAATTTGACCTCGCCTTTAATTCCAGCCAGCGGGATAAAAATCATTCATGGCATCTTATTTTTATTCTTGTTTTTTATTGCGGCATACCGCAGAAAAAAATGCCGACGCCGCGCTAAGCGTCGGCAAAAATAGTCATACTTCTTGGGGGAGGTATGATCTCAGCGCTTGAGCCTGTACACACTTGCAAAACTGTTCTGTATCTTTGTTGCTGCTTCCTTGCCTGTCACCGTGCCGTTCAAGAGATCGGCATTCACATTCCATAATTCCTGTTCCATGCTGGGCTGGCCGCGGTTTAGTATCTGTGCATTGACGCGTATGCTTGATTCACAAGCCGTGCGCCATTCCATCATTTGCTTGCCTATGGGGTCACGTACGGCAATCAAGTGATTTGACAGTGAAAAAAATCCGGTGACACGATTGGTATACAGGTCAGCAAATTCCTGCGAACCCAGCCATTCGAGAAACTTGTAGGCATCTTCCTTGTTGCGTGATTTTTTATTGATACCTATGCCTATATCCATATGATCGAGGATGTAGCACTTGTCACCAGTGGCGCGCACCGGTGGTGCAAACACACCAAAATCCAGGCCCTGCACCTGATTGAAGTAAGAGATATCCCAGGAACCAACCGGGTAGACCGCTGCTTTGCCGGCGGCGAATTGATGCTGGCTGTCGCTGTAGGTTTGCGTGCTGGCTGTACTGGGAAGGTAGGAGCCCAGTTTGGCGGCATAATCAAAGGCAGCCACATACTGTGCATCGGTAAATTTTGCCTTGCCTGCGATGAGCGCCTTGCGGCCACTTTCACCATGCCAGTAATTAGGCCCTATGCTGGTGAACAGGGTTTGCGTGGCTTCCCATTTTTCTGCTGTGCCCAGCGCCAGTGGAATGTAGTTGCCATTTTTCTTTACCGCATCCAGCACGGTCAAGAATTCTGCTTGGGTTTTTGGTGCCTGCAGATTGAGTTTCTTGAAGATTTTTTTGTTGTACAAGAAGCCGTGGATAACAGAAGCCACTGGCATGCAAAAAGTCGTTTTCGCATCATCGGTCTGCCAGGCCAGCAGGGCGGTTGCTTCAAAATGCTCCATGCCCGGTTTGCCATCCAGTTTTTCGAGATAGCCTTTGTTGTACAAGGATTGCGACACATCGAAAGGACGGCAGGCTACCAGGTCACCGGCAGTGCCATTGGCAAAATGGGCTTGCAGGCTGCTATCGTATTCTGTCGGTGTGGTGGGCGCAAAGCGTATGTCTATGCCGGGATGGCGTTTGGCAAATGCAGGTATCAGGACTGTTTCCCACAAGGCCTTGTCATCCACGCGCCAGCTTTCCAGGACTAGCGTGCCAGCGTTGGCGGTGCTCATCATGGCGGTGGCGCATAACATGGCGATTTTGGGGATGCGGTTCAAAAGAGATCCTGTCAAGAATATTTTCAAGCTCAACAAATTGGTATAAATAAATTACTTGAAACCGATACTAGCAATGCGATGAATGTAATGCCACTTGCATATCTGTTTAGTGCGTCTTTTTATAAGTGATTGATTTATTGAGGATTTATGTAAACTGGTCAGGTGAGCAGCTTACAAATCCTTACCCGGTTCTAACGCTGGCATTGTTGTTGGCTAGGGTGTGGATGATTTGCAGATGTGCGAATTCCTAAGCTGGCAGAACTTAACTTAAAAATTCCTTACAAAACTTTACAAAAGTCTGGATTCAGGTGTTGTGATTCGCGCAGAAGAGTTTGAGCTTGTGCGTGCACGACAAGCTGAAACGAGAAAGCGTAGACGTGGGAAATGCCCGTTCAGGCAGTGTTTTCCTTGGGCAGGTTGATGATGGCCTTCAAGCCGCCTTCAGTATGATTTTCCAGCACCAGCGTGCCGCCATGAGCTTCGATGACGCTGCGGGCTATGCCCAGGCCCAGACCCATGCCACTTTCATTCTGGCTGCGGCCATGTACCAGGCGCACGTAGGGATCAAACAAACTTGGCAGGGCATCTTCCGGCACGCCAGGGCCGTGGTCGCGCACTTCTATGATGACGCTATCCGCAGCAGCGTGTACGCTGATTTCTGCACGTTCACCATAGTAGAGGGCATTGTCGAGCAGATTGCCTATTGCACGTTTCAGTGCCAGTGGCTTGCCATGCACAGTCAAATCTGAATCTGTGTATGCCACATTGTGTTTGGCCAGATGGGCGCTGCGTACCAGTCTGCGTATCAGCGGGTCCAGCCTGACTTCCGTAGGGTTTTCATGGATGTCGCTATCTTTCACGCATTGCAATGCACCCTTGACCATCATGTCGAGATCATCCAGGTCTTCTTCAAATTCACCGCGCAAGACATCATCATCAAGCAATTCTGAACGCAGCTTGAGACGTGTGATGGGCGTACGCAGATCGTGTGAAATGGAGATGAACAGACGTTCACGGTCTTCGATATAGCTTTGTATGCGCTGGCGCATGGCGCTGAAGGCGCGGGCGGTATTGATGAATTCCTTGCTGCCTGTCTCTGGCAAGTCTGGCACCTGCTCACCCTTGCCAAAGGCAGCGGCGGCATCTGATAAGGCCGCCAGTGGTCGCGTGATCCAGCGTACTACCATGATAGAGAGCAGCAATACAGCCGCCAGGGACAGACCCTGCAAGACCAGGCGGTCAAAGGACAGGGGGTCGTTGCCCTTCAAAAAGTAAGGGTTGGGCATCAATGCAGCCAGGTATAACCAGTTGCCAGGTTCCAGCTCGGTCTGTATCACCAGCACTGGTGCTGGTTCAGGCTTGATCAGCAGGATATGCTGCACCCAGCTCTCGGGCAGGTCAGTGATGCGGGTACCATCGACAGCCGTAGTCAGTTGATCTGGCCAGGCAAAAGCCAGCTTGAATTCAGGATATTGTGGCAAGTCAGTCTTGAGGGTATTGCCAACTTTGCCCAGCACCGTATGGGCCAGTGCCTGCGATTCTATTTCTGTGATCGGTACATAGGCATTGTTCGCCTGTACAAAAAAACGTGTACCACCCATCTCGCGGAATTGCTGTATCAGCACGGTACGGTAATTAGGCGGCAGGCTGCGAAAGAATCGTATCGCGCTTGACGCACTGTGGGCCAGATATTGTGCTGCCGTGGTCGCTTCTATCTCGGCCTTGGCGCGTTGCTGAGTGGTCCAGATGGCGCTGCCCACCAGTTGCGTCAGCAGTACACCGCACACCATGACCAGCGACAAACGGCCCAGCAGCGATTGCGGTAGCCAGCGTCTCAGCATGATGGCCGCTTCAGGCACTAGCCACGCTCACATCGGCAGAAAATACATAGCCAGCACCGCGCACGGTCTTGATCAGGGTAGGTTGTTTGCTGTCATCCTTGAGCAGCAGGCGCAGGCGGCTGATCTGTACATCGAGTGAGCGGTCCAGCGGGCCAGCGTCACGGCCCCGGGTTTCTTCTGACAGCACATTGCGGTCGAGCACATCGCCCGGGTGCTCAACGAAATATTTCAGCAATTGATAATCCAGCCCCGTCAGCGCGACCAGTTCACCAGTGTTGTCGGTGACCTTGCGTTCTATCAGGTCCAGCGTGAAGCCGAGGAAACGGTAATAGCGCGGTGCTGCTGCCACGTCGGCAGAGCCAGTGCGTCGCAAGATAGCCTTGATACGCGCCAGCAGCTCACGCGGGTTATAGGGCTTGGCGATGTAGTCATCTGCACCCAGTTCCAGCCCGACGATGCGGTCAGTGTCGTCGGAACTGGCAGTCAGCATGATGATGGGGATATTTGATTTTTGCCGCACTACCTTGCACAGGGCAAAGCCATCGGTATCCGGTAGCATGACGTCGAGTATCACCAGCGACAACTGGTTCATCTGACTATTGAACTCGGCTACGAAGCTCTCGCCATTGTGCGAGAGGATGACTTCATACTGATTTTTTTCCAGATAGGTTTTCAGTAAAACCCGGGTTTTCTGGTCATCGTCGACTATCAGTATTTTGCGTGTCATCTTTGTCTGCCTCACATCTTATGGGGTTTGTTTTTTATTATTGCCAAATGTCTTGTATATCGCCACCAGCCTGGCCTGGGTGTCGGCGGAGCTGACCGTGGCATCGATAAAGTATCTGTGTATCACGGCGATGATGGCATCTTTGCTGGTTTCATCGGTAGCCATGCGGTGTACCAGGCTGGGGGCTTGCGTAGTCGCGCCCAGGGCAAATGCTGTCCATGAGGCGCGGGCGCAACTGTCCATGCGCACCGGGTCAGCATCACGCCTTACCGATACCGAGCCCTTGACGGCATTGTAGTCAGCCTGCACCGCTGGCGTGGCGACCAGGCGTGCCAGTTTTTCTTGTGCGGCAATGCGCGAATAGTCGTTGGTGAACATCGAAAAAGTATCGACGCTATACAAATGATATTTGCCCGTACCCGGCATGGCCGTGCAAGAAAAAGCCTCATCCGTGGCAAAACCGCCATCATTGAGCTCACCCTTGACCCAGTCGCCGGTGATCATCATCGCCGCTTCATTTTTTGAAAACTGACGGACCACCTCTGTCCACGGACGTTCATCAACAGGATTATTCATCCAGCCTTTCATTTGGCGCAAGCGTTCCAGCGCATGGCTGAAGCGTTTGTCCATGACGGCCTGGGCATTTTGTTTGACAAATAATTCGCGGTGATATTCAGGCCCACCCTCGGCCAGTATCAGGTTTTCAAACAGCGTGGCAACCTGCCAGGGTTCGCTGCTTTGTGCCAGTGGTATCAGGCCTGCAGCTTTCAGCCTGGCTGCAACGGCGACCAGCTCATCCCAGTTCTCAGGTGGCGAAAGCCTCAGCGTGCTGAATATTTTCTTGTTATAAAACAGGGTGTTGATGCGGTGTATGCCCAGCGGTGCAGCCACCACATGCTTGCGGTGCTGTATCAGGTTTTGTATGGTCGGGAAGAAACTGGTATTCCATTTGTTGGCCGCCGCAACCTTGTCCAGCTCCAGCAAGAAACCCAGGTCAGCCCATTCACGTATCGAGACACCGATGATTTGCGTGACTTCGGGTGCATCATTGGCCAGCACGCGGCTCTTCAATACCTTGCCCGCTCCTATGCCCGCACCACCGGGTATGCCAGCGTCGCGCCACGTGATGCCTTCATCCGCCATGCGCGCAGCCAGCAGACTGGCCGCCTTGCGTTCACTGGCCGAGGTCCACCAGTGCAAGACTTGCAGCGTACTGTCGGGTTGCGGCGTGGCTGCGTGGACTTTACCTGTGCAAAACGCCGCGCACAAAAACCCAAGCGCCGCCGCCCTGGCAAAGCGCCAGACAGGTGGTGATGCAGCGAGATGATGGGCGGGCGAAATCAAAAGAGCTTTTCCAGGCAGGTTATTGCAGCAGGGAAATCAGGTTTTCAGGATTGATCAGGAAGATCGAACCGGATGCATATTACCAAAGGGGGCTGCTTTCTGGTAGGCATTGTTCTGCGGGCTTACGCAAAACCGCCCCAGCTGCGTTGCAGCTCCTAGCCGTACTAAAGTACTGTCTTCGTCGCTACGCCTTGCTGGGACAATTTTGCGTAAGCCCTTGCTTTGTGTACACAGTGCTTTGGAGAGTTGTTGTTTTCAAGAGATAAAACAGTGGAAATTGTAGGTTGGGCTACGGGGTACCAGCCCAACACAGGGGGCTTAGATGACGTACACGTTGTTGTAATGCCGAGTGTTGGGCTAGTAAATCGTAGCCTAGCGAGGCCCGGCCCAACCTACAGTGGTCATTGTGCACAACATTTTGATCAATCCCTTTTCCTCACGACCGCCCTCTCCAGCAAATCAAATCCCCACTGCGTCAGCAAAGCCAGAGCTGCAGCGGGCAAGGCACCTGCCAGCAGCATCTGGTTGTCATTCAAGGCCAGACCTATGGTAATGCGTTCACCGTAACCACCGGCACCGATGAAGGCGGCTATGGTTGCCGTGCCTACACTCATGACTGCTGCCGTCTTCACCCCCGCCAAGATCATGGGCAGGGCCAGAGGCAAGTCTATATTCAGCAAACGGTCACGGGCTGACAAACCCAGGGCCTGTGCTGCGAGGCGCAATCCGGCTGCTACCTGCACCAGACCTACACATGTATTACGGACGATGGGCAGCAAGGCATACAGCGACAGGGTGATCAGAGCAGGGACAAAACCTATCCTGCCCAGCAGAGGGATCAACATCGCCAGCAAGGCCAGTGAGGGGATGGTTTGCAAAATGCCGACAGTCGCCATGACAAGCTCACGTAAGCGTGGGGCAAAGGCAGCGATGATACCCAGTGGGATTCCTACCAGGCAGGCCAGCATAACTGACAGCAATACCAGCGTCAGATGCTGCCAGGTCAATTTCAAGAAATCTGTACCAAATAATTTGGACATGAAGCCTGCGCGTTCAACGCTTGCCGGTGATTTTGCCACAAATTGCTGCGCGGCCTGGGCAAAGCTCTGCCCGTCGATTTCAACCGCTGCATTCATCGCTATCATTTGCGCATTGTTGATCTTGCCTTCCAGTTTCTGTATGGCTGCCCAGGCTTGCGGGAAGCGGGCTGGCACATCCAGGCGGTAAAGCAGGACGGCGTCGTAACGCGGGAAATGATTTGCATCATCGACCAGCACGCGTAATCCAAGCTGTTTGATCTTGGCATCGGTGGAATATATATCGATGACATCCACCTGTTTTGCAGCCAGGGCTTCGTAGGCGATGCCATGATCCAGTCCACTGGCCTGTTGCGTCAGGTGATATCGTTTGACCAGGCCTGGCCAGCCATCGGCGCGACCCAGGAATTCATGGGAGAGGCCAAAGCGTAATTCAGGTTTTGCCGCCAGATCAGACAGTGATTTAACATCTGCAGCATCAGGCCGCATCGCCAGTGCATAGGTATTATTAAAACCCAGAGGAACAGCTACTCCCAAGCCTTGTTTAGCCAGTTCAGTCTGTATCTCCTGCATGCCGATTGCGTTCTCATGTTTCAGTATCTCGGTATTGATGGTGCCTATGTATTCCGGGTAAACATCGATGCTGCCATTCTTGAGTGCATTGAAGACGATGGCGGTATTGCCCAACCCCTGCTGGTGTAATGCAGGATTATGGGCTGCCGCAGTCTGTGTAAGGATTTCTCCCAGCACATAGGATTCAGTAAAGCGCTTGGAACCAACTTTGAGCGTATCAGCTGCTTGTACCTGTGCTGCAAAACCGTATAGCAATAACAGTTTCAACGCTAAAGACAAAAGATATTGCAGCCTGCACCAGATCAGCATGGGTTTGCGCTCCGCTAAATTGTGATCGACACTGCGATGGGATATTTCCCTTGTATTCTACATGCCGTTTGCAAATGTCCAATTCCGCCCTGATTCTGGCTGAACCGCCGCTATTCCTGCATCTGACTCAGACCTACACTGCAGGCTCCAGATAAATCAGGAGTAGTCATGTCCAATACGGGATCTACGCATATAGCCATCAAAGAAATTAAACCTGGTACTAAACAGGACATGCATGCCGACGATGCACTCAGCGACTTCACCGCACGCGAGATCACGCTCAATGAAATCAGCAAGCGTGTCTATGTCACTGGCACAGGGCCAGCCGTCATCGTCATGACAGAGATGCCCGGTATCAGCCCGCATGTGGCACGCTTTGCGCGCTGGGTGCGTGATGCGGGTTTTACGGTGTATATGCCTTCTCTGTTTGGACGCGATGGCGTAGTGGTATCCGCAGAAGAGGGGGCGGCGGTATTCCAGAAGGCCTGTGTCAGTGCAGAGTTCCGTGCCTTTGCAGGCAAAGGCTCCAGCCCGGTGACGCTATGGCTGCGGGCACTGGCAAGACTGGCGCATGAAGAATCTGGAGGCCCAGGTGTGGGGGCGATAGGCATGTGCTTCACCGGTAATTTCGCCTTGTCGATGATGCTGGAGCCAGCGGTACTAGCACCCGTAGTATCGCAGCCATCCCTGCCCATGGATGATCCGGCAGGAACGGGCATCGATGCTGCCGACTTGCAAACTGTACGTCAGCGTCTGGAAGCGGAAGACCTGACTGTCATGGCTTATCGTTTTGCTGGCGATGCATTTTGCCGCGCCCAGCGTTTTGCCGCATTTTCAGAAGCTTTGGGTGAACGCTTCGTCAGCAAGGTATTGCCAGACAGCGCCGCCAGTCAGGATACTGCACCTTTCTTTAAGCGTTATGTGACTACTCCGCATAGCGTAGTGACGGCGCACCTGATCGATGAGGCAGGGCAGCCAACTATCGCTGCAAGGGATGAGATACTGGATTTTTTTGCCAGCAGGCTTAAACCAATGTAAAAAAAATGCCTGGACCAGGATCCAGGCATTTGCATTCATTCTCTACAGATGTTTACTTCTTGAATGCAGTCACAGCAGCACGGCCAACAGCCGGATCATCAGTAAAGAAACCATCAATACCTGCTTTCAAATAAGCGGTGATCTCTGCAGTGGAATCGCCACGCTGTGTTAGTGAAGCTGCATCACCTAAACGCATGCTGACTGGCAGGAAAGGATTTTCCGGGCGCAGTGTCCAGGTATGGACTTTCAAACCGGCAGCATGGGCATCAGCAACAAAGCTGGTCGTCGCACCCAGTTCATTCTTTGCGTCACGCGGGATGATGACTTCCTTGTACGGTGACACTGCATCTGCATATTGTGCGATTTCTTTCAGGCCGGCAGGCTTGACCAGGTCAGCATAAGTACGGCTGCTGCCAGCAGCAACGAAGTCATACGGTGCATTGCGTGGTACACCATTGACAGGTGGGTTCAAGGGATTGTCTATCAATTGCACCAGACGCATTTCTGTCATGCCGCGTAATTCTTTCAGGTTAGCCACTTCAAAAGACTGGATGAAGACGGCTGCATTCTTACCCTTGTAGCCATTCGCTACCAACACATCGACCAGACGTTTTTCCAGCGGCAGGCCTATGGATTTGAAATAAGTCGGGTGCTTGGTTTCAGGATAGATACCGATGACGCGGTTTTTTTCTTTCGCCTGTTGTTTGACGAGATCAATCACTTCTTGCAGCGTAGGTACTTCAAACTGACCATCATAAGCCGTGTTGGCAGGACGGTTGGCCGGAATGCGTTCCTTAGCGCGCAGGGTCTTCAATTCTGCCAGCGTGAAATCTTCCGTGAACCAGCCTGTGACAGGGATGCCATCTATGGTCTTGGTCGCTTTGCGGCCAGCAAATTGTGCCAGTGTGGAGACATTGGTTGTGCCGGAAATTTCATTTTCATGGCGCGCTACCAGTACACCATCCTTGGTTGCCACCAGATCAGGTTCAACGATATCAGCGCCGTCATCTATGGCTTTTTGATATGAAGCCAGCGTATGCTCAGGGCGCAGGGCAGATGCGCCACGGTGACCGGTTACTGTAGGCAGTGGTGGCCAGGACAAGCCAGGATTCTGGAAATCTACAGGCTCAGTGCTACTGCCACCGCAGGCACTCAGACTCATAGTGGCAAAGACTGCGCACAATAAGCGCGCAGTATGTTTGGACAAGTGTTTCATCAAAGTCTTCCTCTATATGCATTGCAAGAAAATGGTGCCAAACTTATTGGCCAGAAATGCTTCGCAGCCATCAGTATGGCGATGGCAGGAATGTAATGCGAAAGAATGACTAGATGATGACTTGCGGAAATATTTATGAAATGAGTTCTATATGTTCAGAGCTTGCTATGGAATGGTGAGTTTACATGCTGCTGTAAAACGGCTTATCAACGAAAACCAGTGTTTCGTTTGTCAGCACGTGGATTGCTTCTATGGCCAGGGCTTCTGCTGCCGGCGTATCGAGAGGAGCTACGCTGCTGTCCAGTACGGCCTCAATTTCGTTTCGCTCGCCATTTGACTTGGCAGAAAAGGCATCTACCATGAAGATGTATTGCTTGTGTCCTTGCAATAAGAAATACCAGTAATAGCCCTCACGCATGGCATAAGTGCTGCTGATCAATTGCACGCAAAATAATTGACGCTCTTCGTCTATTACCCACTCCGCATTAAGGTGTGGACAGCGTGCAGACGAGACTTGGCGTTGGAGCTCAATTTTTTGTAATTCAGTTTCTGTCAGTGGTCGTTTGATGAGCGTCATAAGCATCCCGATGTTGGTATGTCTTATTAAAGCATAAAAGCGGCACTGATTTTCAATGCCGCTTTTACCTAAGCTAAAACTATAACCATGAATCAACATGGCAGCATGGAATTATGCCGCTTGCAGACTAGGGTAGTCGGTATAACCTTTTGCACCCGGTGTATAGAAAGTAGCTGCATCGGGTGCATTCAAAGCCGCACCTTGCTTGATACGTGCAGGCAGGTCGGGGTTGGCCAGGAAGCTGGTACCAAATGCCACGGCATCCAGAGTGTTATTGCTGAGAGCTTGTGTTGCTTCATCAGCGTTGTAACCCATATTGCCTATCAACACGCCTTTGTAGTTGGCACGGGCGATCGTCAATACATCACCAGTCTGCGCCTGGAAAAAGTCAGAACGCATAACATGCAAATAGGCCAGGTTGAATTCATTCAGACGCGTCGTCAGGTAAGAAATCAAAGCCAGCGGGTCGCTGTCTTTCATGCTGTTATAGCTGTTGATAGGGGACAGGCGCAGACCGACTTTATCAGAGCCAATTGCCGCACTGACTGCAGTCAATACTTCAAACAAAAAGCGTGCGCGGTTTTCTATCGAGCCGCCATAGCTGTCAGTACGCTGGTTAGCGCTGTCACGCAGGAATTCGTCGATCAGGTAGCCATTGGCACCATGTACCTCCACGCCATCAAAGCCAGCAGCAATCGCATTTTTTGCGCCTTGTGCATAAGCGGCAACCAGGGCAGGGATTTCATCCAGACGCAATTCACGTGGCACTGCATTCGGGATTTTGCCGTTCGGTGTATGCACTTCGCTGTCAATCGCGATGGCGCTAGGGCCGACGTTTTCCACACCATTATTGAATGCCGGAACAGCCGCGCGGCCAGCGTGCCAGATCTGCATGAAGATCTTGCCGCCTTTGGCGTGCACTGCTTCTGTTACTTGTTTCCATGCAGTGATTTGCTCGGCATTGTAGATGCCAGGTTCAGCATAGAAGGCAGATGTATTTTCAGCCACCATCGTGCACTCAGTCACGATCAGGCCAGCTGTCGCGCGCTGGCTATAGTATTCGGCCATCAGTGCGTTAGGCATGTGACCTGCATCAGCACGTGCACGTGTCAGAGGGGCCATCAGGATACGATTAGCGAGGGAAACAGAACCGGTTTGCAGAGGATTGAATAACATTTCTTAATTCCTTTATTGGGCGTGTTGGGCAGCAAAAACTTGTGGGCAAACTTATGGCAAAACTTGATTGGGTAAGCAAATCCAGAACTCTATGTGTAGCCAACCCAGGGTACTTCAAGATAAAAATTAGACTGGTCGTCTAGAAAAAACTTATAAGAATAAATGTTTATAAAATGTTTTTTAAAAGGGATGCACTTGATGTTTCAGGTGCAGAACCTTACAGCTTAAGCATCTTGCGGGTGGCAAGCATCGCACTTTCCAGCGCACTCATGTCACGCCGCATCTTGGTCAGCAAGGTGGCACCCAGCCACATCTGGTACAGGGTCAGTGCGCAATGGTCTGCATCGAGGTCAGCCGGCAGCGAACCATCGATGATACCTTCGCGCATGCAATCTGCCAGCCTGGCAATAATGCTATCAGTCCCATGTTGCAAGGCCAGTCGCATGGCTTCAGACAAGTCTGACACTTCACCACCCAGCTTGGCTGCCAGACACTGGCATTGCACACCCTCACCCGGACGTTCCGGCAACCAGCCCTGCCAGTAACGCATAAGGCGCTTGGCTGCTGGTATATCCGTATTTTTTAATACGACATCAACTGCTGCCAGATAACCGGCAAAATAATCTTCCAGCAAGGCTTCGCCAAATAATTCCTTGGACTTGAAATAATGATAAAACGAACCCTTGGGCACTGCCGCCGCCTTCAATACCTCGTTCAGGCCGACCACGGAAAAGCCCTTGCCCAGGATAATGGGCTTGGCTGTATCGAGGATATGTTGCCTGACATCGGTGCGCGGAGTATTCATAGCTTGAATTCTAAAGCAAATTAGACCAGTCGTCTAGCGATTTATTTTGACGGAAGCAAATTGAGCGTTGACGGCTATAAAGGGTGGCATTTGGCAAGCTTTTGAGGCGGGTGTGATAAGTCGCGCATATGAGCAAGTGCCTTCGTCACTGACAAACGCCGCTGGGCTCCAGCCTGCGCTGGAGCGACGATTCTCAGGATTTAAGAGTCGTCAAGATTCCCGTCTATGTGAGAACTAAAGCAAAAAGCAACGCTACTAGCCCCAACTCTGTCGCTCCAGCGCAGGCTGGAGCCTAGCGGCTTTCGTTGATCAATATGCAGGGGAAATTTGGTACAGGCATTAAAAATATCATGCTACATGGATAACACTAATAAAGCTAACTTTCACCCCTTGCCCTCAGCCCCCAAAAAACTCCGCATGTATAGCCTGCAAAGCCAGTTTCCTGTCCTCTTGCTGCACCAGCATATACGCCGCCACTTCGCTGGCCCCCGCAGCCGCCAGGCAGACATGCACGCCCGCTGCAATCGCCGCAGACAAGGCACGGCTGGCAATTGCACCGCCTACGTCAGATGCTTCCAGCACACCATCGCCCACTACGGCAACAATGGCCACATCGGCATTGCGCGACACTTCCACCACACCAGCCAGATGATGCTCTACCAGTGCCGCATAGCCAGCATCAAGATGATCACGAGATACTAAAATATTGATAGCAGTCTGCGCCGTCAGCACGCTCTTGATATTGATGCCGTTGGCATCCAGGGTATTGGTTACCTGCGCCAGGATGCCGGGCTTGAAGCCTACACCCGGGCCATGCAATTTCAGTATCGCCACGTCTTCTGTCGAGGTGACGCTCTTCACCACATCACGAGTCACCTTGCGCTGCGCATTGATGACGGTATATGGTTGCAGACCTCGTTCGGGGCGGGTGATGTTCAAAATACGGATAGGGATATTCTGGTCAAACAAAGGTTCTACCGTACGCGGGTGCAAGATCTTGGCGCCGAAGTAAGACAGTTCTGCTGCTTCCAGATAGTTCAATTGCGTAATCGTATGCGGCGCGCTTACCGTGCCAGGGTCGGCACTGAGGAAACCATCAACATCTTTCCACACGTCCAGCGATTCCGCACCTATGCAACAGGCGATCGATGCGGCTGAGTAATCAGAACCGCCACGGCCAAACAGGGTGGCCTTGCCATCCCGGTCTACGCCATAAAAACCCGGCACGACAATGACTTCATCTCCTTGCAATGCTTTCGAGACAGCCGAAGCGCTGGCATCAAAATCACAGGCAGCATTGCCAAACTCACCATCGGTGATCAGGCCTATATCTTCCGGCAGGGCTTCACGCGCCCTTATGCCATGGCTGAGCAAGACTTCGGTCAGTAACAGGCTGGACAGGCGCTCGCCATAACTGAGGATGGCATCATTTACAAAAGTAGGTACGTCGCCTATGCAATGTATGCCAGTAAGATAACGGTCGAGCTGGTCAAGGCGTGCTGAAAGTGCTTTTTCTACACGCGCCCGGTTGCTTGCATCGCTGATATTCGCTTCCAGTATCTGCTTCTTCAGGGCACGCAGGTTTTGCGTGTAATCCTTGCTCTCGGCCAGGGCTGCTGCTGTCCCCGCACCTTCCCGTGCGGCTTGCACGCAGGCGATGAGGGCATTGGTAATGCCATAAAATGCAGACACCACCAACACCAATGGCTGTTGGTAAGTTTGCACGACATTGACTACGCGGTTGATATCTTCAGGCTGGCGCAGGTTGGAGCCACCAAATTTAACGACGATTTTTTTCATTGCAATTTCCAAAGCAGGGATAGCATGTTGGCCACATTCATTCCGCTGGCAAGATGCGAAATGAAGTATATCGAAACGACAAGGGTAATGCAGTGAGCCGGGCAGGTCAACGCGGTTACCGAGTCCCGTGAAAAAACAGATGGCAAAACACGGCTGTATTCCTCCATTTGATCTGGCGCTTTAACTCTATAGTTGTAGCATCGCCCGTATTATGACCTTTGCCTCATCATGAAAAAATGCCAAGCCCCTGATCACCCCCATTGCACGCATTGGGTGGCAGAGGGTGAAGCCGTATGTGCTGCAGGTCACCCGCAGTCAGTTAGTCCGCTAAGACTGGAGTTACTCAACGCATCGGCGGACAGACTGACGCAAAAACGTGTAGCGATGACACCAGGCAATCTGCATCTGCATTTCAGCGGTTATGACCCGCGTGCTGCAGGTGGCCGTCAAACCATCAGGCTGGAACTGCGCGGCGTGTTGCCACCAGATGTCACCATCATGGAAGTGCAATTGCGTTGCGAACTGATTGCCGCGGGCGCCGCAAAGCTGTCCTTGTCGCGTACCGCTTCTGGACTATGGCAACCCCTGCTGATCAGTTTTTCATCCAGAAACAAAGAACATGGGCAATACCCGCTTGAAATCAGCATGTCGCACGAACAGGTGTCCAGAACAAAACGCAAATGGCTATGCACCAGCGTCATCTTCGTGCCACGGGCAGACGCATCGTTGACGGAAATCCACAGTGTGTTTTTAGCGGCTCAAAAGAATATCCGGGTCATAGCCGAAGATGGTGCCATTGCCACACTCAATGGCCTGGGGCAATCCGATGGCTATGCACAAGGCAATATGAACATAGAAATCAATGCCAGGGATGCATCGATTGCCAAACTGGACATGCGCCCACCTACAGGAAAATATGAAATCGCCATGGGCACTATTGCCTGGGATGAAGAACTCATGGAAGTAGATGCCGTGCTTGAAACAGCAAGCGCCACCATGCCTGCACACACTACCACGACGCCAGTCAAGCAGCTTGCAAAACCGGTAGCGACAAACACAAACAACACAAACAACACAAACATAACAAGTGCCAGCCTGATTGCAGACCAGTCACAACGAAACCATACGATACGTCTATTTGCCAGGGATGAATGGGTGCTGGGCCGCATGGAAGAAAAACCAGAGGCAGATATTCTGTTAAGCCATAAAGCTAGCAACGCCGCTGATAGCGCAAGGCTGACACGCCGCATCAGCGCCCGCCATGCCATCATACGCAGGAAAGGCGAGGGTGCAGAAATCATTGATGTATCGCGTTATGGTACCTTGCTCGATGGCATCAGCATGGAAAAAGATCAGGCATATGCTTTGCGCGCAGGTATGCAAATTGAATTTTGCGCCAGTGTCCGGGGTATAGTCAGGTTGCAAGTCATGGCAATACTGCCCCATCTGATCATTCTTGACTCAGCAGGTGGCGGGCAGGGTACTGAATTGCTGTACTTGATTAAATCAGAAATTGTGCCAGCATCTTCACTCGTTTCCGCAGACACGACGGCCCTGGCAGCACTGCCTTTGCTTTTTCATTTTCAAGGTGGATTTTGGCACAGGGACATTCTCAGTTCTCAAGACCGCAAACTGGATGGGCATGCAGATTTGAGGCGGTTTTCCCATTTGCCACTGACTTGTCGCTACGCCAGTCTGCCATATGCAGATATTCAAACGCATGGGGCTGGATGACATAGGCAATGTCATTGAAAACTTTTGTTAATACTGGCCAGTCAAAAAAAATCATTTCTTTGTGTTCCCTCGGTGTCTCCGTACCACTGTGCTGACAGATCTTGCCTTTTAAATACAAATCACGATCTGGCCCCAAAACTCCCTTCTGTTCCAGTCTTTCAAATCCATCCCCGGTGCTAAGATTTTGCTCAGGTGCAAAACTAGTCCCCGCACCGCGCCGCGATCGAAGGAGTCTCGCATGTTCAGCATCTTTGGCAGTTCCAAACTCAAATGTCCCCAGTGCGACCATCACAATATACAAGATGCCGTGTATTGCACGCATTGCGGCCTCATGCTGAGCAGCCCGAGGCATGATACTGTCTTGCGCCAGAAACGCTGGTTGCCCAAAGAGAATGAAGTCGCCATGTATTTTGGTATGCGCCCACTCAGCAGTATTGCCAGGCAAGACTTGCATATCCCTGTCAATGCCCGCGCCTATGTCGTCCAGGAAGGGCATTTCGTAGAATTGCAGACGGGTGATTACATCAACCAGGATATCTCCAGCCAGTTACTGGGTTTGCAAACCGACAAGGCCGCAGAAATTCTTCTGACACGCCTCAATCCATTTGCCCTGCTGTTTTCCTTTGATGACTTGCACACTGCAGAATTTCTGGCGATGGCGGCCAAGTTTGTCATCAGCATCAAGATTGCTGATGTGCCTGCATTTGCCAAACACTTCATGAATGCTCCAGGCATCATCACTTGCCAGCAGTTGCAACAATTGCTGGAACCCATGGTGCGCCAGATAGCGGTAGAGTTTCTGGGTGCGCAGTCCTTGCGTGAGCTGCAAGACAATGTGCATCTGCGCCTGCAATTGGATGAACGCCTCTTGTCCACCTTGAACCAGGCCATAGACCAGTACGGCTTTGTAGCAACCCAGGCCGTGACCCGTGAATTGCGCCACGACAAGCTGAATGATGACCGCGAAAAACTCAGCGAGAAAATTGAAAGCCTGCATCTCGTCATTGATGGCCAGCGTGCCCAGCTTGAGCACAGCAAACTCGTCGATGCGCTGTATACCAATACTGAATGGCAAAAAATCGCCAGGCAGGAAGAGCAAATCCGCCTGCGTTATCGCCATGAAGAAATGCGCCATCAATTTGGCAAAGACCTGAGCTGGTTATATATGCAAGGCCAGCTGGAAAATGCCAAAAAACGCCTGAGCCGCGCCAAGCTGCGCCAGGATGAAGACGAGCGCCTGCAAACCGTACGCGCGCGCGAACTGGAACTGTATGGCCGCATCGTCGAAGCAGGCACCCGCAAGCAGGCGATGGAACGTGGTGCAGGCGACACCATCAAGGACCTTGAACACAGCCTTAAACAAAAGTCTGAACAACGCCAGAATGAAGCTGACCAGTGGTTGCACATACGTACCATGGCGCGCATCAAGATGCGCTCAGAATCAGAAATCACCCAGTTACAAGGCAAGGAAGCCGCGCAACTGATGCAACAAAAAATCCAGCATCAACTGCAAAAATTTCAATTCGAGCATGAGACCGCACAAGCAGGCCTGATCGCCGATCAGGAACAGCAAAAAGCCCAGACAGAATTATTGCGTCAAAAGCAAAGCCAGCTGGCACGCCGCGAACAGGAGCTGGAAGATGAAGAACAAAAAAACCGCCTGATACTCATCAGCATAGAAGCTGAAGCCAGGGCGCGTGAATTCCAGCGCATGCAAGCCTGGGAAGAAGAATTGCAACAACAGCGCAAGCGTGGCTTGCAGCGTGAAGACAGCATCCAAGATGTAGAGACTGAATTCAAGCTCAGCCAGGTACAGGAAAAAATCCAGGCCATCAGGCGCAGTGATGAGCAGGCCGATGCGATGGCTCAGCATGAAAAGTTGCTGGGCACGCTGAAAGCCCATGCCCTGTTCGAACAACAAAACCAGCAACAGCAACATCAGGCTGCACTCGCCAGTGTGGAAGTGGAAACCCTGAGGCAGCAACTCAGGCAGCAAGAGGATGAACGCCGCTGGAAAAAAGAACTACAACAGGCAGAAGCCGAACGCGCAGACAAGTTTGCCAGGTTGAGCCTGGAGCGTGAACAACGCCAGGCGGAACAAGCCCATGATGCCTTGCTGGCCCGCATCGCCATAGAACGCATGAACGCCATCGCCAACTTCAGCGAAACCGGCAAGATCGCCACCGCTGACCCAGCCAATGCGCTGGCACTGGCCGAGATTGTCAAGGTGCAGGCGCAAGCCAGCCTGACAGCAGAACAGATACTCGCCATGCAGGCGGGCAGTTCTGAGCATGCTGCCCATGCCATGAGTGCCATGGCCAGTGCGCAGCAAGGCATGACTTGGGAACAGGCAGTCAAGCTGCTGCAAGAACGCATACAGGATGAGCGTAGCCAAAGAGAAGCTGAGCAACAAAGACGCCATGAGATAGACCTCAGCATGGCGCAAAACATGCTCAGTCGTGCTGCACCAACGGCACAAGCAAGCAGGAAATAAGCAGGCAGCCAGATTAAAAAAATGCAGCAAGAATTCAATTTTCATCATTTACGCAAGTTCAAGAAAATAAATCATCCTCATGCAAACGCCATTACAAAAAATTCGTGAATTGCGCGCATTGCTGGATGAAGGCTTGCTCACTGAAGATGAATTCAGTCAACGCAAGAATGCCATACTCGATACCGAGCTGGCCCCCGTCATTGCCAGACAGGGCAAGCAAAACAAGCACGACAGGCAGGAGAATGAGCAAGGCACGGACCTGGGTTTTCTGGCAGGGCAAGAAGTGGGCGGTCTGTCGAAACGTTATCGCCTTGAGCGCTTGTTAGGGCAAGGGGGCATGGGCCAGGTCTGGCAAGCCAGTGACCTGGCAACCCAGGCAGAACTGGGCCATAGCGAAATGGTGGCACTCAAGATCTTGCCGCCGCAACTGACACAAAGCGCCCTGCATGCCCGCTTGCTGGTAGAAGAAGCTTCGCTGGTGCGCAAGCTCGCGCATGAGCATATCGTCAGGGTTTATGACTGGGCGCGTGATCCCGCCACCAACAGCTATTTCATCATTATGGAATATCTGGATGGACAAGACCTTGAAAACTATCTGACTAGGCACACCCGCTGCACACTCAAGCAAGTGCTGGACATGCTCAGCCCCGTGGCCGATGCGCTGGACTATGCCTGGGCCAGGCATAAACTTGTGCATCGCGATCTGAAACCCAGTAACCTCCTGCTGACCAATACGGGCGATATCAAGTTGCTGGACTTTGGCATTTCTGCCCGCTTGCGCAGCCATACCCAGGCGGGCCTGATCTCCACCAGCATGACGCCATCGCGCTCACCTTATGCTGGCACGGCAGGTTACCGTGCGCCAGAAGCCGGCAGCCATCAGCACAGCCCCGCGCTCGATGTGTATGCCGTGGCCGTCATGATTTACCAGATGCTGGAAGCTGGCATGCCCTTTGGTGAATACCGCCATCCGCAGCAGCAGCCCATACAACCTGCCACACTTAATGCCGCACAATGGCAAGTCTTGCAAAGCGGGTTTGCCATCCAGCCAGGCCAGCGGCCTGCCAGCGTACGCGCCCTGTTGCAGACCCTGCAGGCTGCTGGCAAGTCAGCGGTGACTACCACCGCAGCTAAAGCGCCTGGCCATAGCAGGCAACAGCCTGAGCCTGGTGCTGCGTCTGGCGTCTCGCTGATAGAAGCTGCCGCCCGCCAGCGCGCAGAATTAAGACGACAACGCAAGGAACTGGAAAAGCAAAGGCGCGAACAAGCCAGTGCTGCCCTGCATGCCCTCATCGCCAGGCAAAACCGCCAGCGCGCCATAGAAGATGCCCAGCGTCGCCAGAAAGAAGAGCAGATCAGGCAATACAAAGAGCAGCAAGAACAAAAGCGCCTGCAAGAAGAAGCCATCGCCGCCATGGCACAGGCAGATACACCGGGCGATGTCACCATTACCTGGGAAGAAGCGCAACGCTACCTGGCCGCCATCAGCCGCACTAGCGGACCAGATAGTGGGCAAGTACCCGGCACTGCTGCTCAGTGACACTCAAAGAGCCAGAAAAAGTGGGAGTGTACCGTCAAGAAACTGCCACTCCCCGGCGTAAGTGCAGCCGTATTGGCTAGCATGCGCCATACCAATTGTTTAGTTCTTCACCGCGGCCAGAATCGCCTCTGCAACTGCCTTGGGTTGTGACAGCATGGGTACATGGCTGGTCGGCAAGGTAGTGGTGACAGCATTGATTTTTTTCGCAAATGCAGCCTGCAAACCTGGATCTATCATGCGGTCTTTGCTGGCGATGATGTAATGATTTGGTTTGTTTTTCCAGGCGGCGAATGTCACTGGTTCACCAAAAACCTTCGCTGGCAACAAGCCTTGTGTAGTAGCCAGTACAGCAGCTTTTGCTTTAGGAACGTCTTGCGCAAAATTGGTCGCAAATGATTCTGGTGACAATTCCATGTTGCCATTGGCATCCGGTTTCAGGGTCGCAATGCCTGGAGGTACAGGATAATCTTTACCCAGGCCACCCAGTGCCTCACCTTCAGACGGCGCAAAGGCGGCCACATACACCAGCGCCTTGATCTTGTCGCTGACACCAGCCTGCGTAATCACTGCACCACCCCATGAGTGACCTACCAATACCACCTTGCCAGTCTGTGCATCGACTACGCGCTGTACTGCAGCCACATCATCTGCCAGCGAAGAAAGCGGGTTTTGCACAGCGACGACTTTCACGCCTTTTGCTTGCAGAAAGGGTGTGACCTGGTTCCAGCTTGAACCATCAGCGAAAGCGCCGTGGACCAGAACTACAGTGGTGTCGTTGCCAGAGGCAGCCAATGCATGGCCCGGCAAGGCAGCAGCAGAGGAAAGGGCAACAGACAAGAACAATGCGGTTTTGCTTATGTTTTTCATGATGAACTTTCAAAGAAAATTTAAAAACAGATAAATTAGTTAGCGCGCTAAGTATTTGAATGGCATTTCCTGTCTTTTGCGCTTTGCCATGCTGCGAATAATAGCGCGCTAATAATTAGTGCGCAAGTTAATTTTAAATATTTTTATTGCCGCTTGCTTTAAGCTTAACTATCCAGATGGCTACTCAATTTGTTCAGGCCAGCCATGAGTTGCTTGAAATCGGCCAACTGCAAATCGCAGGCGGCAGCAATTTGCTGGCTGATACGCACACCGGCGGCACGCAGTATATTGCCCTTGTCAGTGAGAGTCAGTACGCGGTTGCGCTCATCTTTTGGGTCGCGGTTACGCAAGAGATAACCCTCTGCTTCCAGCCGTTTGACCACAGGCGTGATAGAGCCAGAGTCCTGCCCCAGACGGTTTGCCAGATCGCGTATGCCCAGGCCTTCCTCTTCCCACAGCACCACCATGACCAGGTATTGTGGGTAAGTCAGATTCAATTCAGCCAGCAGCGGCTTGTACAACTGCGTCATCTTCAGGGACGTGGAGTACAGGTTGAAACACAGATGGTCTGCGAGCAGGGGCGGTTTGCGGGTGGTCATAGATAATCTAATTTTGGTATGGCGCTAGCCTAGCGCACTTTGGGATTGGTCGCAAATGTGAAGGCGTTAGCGGGTTTGTAGCTTGGGCCGGGCCTCGCCAGGCCCAAGCTATAATCCTCCCACCAACTCCCGCATCTGTACATGCAATTCATCCTCCCACTCCACCTTCAACTGCTGTTTGGCTCGCAGATAATGATCCGTGAACACATCAAGATACATCTCCAGCGCCTGTGCCGCCGCAGCTTCGCCCGCCAGCCCCAGGCACAGAGCAGCAACTTCTGAGGTACACAAATGATCATCGCGTCGTGAACGACGCAGGCGGTAACGTGAGAGTTGCTCCGGCAACAGGCTCAACACCGGGAACTGTGTGAGGTAAGGGCTTTTCTTGAATATCTTGCGCGCCTCTGGCCAGGTGGCATCCAGCAATATGAATAGCGGACGCTTGTTGCCGTTCTGCTCTGCATCGACAGGCGGCAACGTTGTAATCACCCGCTCAGGTGCTACAAACTCACCCGGAAAGACCACGTAAGGCTGCCATTGCGGGTCAGCCAGCACGGCCAGCAAGGCCGGGTCAACTTCAGTACGGGCCCAGCCAAAGGCCATGGTGTCAGGCACCACATCGGCAATCAGCCAGCCAGTGTTACTGGGTTTTAGTGTTTCATGCTCTGCCATCAGCAGGCATACGCCAGCGCGAGTTGGTACGATGGGGCGCAGTTCGCACAGGCAATGACTGAGTATCAGCCGGCAGCCACTACAACGTTCACCCTTGGGGCCACCACGTGCCAGAAACGGTCTGGTACTGCGTTCCAGACGGGATGAGCGCAAACGGGACACAGCATGAGGTGGATGGGGCAAGGGTGACGACTTCATCAGGGATGCAAATCAGGGTAGACAGGCTTGGCACCGTGCTGTTTGAAAAACAGGGCAGGCGGTATCCTGGAATACTAAAGGATAGCGCAAGGCGCGCTGATAGCCAGCGACCTAGCTAAAAGAAAAAGGTGCAAGACCAATGCTTGCACCATAATAAAAATCAGCGATAAAACGCCTCAACCACACCTTTGACCTTGATCATCAAAGGATTGCCTTTGCGGTCACGTGCCTTGCCAGCGGCGACGCTGACCCAGCCTTCGCTGATGCAATATTCTTCAACATCGTTGCGCTCTTTGCCATTGAGCTTAATACCGACATCGTGTTCAAACACGGCGGCAACATGATAAGGGCTGCGCGGATCAACCGACAGGCGATCAGGCAATGGAGGGTATTGTGTAGTATCGTTCATGGCCATAATTATCCCTTAGAACGGAAGGGGATTCAATGAGAACTGTAGGCTGATCCTTTGTTGGATACAGAGTGATGTAAAAAAGATAATGTCAGATAATGCAGATTAAATCTGCAAACATCTATTTTCATACTGAAAAAGTATCTTTTTTTCATTCATTATGTATAAGCTATAGCCGGCGTGGCTGGGGATTTGGTTCTTAATATCGTTCATAGTAAAAACAAATCGAATCAATAAATTAAATTGAGTATATCTATCAATCTTCCATCTCTATAATCGATCAGGTAGCCAGTGTGTCACTTAATCAAAGGAGATAATGATGTCAAACGAAGCAAAATGCCCGTTCTCAGGTAGCGCCCGCGCCAATTTAACTGCCGTGGCCAGTGCGCCCGGTAACGCAGGCTGGTGGCCAAACCAGCTGAACCTCAAAATCCTCCACCAGCATTCCCCCTCTTCCAATCCCATGGAGAAGGACTTCAACTATGCCAAAGCCTTCAAAACTCTCGATCTCGATGCAGTGATCCAGGACTTGCATGCCCTGATGACAGACTCGCAAGACTGGTGGCCAGCAGACTATGGTCATTACGGCCCTTTCTTCATCCGTATGGCCTGGCATAGCGCAGGCACCTACCGCACTGCCGATGGCCGCGGTGGCGCAGGTGCAGGTGCGCAACGCTTTGCACCGCTCAATAGCTGGCCAGACAATGGCAACCTCGACAAGGCCCGCCGCCTGCTCTGGCCCATCAAGCAAAAATATGGCAGCAAACTGTCATGGGCAGACTTGATGATACTGGCTGGTAACGTCGCACTTGATTCCATGGGCTTCAAGACCTTCGGCTTTGCTGGTGGCCGCCCCGATGTATGGGAACCGCAAGACGATATCTACTGGGGTTCAGAAGGCAAATGGCTGGATGACCAGCGCTATACCGGTGACCGCGAACTTGAAAACCCCCTCGCTGCCGTACAGATGGGCCTGATCTACGTCAACCCTGAAGGCCCGAATGGCAAGCCAGACCCGCTGGCATCTGCCCGCGATATCCGCGAAACTTTTGCCCGCATGGCCATGAACGATGAAGAAACCGTCGCCCTGGTCGCAGGCGGCCACACCTTCGGCAAAGCCCATGGCGCTGGTGACCCAAGCCTTGTCGGCGCAGAACCAGAAGGCGGCAGCATAGAAGAACAAGGCCTGGGCTGGACCAACAGTTTTGGTACAGGCATAGGCGTGCACACCACCACCAGCGGTATAGAAGGCGCCTGGACACCTACTCCCACCAAATGGGATAACTCCTATTTCGAAACCCTGTTCGGCTACGAGTGGCAACTCACCAAGAGCCCGGCTGGAGCCCATCAATGGACGCCGACAGACCCGGCCGCCAAGACCACAGTGCCAGACGCGCATGACCCATCCTTGCGCCATGCCCCCATGATGACTACGGCAGACCTGGCCCTGCGTGCAGACCCAGCGTATGAAAAAATCTCTCGCCGATTCCTGCAAAACCCGCAAGAACTGGCAGACGCCTTCGCCCGCGCCTGGTTCAAACTGACACATCGCGACATGGGCCCAGTCGCCCGTTACCTCGGCCCGCTGGTACCAAAAGAAGAACTGATATGGCAAGACCCTGTCCCGGCTGTAGATCATGCGCTGGTTGACGATAAAGATATCGCCAGCCTCAAAGCCAAACTGCTGGCATCCGGCCTGTCGATATCGCAACTCGTCAACACTGCATGGGCATCTGCCTCCACCTTCCGTGGCAGCGACAAACGCGGCGGTGCCAACGGTGCACGCATACGTCTGGCACCACAAAAAGACTGGGAAGCCAACCAGCCAGCAGAACTGGCCAGGGTACTGACAAAACTGGAAGCCATACAGGCAGAGTTCAACACTGCGCAATCAGGCCGTAAAAAAATCTCACTGGCTGACTTGATCGTTTTAGGTGGCAGCGCCGCCATCGAAGCCGCAGCCAAAAAAGCCGGGCAAGACATCACCGTGCCATTTATCCCAGGCCGCACCGATGCCAGCCAGGAGCAAACCGATGTTGAATCCTTCACCGTACTTGAACCCCTGGCAGACGGTTTCCGCAATTACCTGCGCAAAGGTCTCGAAGAGTCAGCAGCAGCCCTGCTCATCGACAAGGCACAACTGCTGAACCTGAGCGCACCAGAAATGACAGTCCTGGTAGGCGGCCTGCGCGCACTCGATGGCAAATCTGTACTCAGCAAACATGCAGAGACACTCAACAACGACTTCTTCGTCAACCTGCTGGACATGAGAACCAAATGGCAAAAGTCCGGTACTAATGGCCAGCTCGAAGGTCGCGACAGAAAAACCGGTGACTTGAAATGGACAGCCAGCGTAGTAGACCTGGTCTTTGGCTCCAACTCACAATTGCGGGCACTGGCAGAAGTCTATGCCAGCAGCGATGCACAGCAGGTTTTTGTGCGTGATTTTGTGAGAGCCTGGGTTAAGGTCATGAATGCTGACAGGTTTGATTTGCTGTGAACCTGAAAAATTCGCATGAATTGAGGTGTTGATGTACTGATCTGGTAGCGATTTTTTCGCTGCCAGATCAGCATTAGCTACGTCTGGAAACTACCAGAGTTTGTTGAATCCTGCAGTCTTGCCATGCTTGAAAAAACTTAGCATGAGAACCTACTCTTGCTTGAGCTTGCTTGCATGCGACATCATTCTGATGCCAAAGAATGTACCGATAGGGAAAGCGAACAATAAGAGAATGGCCAAAATATACGAAGCAGTAGATGCCCATGTTTTACCTTTTTCAACAGCATCGCTGGTCTTGTAATGTGCAAAAGTGCAAGGAATAAAAATTCCGCAAGCAATCAACAATTTTACCAGCTCGTCTCCACCTTTGCTAAAGCTTTCATACAGCGAATACAGACATAGCAGTGACATAAAAGCATACATCACAGTGAAATAAAGATGCATGCTCGTGAGTGGGCGCACAGGTGAATTACTGTCCCATGAAGAAGACATAGTGGTGATCTTTCAAATTTTGATTTTATTGATACGTATGCGCCCGGTGCGCTGTGAAAAATACTACACGATGATGCAATCTTAATCAAACGCAAAGCAAATTCGGAGAAAATTCACAGATAAGCGCAATTGATTGATGGCGGTTTTATATGCGTCGCGTACGAACATTAGGCACGTCAATCTCGCAGCATGGTGAGGCTTGGCCCAAGTGTTGAAATCTCAAAGGCCAGACTAGCCACCCCAATAGCTATCCTCAATGCACATCAACTAGTCTTCCCGGCTCCCGCCACCTTCAAAGTATCCTTGTCAAACCCAGCCAAACGTTTATACCGCAATGAAATCGCCTCAAGCTCAGCCTGCGCAATTACCTCATTCACATCCGTAAAACCTTGCGGTGCACGCTCCTCCGCCATCTGCATCACCTGCTCAGGACCATTCATGCGATTACGCAATACGATGCCCGTAGTACGCGGCAAACGCTCAGCCTCATACTCACGCAGCGCGTACAAGATACTCGCTTCGCCAACGAGACAGTCAGTCAGATAGCGCGCATCCAGTATCGCCTGCGCACTGCCGTTTGAACCTATAGGGTACATGGGGTGGGCCGCATCACCCAGCAGCGTCACCCGCTCAAATGTCCAGCGCGGTAAGGGGTCACGATCCACCAGTGGGAATTCATACACCACTTCTGACTTTTCGATCAGATCAGGAATATCTATCCAGCCCCAGTTCCAGCTATCAAAGGGTTTGCTGAAAGTAGCTTTATCGACTTTACGATTCCAGTCCGACGCTGGCAATTCGCCACCCGGTACACGTAACTCTGCAATCCAGTTAATCAGCGAACGCCCTTGCGCCCGCAATGGTTCAGAAATAGGGTAGCAAACAAATTTCTGGTCCTGGTGCCCCGCCATGAACATGCTGCGCCCATCCATATATGGCGCAGCTTCTGTCACACCACGCCACAACATGCGGCCAGAAAAACGCGGCTGGTCACCCTGTGGATACAAGAAGCGCCGTACAGCAGAATGTATGCCATCCGCACCGATCAGCAAGTCAGACTCCACTTGCACCGCCGCTTTATCCGATTGCCGGGTAAAAGTAGAAATTACCTTGTCAGCCACCTGCTCAAAAGATATGAATGCATGACCCTGGTGTATGCGCGCAGCACCCAGCCGGTCGATTGCATTTTGCAGCAAAGTCATCTGCAACTCACCACGGTGTATAGAATATTGCGGCCAGTCATAGCCAGCCGCACGGCCCCGTGGCTCTTGCCAGATTTTTTGCCCCAACTTATTGAAATAAGACAGCGACGAAGTCTCGATGCCGCGCTCAGCCAGACAAGTTTCCAAGCCTAGTTGACACAACTGCTGGCTGGCATGTGGCAACAGATTAATGCCTACGCCTAGCGGCTTGATCTCCTTGACCGCTTCATAGACTTCAACATCGATCCCGCGCTCATGCAACATCAACGCAAGACTCAGTCCCCCTATGCCAGCACCGGCGATTACTACTTTCATGTCTTCCTCCAGCAAATTTTTGATGTCGAACACGCATGTCGACTTTGATTTATTGTTCTACTGTATAACAATTATTCCAGGCGAGACAAGACTTATTGAAATTTATAGCCCACCTCATTTTGAGCAGGCTTATCGCCAACCCATCAAATTTTAATAGTGTCGTATCAATAAGATTTTCTGTTTTGATATATACGCGCACATGTACAATAGTGCAAATAAAAAAACCAATGAAGACATCTCACTACATGCCCAAACAAAAAATAGCCGCCAAAAAAACACAGCCGCAGGCCGCAAAGAACAAAGGCCAGGCTGCCCCAGCACAGGCCATTGCTTTCAATGCACGCATAGAAGGTATCAACTACGACATCCTTGAAGAACTCACCGGCTATGCCGTGCGCCGCGCCCAGCTTTCCATCTATGCCGATTTCACTGCCAGCCTTGGCGTTTACGACATAACACCCCAGCGTTTCTCTTCTCTCGTGATCGTCAGCAGCAATCCCGGCATTTCACAAACCCGACTGGCAGAAGTCATGGGCATCGCCCGTTCCAACGTCGTCGCCATCATCGACAATTTTGAACAAGCCGGCCTGCTGGAACGCCTGGCTTCCGGTGACCGCAGATCCTATATGCTGCAACTGACCAGGGAAGGCCAGCGGCAACTGGAAAAATACAAGCAGGCAGTCAAAGAACATGACGACAGGGTCAGCCAGCAATTGACGGCGAAGGAGCGTCAGCAGTTGCGTACCTTGCTGGGGAAGTTGTGTATGGAGCCTGAGTGAGAGAGCGCTTGCTTGAGGGAAAGGCCGCAATGTTTGTACATATTGTAGGTTGGGCTACTGGGTATCAGCCCAACTCTTGGCCTCAATAAACGTATATGTTATTTAACCGCTGAGTGTTGGGCTGGTAAATCGTAGCCCAACCTACAATGCTAGCGAGGCCCGGCCCAACCTACAAGATACTAGCTTAAGCTTTCGTGCCGCAATGGCTACATCGTCATTATTAACGCGAAACCTGAAAAACCCGAATCCGTACTTGCATCCCATTCAAAATATTATTATATTAAATAACTGTTACACGATATAACAATATTGCACCGCAATAAAAAATCCCAAGCCCAGCCAGCAAACAAGGCCAAAAAACCGCATCCGCAATACCAACAATAATTCAGGAGACTGCAATGCAAATCAAACTCAAACCCACACTGCTGGCCCTGCTGATCGCCACCATCACAGGAACAGCCCAGGCCGACATCACCATAGGTGTCAGCCTGCCCCTGACTGGCCCCGCATCTGGCCTGGGCATCCCCACCAAAAATGGCATAGCCCTGTGGCCAGAAACCATAGGCGGCGAAAAAGTAAAACTGATCATCCTCGACGACGCATCTGACACTACCCAGTCCAGCAAAAATGCCCGCAGGCTCATCACGGATGACAAGGTAGACCTCATCGTCGGCTCCACTGCCACACCTGCATCCGTTGCCCTGGCAGAAGTCGCAACTGAACTCAAGGTGCCGCAAATTTCCACCTCACCGGTTGAGCTGGCAGCAGGCAAAGGCGCATGGACCTTCCGCGTCGCACAGTCCACCCAGCTCATGGCCAATGCCGTGGCTGAGCACATGAAAAAAGAAGGCGTCAAAACCTATGCCTACCTCGGTTATTCAGACGCCTATGGCGAAGCCTGGTTCAAAGCCATCAGCGCCGCCGCCAGCAAGGCAGGCTTGCAATCCGTCGCCACAGAACGCTTCAACCGCCCCGACACCACAGTCACCGCGCAAAGCCTCAAGATAGTCGCCACCAAGCCAGACGCCATCCTCATCGGTGCATCCGGCAGCGGTGCAGCCATGCCACACAAGGCCCTGATAGAACGCGGCTACAAAGGCAAAATCTACCAGACCCACGGCGCAGCATCGCGTGACCTCATACGCCTTGGCGGTAAAGACGTAGAAGGTGCCTTCGTCGTCGCAGGCCTGGCCATCCTGCCCGAACTGCTGCCAGAAAACCACCCATCCAAACACCTGGCCACAGACTTCACCAGCCGCTATGAAAAACAATACGGCGAAGGCACCAGAAACCAGTTCGCCGCCCACGGCTACGACGCCTACCTGTTACTGAACCGCGTCATCCCCCTGGCCCTGAAAAAAGCCAAACCCGGCACACCAGAATTCCGCACAGCACTGAAAGATGCGATGGAATCCGAGATCGATATCCCTATCACTCAGGGTGTCTTGCATTACACAGCGAATGACCATTTTGGCCTGGAAGAAAAGGCGAGGGTGATGCTGACGATACAGGGCGGGAACTGGAAGGCTGTCGGGCCTTGATGAACAAGAGCAAATGGATGGTACTTCGTTTGCTAGAATCTGAGTTCTGAAGAGATTTGATCTGGTAATAGCATGTGCTACCAGATCAAATTTATGATAATTACTGAGGCAGCAAAGCTATGTCCGGGTGCATTGAAAGAGCACAATATTTCCCGGACATTTAAACCTCAGCATCGCAGAAGGACGCGGGCCGCTGCGCAAGCAGGTGAGACAGCCGTCGCAGAGCCGCCTGCAAGCGTCCACGGTCCTTGATGCTACCCAGAGAGATACGAATTGCATTCACTGATCCACTACCAGCTGCGAATGCCTCCGCTGGCATGACCGTAATGCCCTTGCTCTCGGCTGCACGCGCAAACTGTGAGGAGGTCCAATACGCCGGCAACTCCAGCCATACATGCAGGCCGTCTCCGCTGCCGCTGTACCGCCCGGCCAGAATATCCCTGGCCATGCTGTGGCGCAGGCGCGCCTCCTTGCGTACACCTTCCATCAATCCCTTTGCTGAACCGTCGAGTATCCACTGAGTGGCTAGTGCGGCAGTCAGAGGAGCACCCATCAGCGCAAATGATCTTAGCGCCACCAGGAAACGTTCACGTTCCTGCGGGTCGCGTATCAGCACGAAGGCGACACGCAAGCCGGGCGTCAGGCATTTCGACAGCGTTGATATGTAGTACACCTGTTCCGGCGCAAACCTGGCAATCGGTGGTGGCGGCGCATCGGCAAGCAGCCAGTAGGGATCGTCTTCGATGATGCGTACATTGCAGCGTTTGGCGATGCTGGTGATCTCCTTGCGCCGATGTTCCGGCATGGTGATGGCGGTCGGGTTCTGTAATGTAGCATTGAGGTAGACCAGCCCAGGCTTGTGCTGGCGGCAGGCTTGCTCAAGCATCTGAGGCAGCATCCCGTCCTGGTCCGTTTCCACAGCAATGATGCGCCGTCCGAACTGGGCTGCTGCGGCACGCAGGCCGGGATAAGTCATTGCTTCTGCCAGGATGACATCGCCAGGCTCAGTCAGCGCAAGTATCAATGCTGCAATCGCCGCTTGCGCTCCCGGACAGACAACAAGCTCTCGGGAATCCAGATGCCCAAACATCGGTTCCAGCCACTTGGCCCCAGCCTGACGATCAGATTCACTCCCGCCAGCCACGTGGTAAGTCATCAGTTGTTCATTATCTGCACTCATCAGCACTTGAGACAAACCTTGCTTCAACATGTCGTCGAAGTCCACGCCATTCGGTGGCGGTGGCGTATTCATGCTCAGGTCGAGGATAGCGTTCAATGCAACTTTAGGCGCGGCGACATAAGTACCCCGGGCACCCCGGCCCTCCAGCAAGTTGCGGCGTCTGGCTTCGTCGTATGCACGCGTGATGGTCGTCAGGTCAACGTCCAGTTGTGCTGCCAGCTCGCGCTGCGTAGGCAGGCGCACACCCGGTTTCAGCACTCCTTCTACCACCGCTGCCTGCAAGGCATCCGCAATCTGTAAAAAACGCGGCCCGCCGTGTTCCGCCAATCTTGGTAGCCAGATTGGTACATTTTCATCTTGTATATTTTTCAACTGGGACATTTTGTCCTAATGTATGGAAATTGCTTTCAAGTAGTATGCATCATGGCGTACAGCAACACCATCCTTGCATGGCAGTTGTTGACGTTTCTGCTTCTCACATCTGCATTCAGCAAATTACTGCGCTGGATACCTGAGGGGATAGCTGAACAAAAAATGTAGCTGCTGGAGCAGCGTTTTAAAGTAGTGCACCAAACGATAGTTAGTGTCATTAATAAGCTGGAAATACTCAAAATGATGGATTGGATCCCTATAGTCCTGGTGACATTCAAGCTTCTCGTGCTCGCCATAGGCATGTTCTACGCTATCAAGTGGCATTATGAACAAGGGAAGAAGTTGGGGACGAATGCGGTGCTACGTGCGGGCGGCAAGATAGCCGTCATCTTCATGCTATCACTCCTGGGCCTGGGGCTCTTCACCTTCGTCCTTGCCAGGACGTTCGGTTTGGACTTGAGCTTCCCGTGATGGCAAAGAATAGCCGGTCGGTATCCGGTGATCCAATAGCAATTCTCGACACGGCTCTAGGACAATATCGATTGACGGGTGATCGCCAAAAGCAGGCTATGATATCCAACTGGCTTTTGCCTTCGATCGCATTGCGGCAAGGCAAGAGCAACGCATGTAGAGCTATTTGAGGTGCTCGAACCTGTGGTCTATAGTTTGCGCAACTGCCTGCGCTAAAGCTTTAACCGAGCGCCATGAGAAACTATACGGCGAAGGCAGCAGAAACCAGCTCGCCGCTCACGACTAAACACTTGGCTGCTACTGAACCGCGTCACCTTCCTGGCTTGAAAAAAGTCAAACATCGCACCTCGGAATTCCTCACTGTCCTGAAAGATGCGATGGAATCTGAGATTGATATTCATATCATGCAGGTTATCTTGCATTGCACAGCGTAAAACCATTTTGGTCTAGAAGAAAAGGCGAGAGTAATGTTGACGATGCAAGGTAGGAATTGGAAGGCTACTAAGCCTTGAGGTTCATACGTATTGGCAGCAAAGATGGGATGCATGGAGTTTATGAACCCCACCTTTGATTATCTGATATTTCTTTTGCCAGGCAACTTTGTTGAATAAGTAAAAATTCTGTTAGGCGGGTTTTCGGTTTGCTCTCACGTATTTCATTTCCAGCCCGGCTTTATAAAGTCGCCCAGCACGAAGCTCGCCTGGGTAGCCCGGTCGAGCCTCAAACATTCCAATTTTTTGCATACTAGCAAGTGACTGACGTACTTGGTCTATAGGTATAGATGAAAGACTAGCCAGCGTTTGAATAATCTCTTCTACCTGAAATGGTGTTTTAAGTCCTCTAAATGCCGTAATAAAACTATCTACAGCTTGCTTATTCTTTGCACTTTCTTGTTCAATATTTAAAAAGGCGTAAAGCTCCGTTCTTACTTCTTCGATAAATGAGCGTGACGCTTGATCGTAGGCTTGAAGAACGTTGATGCTTGGGAGCCGTCCATCTGGCAATTGTAGATTTACTGCTTTTTCGCAATTAATAGCTAGGGTACGAAGGAATCCATCAAATAACCTTGGATAAAATGCTGCATCTCCACCAGCATCGCCACCCGCATCAGAGAAATATGAAGCGAAGAACGTAGTTGTTTTAAGTTTATTTCTCTCTAAACCTCGTGGAAATATCTCTAAAAGGAGTGACTCAGATATATCATCAGAAAGTGCCCCACGCGAAATTTCATCTGACTTCCCATTAATACGATCGCAAACTTCAGAGAATTGGTTGACAAACCAGGGTAGGCTCGCAATACGCGCTAGTGCAAAATTTAAAATGGCAGTTTTGTTCCAATGCAAATAAATTGCGGAACCTTCGATTTGCTGTTCTACATTTTGTGCGGCTCCAGTAGAAAGGTCAGTTCGTAGAAAGAGGCGAATTGTTATAGCGCGAGATAAAACCTTGTCAAATTGTACTGCGGCTAAAAAACGAAATAATGCCTCGACAAACGCCCGGAGATCTGAAGCCGGTACTGCTGTTTCAACGCCATCGATAAGAAAAATTCTACGTTTCTCTCTTGGGGATACAATCTTCAGAATATTGTTAATAACTGTTGATCGCTCGCTGGAATTCTTGTTATCAATGCTTTTGCTTAGTGAACTTGATAGCAGATCATCGCGAGTATTCGGTATAGAAATAGTAGCCTCCAGTAGTCGCCACCAGAAAGTTTCGAAATCGCGATTACAGGCGTTTAATAGCTGTTCAAATAAGGGACCCGCACTTTTCAAACCTCCGACCTCTGAATCGTTTGCAACTAGCATTGGCTCACCTAGTTCTTGTCGAACTAATTCCGTTAACAGTCGAGTTTTACCTGTCCCTTTTCGTCCAAAAACATATGTATAAGGGCTGTCAGAGCTAAAAAGCTTGGCAATATCAGGTGTCAGAATAAATTGCCCTTCGTCAGAAGATCCGCTACTTGTAAGCCGAGCGTCTTTGCGTTTTTCAATCGACACTGCAGGATTTCCGCTAAGGCCAAGGACGGAACGAAGTTGTGAAATTGCGTCACGGTTTCCAATTGACATTTCACTCGGGGAAGGCTGCCCTCCATCAACTAAGCTTTGATCATGTCGCCAAAAAACCCAATACCTCTCCAGCTCTGAAGGATCAATGTCTTCATCAGATTGCATAGCATCTGCTATTTTTTCTAATAATTTCTCTATAAAGCGCGCATGCTTTTCTTTCGCAACTTCAACAGTTTTCTTTGGATCTAAAGAGAAACTAACAAACGCTCCGGGGGAATCTGCGTCGTGAGCCAATAAGGCATCTAATAAACGCGAATCTTGTATATGCCTTGCCATGCCATCGGGGCGCACAAAAATCACTGCTGGCCCAGGCCATGCTTCCATGATTGGTAAGACAGATGGCGCCAAGCCAGTTCTATGATCGAACAATACAATGTCGTAACGTTGTTGGGGAAGTGCGTCGGAGGATGATACAAATTGACGGAGCCGAGACACTGCTAATTCGAGCACTTTTGCATCCAAAGAAGCATTTAACAAAAATGCCGCGAAATCCATATCGAACTTAGCTAATGGGGGGCGAGCAGCGATTAAATCTATATAGCCGGATACTGTTGTCCCAACATATGCTCTGGATAAAGGGGAAATTTCTCGATCTAGCTCACAAAGACCCATTAAAGTGGAATTTATGTCCGATGCTGCAATTCCGAGCATGGAGTCTAAGGATGGGGCTTCAATATCAGCATCAACAAGGAGCACACGGTATCCTGCATCTGCCAATGTTTTTGCAAGAGAAAGGAGTACTGTCGATCGCCCTTGGCCACCCTTATAACCATAAAAATGTATTGCTTTTGCTTGATATGGCAACTGATTTATGCCATTCGGATTTTCTGTTCCATCTGTCACTAACAAAACGTCAGTATCATTGTGTGCAGTATTTAAAGGATTGAACGCACCCAACCAATGTTTTCCTGCGGCCATCGATTCCATATAGCCATAGTCTTGAAGTTTTTCTTGTTCGGTTATCAGTGCCAATTCCACTATGGGATTTGACTTAATCGATAAGATTTCGGTCAGAGGTATTTTTGACAGATCACAAAAATGCTGAAGACGAGCGTCATCTGATAGAAGATTAAATGTCTCAGAGAGACATAAGATATACAGAGTCGGGTGAACATACTTTACATCGATTGAGAGGCTATCGCATTCACCGATTAATTCAATAAATTCAGAAATTGTCATGGCTTGCCTTATAGCATCTTCGAAAATTTTGTTTTTAGATAAGTGCGTGTCCCGCTAACTGCAGCCGACAGCGCTTTTACTTGTTCTTGTGTTGTTACTGGCATGGACCATCCATCAGCGCCATGACGGGTATATCGTATATATGGATAAGATTCTGCTGGTGCGTAACGAGGTTGACTGTCCTTGCCTTGAACACTAATTGCTTTTAGTGCATTGCTTAGTTGAGTTGAGAGGGCATTTAGTTTTATTTTGCAACCACTCAGATTGCCAACTGCAAATTTATGAGCGAAAAGATTTAACGCTGCAGGTACATTGTGATCCTTGAGACCAGTTGCTTCTTTAAGCACTAATTCAATTGCTACCATCCCACAATAGGCTTTCACCATTTCGTCTGTGCTCATCCCAGCAGTCGTAACGAACGCGCGGATATTCGAAGTATGTTTACTCACTTCCAGTTCCTTTACTATATACCTAATTTTGATCGGCCTATTAACTGGTATAACTGGCAACAAGGAGTAGTGTATCAAATTGTCCTTATGTTAGTAACACTATAATTTACCTCAACCGCCTGATCGAAGCCCGCGCCAATTCAATCAAGGTCGCTTTCGCCGCAGAATGCCTTACCGGCAGCAAAGCCTCCACCCCCATCGCAATTTGCCTCGCAGCCTCAGCCCGCGTATCCTCCAGCGCCTCATTCGCGACCAGCCATGCACTTACTTCGACAGCATCTGCAAAGCCATTCGCTGCCAGTGCATCAAAGCCTTGCGGGTCGCGTTGTCTTGCCAGTAGCAGAGGGTAGGTCAGCAGGCCGGTGCTGAGGTCGGTGTAGCGGGTTTTTCCTGTGTCGTTGGTATCCGGGGCGAGGTCGATGATGTCGTCGATGAGCTGGAAGGCCAGGCCCATGTGGCGGCCGAAATTGGCGGTGGCGCTCACTGTGGCGGCGTTGCAGCCGCCTACGGTGGCACCGGCGCGGCAGGACCAGGCGAACAGGCCAGCGGTTTTGCCGTCGATGATACGCAGGTAATCCTGTTCGCAGGCTTCCAGGTTGCGGCGGCCTGACAGCTGATCGGATTCGGCGGCGATCATGGATTCTATGACTTCAAACAAGTCGTCTGCCAGGCCGTTATAGCCTATGCGGTACAGTGAGCGCACAGCGCGTGAAACCAGCAGGTTGCCTGCCAGCACACCGGCACCTACGCCATATTTTTTCCATGCAGTGGGGTGGCCGCGCCGTTGGTCGGCTTCGTCGATGATGTCATCGTGCAGCAGGGTGGCGGCGTGTATCGACTCGGTGATGATGGCGACCTGTACCGCTTCTTCTGACAAGAAGCGCCGCATCAGCATGGAGCAGAGCAGGGCGCAGCTTGCCCGCAAACGCTTGCCGGACTGGAACAGCGAATCTGCCAGCACGCCATCGATGAGGTGGCGCTGGTGGCTGGCGCCGTATTCTCTGAAGTGCTTGTCGGTCTGGTCAAGCGCGCTGATCAAACGGGCGCGCAATTTATCGAGGTCGTCTGCCAGTGCCTTGTCATTGATGGAGCCGACTACGTCGTTGATGAGTGTGTTGACGCCAGATGTATTAGTCTGTGCTTCTGCCGTGCCTGATTTCGAGTCAGGCGCAGTGCTGGCCCATTTGGATACTGGTGCCACGCCCCTGCCGAGGTTATTGATAAAGCGCATGGCCCTGGATTCAAATTCCGGCAGGCGCTGGTCCCAGCCCAGCTGGCGCACAATGTCGCCTGCCTTGACAGAATACTCGGCAACGCGGCTGGTCATGCCACCCAGCCAGGCCATGGTTTCGTCTGAGAATACCGGCACCAGGTCCAGCAGATGCGGCAAGCCTGCTTCAAAGCGCAGCTTGTCTATGACCTTTAATGGAGTCAGCGCCGTCGGTTCTTCAAGCGGGAATAACTGGCAGCGTGCTGCATTCGATGCAGTCAGATCAAGTATGCGGTTAACGACAAGTCGTGCTGATTCATTCGCGCTTTCCATCGTCGCCACATCGGTCGCTGTACGCACAAAATCGCCAGCGACAAACAGGTTGCTGATGCCTATATTCACCTCAGGCCGCGCCGCCCATGAACCGGCAGTGTTGACGAAAAGCGGTGCATCGTTTTCCATGCCATGTTCTGTCCAGCGCAATGACGGGTCTATCGAGCAAGCGATGACTCCGGCAGCCTCCAGCTCTGCCCGGTCTGCAGGTGCAAGATGGGCCAGGATTTGTTGCCAGACTTCTTCCTGAATTTCTGCTGGCGTGCAATCCTTTGCAGGCTTGCGTATGTAGTCACCCGGCGCATCAAAATCAGAGATGCAAACGCTGATAATGCCGCGCACGGTGCCATTGCCATATTGGGTAAGCCCGCGCGGCCAGAAGCGTTGCTGGCACAGCGAGGTCAATGCCCACGGCGCATCCAGGAATATCGTGTGCCCGTGATTGAGTTCTATATCCTGGCCCAGATAAAACAGGATGCCGTTCATCCACTCAGTCTTGAGTTCATCCAGCCTGGAGAGAGTCGGCGCTCTCGTCAGCATGTCTTCATTGCTGAGAGCCTGCAAGGCTTCCAGCGGCAGCGCTAGGATGAATTGATCGGCTGTCAGTTCTGTACCATCATTGAGTTGCAGCGCCTTTGCAGCATCGCCATCCCACAACACATTTTCTACCGATGCACCCTGGATAAACTCCACGCCCAGATGTTGCAGGTGCGTGACCCAGGGTGCTATCCATACTTCACTGGTCGGGCCATTCAGTACGCGATCTGCGCAACTGCGGTAGATATCGCTGAGCAGCTGTATGCCCACCACCACATTGGAGCGTGCGCTCATGTCTGCTGCACGGCAAGCCACCAGCGTGCGTGTCACCGCATTGATGACATATTTCTGATAAGCCTCAGAGCGTGACGGTGCCTGGAAATAATCCCAGGCTGAGATGTTTTCAAATTCGCCAAAACGCCGCTCGTCTGAACTGGTCAGCATGGTGAACACGCAGCGCACATAATGCAGCATGTCTTCACGCGGCACATCAACACCGCTGCCAACAAAAAGATCGTATAGAAAAGACAGCAGCGACGCCGCATCACGCGATGATGAGCGCAACTGGTTAGGCACTTCCCAGCGCCCTTTCTTGGACAGCGCCAGCGTGCGCGAGGTATGCGCCAGGTTGTCAGCCACACTGCCATAAGAACCATCTGCCAGCACGCAGGGTATGCGCGCCATGGTGTCAGGGATATGCCGGTAAAACCCGGGGAAGAAGCGAAAGCCATGCTCACCCGGCAAATCCTGCTGGCCTGCCGTTGCTGATCCCTCAACTGGAATACTGCGCGACTTGCCACCCGGCGCAGCAACTGCTTCTACCACGGTCACCAGGTAGCCGCGCTCGGCCAGCTCATGCGCTGCCGTCAAACCTGCAATGCCTGCACCAGCAATAAGTACTCTAGTCTGCTTCAAAGAACTGTCCTCCAGGCTGTAATGGCGGGGAAATGCCCACTCGCTTAAAATCAGCAAGTATTATGCTGGCAGTCTCTTGATGTTGAGAAAGTAATCTGTGAGCGGTGGATGGAATTGTCTAAAAAAACAGACAGTGGGTGGTAAAAGCGTGGAGTTTCATGCTGACGGAATTTTTTTGCAGATAATCACGATAGCCCGTAGTGGTGTGGACTACGGCCTGAAACGCATACTTTCGGCGTAAAAAGTGTGATTATCAGCAATTGCCCGATATGCTTGTGAGAGGCTGCGATCATGTATGGCTGACGCAGCCTCAGATGTTATTGAAATGCCAGCTTTTGCCATTTGATGTAAGCGTCTGTTTTGCGCAAATCATCGAGACAGCGGTCGCTAGCGATTTCTGGGCTGGTGGGTAAATTCCCTGTTGTTTTGCTTTGCTGGAGAAATTCCAGGCTTTTTCCAAAATCGCCAACAACAGCCGCGTCACACGCCATGTGATAGGCACTGTAGCCAGGATGTAATTTCTCGGCTGCCTGTAGTAATTTTCTTGCTTCCAGACGCAGGGCCTGCTGTTTTTCTTGCGATGATTCAAACCGCGATTGTTGAAGCAAGAGATAGCCCCAGGCGTCGCTTGCCTGATAGGTGTCGGGTTGTAGTTCTAAGGCCCGGCTATATCTTTTCACTGCCTGCTGCCATTTGACACGGGCTGCCGCCACGTCACGGCCAGCCACTGCATTTGCTTCGCTTGCCAAAGCCTGACCATAGTCATAGTGCAGATAATGCAGTTGAGGATTAAGTGCTATGGCTTGCTCAAACTTTGTGTGCGATTCACGCCATTTTTTTTGAGCGGCGGAGAGATCTTCTTCAGCAAGATTATCTGCCAACGAACTCATCGAGAAAGCCAGTATATAAAGTGTCTCTATAGAATTTGGTCTGACTCTCAAAGCTTGCTCAAATTTTTCTTCGGCCTTTTTCCATTGCGCGCGCGCAGCCACCTTGTCCGTCTCTGCGACAGACCTTGCCTCAGTTTCCAGCATTTGCCCCCAGCCTTGCAAGGCATTGAATTTATCCGGTTTAATATCAAGCGCACCCTGATATTTGCGACCAGCTTCTGCCCACTTCTGGCGCGCTATCGGCAGTTCCTTAGCTGAACGCGCATCCGCTTCTGCTGCCAGGGAAGAGCCCCAGTTATTCAAGACATCATGTCTGTCCGGGCGAATCTTGTGCGCCGCTTCAAAATGTGATGCAGCCTGCTGCCATAGATCAATTGCCGCTGGCATATCGCTGGCCGCCAGATCACGGGCCCTCGAGGCCAAACTATTGGCGAGGTTGTAGTGAGCATCATGTGACTCTGGGTCCAGCTTGATTGCCTGCTGATAGCTGCTTAATGCTTCCTTAGCGGCGGCCGCAACTTGTTCTTTATCTTTAAGTTGTGCTGCGATGTTGGCCAAAGCCAGGCCAAGATTATTCAAGACCTTGGTCTGATCTGGATTGACCGCCAGGGCCTGTCTATATTTTTCAGAAGCTTGTTGATATAGCGGCAGTGCATCACCAGGAGTGATATCTTCTATCGCCATCGCCTCATCTGCAAAAGTGATACCCCAATTGTTGATGGGATCGCTTAAGCTCCCGTCAAGTGCTACCGCCTGCTTATACTTTTCTCGTGCCTCTTGCCATTTTTTGCGTCCCGCAGCAAGATCGCCCATCGCCACAAGGGTATTGGCTTGCGAAGACAGTACGTCACCCCAGATTGCAAAGTTCGCATTGCTTTTCGGCGCAATTTTTGTGGCCTGTTTGAATTTTTGGTCGACTACCTGCCATTGCAACTGCATGGCTTTACTGTTTTGATTTGGTGATGCCAGTATTTGCTTATCAAGCGCATACCCCCAGTTAATCCATGCATCGGCAAAAGAGGGGGCAATTTTGATTGCCAGTTTAAATTTATCAAAAGCGAGTGCCCATTTTCTTTGTGCACCAGCCCCATCAAAGTCAGACATCATCCCGGCTTCCATCGCCAGTGCTATGCCCCAGTTATAGGCGACTACCTCATTTTTGGGATCAAGCTCCAAAGCCCGGCCAAATTTTTCACTGGCTTTTTTCCATTTCTCCATCGCCGCATTGCGGTCCCTGGGGACCAAAAAATTTGCCTGCTCTGCATACGCATCAGCAAGCTGCTGATAAGCCCTGGTGCCCACACTGATTTTCCGCTGCAAGGCCCATTTTTCCAGGCTGTCCCTGGCCCGTTGCGATTCTTCAGAAGTCGCAGCCGTCACGCCGTCAGATGGCTGGGACGCACAGGCTGGCGTCGACAAAACCTGAAGCCCTACCAGCAGCATTGCCATGCCCTGGCTCTTAATCAAAATATTTTTCCAGCTTTGCTGCTTGGTATCTATAGGGGACATACTTCAACTCTCAGTATTTGATGTGCTTTTGGCGTCAATGTGATTTGGATGGGCATTCATGTTGCGCACGTCAGCATGGTGAAGTCGCTGTGCCGATAGTGTAATATATCAGCCACATTAATGACGATCAGATTCTACAAAAACGACGGGCGAGAAGCTGGCAGGGAGAGCTACAAGTTGTATCAACTATACTTCGCCCTACGATATGAGAAGCAATACTTAAGACTCATTGCATAATAAGAGTGGTTGCACTCATGCATATAGCCATAGAAAGCGCACGATGAAACGAGTACTACGCTGGTTTGCCTGGAGCCTGCTGGGCCTGCTTTCTCTCATCGCGCTGTGCGGCGCATTGTTCGCCTACTTCATTTATTCCCCAACACCCGACCGCCCAGTCTTGTCTGGCGCTGTGCAAAAAGGCAGCATACAGGCAGGCGGTATCAAGCGCACTTATGTCAGCTATGTCCCTCGCGACCTGCCCAAAGGCGCACCGCTGGTGCTGGTCATGCACGGCTCAGGCCAAAGCGCAGAAGACATACGCGTCGAAACCGGCTACGGCTTCGAACGCCTGGCCGATCAACATGGCTTCGCCATCGCCTATCCCGACTCCTACAGCTTTGACTGGAATGATTGCGGCAAAGTCGGCGACTACCAGGTCAATGGCCGCGACATCGACGACGTCGGCTTCCTCAACGCCCTGACCGACAAACTCATCAACGACATGGCCACAGACAAGACCCGCGTATTCGCCACCGGCGTCTCCGCAGGCGGCTTCATGTCACTACGCCTCGCGCTGGAATCCCCAAGCCGCTTCCGCGCCGTGGCCGCAGTTTCCGCCAGCGTGCAAGTCCCCCAAAACTTCCGCTGCAAGCCTGCTGGCTCCGGCACCTCAGTCATGATCATGAACGGAACCAAAGACCCCCTGGTGCCCTACAACGGCGGCGAAGTGAACCTTCTAGGCCTGTTCTACAAATGCGGCGATGTACTCAACGCACGCGCATCAGCACAATATTTCGCAGACCTGAACAAGATCACAGCCACACCCACGGCACAGACGACCGCAATATCAGGTGTCGATGTGGAACGCATAAGCTGGAAGCACGATGCCAGAACCGAAGTCGAACTAGTTACCATCCACGGCGGTGGACATGGCTTGCCGCAACCTTACTACCGACGCGCCCGCTTGCTGGGCCCGTCGCCGATGGCACCGAATGGGGCGGAGATGATTTGGGAGTTTTTTGCGCGGCAGCAGTGATGCGCGGCTTGTTGTTAACTCGAACCAACGCAGTAGTTTTTCAGTTCGTGGCAAGGTATCGTGTGAAGTCATAAGTCGAGACGGCAAAGACGTAGTGGACACCTTTGAAGTTGCGGGTTTAACGATCCTGTCCAAACTGCTGCCAAAAATTACATATCCATTTGGTGATCGATTTCACCAGTCGCCATGAAAACCAATGAAGCGACGGCCGCAGAAATCAAAATACAGTTCACGGCTACAACTCCGATTTGCTACTGAAATGTATAACCCCTCTGACAGTAAACAACCCAAACCCAACGCTTGAATATGCGGCAAAAAAAAACAAGGCACCTAAATTTGTAGTTATTTGTGTTTTTTATCATATTAACTTTACAAAAAAAGCCAAAGCTGGGCGTTAAATAATAGAATGCTGAGATCGGAATTATCTGGAATTAATAATTCGAATTTAAACTAGCTATCGATTACCATAAGAAAAATGATTAAAAAAGCAACTTTTATTGATCTCTTCTCAGGCTGCGGAGGGTTATCTTTGGGTCTAGTGAAAGCTGGCTGGTTGGGCTTGTTTGCAATAGAAAAGAGTGAAAGTGCTTTTTCAACTTTTGAAAAAAATCTCATCAATAACAAAGATTCTTTTTGTTGGCCCACTTGGCTAAATCAAAAAGCACAAACTTGTGATGACATTTTAAGAAATTATCCCGTTCAAATTTCACAGTTACGTGGCAAAGTTGATTTAATTGTTGGCGGTCCTCCTTGCCAAGGTTTTTCGATAGCGGGAAAGCGTAATCCAGCAGACCCTAGAAATAAAATGAGTGAGCAATATCTGGCTGTTGTTGGCTTAGTTCTGCCAAAATTCATTGTCATTGAGAATGTTGCTGGTTTCAATATCGGTTTTGGGGGACTTGAAGGCGAAGCATTGTTAACTGATGGAAATAAGCAAAAAAGCTATGCTGCATATATCGCACATCGGCTTACTGAATTGGGTTATTCAGTTTCTGCGGGACTGCTTAATTGTGCTGACTTTGGTGTTCCTCAAACACGTAAGAGATTTTTTTTAATATGCGAACGTCAAGATGGAATGAAAGAATCCATAAATCTTTTCTCAGAATTTATCAAAACCAGAACATCATTTCTCATTGAGAAAAATCTTCCAACGGATCGACATGTGAGTTCCTATGAGGCGCTTTACGATCTTGAAACTAAAAACAAAGTTTTAGTTAAATCCAAAGATTCCCATATAAAAGGGTTTCAAGAATTAAATTATTGGACAAATCGAGAATTGCCGCCTTATCTGAAATTAATGAGAGGCGAATGCGAAAAGCAAAAACCAAATAGCTTGCGACTGGCAAGGCATAAAGAAAAAACGATTGCGCATATAAAAAAAATTCAAAGTGTTTGTCGTCCTGGAGTTTCGATTTCGTTAGCAGAAATGATAAAGATCGGTACAAAAAAACATTCAATTACTGTTCTTAACAAGAAAATGCCTTCGCCGACCGTAACCACTTTACCCGACGATATTCTTCATTATTCCGAACCGCGTATTTTGACCGTGCGTGAGAATGCAAGATTGCAGTCATTTCCGGATTGGTTTGAATTTTTAGGGCCGTATACGACCGGTGGACCTCGTCGAAAATTAGAGTGCCCTCGATATACGCAAGTTGGAAATGCAGTGCCTCCACTAGTTTCAGAAGCGATAGGTAAATTTTTGTACCAGTACATGAATAAGAAACAGGAAGTGATTTCAAAATCAGACTCACAAAAAGCTGCTCAACATTTGCTTGATGATGTGTCCTGAATTAGTAGGTAATTGAGTATATATACAGCCTAATGTGTAGTAGTTTCGATTTGATCTGACAGTAAGGCCTTGCCAAAGGTGAGGTTACCCGGTTTGATAGAGGTGCGAATCTTTATTAAACCAGCGCGCAAGCGCCAAGGAGTAACCTCATGAGTAGTATTTCTCAGAATGTCATTAAACACAAGGTTGGCCTACTCAATCTTGCCAGTGAACTTGGTAACGTATCACGAGCCTGCAAGGTCATGGGCTTTTCCAGAGATACGTTTTACCGGTACCAATCTGCAGTAGAGAAAGGCGGTGTTGAAGCGCTGCTGGATGCAAACCGCAAGAAACCTAACCTCCGTAATCGTGTTGATGAAGTGACAGGGTCGCGACTACTACACCTAATGCCAACCTGGTGATGTTAGGCTAAGCCGGTTTACAATTCAGATGTCATTCAAAATTTTGACGAAATTCAAATTTATTCATTAGGAGGTTTTGAAAGATTCTCAGAAAGCTGTTCAAAGAATTCTTGATAGATTAAAAGTTCATGCCTAAGAGATTTCATTTCATTACTGGTAAGCTCTTTATTATCACGGTCGAATAATTTCCTTGAAAACCCATCCGTTATGACTCTTACATGGGCTAGAAGATTGCGTCTTGGCACAGTATCATCACGATACTTAATTAAATCTTCAATGTGTGTTGAATTTGAACTGCGCTCTTCAAGCACTTTAGTGAGCAGACGCAATCTGTCATCGCTTGTATAAACCCGGTGATATTTAGCCAGCTCTGAAATATGAGTAAGGGAGGTAATGCTTTTGGCATCCTTCTCAAAATCTTTGGATTTATCTACTACTCGCTTATTAATAAAACCAAATGTCTTTTTCTTTAAAGATTCATCGCCTTGATCAAAACATTTATGAAGACAATCGTTAATATAATGATCTATGTCGCTCGTAGCACCCATAACAATTCCACGAGAATGGTCAATATCTAACACTTTTTTTACTAGTGATTCGAAAACTCCTTCAACCGTATCGGTGAGTTCATCTCTAGTAGAGCAAAATACCCCTTGTATTCCTTTTGTCGCTACCAAATTTGGCAAATCTGATGCTTGAGATGAATAGAAAATAATGTCCTTGTAAGAAAATAATCTCCTAACTTCGACTAGTCCATCATCACCATGGGCACCGGGACCAAGATCGTAGTCCATTAGCACTAAATCAATATGATCACCATAGATATCTGACGACAGAAATTGCATAGCTTCTTCGACGGACATGGCAAACTTTACTTGAAGTCGAAAACCTTCTTTTTTGATTTGACTTTGGATTCGAATACGTTGGGCTTCTACTGCCCGTTGTTGATCCTCAACCCAGAGAATGTTGAAATCTAATCTCATTTCGATATCCTTATTAAAAACTCTGCTCCGGAACTGTTTTCTGGACGGCCTGCTGCAATGGTTCCATTCATTTCACCTAAAACATGTCGAACATGGAATAGACCTAATCCCGAGCCATCAGTCATGGTGAAGCCTTTTTCAAATATCCTATCTAAATCAAAAATCTTCTCATCAAAGCCTTTGCCGTTATCAGTTACTTTAATATGCACAGTGTTTTTGCTTGGGTGATAGATCTGAAATGCAATTTTTGTTGCACGTAAATTTTTCTTTTTTGAATTTGCAATTAGATTGTCAATTACTACAGAAACATCAATGGGTTTAAATTTTTGTAAAAAGCCTTTGTGGTCGTTATCTACTGTCACAATAAATGATCTAAGTAAGAACTGCCGTGCCACATCATTTATATATTGCTCAATGTATTCACCCAAATCGGCTTCGATCATTTCTGATTCAAGTCTAAAATTTGCTTTTGTCGCAAATTTAGAAATTCCCATTATTTTTCTATTTAATAAGGCAATTCCTTCAATTGCGTTAATTACTTCGTTGCGAGTTACCGATGTCTTCCCAGCTACGTCTACAAGGAAATTTTCTATTTGCTGTTGAATGTCAACGGAGTAAATAGTAACTTGGTGATGTAATGTCAATATGGTATCTATATCGAGCGTAGATATGGATGACAAAAACAATGTTCGCTTCTTTTCTTCTTCTAATTGCGATGTAACGTGAACTGCTAATTTTTCAGCAGCACTAGCTCTGAGTTGCGCCATCTCCTTGGCTTCGCGTTCCTCATCTGCTTGTTTTCTAGCGTATTCTTCAGATCGCTTAAGTTCACCGAATTTCTTTTCAGCTTCCTCTATGTTATAAAATAATTGCTCGTCTTTAGTTTTTTCGGCTATAGCTCGCAGACTTAAAAGTGATGATTCAAATTGTGAGGAGCGTTCGTTGAGGATACCAATAAGCTTCTTGCTGTATTCAACTAGCTCTATTTCATCACTATCGACTAGCTTTGCTACGACAGATGCAACTCGCGCGCGTCCTGGATCAGTTAATAGACGAGACACGTCGCTTGTATTTTTATCTTCGCTATCAACGAAGGTTACTGGAACAACGTAGCGCTCAAGGCGTTTCAGGCAGTGTTCGATAACACACATTTTGAGTTGCTTCACAGCAGCCGTTTCGATTAAGCCAGTATTTCTACTTGATGCCTCTTGAAAATCATAATCTTCACCTGAAACATCAACACGACCAATAACATCACGTGACCCTAAAAATCGAGCATAGCCTTGTGCTTTACGTCTATTAATTTTGAACCAGTCATCCCCATCCTCACCGATGGGGAAAACCCTAAAATTATTTCTAAACAAGAAAACAGAACCAAATTGAACAGACGGCACTCCCATGCGACGTGCAAAAGTTGTTTTTGCAGACGTATTAAGAAAATAAAGTTGGCATTGGAAGTCTGATTTTGAAAGAAGTTGATATACATTTGGTTCTCTAATTTTATAGATCAACTCTCCCCGATCAATTAGTGAACTCTCGATGAAGTCAAATTCTTTATCTATGCGTACTGTGATAAATGTAGTTTTCTCTTTAAGTGTGGAGAATATAAAATTTCCCACTTCTCCATTTACTATCTTATTAGGACGTGGGGTATGCTCTTTTTCGGTAAGCAATGCTTCAAGCCCATCTTCGTCATGTTCGGAGGGGGCGTGAATAAAAATTCGGAATCCATCTGTGGACGCCCCAAATGGATTAATTAATTTAGAAAGGGCAGATTTAATTCGAAGGATTTTTTCTCTATCCCAATTGAGGCGTGTTTTTTCGATGGTTATTACTGTGCCATACTTGTGCGTATTCTGATCAAAAAAGCCACTATTTCTGCTCTGAAATTAGCCATTGAATGGCATGGCAAAATCGCCACCCATTCTCATTTCAAAACAGCCGCTTATTCTTATCCCATAGTTGCCAGCAATTCTTACAGGAGTGCGCCACTGAAGTACTTTGTTGGACATGCCATTTCCAAAGCATAAAAAAAGGACCTTTCGGTCCTTTTTTTATGCTTTGTGAATTATGGCTTCACTTTTTCCCCTTGGCGGATTTTGCTCGCATGGATTCACCACGCAATTTTATGTGCTGCGAACTGTGTATCAGCCTGTCTAAAATAGCGTCCGCTATCGTTTTATTGTCAATGTAGTCATGCCACAATTCAACTGGGACTTGACTAGTTATAATTATCGAACGAGTACCTACTCGAGAGTCAATTAATTCTAGAAGGTCAGCCTGCGATTTTTTACTGATAGGCTCAAGACACCAATCATCAATGATAAGTAGGTCAAATTTTGTTAGCTGGGCAAGGCGCTTTGTGAACATCCCAGTTGCCCGAGCAGCAAAAAGGTCTTCCAGCAGTAAAGGCAGACGCGCAAAATATACGCTCATACTTTGCCGACATGCTTGGTTCCCTAGGGCACATGACAACCACGTTTTTCCTGAACCCGTTGGGCCCGAGAAAATGACATTTGTTCTGTGGCGAATCCAATCCACATTGCTCAAACTCAACATCAGTGGTTTGTCCAAATTTCTAGGATGTGAATAGTCAATGTCTTCAGGGCATGCCGTGCTGATTTTTAGTTTAGAATTTTTCAGCAGCACAGTTAATTTTTTGTTGTTGCGTGAAGTCACTTCAAAGTCTACAAGACTGCCGACTCTATCTTCAAAGCTAAGTTTTTTTGTGGTTGGGTTTTTCAGTTGTCGTTCGAGTTCCTCCACCATTCCAAACAATTTCAGTTCTTTCAGTTTTTCGAGCGTTTGGTTCATTAGCATGGCGTTTCTCCATTTATGTTCAGCAGATTTTTGTAATAGTTTGCACCTCTGAGATTTTCATGATTTTCAGAGAGTTTTGACTCTTCAGCTAATTTATCGCTGGCTACATCGTCGGTCTGGCTATCTAAATTTCTCGATAAGATTGTCTTCAAACTGTCTATAGTCGTAGCACCGCATTTGTGTGCATATTTGCAGGCCCCCTCTAGCCTATGGTTACCGAATTCAGTGGCGATTTTTTTAACTGCACCTTGGGCTCTGTACCCAAAGTGTTTGTTATTAACTTTTGCTAGTTGATGCTCCATAAATGATTTGGTAAAAGTGCCTATGGCCGAAGCCCACGCAATGCAGTCATCTTTGTTCCACCCATCGAAGACACGGTGATTTTGAGGTTGATGATTTGGATCAATCGTCTTTCCACCTTTTTCTGACGACGTTTGATGACTTGCAATTCTTCTTCCTTTGTTGAATATTTCAACGTGCCTTTTTGTCAGACGCACTGTCAATTCCAAGTTTCTTAACGTATGGGGGACACTATAAAAATGATCGTCAACATTTACAAGGTAGTCTTCGCCAGCTCGAACTTTGTTCCAAACAGCGAACTCAAATTTTTCTAACGGAAGGCTTTTTAATTTTTGTTTTTCGGATTCTTGCCAATGGGAGTATCTACTACCTGGCAATTGTTTAAATTGGCGATTGTTTAATTCACTGAGCAATGCAGCTATCTCATCGTTTAGTTCTTCAATAGAAAAGAACTTTCTTTTCCTCAGCACAAAAAGGATTGAGCGTGTCACAATTTGGACAGTCAATTCTACTTTCGCTTTGTCTTTTGGCTGATAAATTCGCGCGGCGAGTGGATGCACGTGATAATGCCGACATAGGGACAAATACGATTCATTTATTAATGGTTTGTAAATATGTGGTGTCGTGACAGCTGCCTTTAAATTGTCGTGTATCACAATTTCAGGCACCCCCTCAAAGTGTTCAAACATCCTGACATGTGACCCCAACCAGTCTTCTAATCTTTGCGATTCAGTTGCTTCACAAAAAGCATAATTTGAGGAAGGAAGTACACCGACAAATATTTGAGCCTTTTTGATAGTGCCAGTGTCTCGATCAACTACGGGCATAGTCTGCCCTGCGTAGTCGACCATGCACACTTCCCCTTCGGTCCAAGTCTGTCTCAGACTTAGTTTTAACGATTTCTTGTAATCATTGTATAGTTTGCAAAAATGGGAATACGAGATGGTGCCTTTTTCGGCTTCATCCAGAACCAATTCTTTGTACATTTGTTGAAGTGTGAAGCCCTTCTTCTTAGACTCCAGATGAACTGCCGAAAAGTCAATCGAATGCGCAGGCGCATTCTTTTTTTGAGTGGTTTTTGGAAAAAGCTCTTCCTCCAATTTATCATCGTACAACTCGACTGGGAGCGGCCATGGCAGTTGAGCTAATTGAAAGCGAGTCAAATAGTCCGTTACGGTTTTACGTGATAAATCGCAAATGATTGCGGTGGCTCGAATACTTTTTTTCTTATCTAGCAAACAATGCAGAACGTCTCTGATTTTTCGCATGTCAATCCTTATATTGCACATTTAATTTTTAATCGCCGAAGCGAGGGATTTTGTTTTTGTTCGCACGAGCGAAATCAACGACCCATATCAAATGGATCTATCTTGTTTTCCGCGGGAATTGACGAAGAGCGTGTAATTGCACATGGCAAGCTAAATTTAAATTCGGCCTAAACATTTCTGCATGGCTCAATTTACAGCACTCGCCCCCTCAAGTCTTATCTCAAGCTGGTTTTAGAGACTTTCGATAATCTCTGTATTGCTTGCAAAAATGAGCATAAGAAATAGAGGTTTTTAGATTAAGAACCAATATCTCCCATGTTCGGCGTAACGTGATTCCCTTTTGTTTAGATTCTAAATGCACTGTTGCATAGTTAATTACAGCGTCCTTATCGATAGATCTTGGACACTTGCCGAAGTTATGCCGAATTCTCTTTACGCATACTTGCGACGCAGTTTTTTTTGCCATATCGTTCCTTATTTTTGAATTATTTGGGGGCGTGGACACCCCTCGGAAATGAATACCGATTTTGATAATTTGTGGGATGCGAACAAAGGCAAGCTCACATGCTGCTTGACAGCGCAGCATGCAAGTTGTAAAGTGAACTCAAAACCTGCAAAGTTTTTTAAGTTACACAGAAGGCCCTCTGTTCCACAACGGAGGGTTTTTTTTGCCTTTTAATCGTTGTTCTATTATTTGTTTTTCATATTTTTTGTTCCTTCCATTTTTGGCACGCATTGTTCAATATCTGCTCTATCATCTGCAGATCTTCGTTCTCCAATTTTTCCAGATTTCTTGCAGCTCGGTTAATGGTGCGTAAAACCTCAGCGCTAGTTTCTCTTGGCAAGCGAATTACCCGCTGAGATTCGTATGCGTATTCGATAAATTTCGCTTGCTCAATATCGTTGAGCATAAGAGCGACCGCGAGTTTTCTTAAAAATATAATGTCGGTCGGGGCACTTGCACCTGCTTCGATTCGATGAAGGTACGGCGCGGTGCAGCCAATAAAGCTGGCCGTTCTTCTGAGCGATTGCTTAGCTTCTGTTCGTTTTTTTCGCAGTTCGTTGCCCAGGATTGTTTGCATAGTGTTGCCTAGAATCAGTAGGCGATACTATGCATGAATGTGACGTTTACTTCAACAGGTAATTAAAAATATTCTCAATCAAATCAAATACTTAGAAATGGAAAAAAAGATTTTTTATTTTATTCAAGTTCATTGAATTTCCACTTTTTTTAAAGGATTTTATGAATTATTTAAATTTCGTTTTTATGAGGTGATGTTCTGAAGTAGTTCGGCAGATGTTCGTCGTACATTATCGAATACGGCGTCTCTTGTCTAAGAGAACCCCTTCATTTCAAACGACCGTACATTCTGTAGATCTGAGTAATGCTCACACATCTCCATCGTCAATATTGCATATTCGCATTAGAAAAACCACTCATTCGTATTTCACCTGTGCCACCCAGTCGCATCAAAAAAGCCAGTTAGATAAAAAAATCCCGCTGCTTTAATAGAGCAACGGGATTTTTGCTAATTCGTCTTCTTACATCCCCATCGAAGCCAGCATCAAGAACGTCGCAAACAACACAAAATGCGTCAGGCCTTCGATCGCATTGGTTTCACCGTCATGCAAATTAATCGCCGTGACTACCAGGGTCAGTACTGTCATCACTGTTTGGGTGGGTGACAGTGCGATGTGGATTTGCTTATCTGAGAACAATGCCAGGGCTTCCATCACCGGTACCGTCAAGATGACGGTAGACAAGGAAGCGCCCAGGGCGATATTAACGACTGGCTGCATGCGGTTGGCAAGTGCTGCGCGTACTGCGGTCAGGATTTCCGGGCTGGCTGAGATAAAAGCTACCAGCACAGCTGCCACGATGGGTGGGACGCCACTGCCAGCCAGGCCTGCATCCATGGTCTTTGCCATTACTTCAGACAGCAGGCCAATGAGGATGACATCGATGATCAGCAAGCTGACAGAGGTTTTTATGCTGCCATGGTGGCTGCTTTCCTGGCTGCCGGTTTCAGCATAGCGGTAGCTGAAGAAATAACTGTGCTTGGTCGTTTGCAGACGCAGGAACATGCCGTACAGCACCACCATGATCAGTATCGTAAAGATGGAATAGGCTTTCCAGTTCGCGGCAGGTATGAATTCAGGCACGATCATGGACACGCCCATGGCAGTCAGGATCATGACGATGTAGGTATTGCCAGAGTCCACGTTATAAGGTTGTTCACCATGGCGCAAGCCACCAAGGATGGCAGCCACCCCCATAATGCCGTTCATATCTAGCATGACAGCCGAATAAATCGTGTCACGCACAAGGGTTGGTGAGCTGGTGTGGCTCATCATGATGCCCAAGATAACCACCTCCACCAGTACGGCAGCCAGCGTCAGTATCATGGTGCCATAGGGTTCACCGACTTTTTCTGCGAGGACTTCGGCATGATGCGCCACCCGGAGTGAGGCCAGCATGATGGCACCGATCAGCAGCGTCGCGGTGGCCAACGATGCAGCCTGGCCTGCTGCCAGTGCTACATGCTCCAGCGGGAAGGCAATGACAGCCATAAAGGCGGCGATCACCAGATATTTTTCTTGTTTGAGTAGTGCTAACATTGAGTGTGGGTGGAGATAAATAAAATTCGCGTGGAGTTTCGCTAATGAGTATCACTAATGATTGGGCATGCGCTCGGTACTAACGCGCATGCCACAAGAGTGTCTTACTTGGACACAAAACTGACTTTGACGGTCTTTTTATCCGCAAAAGTAATCGTTGCTTCGACCTTGGCACCGGCTACCAGTTTGGCATCGCCCTTGGTTTCAAGGCTGCTCGAACCGCTAGCTTGTAATGGCACTTCTGTCTTTTTGCCGCCATTGTTGACAACCAGCTTGCCGCTTGCGCCCTTGGTAGCCACTTCTGACTCATGATCTTCGGTCACATAGATGGTGCCTGCACCGTTCTTGTTGACCAGCTCGAAATACATATCATCCACTTCTGCCAGTGCGCCGCCAAACCTGGCGTATGCGCCGTGGGCAAATACAGAACCGGCAATGGCCGCTGACAGGATTGCTACACAAAAAGTGCTTCTTTTCATTTGATACTCCAGTAAAGATGTGACTTCGTGGGCATCACAACAAAGACCCTTTGAATTTGTTTCAGTGTGAGTGGCGGTGATGAATATCCGGGAAATGCGGATGGGCATGTGTCATTGGCGCATGTCGGTGTGGGTGCACATGCGGTTCCTTGCCATCCCAGGCAAAGTCATGCTCATGCTGGTGATGCTCGTCATGGCTATGTTCGTGCCCGTGTTCCATGTCCTCATGTTCATGCAGATGTCCATGGCTCTCAGTCAGGTGTAACCAGATGCCTGCGCCCATCAATGCTGCAGCTATCCAGAAAGAGATACCCGGCCTGTCGCCTAACATCAGCAAAGAAATGACTGCGCCAACAAACGGTGCTGCCGAGAAATAGGCACCCGTGCGCGCAGTACCGAGATGCCTGAGTGCAAGCACGAACATCACCAGGCTCAGGCCGTAACCACAAAAACCCACTACACCAGCTGTCAGTATCGTTCTGGTTTCAGGAAAGGTATATCCAAGCCCCATCGCAATCAACAGGTTAACCGTACCCGCCACCAGTCCCTTGACACCGGCAATCTGGACTGCATCGCTGGCAGACACTTTGCGGGTCAGGTTATTGTCTATTGCCCAGCATAGGCAGGCACCAATAATGGCGAATGCGCCCCATGGCACGCCAAGTACAGGAATCTGTTCCCAGGACAGCAAGATGCCAGCGGCAACGATCAGCAGCATGCCGATGAAGATGCGTTTATCAAAGTTCTCCTTGAAAACAAACCAGGCCAGCATGGCAGTTAGCACGCCTTCCATGTTCAGCAGCAGCGAAGCGGATGAAGCTGGTGTCAAAGTCAATCCCAGCATCAATAAGACAGGACCGGCAATACCACCAGCCACCACGGCACCACTTAGCCATGGCAGGTCTTTTGCCTTCAATCCAGCGATTTGCCCCTGATCCTTGCGGGTCAGTACAGCGCGCAAGACATACCAGAGCAACAGTCCCAGGCCACTACCCAGGTACAGCATGCCAGCCAGGGTAACCGGTGCGACCTGGCCCACCAGGGTCTTGGCGAATGGAGTGCTGGCACCAAACAAGGCTGCTGCCAGCAAGGCGTAGATCACACCTTTATGCATCACGGTCTTCTCCTGAAGAGTCACGGAAGTTGATTGCCATATTCACTTTATGCACTGAATTCACTTTCTGACGATATCAGTATAGAAACCGCTGGCGTTGAGCACCACGGTGACAGGCGTTTTGTTCTTGTTTTTCCAGTACCAGCCATGGACGCCAGTAAAGGGGGCAATCAGCGATCCGCGTGATTCGCTGACATTGTCTTCCAGGATGAAGCTTTCAAACTCGTCATGCTTGGCGTTTAGTGGTTCGCCATGGAAATCATGGTTCAGCACTTCACCGCCCTTGGTTTTCCAGGAATAAATCAGGGTGGCACCTTTGGCAAGGCTGGTTTTGACTTCCAGACCTTTGCCTGGAGCCAGTATGATTTCCATGGTATCAACGCGATAAGGCGCAGTTTCTGCCGATGCTATTGTGATGCCACGCTCTTCACCGGGCGCGGCGACTGTCGATGGCTTCCGCGCCGGTGCTGACAGGTTCGCTACGGTTGGCTTTGCCACAGTAGCAGACGTGGCCGATGCTGATGCTGGCGTT
>Ga0207952_1000047_pt1 | contig 154467 bp, 138 predicted proteins | sample SubbioR12Aug_8Ca_FD_184831 | JGI IMG/M metagenome (GOLD analysis project Ga0207952, IMG submission 184831) | Serpentinite rock and fluid subsurface biosphere microbial communities from McLaughlin Reserve, California, USA - CR12Aug_8Ca (SPAdes) | ecosystem: Environmental > Terrestrial > Deep...
CTCGACGCTGGCGGGGAACCCCCACCCGCCGAAGGTGACGGTTGGCACCGTAGGCCCCTCCCCACTGGGGAGGGGCTTAGATGAGCGGCCAGTTCCTCACCCTGTTGCGCCGCGATTGCACGCAACTGTTCCTGGGCGGACGGCGCGGCGGGGCCTTGCTGCCGGTGCTGTTCTTCCTGGCGGTGGCGATGCTCTATCCTTTCGCGGTTGGCCCGGATGCGCCCTTGCTGGGCAAGACCGGCGGCGGGATGATCTGGGTGGCGGCGCTGCTGGCCGCAATCCTGCCGCTTGACCGGCTGATCGAGCCCGACCTTGAACTCGGCATGTTCGATCAGTGGGCGCTGCGCGGGATCAGCGAGGAATGGCTGGTGACCGTGCGGATGCTGGCCCACTGGCTGAGCTTCGGCCCGCCGCTGATGCTGGCCGCCATTCCCGCCTCGGCGCTGGTCGGGATCGATGCGGAAAAGCTGTGGCTGGTCGAACTGGGACTGCTGGCCGGCACCCCCGGCCTCGCCGCGCTGGGCGTGATGATCGCCAGCATCACCGCCGGCCTGCGCGGCGGCGCGGCCTTGGGCGGGCTGCTGCTGATCCCGCTGGCGGTGCCGTTGATCGTGTTCGGCGCAGGCAGTCTCGCCACCGGCGGGACCAGCGGCTTGGCGCTGACTGGGTCCTTCAGTCTGGTGCTGCTGGCGATCACGCCCTTCGCGGCGGGTGCGGCGATCCGTGAGGGGCGGCGTTAAGAGGGGTTCACGCGGAGACGCGGAGACGCGGAGAATCAGCTTCGAGCCGTAGGCTCTGCCTCCTCATGCAAACTCTCGCAAAAAGGTGGCGTTGAAAGAATATGCGGCTTCGCCGGAAGCGCGTTCTCTCCGCGTTTCCGCGTCTCCGCGTGATATCAATATGGCGGCTTGTCCAGCCCCTTCGGGCTCGCCGTAAAGATCTCGCACCCGTCCTCGGTGATCCCGATCGAGTGTTCGAACTGCGCCGAGAGCGAGCGATCCCGCGTCACCGCCGTCCAGCCGTCTTCGAGCAGCTTCACCCCCGGCTTGCCAAGGTTGATCATCGGTTCGATCGTGAAGAACATCCCCGGCTTCAGCACCGGTCCGGTGCCGGGCCGCGCGGCGTGGACCACTTCGGGGGCATCGTGGAACAGCCGGCCGAGGCCATGTCCGCAAAACTCGCGGACCACGCCGTAGCGGTGCCCTTCGGCATATTTCTGGATCGCCGCGCCAATATCGCCCAGGTGCTTGCCGGGCCTGGCCTGTTCGATCCCCAGCATCAGGCATTCATAGGTCACATCGACCAGCCGCCGCGCCTTCAGCGGTACCTCGCCGACCAGGTACATCCGGCTGGTATCGCCGTGCCAGCCATCGAGCAGCGGGGTCACGTCAATATTGACGATATCGCCGTCCTTCAGGACCTTGTCCGAGGGAATTCCGTGGCAAACCACATGGTTGATCGAGATGCAGCACGAGTGGGCATAGCCGCGATAGCCCAGTGTCGCCGGCACCGCGCCGCCATCCAGCGTCATCTGCCGCACGAAGTCATCCAGCTCGCCAGTGGTCACCCCCGGCTTGACCAAGGGCACCAGCGCGTCGAGCGTTTCAGCGGCCAGCCGCCCGGCCTTGCGCATGCCTTCGAAGGCTTGCGCGCCATGCAGCTTGATCGTCCCATCGCGCAGCTGGGTCTCGTTATCGGCAACAGTTTGGTAGTGAGTCATGAGGGGCACATAGTGCAGCCAAGCCGAAAATTCTACTACGCTCTCTTCCCCCTTGATGGGGGAGCCGTAGGCGGCCGCAGGCCAACGATGCGGAGACTTGGCAGCTTGCCTGCCTAGTCGCAGCTGGATGGGGGTGATCGTGCCGCCAAGCACTGCGCCAGGCGGCAAGATCACCCCCACCCAACCTGCGCCAGTCGCCACAGCGACAAGCTCCGGTATCCCTCCCCCATCAAGGGGGAAGAAATTGGAACTGCAATCATTCCGATTTTCTGCTTTAGGCTAGCCGCATGAATGACAAAAACGCCCTGATCCAGCCCGACCGTGACCAAGCTGCGGTGCCGATTCACCTGGTCGACAAGGCCGGCCTCGAACTCTTCGTGAAGGGCCTTTCCGCCCCGCAGCGCGCCGCTTTGGCCGCGCAGAAGTTTGCCGGCGATGGCTATTCCTACGCGATCGTTCCGGACGGCGACGGCTGGTTTGTGGTCTCCGGCGTGGCCAATACTGAGAGCCTCTCAAGCTGGTGCATGGCCAAGCTGGCCGAAGTTTTGCCCGCCGGCACCTATCGTCGCGTGGGCGGAGAGCCGGGACCGGCGCTGTTCGGCTGGGTCACCGGGCAGTACCGCTTCGACCGCTACCTCGCCAAGCCCGACGAGGAAGGGCCGCGCGTCTTGCTGACCAAGGATGTTGCCGCGATTGCCCCGGTGCTGGCCGAGGCCGAGGCCACTGCCTTGGTCCGCGATCTGGTCAACACCCCCGCCGAGGACATGGGCCCCGCCCAGCTAGAGCATGAGGCGCAATTGCTCGCCAAGGCCCACGGCGCGGAATTCAAGGTTACCCACGGCGATGCGCTGGAACGCGGCTTTCCGATGGTCCATTCGGTCGGCCGCGCCGCCGCGCGCAGCCATGCTCCGCGCATGATCGAGCTGACCTGGGGCGATCCCAAGCACCCGAAGCTGGCCTTGGTCGGCAAGGGTGTGTGCTTTGACAGCGGCGGGCTCGATATCAAGCCCTCGTCCGGCATGCTGCTGATGAAGAAGGACATGGGCGGCGCCGCGCATGCCCTTGCGCTGGCCGCGCTGGTGATGGGCCAAAGGCTCAAAGTGCGGCTGCACCTGCTGATCCCGGCGGTCGAGAATGCGATCTCGGGCAATGCCTTCCGCCCCGGCGACGTGCTGCGCAGCCGCGCCGGGATCTCGGTCGAGATCGGCAATACCGATGCCGAGGGCCGCCTGGTGCTGGGCGACGCGCTGACCCGCGCGGGCGAGGAAGCGCCCGAACTGGTGATCGATTTCGCCACCCTCACCGGCGCAGCGCGGGTTGCGCTGGGGCCAGACTTGCCCGCGATGTTCGCGCGGCATGACGAAACCGCTGCCGAACTGCTCGCCGCGGGCGAAATGGCCGACGACCGCTGCTGGCGCCTGCCGCTGTTCGATGGCTACCGCGAGTACCTCAAGAGCGACATCGCCGACCTCAATAATTCCAGCTCGAACGGCTATGCCGGCGCCTCGGTCGCGGGGCTGTTCCTTGACCGGTTCGTCCCCGAAGGGCTCGACTGGATCCACTTCGACACTTTCGCCTGGCGCCCCGCCGCCAAGCCCGGCCGACCCAAGGGCGGGGATGCCCTGGGGCTGCGCGCGGCCTGGGGCCTGTTGAAGGCGCGGTATGGATAGCTTGGCAAATGACCCAAGCGGCGCTAATCGCCCGCTCTTCCAGTTTGGGGAAAGCACGACCTTGACCGCCAGCGCCATCCCGACCGGGCAGCTCAGCCTGTCAGGACCCGCCGAGAAGCTCGACGAGGGACACTGGCCGGTGCGCGGCGATCTGGCGCATATCCGGCTCGCAGGCCGCTGCTTTGTGCCGCACTATGCGGTGCCGATGGAGCGTTCGGTGGTGCCTTGCGGGGCCAAGCTGTTCGCCAAGAACAGCAAGGATGCCGACATTCGCGAGGAGCTGGGCGGGGGCACGCTGTTCAATGTGCTCGACGTGACTGGCGGCTGGGCCTGGGGCCAGGTCGGCGACGATGGCTTCGTTGGCTACCTGCCGGTTGAGGCGCTGGAAGAGCGACGAAGCTAGGTCTGGCGCAACCTCACTAGCCCTTCCCCGCTGGGGAAGGGTTGGGATGGGGGTTCCACGCCAGCGCCGAGCCCCCACCCCCAACCCCTCCCCCACGGGGAGGGGAGTTCCGATGCTCTAAGGCCAAACCATGACCCACACAGTTTTCATCGACGGCGCCGTCGGCACCACCGGGCTCGAAATTGTCGAACGCCTCGCCCCGCGCGCCGAGTTCGAATTGCTCACCTTGGGCGACGACCAGCGCAAAAGCGCCGAAGCGCGGCGCGAAGCCTACCATGCGGCCGATTTCGCGGTGCTGTGCCTGCCCGACGAAGCCGCGATCGAGGCGGTTGCGCTGGCCGAGGGCAGCAAGGTGCGGATCATTGACGCTTCCAGCGCGCACCGCGTGGCGCCCGGCTGGACCTATGGTTTTCCCGAATTGACCGGGCGCGACAAGGTGGCCGACGCCAGCCGCCTTTCGAACCCCGGGTGCTACCCCACCGGCTTCCTTGCCCTGCTGGCCCCGCTTATCCGGCACGGCCTGCTGCCATCGGACTGGCCCTACACCTGCCACGCGGTCTCGGGCTATTCGGGCGGCGGCAAGGCGTTGATCGAGCGCTTCGAGGCGGACCGCGACATCGCCTTCCGCGATTACGGGCTGGCGCTGGGCCACAAGCATGTCCCCGAAATGCAGAAATACGCGGGCCTCGCCCATGCCCCGCTGTTCGCGCCCGCGGTGGTTCCGGCGCACCGCGGCATGGTGGTCGAAGTGCCGCTGCACCTCAGCCAAATGGACCGCGCCGCGCCCACCGACGGCCTGCGCGATTGCCTGCGCCATTTCTATGCCGGCAGCCCGGTGGTGCGGCTGAACGAAGAAACCCCCGACGAGCTGCTGTTGCGCAGCTCGGCCCGGCCCAGCGACCGGCTGGAGCTCTACGTCTTCGGCAGCAAGGACGGCAGCCAGGCCCGCCTCGTCGCCATGCTCGACAACCTCGGCAAAGGGGCGAGCGGCGCGGCGGTGCAGAGCCTGAACCTGATGGCTGGGTTGGAAGTGACTGCTGGGCTCGTGCTTTAAGAAGGGGGTTCACGCAGGGAGCGCAGAGAAGCAGGAAGAACGCAAAGGAGTTGCTCTGAGCCGCAGGCTCAACTTACTCAACCGGCATTCCGGTTTGCGCGGCCTCTGAAATGAAAAGCGGCTACGCCGCAAGAGCTACATCTTTGCGCCCTTCCTGCTTCTCTGCGCTCTCTGCGCGAACCCCCTCTGCCCTTTTTTTTAGCACCACCTGCCGAAAATTCAGGCAAGCCCATCCCCTCCCCCGCATTGCGATAATTTCGCAAGCCCAGCATCAGCGATTCCAATCTTGCGAATCCGCCCTTTTCGCGAGGCTACGCTTGGCCTAGGGCCTTACCCTGACCACTGGCACGATTCTTGATAAGGATTGCACCGTGGCAATTCAAAACTCCGGACCGCATCAGCGGAACCGGCTTGCTGCGCAGGAGAATACGACGTGAAAAAGATCGAAGCGATCATCAAGCCGTTCAAGCTCGACGAAGTGAAGGAAGCGCTGCACGAAGTCGGCGTTTCGGGCATCACCGTGACCGAGGCCAAGGGCTTTGGCCGCCAGAAGGGCCATACCGAGCTTTATCGCGGCGCCGAATATGTCGTCGATTTCCTGCCCAAGGTGAAGCTTGAAGTCGTGGTCCCTGACGATCTGGCCGAACGCGTGGTCGAAGCGATCGCCGCGGCGGCGCAGACCGGCCGGATCGGCGACGGCAAGATTTTTGTTTTCCCAGTCGAAAGCGCGCTGCGCATTCGCACCGGCGAGCGCGACAACGACGCGATTTGATTTCCCCCCTCCCGCATGCGGGAGGGGTTGGGGGTGGGCCAGTCCGGCGGACAAACCTGATCTCCGAAACTTGACACACCCACCCCTAGCCCCTCCCGCAAGCGGGAGGGGGACTGAAAAAGGACAACGACATGGCCAAGGCAAAGGACATCATCAAGCGGATCAAGGACGAAGAGATCGAATGGGTCGATCTGCGTTTCACCGATCCCAAGGGCAAGTGGCAGCACCTGACCATGGTCGCCTCGGTGATGGGCGAGGACGAGCTGGAAGATGGCCTGATGTTCGACGGTTCGTCGATCGAAGGCTGGAAGGCGATCAACGAAAGCGACATGATCCTCAAGCCCGATCTGACCTCGGTCTATATCGATCCGTTCAGCGCCACTCCGATGATGATCATCTGCTGCGACATCGTCGAGCCTTCGACCGGCGATCTCTATGGCCGCGACCCGCGCTCGACCGCCAAGCGCGCCGAAGCCTTCGTCAAGACCAGCGGCGTGGGCGACACCGTCTATGTCGGCCCCGAAGCCGAATTCTTCATGTTCGACGACGTGCGCTTCTATGATGGCTACGATGGCAACGGCTTCAGGATCGACGATATCGAGCTGCCGACCAATTCGGACACCAAGTACGATGGCGGCAACCTGGCCCACCGGCCGCGCGCCAAGGGCGGCTACTTCCCGGTCGCTCCGGTCGATAGCTGCGTCGATATTCGCGGCGAAATGGTGTCGACCATGCTCGAAATGGGCCTGCCCTGCGACAAGCACCACCACGAAGTGGCCAGCGCGCAGCACGAACTGGGGCTGACTTTCGGTACCCTGGTCCAGACCGCCGACCGCATGCAGGTTTACAAGTACGTGGTCCAGCAGGTCGCCCAGGCTTACGGCAAGACCGCGACTTTCATGCCCAAGCCGATCAAGGCCGACAACGGCAGCGGCATGCACACCCACATCTCGATCTGGGACGGCGGCAAGCCGCTGTTCGCGGGGAACGGCTATGCCGGCCTGTCGGACATGTGCCTCTACTTCATCGGCGGCGTGATCAAGCACGCCAAGGCGCTCAACGCCTTCACCAACCCCACCACCAACAGCTACAAGCGGCTGGTGCCGGGCTTCGAAGCCCCGGTGCTGCTGGCCTATTCGGCCCGCAACCGCTCGGCCTCGTGCCGCATTCCTTACGGTGCGGGTGACAAGGCCAAGCGCGTCGAATTCCGCTTCCCCGATGCGATGGCCAATCCGTACCTGTGCTATTCGGCGCTGCTGATGGCCGGGCTCGACGGGATCAAGAACAAGATCCACCCCGGCGAGGCGATGGACAAGAACCTCTATGATCTGCCGCCGGCGGAACTGGCCGAAGTGCCGACCGTTTGCGGGTCTTTGCGCGAAGCGCTCGACAGCCTCGAAGCCGATCACGACTTCCTGCTTCAGGGCGGGGTCTTCACCAAGGATCAGATCGAAGCCTATATCGAGCTCAAGTGGCCCGAAGTGATGCGCTGGGAAACCACGCCGTCGGCAGTAGAGTTCGACATGTACTACAGCCTCTGATAGCAGGCACTCATCACCGAGAAGGGCGTCCGGAGCGATTCGGGCGCCCTTTTTCGTGCCAAAATGGGCGGGCCTGTTCGAAACGATTTTCCTACATTGCCGACTTGTGCCTAATCCCTGCGCCTCTCCAATCGCCAAGGGGCAGTACCCATGGAATTTTCGCTCGACTTTTTCGAAGCCCTGCGCCGGATGAAGGCGCGCAAGGATGCGCCCCTGCCTTCCGCGCCTGAACCGGCTGGACCTGCCATCGGCCCCAAGGGCCTTGCGCTGATCAAGCAGTTCGAAGGCTGCGCGCGGCGGCGCAGCGACGGACGGTTCGAGGCCTATCCCGATCCGGGCACAGGCGGCGATCCCTGGACGATCGGCTGGGGCGCCACGGGCCCAGATGGCCTTGGCGGCACCATCGCCCCTGGCACGATCTGGACCCAGGCCGAATGCGATGCCCGGCTGGAGCGCGATCTGGTCCGCTATGCCCGAGATGTCTCCCGCGCGCTGGGCGGCGCGCCAACCAGCCAGAACCAGTTCGATGCGCTGGTCAGCTTTCACTACAACACCGGGGCGATCGCCAAAGCGACGCTGACCAAGCTGCACAAGAAAGGTGATTTCAAGGGCGCTGCTACTGAATTTGGCAAATGGGTTAACGCGGGCGGAAAGCGGATGAACGGCCTGATCCGCCGCCGCGAAGCCGAAGCGGCGCTCTATCGCGGCAACTGACCGATTGCATCTTGCAATCCGTCCCATGCGCTCCGACATAGGGCCTCGTTAATCGTCCAGTTAAGAGGAGATTCGAGGATGCGCGAGCTGCTGCAACATTACATCGACGGCAAGTGGGTGGACAGCGAAGGCGGCGCGCGCCGCGAAGTGATCAACCCGGCCACTGAAGAGCCCTGCGCGGTCATCTCGGTCGGCACCAAGGCCGATGTCGACAAGGCCGTGGCCGCCGCCCGCCGCGCCTTCAAGAGCTATAGCCAGACCACCCGCGAAGAGCGCCTGGCGCTGCTCGGCCGGATTGTCGAGGAATACAAGAAGCGCGCTGGCGACCTCGCCCAGTCGATGGCCGAAGAAATGGGCGCGCCGGTGTCCTTCGCGATCACTGCCCAGGTCGGCGCCGGGATCGGCGGCTTCATGAGCACGATTGCCGCGCTCAAGGACTTCAACTTCATGGAAGACGGTCCGGGCTTCAAGGTCGCCTATGAGCCGATCGGCGTGGTCGGCATGATCACGCCGTGGAACTGGCCGCTCAACCAGATCGCGCTCAAGGTTGCCCCGGCGCTGGCTGGCGGTAACACCATGGTGCTCAAGCCGTCGGAAGAATGCCCGACCAACGCCAAGATCTTTGCCGAGATCCTGGATGCGGCGGGCGTACCGCCGGGCGTGTTCAACCTGGTCCAGGGCGATGGCCCGACCACCGGCAACGCGATCTCCAGCCACCCCGACGTCGAAATGGTCAGCTTCACCGGCTCGACCCGTGCGGGCATCCAGGTGGCGATCGCCGCCGCGCCGACGGTCAAGCGGGTCCACCAGGAACTGGGCGGCAAGAGCCCCAACCTGGTCCTGCCCGATGCTGACCTCGCCGCGCACCTGCCCGCCGTGGCGATGGGCCCGCTGGTCAACACCGGCCAGAGCTGCATCAGCCCGACCAAGGTGCTGGTCGCCAAGGACCGCGAGGCCGAAGTGGTCGCCTTCTACAAGAACATGTATTCGGCCACCCCCGTGGGCGATCCGATGGCCGAAGGGCATCACCTGGGCCCGCTGGTCAACAAGGCGCAGTATGAGAAGGTCAAAGGCCTGATCCAGTCTGCGATCGACCAGGGCGCCAAGCTCGAAACCGGCGGCACCGACCTGCCTGCGAACGTCAACCGCGGCTATTACATCCAGCCGACGGTGTTCTCGGGCGTGACTCCTGACATGACCATCGCCCAGGAGGAAATCTTCGGCCCGGTCGCGACGATCCTGACCTATGACAGCCTCGAGGACGGGATCGAAATGGCCAACGCCACCGAATACGGCCTCTCCGCCGCGATCACCGGCGATCCGGCCAAGGCGGCTGGCGTCGCCGGCCAGCTGCGTGCCGGCATGGTCGCGATCAACAACTGGGGCCCCACCCCGGGCGCGCCCTTCGGCGGCTACAAGCAGTCCGGCAACGGCCGCGAAGGCGGCCTCGCGGGCCTCAAGGACTTCATGGAAATGAAGGCGATCTCGGGCCTGCCGGCTTGATCGCTTTCATCTGAAGCAAGGCACAGCCCCCTTCCCGCCCGCACGGGGAGGGGGTTTGCTTATTCGTCTTCGATCGCCGCCAGTTCGGCCAGGGCCTTGCGGCGCTGGTCGGCCTTGATCTGGCGGAAGGAAGGCTGGCCATCGAGCTCGCGGGCGCGGGTCAGGGCGGTTTCAACCAGAATGTCGGGCGCGGCCAGTTCGTCAGCGAGGCCGGCCGTGATGGCTTCCTGCGGGCCCAGCAGCATCGAGGACAGTGCCAGCCGCCGCCGCCAGACCGGGCCGAGCTGGTGATCCATGATCAGCGTCGGCACGGCGGGGAACGGCAGCCCGGCCTTGGCCTCGGGCAGGCCGATCTTGAGCGGCGCATCGGCGATGACGGTCCAGTCCGACGCCAGGCACATGATCCCGCCCGCGCCGATCGCATGGCCATTGACCGCCGAAACCACCGCGCAAGGCAGGCGATAGAGCGCGGCGGCAAAGCTGTTGACCGCCCGCAAGAGGCGCGCGCGCTCGGGCGGCAGCAGGCTTGCCGCGGCTTTGGTATCGACCCCGGCGGTGTAGGCAGTGCCGTGCCCGGTGATCACCACCCCGGCGGCGGGCGGCGCCTGGGCCAGCTCTTCCAGCAACGCCGCGCCTTCCTCCAGCAGCTGAAACGTCAGGGCGTTGAGCGGCGGACGGTCAATCGCGATTCGCAGGCTCTCGCCGTGCTGCTCAATCTGGAAGAATTCGGCCATAGTGCAAAGTGCTCCGGCCGGCTGGCCTAAACTTCGACCCGGTACTGTTCCTGCACGCCGGGCACGCCGTCCTTGGTGCTGCCATCAAGCGGCTGAGCGTGCTTGCGGCGCATGCTGGCGGCCTTGGCGATCAGCGCATCCTGGGCTTCGGGATCGAAGCGAACCCAGCCCGCGCGGGTCAGGCGTTCGAGCGGGCGGTAGCGGATCTTGTACTGCATCCGCACCGATCCTTCGACCCAGTAGCCGAGATAGACATAGGGCAGGCCCTCGCTGGCGGCGCGGCGGATGTGATCGAGGATGATGAAGTTGCCGAGGCCACTGCGTTCCGCATGGTCGGGCTCGTAGAAGCTGTAGATCATCGACAGGCCGTCGCCCTGGCGGTCGGTCAGGCAGGCGCCGACCAGCCGGCCGGGGGTGCCGTCGAGCGTCGGTTCGCGGTATTCGACCAGCCAGCTATCGACCGGCGTGTGTTCGACCATGTCGGCGAAATCGACTTCGTCCATGCTGGTCATCCCGCCGCCGGGGTGACGTTCCCCCAGGTAGCGTTGCAGCAGTTCGAACTGTTCGACGGTTGACCAGGGGCGGCAGATGCTGGCCACCAGATCGCCGTTGCGCTTCAGCTCGCGCCGCTGGGTGGTCGAAGGGCGGAATTCGTCCGCCAGCACCCGCACCGAAATGCAGGCCGAACAATCGACGCAGCTTGGGCGATAGGCCACGGTCTGGCTGCGGCGAAACCCGATCCGGCTCAGCGCATCGTTGAGCTCAGCCGCGTGCGGGCCCTTGAGTTCGGTGAAGACCTTGCGCTCGCTGCGGCCCGGCAGATAGGGGCACGGGCTTGGGCTCGTGACGAAGAACCGGGGAAATCGAACGGGTGCCGTCACGACGCGCCATTAATCCTATGCTGGAGTTGCCTGCGCTTTATGCATGGGCAGGGGCGGCGTTGAAAGAACTTTAACCACGAAACACGGTGAACAAGGTGTAAATATGCACAGCTCGGAGGGTTCACCCCCTGTAAGGATCGCAAAACGGGACAGGCTGCGCCTCAGCGGTTAACCTGGCGCGAAGCCATTAATGGTCTTGCCCGCCGCGCAGCATGGCCCATAGTGCCAATCGGGTCGGGCACGCCAAAACGGCGGCGCAGGCGGCAACACAGCCGCCGCGCGGGGGAGTAAACCGGTTGAACGCAAGTCCCGACATCTTCCTCTCCTACAACCGCGAGGATCAGGCCACGGCCAAGCGCTATGCCGATGCCTTCACGGCGCAGGGGCTGAACGTCTGGTGGGACACCGCGCTGCGGTCGGGCGAGGCTTATGACGAAGTGACCGAAGCAGCGCTGCGCGCCGCCAAGGCGGTGGTGGTGCTGTGGTCGCCGCGCTCGGTTGTCAGCCGCTGGGTGCGGGCCGAAGCGACGATCGCGGATCGCTGCAAGACGCTGGTGCCGGTGACGATCGAGCCGTGCGAACGCCCGATCATGTTCGAGCTGACCCAGACGGCGGATTTGTCGCACTGGACGGGGGAACCGTCTGACAAGGCGTGGCAGGCGTTCCTGAGCGATGTGCGGCGGTTCGTAGGCCGAGAGCAGCGCGAAGAAGCTCCTGCGTCCTCGCCCATTTCTGAGCGCGCACCAACCCCGCAAGCAGAACCGATGCTCGCCGTCCTGCCGTTCGACAATCTCTCGAACGATGCCGAGATGGACTTCTTTTCCGACGGGGTGAGCGAGGAGATCATCGGCCTGCTGACGCGCGGATCGCGGATCAAGGTGATCGGCCGGACCTCGAGCTTTCGCTATCGCGGCGAGGACAAGCAGCGCGCGGCGCGCGAACTCAGCGCCAGCCATGTACTTGACGGTTCGATCCGCCGCAGCGGCGACAAGGTGCGGGTCAGCGCGCATCTGACCGAAAGCTCGGGCCAGGCGAGCCTGTGGTCGGAGCGCTTCGATCGCGAGCTGACCGACATCTTTGCGATCCAGGATGAGATCGCCGAAGCCATCGCCGAGGCCCTGCACAGCGCATTCGCCCGCAATAACGAATATGTACCCGATCCGGCGATTTACGATCTCTACCTCAAGTCGAGTCCGCGCACCTTTGCCCCCGACGAGATGCGCGCGCTGGTCGCACTGCTGGAGACCGCAACGCTGGCCGAGCCCAGGTTCGCCGCGGCCTGGGGGCGACTCGCCTTTCTGCGCGCCTGGGTGCTGGTCTACCAGCCATTTGCCGATCGGCCAGCGCTGGCTGCCCAGATCGAGAGTGATGCGCGTAAAGCACTCGAATTGGATCCGGAAAACGTCGATGCCCTGGTCGGCCTGACGCTGCGACTGCCGACCTTCGGAGCCTTTGCCGAAGCCGACCGCATGGTCGAACGGCTCCGCGCACAGCCCTCGGTTGACAGCAAGGTCTACACGGGGCGCAGTTTGCGGATGATGGGCCGGGTCCGCGAGGGCAGCGCCGAGACCGAACTCGCCTATTTGCAAGACCCGCAGAATCCGATGCTCGCCAATCTGGTCGCGCTTGGCCGGATGGCCCAAGGCCGCGAGGCGGAGGCGGTCCCGGTGCTCGAAGGACTGGTCGTCAATTTCCCGGGCCTGGTCTATCCGGTCGCCAACCTGATGCGCGCCCATGCCTTTCTCGGCGACTGGGACGCGATCAACCAGCTGCTCGATCCTGCTTTAGGGCGCTCGCTCGGTGAGTTCGCGGCCGGACTGCCGTTCATCGATGCCAAGCGCGATCCAACTCTGGAAAACCGGATCAGGCTGCGCGACGACTGTCTGGACTACTTCAGGCGCACCGGCGTGATCGACGTTTCCCGGCTGGTCTATGCCGCGCACATGGGCTTTGCCGGCGAGTTCTACGACCTGCTCGACGGCGCCAGGCTCGGGCCGCAGGGCACCGCCGATGATATCACGGGGCCCGACGCTTACGCCACCGGCATGCTGTTCTGGACCTCAATGCCCGAAGTCCGCACCGACCCGCGCTTCGTCCGGCTCTGCGCGCGACTCGGGCTGGTCGAGTTCTGGCTCGAGAGCGGCAAATGGCCGGATTGCGCGACCGCCGTTCCGTATGATTTTCGGGCGGAATGCGAGAAGTATCGCGATCATCCCAAGGACGCGTTTTTCGGATGACTGCCGCTCCCGACATCTTCCTGTCCTACAACCGCGAGGATCAGGCGGTGGCCAAGCGCTATGCCGATGCCTTCACGGCGCAGGGGCTGAACGTCTGGTGGGACACCGCGCTGCGGTCGGGCGAGGCTTATGACGAAGTGACCGAGGCAGCGCTGCGCGCCGCCAAGGCGGTGGTGGTGCTGTGGTCGCCGCGCTCGGTGGTCTCACGCTGGGTTCGGGCCGAGGCGACGATCGCGGACCGCTGCAAGACTTTGGTGCCGGTGACGATTGAGGCCTGCGAACGCCCGATCATGTTCGAGCTGACCCAGACGGCGGAACTCTCGCACTGGACGGGAAATGCGGCTGACAAGGCGTGGTTGGCATTCCTCGGCGATGTGCGGCGGTTTGTCGGGCGCGAGGTTGTTGCCGCTCCGATCATCGCGACTCCCGAACCCGCCGCCGCAAAACCCGGTGACCGCGGCGAGGCGCCGTCGATTGCCGTTCTGCCATTCACCAACCGTTCGGGGCTCGCGGAAGACGAGGTATTTGCCTTTGGCATGGTCGAGGATCTGATTGACGCACTGTCGCGCGGTGTGCACGCCCGGGTGCTTTCAAGCTCTTCCACTGCCCGCTTCCGCACCGGTGCCATGCCCGATATCGATGCCATGGGCCGCGAACTCGGGGTGCGTTACCTGCTGGAAGGCAATGTCCGCCGCTCTGGCAGTGATTTGCGGGTGACGGCGCAACTGATCGAGGCGGCGAGTGGGGCAATCTTGTGGACACAGAAGTTCGACCGCCCGCTGAGCGAACTGGCGGCACTGCAGGAACAGTTGATCGAAGACGTTGCCGCGCACCTCGGCACTCAATTGTTACGCCGTGAAATGGAGCAGGCGCTCAAGAAGCCAAGTGACCTAACGGCGTGGGAATGTGTCATGCGCGCGATGTCGGCGCTTCGTCAAACCAACGACAAGGAAATCTCCCGCGCGGTCGAGGAGAGCGCACGTGCCGTGTCGATTGCCCCCGACTATGGTCTGGCCCATGCTACGCTCGCGAGTGCCTTGGCATTGGCCTATATGTTTCTCTGTTCCGACGACCCCGACGAGATGCGCCGGATCAGACATCATATTGATCGCGCTTTGTCATGCGATGCTGAGAACGCAGCCGTCCTCGGCTATGTAGCAATTGCATTGTACTGCATCGGCCATGCTCCGGAAGCACTTCGTCGCGCCAAGCGTGCGATCGAGATTAACCCTGCTTACGGATATCCGCACTATACTGCTGGCATTTCCAGTGTGATGCTCGGCCAGCCCGAAGCTGCGCTTGAGCACTTCGCCGACTATCATAGGCTCGAACCCAATTCACCAAACCAACATTTTGCATGGGCGTTTACGAGCTACGCGCGTCTGCTGACGCATGACCTTGTAGCGGCCGAAGCCGCTGTGGAACGCAGCATCACGCTCGTTCCCGAGAATGTCGTTTTCTACGTTCACAAGGCCCTTGTCGTAAGCCAACTTGGCCGAACCAGCGAGGCGCGGGAGTTGATGCGCGAGGCCCGACGCCGCCAATCGACCGATACTCTAGAACTATGGGAGCGTCGCTTTCCGCAATGGCTCCCCGCTGGCCCGGCGCTAGATGCAATGCTCACCCACCTGCGCGCGCTGTGGGCGGCGACCGAAGAGGCCTAAGCCAGCTCCACCGTATCCACCGAGTACCCCTTCTCGCGCAGGCTCTCCACCAGCGCATCGAGCTGCTCGCGGTCGCGGGCTTCGCATTCGATGTCGGTAATCAGCCCCTTGGCGGGCAGATGGGTGAAGATCCGCTGGTGGTAGATCTCGATGATGTTGACGTTGTGCTCGTCAAATTCGCGCATCACCTTGAACAGCGCGCCGGGGCGGTCCTGCAGGGTCAGGCGCAGGCGCGCGAGGCGGCCCGAGCGGGCGAGATCGCGCAGCAGCACATTGGCGAGCAGCCGCGTGTCGATATTGCCACCGCAAATCGGGATGCCGATCTTGCGGCCCTTGAACCGGGCCGGATGCGCCAGCACGGCAGCGAGGCCCGCTGCCCCGGCTCCTTCGGCCACGGTCTTTTCGATCTGCAGCAGCAAGGACACTGCGCGTTCGAGCGCGGCTTCGCTGACCAGCACGACATCGTCGAGCAAGCGGCGCAGCACCTGCGCCGTGAACGCGCCCGGCTCCTTCACTGCAATGCCTTCGGCCAGGGTATCGCCGCCGCAGGGCAAATCGTTGTGCTTGAGCTTGTTGTACATCGAGGGGAACAGTTCCGCCTCGACCCCGATCAGCGCGATATCGGGCTTGATTGCGCGCGCGGCCACGCTCATCCCGCTGGCCAGCCCGCCCCCGCCGATCGGGATGACCAGCATATCCAGATCAGGCACTTGCTCGAGCATTTCAAGCGCCACGGTGCCCTGTCCGGCCGCGACATGCGGATCATCGAACGGGTGGACAAAGGTCAGGCCCAGCTCGCTCTCCAACTCGCGCGAATGCGCATAGGCATCGTCGAAAGTCTCGCCATACAGGACCACCGTGCCGCCGACCGCCTCGGTCTGCTGGATCTTCACCGTCGGCGTGTTGCGCGGCATCACGATGGTGACCGGGATGCCGAGCCGCTTGCCGTGGTACGACAGCCCTTGCGCATGATTTCCGGCCGAGGCCGCAATCACGCCGCGGCTGGCCTTGTCCGGATCCATCAGCAGCATCGCATTGAGCGCGCCGCGCTCCTTGTAAGCCGCAGTGAACTGCAGGTTTTCGAATTTCAGCCAGACTTCCGCGCCGGTAATCGCCGACAGCGTGCGGCTGTGGTCCATCGCGGTGCGGATCACAGCCCCTTCGATCCGCGCGGCGGCCGCGCGTACATCTTCGATCGTCAAAAGCGAGTTGGGGTCGGTCTGGATGTTCATGGCCGGGCCGCCCTAGGGCAAAGCGCCAAGTGCCGCAAACCCTAAGTTGTTTCGCGCAGCGGGAGAATTCGGATCAAAAGTTGCGCAATCAGCATCGCCAACGCAATTGCCACGCAGTCAGCCACCCAATCACGCAAGTCGGCAGTGCGGTGCAATTTGGGCAGCGCCTGCACCACTTCTATTCCCGCGCCGAACAGCGCGAGGCGCAGCATGATCGCCCAGCGCGAAGCCTGCCGCCAGGCCAGCGCGGCCACCCCGGTCAGCACGGCAAAGGCCAGCATATGCGCAAACTTGTCGCCCAGATCATAGAGCGGCGTTTGCGGCGGCTTGGGCAGCACCGCCATCACCAGCGCGAAAGCGAACAGCAACCAGAACAGCGGGCGCAGCAATTGGGGCGAGAACAGGCGTTGGGTCAGCGCAATCATGGCGAAACCGATAGACACTGCGCGGGCCAAGGCAAATGGTTATGCGGTGCAGGCAATATGCATCTGGCACCGGCGGCGAAAGCAGCTAAACAGCAAGGCCTATGACCACTCCTCTCAACGTATCGTTTCTGGGCCTGGGCGTGATGGGCGGCGCGATTGCGCGGCATATCGGCCAGGCCGGGCATAGCCTGACCATTTTCAACCGCACCCCGGCGCGCGCCCAGAAGTGGCAGGAGGCCAATCCGGGCCTCGCCGCGCGGGTCGCCAAAAGCCCGGCCGAGGCGGCTGAGGGCGCTGACGTGGTGCTGACTTGCGTGGGCAACGACGATGACCTGGCCGACGTGGTGCTGGGCCCGACCGGCATATTCTCCGCGATCCGCAAGGGTGCGACCTTTATCGACCACACCACCGTATCGGCGCGGATCGCGCGGCAGATCCAGGTCGAGGCGCGCGATTTGCAGGTCAACTGCGTCGATGCGCCCGTAACCGGCGGACAGGCCGGCGCGGAGAACGGCACGCTGACGGTGATGTGCGGCGGCCGCGACGAGGCGATCGAGGCCGCGCGCCCGGTGATGGAAGCCTATACCAAGCGGATCGTCCATGTCGGCAAGGCCGGCGCGGGGCAGACCACCAAGATGGTCAACCAGATCGCCTTCAGCGGGATCCTCGCGACGCTCTCCGAAGCCTTGCGCTTTGCCGAGGCTGCGCACCTCGATCTCGACAAGGTCTATCAGGCGATTTCGGGCGGGGCCTCGCAGTCATGGCAGATGGACAACCGCTGGCAGACGATGTGCGAAGACAAGTTCGACTTCGGCTTCGCGATCGACTGGATGCGCAAGGATATGGGGCTGGCGCTGGAAGAGGGCCGCTCGCTGGGCGTCTCGCTGCCGGTCGCGGCCCTGATCGACCAATTCTATGCCGAAGTTCAGGCAATGGGCGGCGGGCGGCAGGATACCTCCGCGCTGGTCCGGCGCTTGCCGCGAAAGGGGAAATGATGCTGCGTTCGATACTGGCGGCGGGGGCCGCGCTGATTGCCTTGGCCAGCCCGGCCCTGGCCGACACGCTGCTCGACAATGTCGATGGCGTCACGCTCGATGCCAATAACGCGATCGACCGCTTTACCGGGCTGGTGATCGCCGACGACGGGCGGATCAAGCAAGTGCTGCGCCGCGGCGACAAGCGCCCGCGCACCGACTATGCGATCGACGGCAAGGGCCAGTTCCTGATGCCCGGGATGATCGACAGCCACGCCCACGTGATGATCGTGGGCTTCGCGGCGATGACGCTCGACCTGTCGGAAACCAAGTCGCTGCCTGAAGCGCTCGCCAAAATCAGCGCCTATGCCAAGGCCCACCCCGACCGCCCGTGGATCCTGGGGGGCGGCTGGAACCAGGAACTGTGGCCCGACAAGCGCTTCCCGAGTGCCGCTGATCTTGACGCGGTGGTGCCAGACCGGCCGGTCTGGCTGAGCCGGGTCGATGGCCACGCCGCCTGGGCCAACAGCAAGGCGATTGGTCAAGCCGGGGTAACCGCAGCGACCAAGGACCCGGCTGGCGGCAAGATCGAACGCCTGACACCGGGCGGCAAGCCCGCCGGGGTCTTCGTCGATAATGCCCAGGAGCTGGTCGACAAGGTCATCCCCGCCCCGCGCCCCGAAGACCGCGACTTTGCGTTCGCCCTGGCGCAGGAAATCTTCTTCAGCCGCGGCAACACCGCCGCCGCCGACATGGGCACGACGATCGAAGACTGGCAGGCCTTCCGCCGCGCAGGCGACAACGGCACGCTCAGGATGCGGGTGATGGGCTATGCTGCGGGTGTCGAGCATATGACGCTGATCGGCGGCCCTGGCCCGACGCCCTGGCTCTATCAGGACCGGTTGCGGCTGAACGGGGTCAAGCTCTATGCCGATGGCGCGCTGGGATCGCGCGGGGCGAGCCTGAAGGCGCCCTACAGCGATGCGCCTGCTACCCGGGGCCTGAGGGTGACCGACGATACCGCGCTCAAGAACATGATGAGCCGCGCGGCGATGGACAATTTCCAGATCGCGGTCCACGCGATCGGCGACGAGGCCGATGCCGCGATGCTGGCGGCGATTGACGAACTGGCGGCCACTTACAAGGGCGATCGGCGCTGGCGGATCGAGCATGCGCAGGTGGTCGATCCGGTCGATATCCCGAAGTTCGGCAAGCACGGCATCATCGCCTCGATGCAGCCGGTCCACCAGACCAGCGACCGGCTGATGGCTGAAAAGCGGCTGGGGCCAGACCGCTTGAAGGGTGCCTATGCCTGGAAGTCGATTGCCGCAACCGGCGCGAAGCTGGCTTTCGGATCGGACGTCCCGGTCGAGCTGGCCGATCCCTTTGTCGGCTGGGCCGCGGCGATCAGCCGCCAGGACACTGACGGCGAACCGGCGGGCGGCTGGCAGCCGCAGGAAAAGGTCACGCGCGAGGAAGCGCTGGCCGGATATACCGTCAATGCCGCCTATGCCGGGTTCGCCGAAGGCCGATTTGGCCGCCTGGTGGTGGGCGAACGCGCCGACTTCCTGTTCGTTGACCGCGACCCGATGCTGGCCAGCCCGCGCGAACTGGCGGCGACCAAGGTGCTGCAGGTTTACGTCAACGGGCGGCTGGTCTGGGATGCCAAGACCGCGAAGAAGGCGGAATAGGCCCTTCTCCGTTCGTCCCGAGCGAAGTCGAGGGACCGGATTCTCAACCCACCTCCGTTCGTGTCGAGCGAAGTCGAGACACTGCGTGCGGCATCTCGACTTCGCTCGATGCGAACGGGGGTTATGGATTTGGGCGGTCCCTCGACTTCGCTCGGGACGAACGGGATTTGGAAACGATCAGTCGGGCGCCGCGGCCAGTTCAATCCCCGCCGCCCTAGCCGCCTTGTGCTCACCAAACCACATGATCAGCAGGCTGCCTTCGAACAGCAGCCACATCGGCACCAGCAGCAACAGCTGCGAGACCACGTCGGGCGGGGTGACAATCGCCGCGATAACTGCGATTCCCACGATCACATAGCGGCGAGCGCCCTTCAGCTGCTGCCGGCTGACGATCCCGGCACTGTTGAGCAGCAGCAGCAAGACCGGCAGCAGAAAGCAGAACCCGAAGGCCAGAATGAACTGCATCACCATGCCTAGATAGCTTTCAGAATCTGTATAGGCTTCGATCGAAAGACCGCCGGCATTGCCCTGAAAGCCCAGGAACCAGTGGAACGCCACCGGCATGACCAGGTAATAGGCCAAGGCTCCCCCGCCGATAAACAGGAACGGGGTGAGCAGCAGGAACGGCAGGAAAGCCTTCTTTTCCTTGGCGTAGAGCCCGGGGGCGATAAAGGCCCACAGCTGGTTGGCAATCACCGGAAAGCTGAAGAAAAAGGCTGCGAACAGCGCCACTTTCAGCTCGACGAAGAACTGGCCGTAGAGCTTGGTGAAGATCAGCCGGCTCTGCCCGGCTTCCAGCAGCGGCTGGACCAGAAAGGCCAGGATCGGCTTGGCGAAATAGAGGCACACCGCGAAAGCCACCACCAGCGCCCCGATCGCGCGGATCAGCCGGGTGCGCAGTTCGACCAGATGGTCGAGCAGCGGGGCCTGGCTCTCGTCGATGTCGGAAACGTTGAAGACCATCAGGCAGCTGCCTTGGGCTTGCGCGGCTTGCGCCCGGGGGGTGGTTTTGCGGCCGCTTTGGCAGGAGGCTCAGGATCGGCGGCGGGGGCATCCTCAACGAGCCCCATGTCGGCGGGCGGGTGCTCGGCCATGATCGCCTCGTTCTGCTCGCGCCACTTCTGCTCCATTTCCTCCAGCTCCGCCTCGCGGATCATGCTCTCGATGCCTGAGCGGAAATGGCCGGAAACCCGGCGGACCTTGCCGATCCACTGCCCCGCCGTGCGCAGCGCGCGCGGCAGTTCCTTGGGCCCGATCACCACGATCGCAATGATCGCGGTGAGCAGCATTTCATCCCAGCCGATATCGAACATGGCGCCCCTTCGCGCTGACGGCGCGTTACTGCGGCTTGTTCTGGCTGGAATCGACGATCTCTTCGCCGTTCAGCGTGGCCTTGCCGGCCGGCGGCGGAATCTGGCTGGCAGGTTCCTTGGGCTCAACTTCGGAGGCTTCGTTCATGCCTTGCTTGAAGCTTTTCAGGCCCTTGCCGAATTCGCCCATGATATCCGCAACCCGGCCGCGGCCGAACAGCACCAGCACGATCACCAGCACCACTACCCAGTGCCAGACAGACCCGAAACCCATTGTCGTTACTCCTGATACGGGCGGCTGGCCCAAGGCCTGCCGCTGGGGAACCAGCCCCTCGTTGTGTCATGTAGGCCATTTGCCGCGAAGATGCGAGTCAGTCGGTCGATTCCTGCTCGGCCGGTTCGGTCTCACCCACATCTGGCACGTCCATCGCCGCTGCCAATGCGTCCTCCACCGGGTCGAGCAAGCCGGCGGCGCGCAATTCGTCGATCCCCGGCAGGTCCTTGCGACTTTCGAGACCGAAGTGCGACAGGAAATCGGGCGTGGTGGCATAGATCACCGGGCGCCCCGGCACTTCGCGGCGGCCCACGATCCGCACCCAGCCGGCCTCCATCAGCACGTCGAGCGTGCCCTTGGCGGTCTGCACTCCGCGGATCGCCTCGATCTCGGCGCGGCTGACCGGCTCGTGATAGGCGACGATCGCCAGCACTTCGGTTGCCGCGCGCGAGAGGCGGCGCGTTTCCTCGCGCTCGCGCCGCAGCAGGTGGGCCAGATCGGGCGCGGTCTGGAAATGCCAGCGTTTGCCGCGTTCGACCAGTTGCACGCCGCGTGTCCGGTATTGCTCGGCCAGTTCGGCCAGCGCGTCCTTCACGTTGGCACCGCCCAGGTGCGTGGAAATCGCCTCGGCGCTCATCGGCTCTTCGGCGGCGAACAGCGTCGCCTCGACCGCGCGGACCAGGTCGTCAGGCCGGGTCATGCCTTGATCCCCCGGAGCTTCAGCGGGCCGAACACGTGCTCCTGCGCTATCTCGGCCTTGCCCAGCCGCGCCAGTTCGAGCGCGGCAACGAAGCTGGAGGCCAGCGCCGAGCGCTTCAGCTTGGGATCGGCGTGCGGCGGCAGGAAATCGCGCAGGTCCATCCAGTCGATGTTGACCCCCAGCATCGCCGAGACGCGGCTGAGCGCCGAATCGAGCGTCATCACCATCCGGTCGCGGACCATGTGCACCACCGGCACGGTGCGCGCCTTGACCTGGCCGTAAGCCTGGACCAGCGCGAACCAGTCACACTGCCACAAGTTCTTGCGGTCGATCCGCAGCCCTTCGGGCGCGCCGCGCTGAAACACATCACGGCCCAGCCGATCGCGCCCCATCAGCCGCGCCGCCGCATCGCGCATCGCCGCCAGCCGCTGGAGCCTGAGTTGCAAGCGCAGCGCCAGCTCCTCTGGCGAAGGATCGGGCTGCTCCTCGCGCGGCAGCAGCAGCGCGCTCTTCAGGTACGCCAGCCAGGCCGCCATCACCAGATAGTCCGCCGCCAGCTCCAGCCGCAGCGCCTCGGCCTGTTCGATATAGGTCAGGTACTGATCGACCAGCTCGAGGATCGAAATCCGCCGCAGATCGACCTTCTGCCGCCGCGCCAGATCGAGCAGCAGGTCGAGCGGGCCTTCCCAGCCATCCAGCTCAAGGTAGAGCGCCTGGTCCTCGGTCGCGGCGCTGGCCACGCCTTGCCATTCGTCCTCGCTGAACGAGACGGCGGGGCTGTCGATCAGGCCGTCCTCGTTCATGGGTTAGCCCCCAGCACATCAACACAAACTCCGTTCGTCCCGAGCGAAGTCGAGGGACCGCGAACGCACACCAACCTCCGTTCGTATCGAGCGAAGTCGAGACACCCGGGCGCGGCATCTCGACTTCGGCCATTGGGCCGAAGTTTATCCTGAGCGCGGCTGCTAAGCCGCAAGCCGAAGGGCTCGATGCGAACGGGTGTTGGGAAATGCGATTCCTCGACTTCGCTCGGGACGAACGGACTAAGAGAGGTCCGCTTCATGCCGCCAACAACCCCAGCAGCTCGTCGCGCTTGGCCAGCAGGGCAGCCTGCTCGCCAATCTCGCCAGCCATGCCCATCCCGGCCAGCGCGCGGTCAAGCCGGGCCTTGGTCTCCGCGCCCATCGTCGGCAGGCGCTCGGCGATGCCCACCATGTCGTCCATCTTGCCCCAGCAGTTGAGCGCAATGTCGCAGCCCGCCGCAACCGAGCGTTCGGCGCGTTCGGGCACGGTGCCGCTGAGCGCTTCCATATCAAGGTCGTCGGTCATCAGCAGGCCATCGAAGCCGATGCGTTTGCGAATGATCTCCTTGATGATGAAGGGCGATTGGGTCGCGGGATTGTCCTTGTCCCAGGCGGTGAACAGCAAGTGCCCGGTCATCCCGGTCAGCGCCCCATTCAGCGCCTTGAACGGGGCCAGGTCCCAATCGAGCTCCGCCTCGCTGGCATCGACCGTCGGCATGGCCTTGTGCGTATCGCAGTGGGTGCGGCCGTGGCCGGGCATGTGCTTGATCGTGCCGACCACCCCGGCGCGCGCCAGCCCATCGAGCACCGCGCGGCCCATCGCCGCGACGCGCAGCGGTTCGTGGCCATAGGCGCGGTCGCCGATCACATCGTGCGCACCCTGCTGCCTGACATCGAGCACCGGCGCATGGGTGCAGCTGATCCCGACTTCAGCCAGATCAAGCCCCAGCGCCTGGGCATTGGCCCGCGCCGCCTCGATCGCGCTGGCCGGGGCCAGGTCATAGAGCTGGTCAAACGCCCCGCCCGCCGGATAGGCTGGCCAGAGCGGCGGCTTCATCCGCTGGACCCGCCCGCCTTCCTGGTCGATCGTGATCAGCAGCCGCTCGCGCCCGTGAATTTCGCGCAGCGAATCGGTCAGCGCACGCAGCTGCTCGCGGCTCTCGATGTTGCGGCCGAACAGGATGTAGCCCGCCGGATCCGCCTCACCGAAAAAGGCGCGTTCGTCCGCGCTCAGCGTCAATCCGGAAAGGCCGAAGATTGCGGGTGTCATAACAAGCGGAAAGTCGCAGCAACGCAGGCCTGTGGCAAGCGCCGCGAAGCCGACTCGTGTGGATTATCGCGCTATTTGACCTGGCAGGAGATGCCCGCGGCCTTGAGCTTGCCGCACAGCGCCTGCGCTGCCCCGGCATCGGGGGCTACGGCTTGCAGCCGGTAGACCGTCCCGGCCTCAGCCGTGCCCTGGACTACGCGGTGCGATACGCCCGACAGCACCCCGCCGGCCTTGCTGCCCAGCTGGGTCCAGGCCAATTCGGCCTTGTCCTTCGAGGAGAAGGCGCCAACCTGCACGCCAACCCCGCCCGAGGCTGGGGCTGCAGGGGCCGCGCCAGGCTTCGCCGCAGGTGCTGCCGGAGCCGGAGCCGGAGCAGGCGTGCCGCCCGCGATCTGGCCGGGCCGGGTCTGGCCTTCGGAGACTGCGAAGCTGGTGTCGCCGGTGCCGTCGAAAGTCTTGCCGCCCGGGTCCTTGGGGGCTTCCTTGTAGGGCTTGTCGTCGGCCGGGACGACCGAACCATCAGCGACCAGCGCCGGATCGGAATTGCGGTGCGTCGCCCAATAGATTCCGCCCACGATCGCGCCCAGCGCGATGATTGCCAGGATCGCCAGCCGCGCGGTCTGGCCCCAGTCGCTGCCTTCTTCCTCGTAGTCGTCGTCCGAGCTTTCGAGCCAGGGCAGCTTCTCGTCCTCGTCGCTCAGCGCCAATTGCTCGGTTTCGAGCGGCTGGCCGTCGTCCACGTCTTCCCAGTTGTCTTCCCGGTCTTTGTCGATGCCCGTCATGGCTACATTTCCTCAACCGCCTCAACGCCCAGGATGGCGAGGCCATTCTTCACAAGTTGCCCGATTTGGGACGCAAGATAAAGCCTTGCCCCGCTGAGTTTACCGTCTTGTGCCACGATGAAGCGTTTTTCCGGCCGGTCGTTGCCCACATTCCAGTAAGCATGGAACGCGGCAGCAAGATCGTGAAGGAAGAAGGCCACGCGGTGCGGCTCGCGCGCCTGGGCCGCGCCTTCGACCAGCCGGGGGAACTGCGCGCCCAGCTTGATCAGCTCCAGCTCTTCGGCGCCCAGCAGGTCCAGCCCCTCGGCGGAGGGCGCAAAGCCTTCTGCCTCGCCCTTGCGCAAGGTCGAGCGAATCCGGGCGTGGGCGTACTGGACGTAGAACACCGGGTTGTCCTTCGATGCTTCGACCACCTTGTCGAAATCGAAGTCCATCTGCGCTTCGGGCTTGCGGGTCAGCATGGTGAAGCGGACCACGTCCTTGCCGACCATTTCGACCACATCGGCAAGCGTCACGAAATTGCCAGAGCGCTTCGACATCTTGAACGGCTCGCCGCCCTTGAGCAGCTGCACCATCTGTACCAGTTTGACTTCGAACGGCTTTTCCTTGCCCGACCCTTGCGTCATCGCGGCAACGGCAGCCTTGATCCGCTTCACGGTCCCGGCATGGTCCGCACCCCAGATATCGACCAAGGCATCGGCGGTGGCCGCCTTCTGGAAGTGATAGGCCAGATCCGCACCGAAATAGGTCCAGCTGCCGTCGCTCTTCCTGATCGGGCGGTCCTGATCGTCGCCGAATTTGGTCGAGCGGAACAGCGGCAGTTCGACCGGCTCCCAATCGTCCAGGGTCTTGCCCTTGGGCGCTTCAAGATGGCCGTCATAGACCAGATCCTGCGCGCGCAGCCAGGCCTCGGCCTCGGCCGGCTTGCCCGCGGCTTGAAGCTCGGCTTCGGACGAGAACAGGTCGTGGTGGATGCCGAGCAGCGCGAGGTCGGACTTGATCTCCACCAGCATCGCCGCGACCGCGCGGGTGCGGAACAGCACCAGCCATTCGCTTTCGGGCGCGCCGATATACTTGTCGCCAAATTCCTTGGCCAAGGCTTCGCCAACCGGGACCAGGTAGTCGCCGGGGTAAAGTCCTTCGGGAATTTCAATGCTCTCGCCCAGCGCCTCACGGTACCGCATGTGGACCGAGCGGGCGAGGACATCGACCTGCCCGCCGGCATCGTTGACGTAGTATTCGCGGATCACTTTGTGCCCGGCGAATTCCAGCAGGCTGGCTAGCGCATCGCCCACCACCGCGCCGCGGCAGTGGCCCATGTGCATCGGCCCGGTCGGGTTGGCCGAGACATATTCGACGTTGACCGTGGTGCCCGCGCCCATGCTGGAGCGGCCATAGTCGGCGCCTAGCGCAGCGATCGCTTGCAGTTCGGCCAGCCAGGCCGCGGCATCGAGCCGCAGATTGATGAACCCCGGCCCGGCAATCTCGGCCGAAGTCACCCCCGGGGCCTTGGCCAGCTCAGCCACCAGCGCCTCGGCCAGCGCGCGCGGGTTCAGCCCTGCCGGCTTGGCCAGCACCATCGCCGCATTGGTCGCCAGGTCCCCGTGCGAAGGATCGCGCGGCGGCTCGACCGTGATCGGAGCTCGGTTGAGGCCGGCCGGCAAGGTGCCCGCCGCTTCAAGCGCGTCGAGCGCGGTGTGGAGGTGCCCGGCATAGGCGGCATAGAGGGTCTGCGATGTTGTCATGGCGGCGCGGTTAGCCTGTTTGTGGGGGAATGAAAATCCTCCCCCGCTGGGGGAGGTGGCCCGCTGCAAGCGGGTCGGTGGGGGAATGGAGGCTGGCAAACAGGCCCCCTCCGTCAGCGCTGCGCGCTGCCACCTCCCCCAAAGGGGGAGGATCTTAAGGCCGTAGCCTCATCGCGTTGCGTTATAAACCAGCTGATCCTGGCTCAGCTGAAAGCCCACCAGCACGTCGAAAGTCGCGCGGGCGACCGCGGCCTTGACTGCCGGGTCCGACAGCGGATCGACGGCGGCGTCTTCTTGCCCCGCGCGGCGCTTGCGGGTCAGGCGTTCGCGGATGTCGGCGGGGAGCGAGGCTTCGGCCTTATCGACGTAAGCGCCGCCCTGGCCGCTGGCCTGGGCGCGTTCCTGGCCGTCGGCGAAGTTCAGCGTGACCTGGCCGACCCGCTTGGTGATCACCGCGCGGCCACCGCGCACGACGGTGACGAAATAGGGCACGGTCACGCTGCGCGCACCGCGGGTATCGCTGCGGCGGGCGAGCACGTCGAAAGTGACGGCGGTATAGACCTTGTCACCGCTGTCATTGCAGGTGCTGCGCACATTGGTCATCGCCGCGACCACATCGACATTGCCCGCAGTGGTATCGCCGGGTGTACGGAACATGGTGACATCGCCGGTGTTGTTGGGAATCCCGACCGACGGACAAACCCCGCGCACTGCGCTGATCCCCACGCCTTCATCGACCACGATATCGCCCTTGGTCTTGCACCCGGCAAGCGCAGCAGCCAGCGCGATGGCAGAAATCAGGCGGAAACGAGCGGTCATCAGGGGTGTCCTTGGGGTAACACTGTGGTCTTCGTGTGCACGCCCTAGCGGCGCTCGGTTCAAAACGCTAGGGGGGCCAAGATGAACGCTCCATTTCCAACCCCAGAAAAGCCGCCGCTGCGCCTGCTGCTGGCCGCGCCGCGTGGTTTCTGCGCCGGTGTTGACCGCGCGATCGACATCGTCGAGCTGGCGCTGCAACGCTATGGCGCGCCGGTCTATGTCCGGCATGAGATCGTCCACAACCGCTATGTGGTCGATAGCCTGAAGGCCAAAGGCGCGATCTTCGTCGAGGAGCTGGACGAGGTTCCGGACGGCGCGGCGGTGATCTTCAGCGCCCACGGCGTGCCCAAGGCGGTCCCGGCTGCGGCCACCCAGCGCGGGCTCGACTGGCTCGACGCCACTTGCCCCCTGGTCAGCAAGGTCCACCGCCAGGCCGAACGCCAGATCGAGGCCGGGCGGCATATCCTGTTCATCGGTCACGAAGGCCATCCCGAAGTGATCGGCACGATGGGTCAGGTGCCCGAAGGCGCGATCACGCTGGTTGAGACTGTCGCCGATGTTGCCACGCTGAACTTTGCCGATGATGCCCCGCTGGCATTCCTCACGCAAACCACGCTGTCGGTCGATGACACCGCCGAAGTGGTCACTGCGCTGCGCGTGCGGTTCCCGCAGATCGTCGGGCCCAAGGCCGAGGACATCTGCTATGCGACCTCCAACCGCCAGGCCGCAGTCAAGACCATCGCGCCGGAATGCCAGTTGGTGCTGGTGATCGGCGCGCCCAACAGCTCCAACTCGCTGCGGCTGGTCGAAGTGGCCGAGCGGTGCGGCGCGCAGGCCCGGCTGGTGCAGCGCGGTACCGAGATCGAGGGCAGCTGGCTGGACAGCGTGGACGTGCTGGGCCTGACCGCCGGTGCCTCTGCGCCGGAAGAACTGATCCAGGAAGTGATCGCGCGGATCGGCGAGTTTCGCGAAGTGACGATGGAACAGGTCGTCACGGCCGAGGAAAAGATGGTCTTCAAGCTGCCCCGGCAACTGGTGGATTGATGGCAATGTGCCCTCCCCTTCCCCGTTTGTCCCGAGCGCAGTCGAGGGGCCGCGAACGCCCACCAACGCCCGTTCGTGTCGAGCGAAGTCGAGACACTTGTGCGCGGCATCTCGACTTCGCTCAATGCGAACGGAGGTTGGTTTGGATACGCACTCCCTCGACTTCGCTCGGGACGAACGGTTGTTGTGAGATGGTGGATTAGGCCCCGTGGCGGTTTACACGCAGCTTGGCGCAGAGCAGCTTGGTGCCCTGATTGACCACTTCGATGTCGGCGAACTGGTGATGGCCAAAGGCATTGCCGAGGGCGTGTCCAATTCGAACTGGCTGATCGAGACCACCGGCAAGGACGGTGCGGGCGCACGGTTCATCCTGACCATGTACGAATACCGGATCGAGCTGGAGGACCTGCCGTTCTTCCTTTCGCTGCTCGATCACCTGGCCGCACACGGCTGCCCGGTGCCGCGCACGATCCATGACCGGTCGGGCGCGCTCTACCGGATGATCGGCGAGAAGGCCGTCGCCTTGATCGAGTACCTGCCCGGGGTTTCGCTGAGCGAACCCACGCCCGGCCAGGCCCGCGCCGTGGGCCAGGCGCTGGCGCAGATGCACCTCGCCGCCGCGAGCTTTCCGCAAGCCCGCGCCAACGGGATGGGCCTCGCCGAATGGCAGCGGCTGGCCGATGCGTGCGGGCATGACGGACTGGCCGCGATCGATCCGGAACTGGCCGGACAGGTGACACGCGAGCTTGCGCTGCTGGCGTCCAGCTGGCCCACGGACCTGCCGCGCGGAGTGATCCATGCCGACCTGTTCCCCGACAACGTGCTGATGCTGGGCGACAAGGTGACCGGCCTGATCGACTTCTACTTCGCCTGCACCGATCTGATCGCCTACGATGTCGCCGTGACTCACGCGGCTTGGTGTTTCGACAGTGCCGGACGCACGTTCAACCCGGCGATCTCCGCCGCGCTGCTCGAAGGCTATGAGGCGCTGCGCCCGCTGAGCGAAGCCGAGCGCCAGTCCCTCCCCCTGCTGGCGCGCGGCGCGTCGCTGCGCTTTACCATGAGCCGGGCCTATGACTGGATCAACACTCCGGCGGGCGCGCTGGTGGTCAAGAAAGACCCCCTGGCCTTCGCGCGGCGGATGGAATTCTATACCAAAGTTGGCGCTGCTGCATTCGAATGAACCCCAATCCTGCCCCCACTACCCCGTTCATCCTGAGCTTGTCGAAGGACTGTCCTTTTCTTCTGGCGAGGGCGCAGAAGAAGAACAGTCCTTCGACAAGCTCAGGACAGTCGGGTTTGGGTGAAGGGTTGGCACGGTGAAGCAGGTCGAGATTTTCACCGACGGGGCCTGCAAGGGCAATCCCGGCCCTGGCGGCTGGGGTGCGGTGCTACGCGCGGGCGGGTATGAGAAGGAACTGTCCGGCCATGCCCCCGCCACCACCAACAACCGCATGGAAATGACCGCCGTGATCGAAGCGCTGAACGCGCTGAAAGGCCCTTGTGAGGTCCAGCTTTACACCGACAGCAAGTACGTGATCGACGGGATCACCAAATGGATCTTCGGCTGGCAGAAGAACGGCTGGAAGAATTCGCAGAAGAAAGACGTGCTCAATGCCGACCTGTGGCAGGCGCTGCTGGATGCCAAGCGCCGCCACAAGGTTTCATGGCACTGGGTCAAGGGCCACGATGGCCACCCCGAGAACGAACGCGCCGACAAGCTGGCCAGCGATGCGGCATTGGGCGGCAAATAGCCCGCCATAGGCTGACCAAAAAGCCCCTCTCCGGCGGGGAGGGGTTGGGGTGGGGGCTCAACGCCAGCGTGGAACCCCCATCCCAACCCTTCCCCACAGGGGAAGGGCTATTGAATGCAAAAACAGCCGATCAGGTGCTCAGCTGTTGTCTTCAACCGCAGCGTCAGGCCCGTTCTTCTTGATCGAATCGATCGCGTTCTGGGCGCTGGCTTTGCTTGAATAGCCTTCGGTCGAGAACATCACTTCGGAATTGTACTTGAAGCGGACCCGGAACTCTCCGGCCTTGTCCTTGTAGATTTCGAACGTGTGCGCCATGGCAGGTCTCCTGATTGCTGTGCGGCCAAGCTACTCTGATTGCAGCGATTCGCTAGTGGAATCTGGCCGGGGAGTAAGGCGCGGGATCGACTATTCCAGCCGCTCTGCCCAGCAGCAACGCAACCGCTAGGTCCGCCGCCGCCGGAGCAGTTTGGATCCCGAAGCCGCCTTGCCCGGCGAACCAGAAGAACCCCGGAGCCTGCGCGTCGAAGCCATAGACCGGCAGCCGGTCGGGCGCGAAACTGCGCAAGCCCGCCCACTTGTGTTCGAGGCGGCGAACCGGCCAGTCGGCGACATCCTCCAGCCGGGCAATCGCGGTGGCGACGTCGATTTCCTCGGGCGCGGCATCGCAGGGCACAGAAGGCGTTTCGTCGTGCGGGCTGAGCCACAGCTTGTCGCCCTCGGGCCGGAAATAGAAGCTGCCATCAAAGCCCAGCACCAGCGGCAAGTCAGCCGGGACTGGCAGGCCCATGACCAGCTGAGCAATGGTCCGGCGGTACGGCTGCACGCCCAGCGGCGCGGCTCCGGCCAGTTCCGCGACCGGATCGGCCCAGGCCCCGGCGGCGTTGACCAGAACCTCGGCGGTGAATTCGCGGCCATCTTCCAGTGCAATTTGCCAGACCCCGCCCTCGCGCCGGGCCGCAGCCAACCGGGCCCGGCACAGCAGCTCGGCCCCGCCGCGCCGGGCCTGGGCGAGGTAAAGCTGGTGCAAGGCGGCGACGTCGATATCGCTGCAATCGGGTTCGAGCACGCCGTGCCGCCACCCGTCGCGCAGGCCGGGGATGCGGGCCTGAAGCTCGGTAAAATCGAGCCTTTTGGTCCTGACCCCAAGGCTGGCGAAATCGCTGGCGAAAGCCTCGAGCGCGGCTGCCTCGCCTTCCCGCGCCAGGGTCAGCGCACCGCGCTCGCGCAGCAAGTCATTGTCCCTGAGGAACGGCCCCGAGGCGGCGGTCAGCGGATAGACCAGCGGCCCGCCATAGCTTTCGGTCCAGAATGCCGCCGAACGCCCGGTGGCATGATAGCCGGGTCGCTCCTCAGCCTCGAGCAACAGCACCCGGCCATGCGGCGCCAGTCCCGCTGCCAGCGAGGCCCCGGCCATTCCGGCGCCGACAATCGCGAAATCGAAGCGAGCTTCCATTGCGTCAGTTCGCGGCCACCCGTGCCAGCATGGCATCGATGGCGGCGAGCGCCTTGTCGCGCACCCTATCGGCCTCGCGCAGCACTTCGTGACGGGCTTCCTTGCCGAAATGAACCAGTTCGCAATCGGGCAAGCGCAGGGCCGCACGCGCGATCGGTTTCCAGCCAACCAGCTTGTCATCGTCGGTCGCCACCATCACCACCGGCACTGTGACGCGTTCGAGCATGCCCGGCTGTTCCAGCAGCCGCATCGAGGCATAGCCGCGCTCGACCCAGCCCCAGCTGCCCGGCCCCATCACCAGCGCAGGCCGGTGATCGCGCCACCACAGCTCGTCGGCATAGCGTTCGGTATCATGAGTCAGCAGGTGGATTCGCGTTTCAGGGACCTGGCCGGGGGCTTCGCTCCACTTCCAGGCCGGGCGGCGCGGATCGCCCAGCGACTTGATCAGCTTGGCGGCCTGGTGCATCACGGCTTGCGGCAGCAGGCTGGCGGTGAAGCCCAGCATCGGAGCCGAGAGGATCAGTGCGGCGGGATCGGCCAGTCCTTCGGCCACGGTCCGCAGCACCAGATGCCCGCCCATCGAATGCCCGGCCAGCACATGCGGCCCCGGCGTCTCGGCCTTCCAGCGCTTCCACAACAGCGCCAGATCTTCGCACCAGGTCGAAAAATCGTCGATATGTCCGGTGACCGGATCGTTGCCCAAGCGGCCCGAATCCCCCTGCCCGCGCCAATCGCTGGCGGTGACGTGCCAGCCACTCGCGTGCCAATGGCTGAGCGTTTCGAGGTATTTCTCATAGAAATCCCCGCGCCCGGGCAGGAACAGGATCGATCCCTTGGCCCCCTTGGCCGGGGCCGGCCAATCGATCCGGCGGACCGACCAGCCATCGGCAGCTTCCCAGCGGCTTTCGCTGGCCTCGGGCGGGATTGCGCGGCGGTTGATTGTTGATCGGGGCATTTGGATAATTCCGGCCTCTCAGCACTGGTTACTTTTTGGTAAGTCCTGCGGCTTAGACAGGCTCCCGAGACCAGGGGGCTGTAATGCCGGACTTCGAATTTCGCTACATATTGCTGGGCACCTTGGCAATCGCACTGCTGCTTGCCGCCTTCACCGACCTTCGCCGCCGCCAGATCGACAACTGGCTGAACGGCGCGATTGCTGCTGCGGCTCCGCTTTACTGGTGGGCCTGCGGGCTTTCGCTGTGGCCGGGCGTTGCCTGGCAAGTGGGCATGGCCGTTGTAACGCTGGTGGTGCTGGCCGGGCTGTTTGCCCTGCGCGCGATGGGCGGGGGCGACGTCAAGCTGCTGACCGCACTGGCGCTGTGGATCGAACCGATGGCGTTCCTGCGGCTGCTGGTCGCAATGGCGCTGATCGGCGGGGTTCTGACCCTGGTGATGGGGGCCTGGCATGTGGCCCGGCGGCGGCGCGAAAAGCTGGCCATTCCTTACGGCGTGGCGATCTCCAGCGCGGCCTTGTGGGTTCTTGCAGTTCAATTTGCTCCGGCTTTCCAGACCGCTGCGGCGGTGCGGGGAGCCGGTTGACCGGATTTTAACCAGTTTGCCCGAATAAGCACGGACGATTTCGGGAATTTTCTAGGGGGCTTGTCTAGCCATGGATAAGAAGAAGCTGATGCTGCTGCTTGGCGCACTGGTCATTGCGATCGGTACCGCGCTTGCGGCCCGGAGCCTGCTCACTGGCGCTTCCGCGCCTGAGGCTGAGGCCGCCCAGCAAGTTCCCAAGGGGCCCAAGGTCCTGGTGGCACAGCGCGCGCTGCCGGTCGGCACGATCATCACCGCCGATTCGGTCAGCTTCCAGCTGTGGCCCAAGGAAATGGTCCAGGACGCTTATTTCATCGACGGCGAGGCCGACATGAACAAGCTGCTGGGCACCGTGGTGCGCTATCCGATCACCGCCGGCCAGCCGGTTACCCAGGGCGCGCTTGTCGCACCGGGCGATCGCGGCTTCCTGGCGGCGGCGCTTGGCCCCGGCATGCGCGCCGTGACGATCCCCGTTTCGGCCAAGACCGGCGTCGGCGGCTTCATCTTCCCGGGCGACCATGTTGACCTGATGCTGACCCAGACCGTTTCCGGTCAGGGCGATGGCCCGCCGCTAAAGGCCACCGAAACGATCCTGCGCAATGTTCGCGTGCTCGCTACCGACCAGACCACCAACACCGTGGTTGAAGACGGCAAGACCGTGGTCCGCTCGTTCCGCACCGTCACACTCGAAGTGACGCCCAAGATCGCCGAAAAGATCGCCGTCGCCCAGACCATCGGCACGCTCAGCCTGACACTGCGCAGCCTGGCTGACAACCAGAGCGAACTCGACCAGGCGATTGCCAGCGGTTCGGTCAAGGTTCCGGCCGGCGCCACCAAGGACCAGGAAGCCAAGTTCCTCGCTGATGCGATGAACCGGCCGGTCGATGGCGGTACCACCTTTGTGACCGGCGGCGACGTCTCGCGCTTCCAGCGCCGCACCGCCCCCAACCCCGAACGCGCTGCCCAGGCAATGGTTGCCCAGCAACAGGTTGCCGCGACGCCCGTCCAGTCGGCTCCGCGTTCCAGCGTTCCATCTGGCCCGACGGTCCGCGTGACCCGCGGCAAGAATACCGTCGTCGAACAGGTTGGAGGACGCTGAGATGACCAACCCTAACCCCAACGCCTCCACCGCCACGAAAGGCCGGACCATGAAACGCCTTGCCATCACTATGCTGAGCGCGACCTGCGCCGCCTTGCCGCTGGCCATGCTGCCGGTCGGCACTGCGGAAGCCCAGTCGGCCAGCCGTCCGGCCAACGACGTGGTCCTTTCGATCGGACGCGGCCAGCTGATCACGGTTGGCGGCACGATGGCCGATGTCTTCGTGGCCAACGAAAGCGTCGCCGACGTCCAGGTCAAAAGCTCGCGCCAGCTCTATGTCTTCGGCAAGGCCGGCGGCGAAACCACGATCTATGCCAGCGACGCTGGCGGCAACATCATCTGGTCGGCCAACGTCCGGGTGGGTTCGAACATCGACAGCGTCGACCAGATGCTGAAGATGGCCATGCCCGATGCCAAGATCGCCGTTTCGACGATGGGCACCAACACCTTCCTGCTGACCGGCACCGTTGCCGCACCCGAAGACGCCGCCGAGGCCCAGCGCCTGGTTTCGGCCTTCGTCGGACAGGAAGCCAATGTCATCACCCGCCTGAAAATGGCGACCCCGCTACAGGTTAACCTGCACGTCAAGTTCGCCGAAGTCAGCCGCTCGCTGGTGCGCGACATCGGGGTCAACTGGATGACCGGCGATGCTTCCAGCGGGTTCCAGTTCGGGATCGGCCAGGGCCGCAGCTTTTCCAACACTTTCCGTCCCGGCACGGTAACCGGGGTTGGCAACCAGCCTTCGGTGATGATCCCGGATATCAACAACCCGGGCAAGTTCATCGAAGTCAAGGGCACCTCGGTCAGCCCGATCGGGGTCGGCACCACGCTGGCCGGTGCCGGCAAGCTGTTCGGGCTCGACATCCTGGGCGCGCTCGATCTGGGCGAGCAGGTTGGTATGGTTTCGACCCTGTCGGAACCCAACCTGACCGCGCTTTCGGGCGAAACCGCCGAATTCCTGGCGGGCGGCGAATATCCGATCCCGATCAGCCAGGGCCTGGGCTCGACTTCGGTCGAGTACAAGAAGTACGGGGTCAGCCTGGCCTATACGCCGACGGTGCTGTCGAACGGTCGCATCTCGATGCGGGTCCGCCCCGAAGTGTCCGAGCTTTCGAGCCAGGGCGCGATCACCATCAACGGCTTCCAGGTTCCCGCACTGACCGTGCGGCGTACCGAAACCACGGTTGAGCTGGGTTCGGGTCAGTCGATGATGATCGCCGGGCTGATGAGCAACGGCGCGCAGAACACGATCAAGAAGCTGCCGGGTGCCGGCGACCTGCCGATCGTCGGTTCGCTGTTCCGCTCGACCCACTTCCAGAAGGGTGAAACCGAACTGGTGATCGTGGTCACGCCCTATCTGGTCCAGCCGGTCAACGCCAGCGACATCAAGTTGCCGACCGACGGCTATCGCAGCCCGAACGTGCTGCAGCAGGTCTTTGGCAACCAGCAGAGCGCCGGCAAGACGGGCGAAGCCCGCCCTGGCCCGACCACTGCCCCCGGCCAGCAGGGCCCGAACGGCCCGCAGGTTGGCGAACTGATCGTTCCGCAGGCGATAGTGCCGCAGTCGGCTGCCAAGGAAGAAAAGAAGAGCAAAAAGAAGAAGAAGGGCGATGACAGCGATGCCGCGCCCGGCTTCAGCCTGAATTGAGAAAGGACGGAACCATGCGTATCATGAACACTCGCAAGACGCTGGCTTCGGCCCTTTCGCTTGGCCTGGTGGTCGCCCTGGGCGGCTGCGGCGGCGGCGGCTTCTCAGGCAATGGCACCCTTGAAAGCGTGCGCCAGCCGGTGGTCACCACCTCCAGCTTCACGCTCGACGTTGCCGCTGGTCCGGGGGGCGTCTCGATCCCCGAACAGCGCCGCCTGTCGGGCTGGTTCGATGCCATGGCGCTGCGTTACGGCGACCGGATCTATATCGACGACCCGCTCAAGAGCGCGGGCACCCGCAGCGCGATCGAAGGTGTGGCCGGCCGCTATGGCATGCTGGTTGGCGACGATGCGCCGCTGACCCAGGGCGAAGTTGCGCCCGGCGTGGTGCGGGTGATCATCGCCCGTTCGAGCGCTACGGTTCCGGACTGCCCCAACTGGTCGCAGAATTCGGATGCCAATCTGACCAACGGCACCAATGCCAGCTATGGCTGTGCGGTCAATTCGAACATGGCCGCGATGGTCGCCGATCCGCAGCACCTGATCCAGGGCGCGACCGGTACCGGTGTGACCACGGTGATGAGCTCGATCAAGGCAATCGAGTCCTATCGTGAGGCTTCGCCGACCGGCGAAAAGAACCTGAAAAAACAATCGACGTTGACTGGAAAGTAAGCCATGAATGCTCCTTGGAAACCTGGCGTGCAAGGCAATCGCGATCCGTTCGCGGCCTTCATCTGCGACGACGCCGCACTCGACGTGCTGCGCCCCGTGGTCATCGAAATGGGCTGGCAGCCCGAGAAGTGCAACAAGGGCGGCCTGCGCAACGCGGTGCAATCGCTCTCGATCTCGGCCAGCCCCAACATCCTGATGGTTGATCTGTCGGAAAGCGGCGATCCGCTGAACGATATCAACGCCCTGGCCGAAGTTTGCGAGCCCGGCACGGTGGTGATCGCTTGCGGTCAGGTCAACGATGTCCGGCTCTACCGCGACCTTCTGGCCAGCGGGATCCACGACTATCTGCTCAAGCCGCTTTCGCCCGGCCAGGTGCGCGATGCGCTGGTCAATGCCCAGGCGGTCTTTGCCAATCCCAAGTCGCACGATCCCTCGGTTGCGAAAAAGCACATCTCGACCGCGGTGATCGGCACGCGCGGCGGGGTTGGCGCATCAACGCTGGCCACTTCGCTGGCCTGGCTGTTCAGCGCCGACGAGAAGAGCCCGACCGCGCTGCTTGACCTTGACGTCCACTTCGGGACCGGCGCCCTGGCGCTCGATCTTGAACCGGGCCGCGGGCTGACCGATGCGATCGAGAACCCGGGGCGGATCGACGGCCTGTTCATCGAACGCGCGATGATCCGCGCCAACGATCACCTGGCAATCCTTTCTGCCGAAGCGCCGATGAATTCGCCGCTGATGACCGATGGTGCTGCCTTCGTCCAGCTGGAGGAAGAATTCCGCCAGGCTTTCGAAATGACGGTGATCGACCTGCCGCGCAACATGCTGATCAACTTCCCCAACCTGCTGGCCGACGTGAATGTCGTGCTGGTGGTGGTGGAAATGACGCTGGCTTCAGCCCGTGATGCGATCCGCATCCTTTCGTGGCTCAAGACCAACGCTGCCCATGTCCAGCCGCTGATCGTGGCCAACAAGGTCCAGACCGGTACTGCCGAAATCAACAAGTCCGATTTCGAAGCCTCGATCGAACGCAAGATCAACTTCACGATCCCTTACGACGTCAAGGCCGCAACCAATGCTGCCAAGCTGGGTCAGACTTTTGCCGATGCCAATCGCTCGGCCAAGGCCGGGATCGCGATCCGCGATATCGCCAAGTCGATCATGAATGTCGGCGAAGGTGAAGCGATCGATTCGGCGATCAAGCCGAAGAGCTCGCTGCTTGGGAAGTTCGATCTCAAGTCGATGCTTTCGGGCAGCAAGAAGGCAAAGGCCGCTCCGGCTCCGGCCCAGGCCTGAGCCCGGCAAGTCAATCGGGGCCCGCTGTAAGGCGGCGGGTAACCCAGTAAGGAAAGGCGAGACGCGCAGATGAGCATTGTTCAGCTCCTGCTGATTGCCCTGGGCCTGATGAGTTTCATGGTCCTGGGCTATCTGGCCCTTTCGGGGCCGTCGGCGGCCAAGGAAGGCACGCGCCGTCTTCAGGCAGTGCGGTATCGCCACAGCGAAAGCACGCTCGACAAGGTCGAGGCGCAGCTGAAAAAGGCGGTCGCCGCGCGCAAGCCCAGAATGCACCATATTGCCGGATCGGAAAGCCGGGTTGCCGCGCTGTCGCTGCGCCTGCATCGCACCGGCAAAAACTGGACTCTGGCCCAGTACGCCTATGCTTCCGCCGGCCTTGCGCTGGGGATGACTGTGCTGCTGTTCCTCAAGACCGGGGCGGCCCTGCTCTCGCTGGGCGTCGGCCTGGTGGTCGGCGCGGGCTTGCCGCACATGGTGGTCAACTTCTTCATCAAGCGGCGCAGCACCGCCTTCACCAACAAGTTCCCCGACGGGATCGAACTGCTGGTCCGCGGCCTGCGCTCGGGCCTTCCGGTTTCCGAAACGCTGGGGGTGGTCGCAACCGAAGTTCCTGGCCCGGTGGGCGAAGAATTCAAGCTGGTGACCGAGCGGATGAAGATCGGCAAGACCATGGAGGACGCCCTCCAGGAAACCGCCGACCGGCTCAACACGGCCGAATTCAGCTTCTTCTGCATCACGCTGGCAATCCAGCGCGAAACCGGGGGTAACCTGGCCGAAACGCTCTCCAATCTGGCCGACGTGCTGCGCAAGCGCGCCCAGATGAAGCTCAAGATCCGGGCGATGAGCTCGGAATCCAAGGCTTCGGCCTATATCGTCGGCTCGTTGCCGTTCATCGTCTTCGGGATGATCTACTGGATCAATCCCAAGTACCTGGGCGGCTTCTTCACCGATGACCGGCTGATCGTGACCGGGCTTGGCGGCCTGGTATGGATGTCGATCGGCGCTTTCATCATGGCCAAAATGGTCAGCTTCGAAATCTGAGCCAGGGAACCGGACAATCATGCCCAACAATCCGCCCGGACCTACGCTCCTTGGCATCGACGTTATCTGGGTCGGTACGATCCTGGCGTTCTGTGCCGTGATGGCGATCATGTTCGCGATCTACACCGCGGTTACCATCCGTGACCCGATGCAGAAGCGCGTCAAGGCGCTCAATGACCGGCGCGACCAGCTCAAGACCGGGCTGATCACTGGCGGTTCGAAAAAGCGCGCCAGCCTGGTGCGCAAGAACGAAACCGCCGACAAGATGAAGGACGCGCTGTCCTCGCTCAAGGTGTTGCAGGCAAGTCAGCTTGAAATCATTCAGCAGAAACTGGCCCAGGCCGGGATCCGCAAGAAAGAGCTGGGCGTCGTGGTTATCTTCGCCCGGATGGTGCTGCCGGTGGTGTTCGGCGGGATCGCCGGCTTCATGATCTATGGCATCAACTATTTCCCCGATTGGGGCGGCATGAAGAAGCTGATGGGCTTCGCCGCGGCTGTCGGCGCGGGCTACAAGGGGCCGGAAATCTATCTGTCGAACATTATTTCCAAGCGCACCGACGCGATCCGCAAGGGCCTGCCCGACGCGCTCGATCTGCTGGTGATCTGCGCCGAAGCCGGGCTTACCGTCGATGCCGCGTTCAACCGGGTGGCCCGCGAATTGGGCCGCGCCTATCCCGAACTGGGCGACGAATTCGCCCTGACCGCGATCGAGCTTTCGTTCCTGTCCGAACGCCGCCAGGCCTTTGAAAACCTGGCCTACCGGGTCAACCTGGACGCGGTGAAGGGTGTGACCACCACCATGGTCCAGACCGAACGCTATGGTACCCCGCTCGCCTCGGCGCTGCGCGTGCTCTCGGCCGAATTCCGTAACGAGCGCATGATGCGCGCCGAAGAAAAGGCCGCGCGTCTGCCCGCAATCATGACCGTGCCGCTGATCCTGTTCATTTTGCCGGTGCTGTTCGTCGTGATCCTTGGCCCGGCGGCCTGTTCGATCGCCGACGCTTTCGGGGGCGGCGGTCCGGGCAAGAAATAAACCGGTTGCCTGGGGGCAACCAAAGGCCGGTCCGGGGAAACCCTGGCCGGCCTTTGCGTTTTCAGGATTTGATCACTTCGCCTTCGATCGCGCCAAAGATGCTGTGACCCTTGGCGTCGCGCATGTCGATGCGCACCACATCACCGAAACGCAGGAACGGGGTTTTCGCCTCGCCGCCGGCGATCATTTCGATCATGCGCTGTTCGGCGATGCACGAATAGCCGCGCCCGCCCTGGCTGCACGGACGGCCTGGCGAGCCATCGGCTCCGCGGTTGGAGACGGTGCCCGAACCGATGATCGACCCCGCCCCGACCCTGCGGGTCTTGGCCAGGTGCGCGATCAAGGTGCCGAAATCGAACGTGCATTCCTCGCCCGCTTCGGCGCGGCCGAAGGCCTGACCGTTGAGATCGACGGCGAGCACGTGGTTGAGCTTGCCGCCCGACCAGGCTTCACCCAGTTCGTCCGGAGTTACAAAGACCGGCGAGAAATGCGTCGCGGGCTTGGACTGGACAAAGCCAAAGCCCTTGGCCAGCTCGCCCGGGATAAGGTTGCGCAGCGACACGTCGTTGACCAGCCCGACCAGCCGCACGTGGCCCAGCGCGTCCGCAGCTGAAGTGCCTTGCGGCACGTCGTCGGTGACCACGCAGATCTCGGCCTCCATGTCGCAGCCCCAAGCCTCGTCGGCCAATGTGATCGGCGCGCGCGCGCCGCGCAGGTCGTCGCTGCCGCCCTGGTACATCAGCGGATCGTGCCAGAAGCTGTCGGGCAGTTCGGCCCCGCGGGCCTTGCGGACCAGCTCGACGTGATTGACGTAAGCGCTGCCATCGGCCCACTGATAGGCGCGCGGCAAGGGCGCAGCGACTTCGCGTTCATGGAACCGTTCGCGCGGGATCGCGCCGTGTTCCAGCTCGGTCGCCAGCGCTTCAAGCAGCGGAGCGTAGAGCTCCCAATCGTCGAGCGCGGCCTGCAGTGTGGGCACCAGGTGGTCGGCTGGCGTGAACCAGGCGAGGTCCTTCGAGACGAGGACCAGCCGCCCGTCGCGGCCATGGGGCATTGAGGCCAGTTTCATGGGGCTGTCATTCCTTGCTAGCGGACTGCTCGCGAATACGCGCCAGCAGGTCCTTGAAAGTCTTGCGTTCGGAGGCGCTCAGCGCGCCGAACAGTTGCTGTTCCATCTTGAGCGCGATCGGCATGATCGCGCCGTGAACCTCACGTCCTGTCGCGGTCAGCTCGAGGTGGTGCGAGCGCCCGTCGCGGGCATTGGGGCTGCGCGCGATCAGGGCGCGCTCCTCCAGTACCTTGCAGGCGCGGTTGACCGCAACCTTGTCCATCCGGGTCGCGCCGACCAGCTCGCGCTGGGTATGAGCGCCGCTGTCACCCAGCACCGCCATGACCCGCCATTCGGGGATCTTCAGGCCAAAGCGCGATGAATACTCGGCCGCGATCCGGTCGCTCACCGCATTTGAGGTGATCGACAGCAGGTAGGGAAGGAAATCGGCGAGGCTGGCCTGCTTGGCGCTCATGAACTGGTTCCTGTTGCAACCAGTTTGCTAGGAGGCAAGTCAAGAAAGCGCAATGGCCGAAGTCAATTTTTGACCGCGTCGGGCGCGGCCTTGGCAAAGGCCGACAGTTCGCGCAGCGCCGCGTCAATCCGGACCAGCCTGGGCAAGCCATCCAGCGGCAGATCGAAGCGCCGGGCGCTGTACATCTGCGGGACCAGGCAGATATCGGCAAGATTGGGCGTCTGGCCGCCGAACAGGCCATCGTCAGGCGCTGCAGCTTCAAGCGCGGCCAGGCCGTCACCCAGCCAGCGGTGCAGCCAGCCACTGATCGCCGCCGCATCCTGCCCCATCTCATCGCGCAGGAAATTCTGCACCCGCAGGTTTTGCAAAGGATGGATCTCGGAAGCGATCGTCAGCGCCTGAGCCCAGGTGCGGGCTCGCGCGATCGGATCGGCCGAGAGCAGCGGCGGCTTGGGAAAACGGTTGTCGAGGAAATCGATGATCGCCAGCGATTGGCTGATCCGCGCTCCGTCGATCTCCAGCAGCGGGATCAGGCCAAGCGGATTGAGCGCACGAAACTCCTCCCCGCGCTGATCACCAGCCGCCAGATCGACCTTTTCGGAACGATAAGACAGGCCTTTGAGATTGAGCGCGATCCGCACCCGGTAGGCCGCGCTTGAGCGCCAGTAGTCGTAGAGGACGATCTCAGCCATTCAGCACCCGCCCGGCCACTGCCTGCAGTTTCGCCACCAGCGCCGGATCACGCGCGGCGGGCGCGGTCATCACCGCATGCTCCAATGCCTGGTCGATCGGGCTGGGGCTGCGGCTCTTGGGCAGTGATTTGGCAAAAGCGCGCAATACATTTGCGGCCTGCTCCACATTGCGTTTCATCACCGCCATGATTTCGCCCGCATCGGCCTCATCACCGTCGCGCCAGCTGTCAAAGTCGGTGACCATGCCCAGCAATGCATAAGGCAGCTCGGCCTCGCGGGCGAGGCGCGCTTCGGGCATGGCGGTCATCCCGATCACGTCTCCGCCCCATTTGCGGTAGAGCTTGCTCTCCGCCCGGGTCGAAAACTGCGGCCCTTCGATCGCTACATAGCAGCCACCGGCATGGATCGTGGCCTCTTCGTCCTTGGCCGCTGTGACCAACCCGGCGCTGAGCCGCGGGCAGACCGGATCGGCCAGGCTGACATGGGCGACCAGCCCGGGGCCGAAGAAACTGCCGGGCCGCCCGCTGGTGCGGTCAATGAACTGGTCCACCGCCACGAAATGCCCCGGCACCATGTTGGGATTGAGCGAACCGATTGCCGACAGCGCGACCAGGTCGGTCACGCCGCTGCGTTTGAGCACGTCGATGTTGGCACGGTAGTTGACTGCCGATGGCGGCACCGCATGGCCGGGTCCATGGCGCGGCAGGAAGGTAAAGCGCACGCCTTCAAGCGTGCCGGTGGTGACCGCAGCCGAGGGCAGGCCGAACGGGCTGGCCACTTCGATTTCCTGCGCGCTGTCCAGCCCGATTCCAGACGCCAGGCCCGAACCGCCGATTACCCCGATATGCCAGTTTTGAGTCATTATCAGGCGAGGATACCCGCCATGATGAAGTCAATGCAATGCTCGCGATAACGATCGCGCAGTTCCTCGGTCAGCGCCTCGGTATCGTAGCAATGCTTGAGCACCAGCCGCGAGGAGAAGAACCGGTCGCAGGCCCCGGTCGTAGTGAAATAGAACATCTGCGGGTCGACGTCGCGGAACACGCCCTGCTTCACCCCGTCCTTGATCAGCTTGTCGTAAGCCCGGCTGAGCGGGGTGAGGTAGGAATCGGCAATCCGGTGCGCTTCATCGGGATCGCTTTCGCGCACCAGCCGCATCAGCAGGCGGTTGAGGTAAGGCGTCTGGTAATAGGTATCGACCACTTTGCCGATATGGTGGCGCAGCCGCGCTTCGGGATCCCAATCTTTGGCCAGCAGCGCATCGACTGCCTGGATGATCCCGGCCATGTCGCGATCGAGCAGGGCTTTCATCAAACCGGCCTTGTTGCCGAAGTAGTACTTCACCAGTGCCGAATTGAGCCCCGAACGCAGCGACAGCTCGCTGAGCGAGATATCGACAATATCGCCTTCGCGCATGATGTCCGACGCGGTTTGCAGCAATTGCTCGCGCGCGCCTGCAGGCGCTTCGGTTACTGCGTCTTGCGCCAGAGTGCTCATGAGTACGGCGGCTCCCCTCCCCACCACGGATAGAAATCAGGCATATCCTCAGAAACCCGTAGCGGAAAGGCAGGGGCACGCTTTTCAAGGAAGCTTTGCACACCTTCCTTGGCATCGGCGCCTTTGGACAGGCGGTAGATCGCCCGGCTATCGACCTTGTGCGCCGCCATCGGGTGATCGCCCGAGGGAATGCGCCACAGCATCGCCCGGGTCATCGCGACCGAAACGGCCGAGGTATTATCGGCAATCTCGCGCGCGAGCCCGCGCGCTGCGTCGATCAGTTCGCCCTGGGGGTGAACCGAACGCACCAGCCCGCCCTTCAGCGCTTCCTCGGCCCCGAAGATCCGTCCGGTCATGCACCATTCGAGCGCCTGATTGATCCCGACGATCTTGGGCAGGAACCAGCTGCTGCAAGCCTCGGGCACGATCCCGCGGCGGGCGAAAACGAAGCCGTAGCGGGCGTTGTCGCTGGCGAGGCGGATATCCATCGGCAGTTGCATGGTTGCGCCCACGCCCACCGCCGCGCCGTTGCAGGCCGAAATCAGCGGTTTTTTCGACTGGTAGAGCCGCAATGTCAGCAGCCCGCCGCCATCGCGCACCCTGGGATCGGAGAGGTCCTCAACCGCCTCACCGCTGGCGAAGACCGCGCGGCCATCGTCGGGGGTCAGGTCGGCCCCGGCGCAAAAGGCGCGTTCGCCCGCACCGGTGAACACCACCGCGCGCACCGCATCGTCGGCGTCGGTGCGGTCCATGGCATCGATGATCTCGTCCATCATCGTGCCGGTGAAGGCATTCATCTTGTCCGGCCGGTTGAGCGTCAGCGTGGCGATGCCTTCAGCGATGTGAAGATCGATCTGCGAGTAACCCATCTAACGCTCTCCCGATCTCAATTTTTAAATAGGGACAGTCCCTAATTAACGAGGGGCCATGCGGATGGCACCGTCCAGACGAACGTCCTCGCCGTTGAAATAGCCGTTTTCGATCATGGTCAGCGCAAGCTGGGCATATTCGGCCGGCTGGCCCAGGCGTTTGGGATAGGGCACCGAAGCGCCCAGCGCGTCGCGCACGTTTTGCGGCGCGCCGGCCAGCAGTGGGGTGTCGAAGATGCCCGGCAGGATGGTGTTGATGCGGATATTCTCGTTCGAGAGGTCACGCGCGATCGGCAGGGTCATGCCGACAACGCCCGCCTTCGAGGCCGAATAGGCGACCTGGCCGATCTGGCCGTCTTCGGCCGCGACCGAAGCGGTGTTGACGATCGCGCCGCGGTCGCCGTCTTCCTGCGGATCGAGCGTGAGCATCCCCGCCGCCGACATCGCGATGCAGCGGAAAGTGCCGACCAGGTTGATCTGGATCAGCCAATCGAAAGCGCTGGGCGGATAGAACTTGATCGAGCCGTCTTCCTTGGAGCGGCTGGCGGTCTTCATGGCGGCACCGGTGCCGGCGCAGTTGACCAGCACGCGCTCTTGCCCATGGGCTTCGCGGGCCTTGGCAAAACCGGCCGCGACGCTGTCATCGCTGGTCACGTTCACTTCGCAGAAGATCCCGCCGATTTCCTGGGCCAGGGCCTCGCCCTTTTCGGCCTGGAGGTCGAAGATCGCGACCTTGACGCCCTTGGCGGCGAGCGCGCGGGCGGTTGCGGCACCGAGGCCCGAGGCACCGCCGGTGACGACCGCGGCAACAGTGTTGTCGAGTTTCATGTCCAAAATTCCTTCAAATCTAATCCGTTCGCCCCGAGCGCAGTCGAGGGGCTGCGTTTGCGGCTGTCCCTCGACTTCGCTCGGGACGAACGGACTTGGGTTGGCATTCCTATTGAATCAGCACATTTCGACGATGGTGACATTGGCGACACCGCCGCCTTCGCACATCGTCTGCAAACCATACTTCTTGCCCCGCGCTTTCAGCGCATGGAGCAGCGTCGCCATCAGTTTGGTGCCCGAAGCGCCAAGCGGGTGGCCCAGCGCGATCGCGCCGCCATTGACGTTGAGCTTTTCGGGGTCCGCCTCGGTATGCTTGAGCCAGGCCAGCGGGACCGAAGCGAAAGCCTCGTTGACTTCGTAAAGGTCGATATCGCCGATTGTCATGCCAGCGCGCTGCAAGGCCTTGTCGGTCGCGAACAGCGGTTCCTCCAGCATGATCACCGGATCGCCGGCGGTCACCGTCAGGGTGTGGATCCGCGCCATGGGGGTCAGCCCGTAACGCTTGAGCGCTTCTTCGGAGACCACCAGCGCCGCCGAAGAGCCGTCGCAGATCTGGCTTGAGGTCGCCGCGGTCAGCGAGCCGCCTTCGTTGATCAGCTTGACCCCGGCGATGCCTTCCAGCGTGGCATCGAAGCGGATCCCTTCGTCCACCGTGTGCATCGCCTTGCCTTCGGGCGTTTCGATCTCGATCGGCACGATCTCGGCATTGAAGGCCCCGGCCTGGGTCGCGGCAATCGCCTTCTGGTGGCTCGAAAGGCCAAACCGGTCGAGGTCGTCCTTGGTCAGGCCGTGCTTGCCGACCAGCATTTCGGCGCCGACGAACTGGCTGAACATCACGCCGGGGAACTTCTCTTCCAGCCCGGGCGATTTGTAGTGCCCCAGCCCTTCCTTCATATGGAACATCGCATTGGTGCCCATCGGCACGCGGGTCATGCTTTCGATCCCGGCCGCGATCACCACGTCCTGCACGCCCGACATCACCGCCTGGGCGGCAAACTGGATCGCCTGCTGTGAGCTCCCGCACTGGCGGTCGATCGTTACCGCCGGGGTCGATTGCGGCAGCAGCTTGCTGGCCAGCACCGCATTGCGGCCCACTTGCATGGCCTGCTGCCCGGCCTGGGTGACGCAGCCCATCACCACGTCGTCGATTCCGGCTGGATCGATCCCGCTGCGCGCCACGACCGCATCGAGGCTGGCCGCGGCCAGGTCCACCGGGTGCACCCCTGCAAGCCGCCCGCCGCGACGTCCACCGGCGGTGCGCACTGCATCAACAATATAGGCTGTAGCCATGACTCTTCGATTCCTCATGCTGGATTGTTTAATCGATCGATTAAGGCGCTACCGATTGGGCGTCAAGCTGTGGCAAATTGACAACAATCCCCCGCGAAAAGTTGCTTGAACCTGTTCAAGAATTGCCAGCGCCTGCCAGTTCTATCAGGGATGCACCATCCGGCTCTGCGTGCAGGGTCTGACAGCGGTTATCAGGGGACTGGGCGTCGCTGCCTTTTCAGGAAATTCCCGCCGGGGGCGGGTTTGGGACCAAGGGGCTTAAATATATGAAATTTTTCCGTAAATCAGCACTTTCGAGCGCGACCTGCCTGCAAAGCGCCGCCTTTGCAGTGGCCATGGTCGGCCTTCCGGGGATCGCCCAGGCGCAAGACGCCGCTCCCGCCGATTCGGCTCAGTGCGCTGACGAAAATGCCAACAGCATCTGCGACGCCGACGAAAAGAAGGACCTGGTGGTCACCGGCTCGCGCCTGACCCGTCCGACGCTGGTTTCGTCGGTCCCGCTGACTTCGGTCACCACCGAAGAAGTGCTGGGCACCGGCAAGGTCTCGCTGGGCGACGCGCTGAATGACCTTCCTTCGCTGCGCTCGACCTTCAGCTCAGGTTCGACCGCGCGCAACATCTTCTCCAGCTCGGGCCTGAGCCTGCTTGACCTTCGCGGCCTGGGCACCGACCGCACCCTGGTGCTGATCAACGGCCGCCGTCACGTGACGTCATCGCCTGGCGACAACGCGTTCGACGTCAACACCATCCCGGTCGATCTGGTTGAGCGGATCGACGTGGTGACCGGCGGCAACTCGGCGGTCTATGGTTCGGACGCGGTGGCCGGGGTCGTCAACTTCGTCATGAAGCGCGACTTCGATGGCTTTTCGGTTCGCGGCCAGGCCGGCATCTCGTCGCGCGGCGACCGCGGCACGGCTTTCGTCGCGGCGGTTTACGGCAAGAACTTCGCCGATGGCCGTGGTAACGTCGCCTTCGCGGCCGAATATACCCGCCAGAACGCGCTCTATGCCAACCAGCGCGATCACCTGACCGGCGCCTACAGCGGCCGCTGCCAGTTCCAGCTGGTCGATGTGACCGGTGGCGAGCCGGCGGCGGGCGACGGTATCTTCGACACCGAATTCATGTGCGGCGTGCGCAACTCGGCGGTTTCGGATGCCGGTACGTTTGGCGCGATCGACGCTTCGACCAGCCCGACCCGCCGTTACCTGCGCTTTGATTCGGTTGGCAATGTCGTGATCGACACCCCGACCCGTTCGTTCGCGCCGGTCGGTTCGGGCAACCAGATTGGCGGTTTGGGTTCGACCCTGTTCAGCACCGGCCAGCTGCTGGCCCAGGTCAACCGCTATGCCTTCAACGTCCTGGCGCACTATGACTTCTCGGACGCGTTCTCACCGTTCGTCGAAGCCAAGTACGTCCGCTCCGAAACGCTTGGCGAAACTCAGCCGAGCTTCTTCACCAGCGTTCCGGGTACCCTGGGCGGTCCGCCGATCCGCTGCGATAACGGCTTCTTCTCGGCCCAGAACCTTAACGTTATGCGGTCCTTCGGGATTTGCGGTGCTACCGATCCGGCAGCTCCGATCGCGGGCAGCGGCGGCGTGCTGCGCGGCACCACTGCTCAGACTTCGCCGCTGGCGCGCTTCAACGTCGATTTCGGCGGCCGTATCGGCAGCTCGAAGCGTGAAACCTATCGCGTTGTCGCTGGCGTCAAGGGTACTTTCAACGAAGACTGGAAGTACGAAATTGCGCTGAACTATGGCCGGTTTGACGGCAAGACCAACAGCCGCAACAACCTCTATCTGTTCGACATCAACGGCAATCCCGATGGTTTCAACATCGCGGTTGACGCGGTTATCGCCCCGGGATCGTTCACCGGCACCAACTTCGTCACCAACTCGGCTGGCGAACGGGTGATCTGCCGCGTCAACGCAGTCACCAACACCCGTCCGGATTGTTTGCCGGTCAACGTGTTCGGCCAGAACAACAACAGCCGTGCAGTGCTCGACTCGATCCACCGCGATGGCCAGATCATCGAGCGGGCCGAACAGTTCGTTGCCTCGGTCAACCTGGCCGGCGACCTTTCGCAGCTGTTCGAACTGCCGGGCGGCCCGATCGGCTTCGCGCTGGGCGCGGAATACCGCGAAGAAAAGGGCAATGTCCGGATCGACGCATTGTCGGCCAGCGGCGGCACTTTCCTGAATGCGCTCTCGAACTTCTGCCCGCCCAACGACAACACCGATCTTTGCCCGGACAAGCTGACGGTCAAGGATCTCTATGGTGAAGTGGTGCTGCCGCTGGTCAAGGACGCGCCGTTCTTCAAGGAACTGACCGTCAACGGCGCGGCCCGCGTTTCGGACTACAACAACTCGACCGGGACCGTCTGGGCCTGGAACGTGCAGGGTGTCTGGGCTCCGGTTTCGGATCTGCGCTTCCGTGCTGCCTATGCCGCCTCGGTCCGCGCACCGACGCAGTCTGACCTGTTCACCGCGCCGTTCCAGAACTTCGCCAGCATCGCCGATCCATGCGATACTGCGAACTTCACTCCCGGATCGCAGCGTGCCACCAACTGCGCCGCAGCCGGTGTGCCGACCATTGCCAACGCTGCGGCGGTTGCAGCCTGCGCCTCGACTTCGTTCACGCTCACGCTGGGCGGCCCCTGGGCCAACTGCGCTGCGCGGACGCAGACCCTGCCATTCAGCTCGGGCGGTAACCCGACCCTGCTGGCAGAGCGCGGCAAGAGCCTGACGCTGGGTGCGGTCTTCACGCCCAGCTTCATTCCGGGGCTGAGCCTGACGGTCGATTTCTACGACATCAAGGTCAAAAACCTGATTGCTGCGCTGGGTGCGCAGACGATGCTCAACCTGTGCTATGACAGCACCACCGGCATCAACAATCCGTTCTGCGCCACCGTCAGTCGCGATCCGACCACCGGCCTGTTCAACGACCCGCTGGTGATCACCGGCGGCGTGAACTTCGCCAAGCAGCATACCCGCGGGATCGACTTCGACGTGTCGTACCGCAAGACCTTCGAGAATGGCGACAAGCTGGCTGTTCGCGGCATCGCGACCCGCGTGATGACGCTGAACAACTTCCTCAACCCGCTGTTCCCGAATGAGCCCAACCGCCAACTGAGCGAACTGGGTGATCCGTTGTGGGCCGCCAACCTGCGGATCGCCTATGACTTCGGTCCGGTGGCGATCACCTACAACCTGCGTTACATCGACAAGCAGACCACTTCCGCAGCCTGGGAAACCCAGAACCCATACTACGCCGCTTGCCCGACGAGCGGTGCCAACGCCGGCATCACGCCGAACACCGGTGGACCTGGCAATATCAATGGGACCCCCGTTCCTTGTTCGCCGGGTTCGATTGTCCGGGTTGCTCCGAACAATGCCGACGCGCTGCCCAAGGCGTTCTATCCGGTGATCGTGTATCAGGATGTCCGCCTGGACTTCGAGATCGACAAGAAGTTCAACTTCTACGTCGGGGTCAACAACCTGATGGATACCCTGCCGCCGCTGGGCGAACTCGGTAACGTCGGCGGCAGCCCGTACGACAGCTTCGGGCGCTATTTCTACGCCGGGTTTGAAGCCAACTTCTAAGCCTGATTTGCGTTGGAATAAGGAAGGGCGGCTCGGGCAACCGAGCCGCCCTTTCCTGTTTCAGGGCAGCAGTGAAGCTGATTCAAGTTGCTGCACGATATCGGCGGCATCGGGCACATGCGCCGCTAGCCAGCGTTCAGCCTGCGCGATCTCTTCCCCCAGTTCCTGCGCGGTGCGCTGCTTGAGGCTCTGCCGGGCGGCATTGTCAAAGCTCGCGGCGGGGTTCTTCGAATAGGTTGAGAACAGCGGCCCATTGGCCAGCGCCGCAATCGCATCATCGGTGGCTGGAATGCCAAACAGCCCCGCGGCCACTCGCACCGAGGCCGCCGGATCGCCAAAAAACTGCTCGGCCTCCAGCGCGCGGGCCTGGGGCATCAGCGCCAGCACCTGCCCGAACCGCCGGTGCTGAGCCGCCCACAAGGCCGCCGCGCGCTCGGCATCGGAGCACCCTTCCAGATGGCCCAAGTGATCCGCCAGCAGCGCGGTGATGTTGCGCACCCAGCCGCGATGCTGGGCACTGCGCAACACCGCTGCCAGGTAGTCGGGCAGCCGCGACCACAGCAGCACAGCCGGGGCTTGCGGATTGCGCGCCGCAATCGCCTCGAGCATGAAGTTCACCGGGACATTGGCCTTGACCACATTGGCCCCCTCCCCCGGATAGCGCCGCGACAGCAGCGCAAGCACCGCTGGCAGCAGCGATGGGTCAGGCTGCAAGGCCAGCTGCCGCAGCGCCAGTGGCTCACGCAGCACCAGCGCGCCGCCCAGCTCATCGAGCGCGCGGGCCAGCAGGGTCGATCCGCAGTGCGCTACGTGGAAGATCCAGCCCAGCGGCTGGGCCGGCGGCGCCGCCCCGGCGAGCGCAGCAACCGGCACTCGCCAGCCGCCCTCGCCCGCGGGCGAAATCCGGTGATCGAGGAAGATCGAGCGGCGATAGGCGGCGCGGTCCATGGGCACCAGCACCGCCTCGCCGCCTTCCAGCGAGTGCAGGTAGGCATCAGGCGTGGCGAGCAGCTGCGCGAGGGTCTGGTCCATGCCCGCAGGCATAGCCGAGCGCGGCCATTTGCGCTATCACCCGGCCATCGTGGCCAAGTTCCATCTCCCCCGTCCCGGTCAGCCTTTCGTGGTGGTCGTACCCGAAGGGGCAGAGCGCCTGGATGATCTGGACCGCGAAACAATCATCGCGCACTACCGCCAGCACGGCGCTCTGCTGCTGCGCGGCTTCGGCACCGCGCTGAACCAGTTCGGCGACTTCGCCTGGCGGCTGTGCAAGACCGCGGTGGTCAATGAAACCCCCGGCCGCGCGCCGCTCGATCCGGCCCGGCTGGTTTACGGCGTCGATGGCGGCGTGCAGGCCTTTGCGCTCCATCCCGAGATTTCGCGCGAGCCGTGGAAGCCGGATGTCGCCATGTTTGCCTGCCTCTCACCGCCGGGCCAGGGCGGCTACACCACGCTGTGCGACGGGACCCAGCTGGTCCGCGCGCTGCCAAGCGAAGTACGCGAGGGACTGACCGATCGCTGGCTGGTCTATCCCAATGCCGTCTGGCCGGAATTGCTCGAGCTCTGGCTCGGCACGCGCGAACCCGATGACGCGCTGCTGGCCGATCCGCCGCCCACATGCCCCTTCACTTTCAAGCGAATCGCCGATGGCCGGATCGCGCGGTTCTATTCGGCCCCGGCGCTGCACAAGCCGATGTTCGCCGACGATCTGGCTTTCGGCAATTTCCTGCTGTTCGCCCGGTTCGTCAACGGACGCGGCGACTTCCCGCTGCTCGACGATCTGCGCCCCGTGCCCGAAGAATGGCTGCAAGCGATCAAGGCTGCCGCCGACCCGCTGACCGTGGCGATCCGCTGGCAGCAGGGCGACGTGCTGATGCTCGACAATACCCGCTTCATGCACGGCCGCACCGCGATAACCGATCCCGACGAACGCGTGATCGCGACCTTCTTCGGCTATCTCGATTTCGCCCAGCCGACCGCGCACGAAATGCCCGATCCGATCTGGCGGCGGATCAACTTCGAACCGCCGCGCCCGCCCGACTATTTGCTGCAGGGGCGCTGAGCGGCCCTAGCTGACCTTCATCGTCAGGGCGCCGTCGCCTTCGTCGATTGTGACGGTGGCGCCATCGGGGATCTCCCCGCCGAGCAGCTTTTCCGCCAGCGGATCCTGCAGATAGCGTTGCACCGCGCGCTTGAGCGGCCGCGCGCCATAGACCGGATCATAGCCGACCCGGCCCAGCCAGCGCTTGGCCGCATCGCTGAGGTCGATCGTGATCTTGCGGTCCTTGAGCAGACCCGCCACCCGCCCAACCTGGATTTCGACGATCGGGGCCATGTGTTCCACACCCAGGCGATGGAACAGGATAATCTCGTCCAGCCGGTTGAGGAATTCGGGGCGGAAATGCCCGCGGACCACTTCCATCACTTGCGGCTCGACCGAATCGACGTCCTGATCGTCTTCCAGGTTGGCAAGGTACTGGCTGCCCAGGTTGCTGGTCAGGATGATCAGCGTGTTGGTGAAATCGACCACGCGGCCCTGCCCGTCGGTCAGGCGGCCATCGTCGAGCACTTGCAGCAGCACGTTGAACACGTCGCTGTGCGCCTTCTCGACCTCGTCGAACAGCACCACCTGATAGGGCCGGCGCCGTACCGCTTCGGTCAGCACCCCGCCCTCTTCATAGCCGACGTAGCCCGGCGGCGCGCCAATCAGCCGGGCGACCGAGTGCTTCTCCATGAATTCGCTCATGTCGATCCGGACCATCGCGGTGTCGTCGTCGAACAGGAACCCGGCCAGCGCCTTGGTCAGCTCGGTCTTGCCAACGCCCGTGGGCCCCAGGAACAGGAAGCTGCCGAGCGGGCGATTGGGGTCCTGCAGGCCGGCGCGTGCGCGGCGCACGGCCTTGGAGACCGCGACCACAGCATCGCTCTGCCCGATCACCCGCTTGCCGATGACCTCTTCCATCTTGAGCAGCTTTTCGCGCTCGCCCTGCATCATCCGCTCGACCGGGACGCCGGTCCATTTGGCGACGACCGAGGCAATATCCTCGGCGGTCACTTCTTCGCGCAGCAGCGCATTCTCGGAGACGGTCTGGGCTTCGGCGAGCTGCTTCTCCAGCGCCGGGATCGTGCCGTAGGACAGCTCGCCCGCCTTGGCCAGATCGCCCTGGCGCTGGGCCTGCTCCAGCTCGATCCGGGCATGGTCGAGCTTTTCCTTGATCTTGCCCTCGGCGGCGATCTTGTCGCGCTCGCCCTGCCAGCGCACGGTCAATGCCGCCGACTGCTCTTCCAGCCCGGCCAACTCTTCCTTGAGCGCGGCCAACCGGTCCTTGGAGGCCTGGTCGGTCTCTTTGGCGAGCGCCATTTCCTCGATCTTGAGCTGGATGATCCGCCGGTCGAGCACCTCGATTTCCTCGGGCTTGCTCTCCACTTCCATCCGGATCCGGCTGGCCGCCTCATCCATCAGGTCGATCGCCTTGTCGGGCAGGAAGCGGTCGGAAATGTAGCGGTTGGAGAGCGTCGCGGCGGCGACGATCGCGCTGTCGGTGATCCGCACCCCGTGATGCAGCTCGTAGCGGTCCTTGAGGCCGCGCAGGATCGAGATCGTGTCCTCAACCGTCGGTTCGCCCACGAACACCGGCTGGAACCGGCGTTGCAGTGCCGGGTCTTTTTCGACGTGCTTCTGGTATTCATCGAGCGTGGTCGCGCCGATGCAGTGCAGTTCGCCGCGGGCAAGCGCGGGCTTGAGCAGGTTGGAGGCATCCATCGCCCCCTCGCTTTTCCCTGCGCCAATCAGGGTGTGCATCTCGTCGATGAACAGGATGATCTCGCCCTCGGCGCCCTTGACCTCGTCAAGCACGGCTTTCAGCCGCTCCTCAAATTCGCCGCGATACTTCGCGCCCGCAATGAGCGAGCCCATGTCGAGGCTCATCAGGCGGCGGTCCTTGAGGCTGTCGGGCACGTCGCCATTGGCAATGCGCAGCGCAAGCCCTTCCGCGATCGCGGTTTTGCCGACGCCCGGCTCGCCGATCAGCGCCGGATTGTTCTTGGTTCGTCGGGCAAGAATCTGGATTGTGCGGCGGATTTCCTCGTCGCGGCCGATCACCGGATCAAGCTTGCCGTCGCGCGCGGCTTGCGTCAGGTCGCGAGCGTATTTCTTCATCGCGTCATAGGCGTTTTCGGCACTGGCGTGGTCCGCCGTGCGCCCGCCGGTCAGCTCCTGGATCGCGGCCTCGAGCGCCTTCACATCGACCCCGGCCGCCTTGAGCGCCTGTCCCGCCGCATTGGTCTGGACCATGGCCAGCGCCTGGAGCATGCGCTGGACCGAGACATAGCTGTCCCCCGCCTTGGCCGAAAGCTGCTCGGCCTGATCGAGTATGCGAACCGAATCGTTTTCCAGCCCTGGCGCGGCCTGCGCGCCGCTGCCCGACACAGCGGGGATCTTGGCCAGAGCCTCATCGACCTTGGCCTGAGCAATCTGCACATTGCCGCCCGCGCGCTGAATCAGCCCGGCGGCCATGCCTTCGTTGTCTTCGAGCAGCGCCTTGAGGATGTGTTCGGGCGTGATCCGCTGGTGGCTCATCCGCACCGCAACGGTCTGGGCCGATTGCAGAAAACCCTTGGCGCGGTCGGTAAATTTCTCGAGGTTCATGGTGTATCAGCCTCCTGTTACACCCGAAGGTAGTGTTGCCAATGCGCAACACAAGAGGCAAGACAAAGAAAAAGGGCGGCCCACCGCTTGGCAGGCCGCCCCCCTTCCCTGTCCTTGACCTCGATCAGCGGGTGCCGATCGTGTCCGCCGGAGCCGCCGGATCGCCGCTGACCACACCGCCGTTGGCCGGAACGCTGCGGGCCAGCAGGATGCCGGCCAGGTGCGGGGCCGCCATCGAGGTGCCCGAGATGGTGTTGTAACCACCCGAGAGCCAGGTCGATTTGATCGCCGAGCCGGGTTCGGCATAGTCGATCGGCGGGTTGCCGTAGTTCGAATAGGTTGCCCAACGGTCGCCGCTGGCGAATGCCGAAACGGTGAAGACGTTGTTGCCATTGGCCCGCGCGGGCGAATTGTTGTTGGCGTGGTCGCTTTCGTTGCCGGCCGCGAGTGTGAACTTCACGCCGCCTGCCGCGGCATTGACCACCGCGGTATCGAGCGCGGCCGAAACCCCGCCGCCCAGGCTCATGTTGGCGACATCGCCCGGCGCGCCGTTGGCGGCGACATATTCGACGCCTGCGATCACGCCCGAGTTGGAGCCCGAACCGCGGCGGTCAAGCACGCGGACCGAAACAACCCGTGCGCCCGGCGCAACGCCAATCACCCCGATGGTGTTATCGCGCGCAGCGATAGTGCCCGCAACGTGGGTGCCATGGCCGTTCTGGTCCTGCGCCGTGGTGGTTCCGCCCAGGAAGCTGCGGCTGCGCGCCACATCGACGTTGAGATCGGGGTGAGTGAGGTCGATCCCGCTGTCGATCACCCAGGCGGTGCCGAAGGTGCCGGCAGCGCCGCCGTTGACGCGGGCGATGCCCCAGGGGGTTTCCTGCGGCGGCTGGGTGCCACCGCCACCGCCCGGCTTCGCGTCGATCCGGATCGGCGGAGCGGCCATCACCTGGTCCTGCTCGCAATAGGCGATGTTGGGGTTATTGGCCTGCATGCGCTCGATCGCCTGGGCCGGCATGTGGGCATTGAAGCCCTGCAGCGCGACGCGGTAAGTGTGCTTGACCTGCCCGCCCTGGGCATTGACCGAACGATGCGCTTCGGATTCGACCTGTCCGCGCGACACGGCGTTCTTCTTGAACACGCAGATGTAGGAGTTGGCGATCTTCTCACCGGCCACCTGGGCCTGCGCCGGAGCTGCGATTGCAACAACCGGCAGCGCGGCCAGCAACAGGCCGAGCTTCTTGGAAATATTTGGCATCTTCCCTCCAGATAGTTATCGGGCCGCAGGTTGTTCCCAGCGGCCATGGCGAGGAGACTAGCAAGCGGTCCGATACTGTCGAGCCGGGCAAACCCGCAATTGTGGATATTTGCGGCGAACAGTTGCTGCGCAGCTACAGTTTGAAAAAGCTGAAAATTATTCTAAAATTACTCAGCCATTAGCGCAATTTTATTACGCAAGCCTTGTCCCGTTATGGCGCAGCGGCCGGTGCTGGTGCTGGCGCCGAAGCCTTGTCGGGAGCCGCACTTTCAAACCGCCGGTGCCGGACGATGTGCGGGGTGATCACGATATAGAGCTCTGTCTTCGACTTGGTCGAACGCTCAACCTTGAACAGGTTGCCGACGAGCGGGATATCGCCCAGCCCCGGCACCTTGCTCTTGCGGGTGAGCACGTTTTCCTGGGTCAGCCCGCCGATCACGAAAGTCTCGCCATCGCGAACCGTGACCGATGTTTCAGCCTCGCGCTGGCTGATCGTGGGATAGCCCTGGCTGAGCCCGGTAACCGAGGAGACCACGCCGAAGATCTGCGCGGTGACGAACCCGTCGGACGAGACCCGCGGCGCGATCTGCAGGGTGACGCCAACATTGACATACTGGACCTGCTGCGAAACCCCGTTCACGCCTGAGAGCGTGATCGAGGTGAGGATCGGCAAGGCATCGCCGGTGATGATCTTGGCGGTCGATCCCGACTGCGCAGAAATGCGCGGGCGCGACAGGATCCGCCCCTCGCCCTTTTCGACCTGGGCATAGATCGCCGCCTGCATCACACCGGATGGCAGCACGTCGTTGGGATCGATGCTGAAGGGCAGAAAAGTCCCGGTCTCGATCTTGCCGACCGCGATCTGGCCGTTCGAATTGGTGAGGTCGATCCCCAGGTTCTTGGCCCCGCTTTCGGTCAGCTCGACGAACTGGGTTTCCAGGATCACGCTATCGACCGGAATGTCGATCAAGGCGATCTGCGCCTTGACCTGGGCGATCCGCTCAGGCGTGCCCGAAACCCAGATCGCGTTGAGCCGCCGATCAACCCCCAGCCCATTGCCGAACGACTGGCCCAGCTGCTTTGGTGCCTGCTGCTGCGGGTTCTGGTTCATCATGTAGTTCTGCTGGCTGTTCGCGCCGACCGAACCGAACCCGGGTTCGCGCCGGATGAAGATGTTGTTGGGCTCGATCGTCGCGCCTTCAACCAAGAGCCCGATCACTTCGCTGACATCTGCGTATTTGAGCGGGATCAGCTCAAAGCTCTCACCCGGGCGCACGCTCATCTGCGGGGCCAGGTCGCTGGCCGGGGCCACCGCCGCGCCTTCGCTGCCCAGCGCGCGGCTGCCGGTGGCCTCTTCTTCGCTGACCTTGCCAACCTTGATCTGGACGGTGCCAGGCCCGGCTGGTTCGATCGTGACTTTGGCCGGGCTGGCCGTATCAAAGCGCAGCACCAGATCGGCCCCGGCAATCTCAAACCGGGCCGAGCGGACCAAGCCTTTGGAGGACAGCAATTGGGCCACGCGTGGGGCGCGCAGGGAATTGCGAAAGATCACAGACGGGCGGGTCGGGTTGGTATTGAGCGGATCGATCCGCGGCACCTGCGGCGAAAAGCGCAGCATGTAACCGGCCTGGCCATCGTCGGCAGTTACCGGCTTCAATTCTTCCAGCACCGCCGGGATCGGCGCGGCCTGCGCGCGCAGCGGCGCGGCCGGACCGCCCAGCACCAGCGGCGTCAGCAGCAGTGCCAGCAAGGCCAGCAGCATGGGACGAGAATTGAGCAAGCAGCGACCTCCCCCGGGCCCGCATGGCAGGCGAAGGGAGCGACCCTAAAGCCGCCGTGCCGATTCGCAAGAGGGCCTGGTCCGGCGTCCGCCCGGCCCGATTGGCGGTTCGTCGAATTGTGTTGTCATGCGCGGGTCTTATGCCCGATTGGTAGCGGCCTGGACCGGGGAGATTTCATACCATGCGCCGCTTTGTCACCGTCTCGCTTCTGGCCCTGACCCTCAGCGCCTGCGCCTCCGCACCGCAAGCCCCGGTTGCCAGCGTGACGCCGCCCCCGGCCGAGGCCCCTGCCGCCAAGCCCAAGGCCCAGCCCGCGCCGCTGAGCCAACTGGTCAGCAAGGTCGATATTCCCTACGAACAGTTCACGCTCTCCAATGGCCTGCAAGTGATCGTCCACACCGACCGCAAGGCGCCGATCGTCGGCGTTACCACTTACTACCGCGTCGGTTCCAAGAGCGAGCCCAAGGGCCGCACCGGCTTTGCCCACTTGTTCGAACACCTGATGTTCGGCGGCAGCGAGAACGTGCCCAATTTCGACGTGCCGCTGGAAGGCGCTGGCTCGACCAGCACCAATGGCTCGACCTGGTTCGACCGCACCAACTATGTCGAAACGCTGCCCACGGGCGCACTGAACCTGGCGCTGATGATGGAAAGCGACCGGATGGGGCACCTGCTGGGCGCAGTTACCCAGGACAAACTCGATAAGCAGCGCGGCGTGGTCCAGAACGAAAAGCGCCAGGGCGATAACGAACCCTATGGCCTGACCGACTATGCGATCGGCGACGGGCTGTTCCCGGTCGGCCACCCCTATCGCCACTCCACCATCGGTTCGATGGCTGACCTGGGCGCCGCCAGCCTGAGTGACGTGCGCAAATGGTTCATCGACAATTACGGCCCCAACAATGTGGTGCTGGTGCTGGCCGGCGATATCGATGCCGCCACCGCGCGGCCGATGGTCGAGAAGTGGTACGGCCACATTCCGCGCGGCCCCGAAGTCGCCAGGGTCAGCGCCGAGCCGGTGACGCTGGCCGCGCCGGTGCGGCGCGAGATGAAGGACCAGGTGCCGCTGACCAAGGTTTACCGGGTCTGGTCGGGCCCGGGCATGAGCCATGCCGACGCCCCAGCGCTCGATATGGGGATGCGGGTGCTGGGCGGCCTCGCCTCGTCGCGGCTCGACAACGAACTGGTGCGCGGAAAACAGCTCGCCACTTCGGTTTCGGCCAATGCCCAGCAGTTTGAGCAGGTCAGCTATATCCAGGTTGAAATGACCATCAAGCCGGGCGTCGATCAGGCCGTGGCCGAGAAGGCACTGGACGATATCATCGCCGATCTGATCAAGAACGGCCCGACCGAGGATGAGCTGCGTCGCGCCGCGACCTCCGCGGTTTCCGGGCAGATTTCGGGGCTGGAACAGGTCGGCGGGTTTGGCGGTAAGGGCGCGACGCTGGCCGAAGGGCTGCTCTACACGGGCGATCCGGCGCAGTACAAAAAGGACCTGGCAGCAATCGCTGCGCTGAAGCCCGCCGATGTTCAGGGTGCGCTCAGCCGCTGGCTGACCCGCCCGGTCTATTCGCTGGTGGTGACCCCCGGGACACGCACCGAAAAGGGTGAGCTGATGGGCGGCTGGGGCGACGAAGCCAGCAGCCCCGCCGCCAAGCCCGATGCCAAGAAGCGCGCGCCCAAGCTGGCCAAAGGCCCCAAGCGCGAAATGCCGCCGGTCGATCCGGTCGGCGAGCTGACTTTCCCCAAGGTCGAGCGTTCGGCGCTGTCCAACGGCATTCCGGTGGTGCTGGCGCGGCGCGGCGGCGTGCCCAAAGTGCTGGTCAGCCTGTCGTTTGACGCGGGCTATGCCGCCGATGCGCAGGACGGGCCCGGCACCCAATCGCTGATGATGTCGCTGCTGAGCGAGGGCACCGCGAACCTCAACGCCACCCAGATCGCCGAAGAGCAGGAGCGGCTGGGTGCCAGCATCGGTGCGGGCGCAGGCGTTGACAGCTCCAGCGTGACCTTGAGCGCGCTGACCCCCAACCTCCAGCCCTCGCTCGACCTCTTGGCCGATCTGGTGCTCAATCCCGCCTTCCGCGAGGACGACGTCAAGCGTTCGCAGTCCAAGCGGCTGGCCGATATCGCCCAGTCGCAGGCCAGCCCGCGCGCGCTCGCCAGCCGCAGCCTCAACCCGATCCTGTTCGGCCCCGCGCACCCCTATGGCCAGCCGGGCGATGGGCTGGGCGATAGCCGCTCGGTCGCGGCGCTCAGCCCGGCGACTTTGCGCGCGGCGCATGGCAAATGGCTGCGGCCGGACAATCTCACGATCACCGTGGTTGGTGACGTTTCGATGGAACAGCTCAAACCGATGCTGGAAGCCAGCTTCGGCGCGTGGGAGCCCCCGGCCAGCGCGCGCCCGGTCAAGGCGCTCGACGCCGCGATCCCGGCCCCGCAGCCCCGGATCGTGCTGATCGACCGGCCCAATTCGCCGCAGTCGGTGATCGTTGCGGGCCGCGTTCTGCCGCTCACCGGCGGCACGGCCAACATGGAAGCGCTCGACCTTGCCAACCAGGTGCTGGGCGACGGGTTCCTCAGCCGCCTCAACCTCAACCTGCGCGAGGACAAGGGCTGGTCTTACGGCGTGCGCACCGGTATCCGCAGCCCCAAGGGTCCGCGCAGCCTGGTGCTGACCGCGCCGGTCCAGGCCGACCGCACCGGGGATTCGATTGCCTTAATCCTGACCGACATGCGCGCCTTCCCCAAGGCCAAGGGGGTCAACGCCGAGGAACTGGCGCGAGTCACCGATGGCAATGTCCGCGGGCTGCCCAACCAGTATGAGACCAACGGCCAGGTGCTGGGCGCGGTGCTCAGCAACCAGCAGCTGGGCCGCCCGGACGACTACCAGGCCTCGCTCCCCGCCCGCTACCGCGCGATCGACGCCAAGGCGATCAACGGCGCCGCTGCGCAGTATCTCCATCCCGATGGCCTGGTCTTTGTGGTGGTGGGTGATCGCAAGGTGGTCGAACCGCAGCTCAGGAAGCTCGGCCTGCCGATCGAGATCGCGAACCCCGTTGACTCTGCGCCCGCAAAAGGCGAGTGATCGCGCTACTTACCCCCATGTAAGCTGTGACCACAAAGTTGAGGAGAGTTCGAATGTCCCTGTCCGGCACTTATGAATGCGTAACCAAGACCCCGATGGGCGACCAGAAGAGCGACGTCACGATCAATGTTGACGGTGACACCTTCACCGGCACCAATGCCGGGGCGCAAGGCACTCTGGAAATGGAAAACGGCAAGGTCGATGGCAACAAGCTGACCTGGACCATGAAGATGACCGTGCCGATGCCGATGACGCTGGAAGGCGAAGCCACCATCGATGGCGACACCCTGAGCGGCGGCGTCAAGGCCGGTGCTTTCGGCACCTTCCCGATCAACGGAACCCGCAAGGCCTAAGCCAGCCGCGCAAGAACACAAAGGGCGCCGAGGCAATGCTTCGGCGCCCTTTTGTTTTGGGTGGAGCTGCTTACCCCAACCGCTGCTTCAACACCTGGTTGACCAGTTGCGGGTTGCCCTTGCCTTGCATCGCTTTCATCGTCTGGCCGACGAAGAAGCCGAACAGGTTTTCCTTGCCGCCCTTGTATTCGGCAACCTTGTCCTGATTGGCGGCGAGGATCGCATCGACCGCGGCTTCGATCGCGCCGGTGTCAGAGGTCTGCTTGTTGGCTTCGATTTCGGCGGCCAGATCAGTGTCACCGATCAGCCAGGCTTCGAACAGTTCCTTGGCCTTGCTGCCCGAGATCTGGCCGCTTTCGGTCGCCACCACGATTGCGATGTTGGCTTCCAGCGTGTTCTTGGGGTGGTCGGCGGAAAGCCCATGCGCGCCCAGCAGGCCGGGGCGTTCTGACAGCAGCCAGTTGGCGACGCGCTTGGCGAGGTCCGCTTCGCTCTTGCTCGCCTTGGCCGCGACCGCGCTTAGCAGTTCCTCAAACTGGCGCGCCACTTCGACATCGGCGGTAAGTACGCCCGCGTTATAGGCCGACAGCCCCATGGCGCTTTCATAGCGGTGGCGCTTGGCGTCGGGCAGTTCGGGCAGGCTCGCCTTGCACTCTTCGATGAAGGCATCGTCCAGTTCTAGCGGCAGCAAGTCCGGATCGGGGAAATAGCGGTAATCGTGCGCGTCTTCCTTGCTGCGCATCGACCGCGTTTCGTTGCGATCGGGATCGTAGAGCCGGGTTTCCTGGACCACCGTGCCGCCGTCCTCGATCAGATCGACCTGGCGGCGCGCTTCGCTTTCAACCACCGCCATGACGAAGCGGACCGAGTTGACGTTCTTGGTTTCGGTGCGGGTGCCGAACGGTTCGCCCGGCTTGCGCACGCTGACGTTAACGTCGGCGCGCATCGAACCCTGGTCCATATTGCCATCGCACGAGCCAACATAGCGCAGGATCTGCCGCAGCTTGGCCACGTAAGCACCGGCCTCGGCCGGTGAGCGCATGTCCGGGCGGCTGACGATTTCCATCAAGGCCACGCCCGAACGGTTGAGATCGACATAGGACATCGTCGGGTGCTGATCGTGCATCAGCTTGCCCGCATCCTGCTCGATGTGGATCCGCTCGATCCCGATGGTCTTGGTCGAGCCTTCGGGGTCCTTCTCGTCCAGCACCACCTCGATTGCGCCCTCACCCACGATCGGGTGGTAGAGCTGGCTGATCTGGTAGCCCTGCGGCAAGTCGGCATAGAAGTAGTTCTTGCGGTCAAACCGCGACCACTTGTTGATCTGGGCACCCACCGCCATCCCGGTGCGCACCGCCTGGCGGACGCATTCGCGGTTGGGCACCGGCAGCATCCCCGGCATCGCCGCATCGACCAGGCTGACCTGAGTATTGGGACCGGCGCCAAACTGGGTGGCGGCGCCCGAAAACAGCTTGCTCTTGGAGGTGACCTGCGCGTGGACTTCGAGGCCGATCACGACCTCCCATTCGCCGGTGGCGCCGTGGATGCGATAATTGCTCATGACATTGCCGATAGAGGGCCTTCGCGGTCCTGAAAAGGGGTATTGCCTAATCGAACCCGTTCGTCCCGAGCGAAGTCGAGGGATCGCGGCTGGGCAGTCCCTCGACTTCGCTCGGGATGAACGGGTTTGGGAGAATGGAACTCGCTAACTACGGTCTGCAAGCCGCCGCGACCATTGCCGCGCGGGTTCTTCGATCCAGCGCCAGGCGAAATGCGCCACGACCAGCACCAAGGCGATCATTGCCGTCTGGACCAGCGTCGCTTCCAGCGGGCCCAGCAGCATCCGTTTGACCGGCACCGGGCCGGAAAGGTCATAGACCGCATAGGGCACCTCTGCCCCGCGCGAGACGAGCAGCAGCAAGTCCATGATCCGCGCCTGGACCATCGCGTGGACCATGTAGATCGCATAGGATATCCGCCCCAGCCATTCGAACGGCGCGGTTTGCAGCATCTGGCTGAGCGCGCCCTGCTCGCGCGCGAAGACCAGCACCACCAATGCCGCGGGCACGATTATCAGTGCGGCATCAGTGGTGTTGCCCGCCAGCGCGATCGCCAGGAACAGCCCGGCCAGCGCCAGGCCCTCGACCAGGCTCGCCGCGCCCAGCTGGGCGGTGATACGAAGGTGAATGAACCAGCACGCGGTGCCCAGCGCAAATCCGGCCAGTCCGCGCTGGACCATCGTGGTCAGTCCGGGCAGGTCAAGCTCCGCCAGGTGCAGCGCCAGCCCGAGCACCCCCGCCCCCATCAGCGCCGCCATGCCCCACTTGCCGCCGCGAAAGGCCAGCGCCGCCAGCGCATAGAGCAGCAGTTCGACCGAGATCGACCACCCGGCTCCGCTGTAGAAATTGGTCCGGTCCGGAAAATAGCCATCGAGCAGCAGCAACGACGTGAAGGCATGCCCCAGCGAATGCGTGCCGGAAAACGGCGCATAGGCCGATAGTCCCTGGCTGCCGAACAGCCAGGCCAGCACTTCCAGCCCCAGCCCCGCCAGCACCATCACCGCATGCAGCGGCCAGACCCGCCCGACCCGCAGCACGGCATAGCGCACCAGCGAAAACCCCTGCGCCAGCCGCTCGCCATAAGCGGCCGCGATCACGAAGCCCGACAGCACGAAGAAGAAATCGACGAACAGTCCGCCATTGCGCAGCAGCGACCAGCTGGCCGGGCCGTTGACCGCGACGATATGGTGCAGCGCCACCCCCAAGGCAGCAATCCCGCGCAGTGCGTCAAGCGCAGCGAAGCGGTGAGACGCTCCGCTGGCGTCTGTTACCACCACCGCTCCGGCCGGGCGCTGAACTGGGCGCGCTGCTCGATCGCCAGGCCAGCGTTGAGTACGCCCTGCTCGTCAAAGGCCTTGCCGATGATCTGCAGACCCAGCGGCAGGCCCTCGCGGTTGAGGCCCGCTGGCACCGACATCGCGGGGAGGCCGGCCAGCGAGGCAGGCACCGCGAACACATCGTTGAGATACATCGCCAGCGGATCGTCGCTCTTTTCGCCGAGGCCGAAGGCGGCGGTGGGCGCGGTGGGGGCGAGGATCACGTCGCAGCGGGTGAAGGCGTTCTTGAAGTCCTGCGCGATCAGCGTGCGGACTTTCTGGGCCTGGGTGTAGTAGGCGTCGTAGAAGCCCGCCGAGAGCACATAGGTGCCGATCAGGATCCGGCGCTTGACCTCTGCCCCGAACCCGGCGGCGCGGGTCGCGGCGTACATGTCTTGCAGGCCGGCGCCCCCCCCAGATTCTTTGGCGGGCAGCTCGCGCAGGCCGTAACGCACGCCGTCATAGCGGGCGAGGTTCGACGAGGCTTCGGCGGGGGCGATGATGTAATAGGCCGGAAGGGCATACTTGGTGTGCGGCAGGCTGATCTCGACGATCTCGGCCCCGGCGTCCTTGAGCCAGGCAATGCCCTGGTCCCACGAGGCCGCGACATCGGCGTCCATCCCGTCCATCCGGTATTCGGCCGGAACGCCGACTTTCTTGCCCTTGAGGTCGCCGCTGAGCCCGGCTTCCCATGCGGGCACTGGCATATCGAGGCTGGTCGCGTCCTTGGGATCGAACCCGGCCATCGCTTCCAGCATGATCGCGCAGTCGCGCACGTCGCGCGCCATCGGCCCGGCCTGATCGAGCGAGCTGGCGAATGCAACAATGCCCCAGCGGCTGCACCGGCCATAAGTGGGCTTGATGCCGGAAATGCCGGTAAAAGCGGCGGGCTGGCGGATCGAACCGCCGGTGTCGGTGCCGGTCGCGGCGGGAGCGAGCCGTGCAGCAACCGCAGTCGAGCTGCCGCCCGAGCTGCCGCCCGGTGCCAGCGCGGCATTGCCGCCATCGCTGCGCCGCCAGGGCGAGATGACGTTGCCGAAATAGGAGGTCTCGTTCGACGAGCCCATCGCGAACTGATCGAGGTTGAGCTTGCCCAGCATCCCCGCGCCTGCGTTCCACAGGTTTTGCGAGACGGTGCTTTCGTATTCGGGCACAAAGCCTTCGAGGATGTGGCTGGCCGCGGTGGTCTGCACGCCCCGGGTGGCGAACAGGTCCTTCATCCCGATCGGCACGCCGCCCATCTTGCCCAGCGGCTGACCGGCTGCGCGCCTGGCGTCGGTGGCCTGCGCGGCTTCAACCGCCTTTTCAGGGGTGGTGACAATGAAGGCGTTGAGCGCAGCAGCGGCGGCGACATTGGCGTTGAACGCCTCGGCCACTTCCACGGCAGTGAAGTCACCCTTGGCGACACCATCGCGGATTGCCGCGACGCCCAGATCGGTCAGATCCGTCATCATTCAATCACCTTGGGCACGCCGAAGAAGCCATCTTGCCGCGCCGGGGCATTGGCCAGCACCGCATCGCGGCGGCCGCCGCCGGTCAGCGGATCGGCGTCGATGGTGTCTTCGCGCAGCCGCAGCTGGTTTTCGATCACCGCGGTCATCGGCTCGACCCCGCTGACATCGACTTCGCCCAGCTGCTCGACCCAGGCGAGGATCCCGTTGAGCTCGGGCACCATGGCCTCAAGCTCGGCCTCGCTCACCTTGATGCGGGCCAGCGCGGCGATCTTGGCCACGGTGGCGGTATCAACCGACATTGCGCGATAATCCTCGTGGTTACTGAGTCTTCGGAGTGGACTTCGGCGCGTCCTTGGCCGGAGCTTCGGCGCCCGCACCACCTTCGCCGCCAGCGGCCTGAGCCTGCTGCATGATGCTGCTGATCATCGCCGAACGCCGCTTGGCTTCTTCGGGCGACATGATCTCAACCACTTCGATGTCAAACACCAGGTCGCTGTTGGCCGGAATTTCGACTTCGCCGGTCTGCGGGTTGCGCTTTTCTTCCGCGCCATAGGCCTTGGCGGCCGGAATCTCGACCGTGTACTTGCCGCCCTTCTGGACCTTGAGCAGTGCCTCGTTGAAGCCGGGGATAGTCTGGCCGATTTCAAACGGGGTGCCATCGGGGATCAGGCCCGGCGGGATGCCCGGGGGCATGTTATCCAGCATGCTACGCGAACGGTCGAATTCCTTGCCGCCAGCAGCCAGTTTGCCGACATATTTGACGAAGACCAGATCGCCTTCCTTGGGCGTGACGCCGGTGCCGGCCTTGACCGTTTCAAACCCGACACCCGGCGGCATCGAGGCCCAGGCGAGGCCGCCAGCGGCAAGCGCCACGGCGAGCACCCCCAGCCACAGCTTGGTCAGCGCGCCCTGGGCGATGGGCTGGAGCGGTACCTTGGTCACTTCGGTCATGCGGAATCCTGTCTGGTAGATATGCAAAAGGGCGCGGAATTGTTCCGCGCCCTCATGGCCTAACACAGCCCGCCATTCAAGCGGGTTGCGTGAGCTTACTTGACGCCGTCGCGTTCCATCCGCTTGCGCTCCATCTTGCGGGCGCGGCGGACAGCAGCGGCCTTTTCACGGGCGCGCTTTTCGCTGGGCTTTTCGTAGTGACGACGCAGCTTCATCTCGCGATAGACGCCTTCACGCTGCAGCTTCTTCTTGAGCGCGCGCAGGGCCTGCTCGACATTGTTGTCGCGGACGAGAATTTGCATAAATTAAGCCACCTCACATACAACAGACCAGAGCCCCGCTTTGTCCCTCGCGGGGGTGCATCTACTTGAGTCGAAAAATACGAAATTGGCCGAATCCCTTGTGAGGATCGGCTCGAACCGGCGGGCGGCTAGCAGGAACTCACCCCCTTGGCAAGCCCGAGGGTGGGCAAATGCCGCCAGCCAATCCACAAAAGCTGCATCCAAACTAGCCCCGGATCGGACCAGTCTGGCGCTGATGCCCCCATATCATGTGTGCTAGCACCCTGCCAGGCGCAATCCCTAGGGGGGACATTGTTGATGCACAATCGGCGCAACCAGAAGGCGGCAAAGCGGCGCGCTCCGGCAGCCAAGGCCAAGGCTAAGCCCAAGTCCGCACCGGCATTTCCCGCCGAGATCCAGATCCCGCCGCAGCGCGGAGCCACTGCCCGCCTGTCCGCCATCCCGGTTTCAGTCCCTTTGGCGATCCCTCTGGCCGCGGCACCACCCCCCGCCCCGGCCAGGGTCGCAGCGCGACCGCTCTTCGCCATGCCCTCGCCCGAAGTGGCAGCAGAGCGGCCGCGCACCCGGCGCAAGGTCAAAGCCAAAACCAAAACCAAACCGCGCGCCGCAAAGAAAGCGAAACCGGTGATCGCCCTGCCGGCCATGCCCGAACCGCTGGTGGCCACCGCGCCCTTGCCCAAGGCCCGCGCGATGACCCTGCATCGCCCGCCCGGCCTGCTTGACCAGCTGACCCGCTGGCTGGGCAGCCGGCTTGCACAAACCTGGCAGCGGCTGGGCGGGATCAGGCCAGACGCCGGGGCCGAGATCAAGCGGCTGCAACAGGAGAATGCCCGGCTGCAAGTCCAGCTCGAAGCTCTGCTGGCGCTGCACGAACGCGCCGCCACCAAACGCGTGCGGAAAGGCAACCTGCTTCCCCAAGCCTGACCCGCCACGCCGCAGCGTCGGTATCGGACGCAAAAGCCCGCGTCACCGCTCCGATGCCGCCGCTGCTGTCAAGTCTCTCTGAAATTCCGTTCCTCACTACTTCCGTTCGCATCGAGCGAAGTCGAGATGCCGCGCGCAGTGTCTCGACTTCGCTCGACACGAACGGAACGGGTTCGCTCAAGATGAACGGAACGGGGGAGTTTCTTTCCGGTCGCGTTATGGTCTAAGGCGCTGACGTGACCGCACAGCCATCCTTCCTTGCCGCATCGCTCACCGTCGCCCTGGGCGGCGGAATCGGGGCGTGGCTGCGTTATGCCACCGGAGTGGCCCTGGGCCGGGCGATCGGCCCCGCTGCCGCCATGGCCTTCCCCTGGGCCACGCTTACGGTCAATGTCGCCGGAAGCCTCGCCATGGGCCTCGTGGCCGGCTGGCTGGCGCGCTATGGCTCGCACGGCGAGACTTGGCGGCTGTTCCTGGGCGTGGGCGTACTGGGCGGCTTCACCACCTTTTCCGCTTTCAGCCTCGAACTGGCCTTGCTGATCGAACGCGGCACGCCGGGCACGGCCTTTGTCTATGCGGCGATATCGGTATTGGCGGGGCTCGGCGGACTGTTCGCCGGGCTCGCAATGATGAGGACTGCCTTGTGAGTACCCTTCGACAAGCTCAGGGCGATCGGAACGTCCGCCAATTCACCGTCGGTGCCGATGACGAAGGCGTGCGGCTCGATCGCTGGTTCAAGCGCCATTTGCCGCAAGTCGGCTTTGCCACGGTCAGCCGCTGGGCGCGCACCGGGCAGATCCGCGTCGATGGCAAGCGCGCCGATCCGGCTGACCGGCTGAGCGCGGGCCAGGTGCTGCGTGTCCCTCCTGGCGGTGAGCAGACCGAGAAGGGCCCGCGGCTGCGCAAGCCGCTGACCGAGGAGCAGCGCCTGCTGGCCAAGGACATGGTGATCCTGCGCACGCAGTCCGCGCTGGTGCTCAACAAGCCGCCGGGGCTCGCCACGCAGGGCGGCAGCGGCACGCACGAGCATGTCGACGGCCTGCTCGATGCCTATGCCGACAACAATGGCCCGCGCCCGCGGCTGGTCCACCGGCTCGACAAGGATACCTCCGGCGTGCTGCTGATCGCGCGCACTCCGGGTAGCGCGGCGTTCTTTTCCAAGCAACTTTCCAGCCGCAATGCGCGCAAGATCTATTGGGCCCTGGTGATGGGTGTGCCGCAGGTCGAGGACGGGCTGATCGAGCTGCCCTTGGCCAAGCAGCCCGGCACCGGCGGCGAGAAGATGATGGTCGATGAAAGTGGCGAAGGCCAGAGCGCCCGCACCCGCTATCGCATATTGGACCGCGCCGGTAACCGCGCCGCCTGGGTCGAACTGCAACCCCTGACCGGGCGCACTCACCAGCTGCGCGTGCATATGGCCGCGATCGGCCACCCGATTGTCGGTGACGGCAAGTACGGCGGCAAGGATGCGTTCCTTTCGGGCACGATCAGCCGCAAGATGCACCTCCATGCGCGCCGCCTGATCATGCCCGCGCCAGGCGGCGACGAGATCGACGTGACCGCCGAATTGCCCGAACATTTCGCCGCCAGCATGGCTGGTCTGGGCTTTGACGAGATGGACGGCGCGCAGATCCCCCTGCCCCCGCCCCCTGCCCCGCGCGAGGTCAAGAAGGCCGAGGCCAAGGCCCATGCCAAGCAGTACCGCAAGGAACGCCGGGGCGAGCGCCGCAAGCGCGGTGAGGGTGATGCGGCACCCAAACGTGCTCCGGCGCGCAAGGGTCCGGTGAAGGCCGCAGGCAGGCCTGACGCAAAGGGACCGGCGAAGCCCGCAGGCAGGCCGCAAGCAAAGGGGCCGCCCAAGGGTCCGGCGAAAGGTCCAGCCAAGCCGAGGAAGCGCTGATGCACCCCAATTCCGCCTTCCGCCACCCAGACCGCGCGCTGCTCGAATCGCTGGTTGAGGAAGTCGGCTTCGGGATGGTCTTTGCGGCAACCCCCGACGGACCGCGCGTAGCCCATGTTCCGCTGCTGTGGACCGGGGCCAATGACTCTGGGGCAGCGCTGCAATTCCACCTGGCGCGCGGCAATGCCCTGACCAGACACCTCGACGGCGCCACCGCGCTGGTGGTGGTCAACGGTCCCGATGGCTATATCAGCCCGCGCTGGTACCCCGATGGCGGGGCCGATCAGGTGCCCAGCTGGAATTATGCCGCGGTCGAGCTGGAAGGCCGGGTCCGGCGGATGGACGACGATGGCCTGCTGGGGCAGGTCATCGCGCTGTCCGACAAGCACGAGGCGCGGATTGCCCAGGGTGAGCCCTGGACCATCGACAAGCTCTCTGACCTGCGCCGCATTGGCCTGCTGAAAGCCATCGTTGGGTTCGAACTGGAAGTGCAGGCTTGGCGCGAAACGCTCAAGCTCAGCCAGAACAAGGACGCGGAAAGTGCGGCGGCGCTGGCCGATGGGCTGGAAGCCGAAGGCGCGGTTGCGATTGCCCACCTGATGCGGAGCCTGGCGGAATGACCCTCCGCCTCGCCCTGTTCGACTGCGACGGGACGCTGGTCGATGGCCAAGCTGGCGTAGTTCATGCGATGGAGGCTGCCTTCGCCGAGCAGGCGCTGCCCTTGCCCGACCGGCATCTGGTGCGCCGCAGCGTCGGCCTCAGCCTGCCGCAAGCGATCCGCGCGCTGGCCCCCAGTGCAGACGAAGCCACCCAAGCCGAACTCGACGCCGCCTACCGCCGGATCTTCCGCGCGCACCGTGAGGGCGGGCATCTGGTCGAACCGCTCTATGACGGGATCGCCGACCTGGTTGTGCAGCTCAGCGAAGAGGGCTGGTTGCTGGGCGTCGCCACCGGCAAGAGCCAGCGCGGGCTGGAGCATTGCCTGGCCACCCACGGCCTGACCGCGCGCTTTGCCACACTGCAAACCGCCGACGGCCACCCCAGCAAGCCGCATCCCTCGATGGTCGATGCCGCGCTGGCCGAAACCGGCGTGGCGCGCGAGCATTGCGTGATGATCGGCGATACCCAGTTCGATATGGCCATGGCGGTTAACGCCGGGGTGCGTGCTCTGGGGGTCGATTGGGGCTATCACAGCACCCACGAACTGTTCGAAGCGGGCGCCGAGGCGGTTGCCGCCAGTCCCGCGCAGTTGAAGGAGCTGCTGAAATGAGTCCCAGTGAAGCCGATGCCAAGACGCGCTTCTTCGTCATCTCCGCCGTGCGCCTCGCCAGCCTGGCGCTGATCGCGGTGGGCATGGCGATCATTGCGGGAAAGATCGACCTGCCCAAGCCTATCGGGGCCGCATTCGCAATTTTTGGCTTGCTTGAACTGCTGCTCTTGCCGCGGTTCCTGATCCGCAAGTGGAAGTCGCCCAGCGAATGAAGCGGTTCTGGAAGGACGTCGGGGTCAGCGAGGTCGCTGGCGGGTTTTCGGTCACGCTCGATGGCCGCGCGCTGAAGACCCAAGGCAAGCGCGCGCAGATTGTCCCAAATCGCGCTCTGGCCGAGGCTCTGGCCGCCGAATGGGCGGCGCAGGGCGAAGAGATCGACCCCGGCACCTTCGTGCTGCGCGATCTGGCCGACATGGCGATCGACGTGATTGCGGAGGACCGCGCGGGCAGCATTGCTGGGCTGCTGCGCTACGCCGAAACCGACACACTGTGCTACCGCGCCGAGCCGGACGAGCCGCTGCATGCGCGCCAGCTTGAGCTGTGGGAGCCGCTGCTGCTGGCCGCCGAAGCGTGCTGGGACGTTCGTTTTGAGCGCATTTCCGGCGTGATCCACCGCCCGCAAGCGCCCGCCACGCTGGCGCGGCTGAAAGCGGTGCTGGAGGCCAAGGACACATTCGCGCTCTCGGCGCTGGCCACGCTGACCCCGCTCAGCGCCTCGCTGGTGATTGGCCTTGCCGCGCTGGAAGCGGATGCCGACGCCCGCCAGCTGTGGACCGCAGCCGAGCTGGAAGAAGAGTGGCAGGCCGAACTGTGGGGCCGCGAGGAGGAAGCTGAAGCGCGACGCGCCAAACGCTTCGCCGCCTTCAGTGCCGCGATGCACTTTGCCCGGCTGGCATTGGGCTAAGTCCGGATCCAGACAACCTCCGCCTCCCCCAACCCCGTCTATGCTGAGCTAGTCGAAGCACTGTCCTTTTCTTCGTGCCGATGGGCGCAACTGCCCGAAGAAAAGGACAGCCCTTCGACTAGCTCAGGGTAGTCGGATTTGGGGGGTAGGGAATTTGATTTGCGGAGGGCGTCTAGGGCGAGGTCATCCACTCCGCCACTTGGCCCGCCACATCGTTGGCCGCCTTGTTTAGCGCGGGGCCGACGAACTCCGGCTTGGGCTGAACGCCGGGCACGGTGCTTTCGAACCGCTTGGTCTGCACTTCGCCTTTGGGTCCGGTGCGCATCGCGTCATAGCGGACCACCACCGACTGGCTGCGCGCATCGAAGCCCAGGTCGATCAGCCGGCCTGAAAGCCGCGTGCCATTGCTGGCCGCGGCCTGGGTGTCTTCGAGCACCAGCGCCTGAGTGCGGGTGCGCAGCGTTTCCGCCAAGAGCCCGCGGAACAGCCGCGAAGGGCGCTCGACCCAGGCGGTGCCGACCAGATAGGCGACCTGGGTATCATCAACCTGGACCGGGATCCGCAGCACCGCCAGGCGCTGATCGGTTTCCGGCTCCATCACCATAATCGCGCTGGCGCTGGTGCCGCTGGCCACGGTGCCGGCCGGAACTTGCTTGTCGGCCGACAGCGTCATCAGGAACGGCGGCGGCTTGCCCCCGCCGCCCAGACTGACGCAACCAGCCAGAGCCAGCAGCGCAGGGCCAGCCAGCATTGTGATCGCAGCATGGCGCATCATATTCCTCATGGCTTGTAATCCGGCAACTTGTCGCCGCCCAGGAGGCCCGTGGCACCCTGTTCGTTGAGCTTTTCGGTCATCGCGCGCAGCGACTTGGTGGTCGCGCGCAGATCGCGGATCGTGGCTTCGGCTTCGGGCAAGGTGTTGTTGCTGAGCCGCTGGGCGCCGGGGCGCATATCGCCCAGCAAGTTTTCCAGTTGGTCCGATGCCTTGTTGATCGATTTCAGCGACTTGTTGAACTGGCCGACCATCGGGCGGAATTCCTCGTTCATCATCGCATTGGTCGATCCGGCGACCGCCTGGAATTCGGCCAGTGCGGCCTGGGCCTGAACCAGCGTGGTCTGCAGCTCGAGCAAGGTGCGCTGAAGCTGCGGCGAGGCATCGGCCAGGCTGCCGCTCATCCGGTCGGCATTGGCCAGAATATTCTCGATCGATTGCTGGTTCTTGTCCGAGAAAATCGCGGTGAGCCGCTCGGTCAGCGTAGCCAGCCGTTCGAGCAGGACCGGCGCTGAATTGAGCAGTTCGCCCAGCCCCCCGCGCTTGGTCGGGATCACCGGGACGCCTTCGGGACAGGTGGCGCGCTTGTTCTCTTTATCGCAGACCAACAGCGGCGCGTCCTTGCTCGCTCCTTCAAGCTGAATGTTCGAAATCCCGGTGAAATTGCTCTGGATCGTCGCGGTGGTTCCGAGGCTCACCGGCACTTCCTTGTCGACCGAAATCCGCACCCGGACGAAACCGGGGTCCTTGTGCCACAGCTCGATGATCTGAACCTGGCCGACCGGTACGCCCGAGAAATTGACCGCCGAGCCTTTCGAGAGGCCATCGACCGCCTGTTTGAAGAAAATGTCGTACTCGTTCTTGTTGCCCTCGCCCAACCGCGCGATCCAGATGATCGCGGCCGCAAGCAGGCCCAGCAAGGCCAGCGTGACCGCCCCTACCCAGACATTGTTGGCTCTGGTCTCCATCGCCTGCTTATTCCCCCGCCTTGGCCAATTTGTCCATCGCTTTGGCGCGGTGCTGCGAAGCCTTGGCCGCCCGGCCGCGCGGACCGTTGAAGTATTCCTGGATCCACGGATGATCGAGCGCGAGCAATTCCGGGATCGTCCCGACCGCGATCACCCGCTTGTCGGCAATCACCGCCACCCGGTCGCAAATCTCGTACAGGGTATCGAGATCGTGAGTAATCAGGAACACTGTGTGCCCCAAAGTGTCCTGCAACTCGCTCGTCAAAGTATCGAAGGCCGCCGCGCCGATCGGGTCGAGCCCGGCGGTCGGCTCGTCGAGGAACAGCAGCTCGGGATCGAGTGCCAGCGCCCGGGCCAGGCCGGCGCGCTTCTTCATGCCGCCTGACAGCTCGCTGGGATACTTGTCCGCCGCCTCGGGCGGCAGGCCCGAGAGGCGGACCTTGAAGAGGGCAATCTCGCGGCGCAGCTCAGGCCCGATTTCGGGGTGGAACTGCTTGAGCGGCACCTCGATATTCTCGGCCACGGTCAGCGTCGAAAACAGCGCCCCGCCCTGGAACAGCACGCCCCAGCGGCTGCGGATATCGACTTCGTCGCCCTCGCTGTCATCGTCAACCAGCTGACCCAGCACTTCGATCCGCCCGGCGCTGGGTTGTTGCAAGCCGATGATCGAGCGCATCAGCACCGACTTTCCGGTTCCCGAACCGCCAACCACACCCAGGATTTCCCCGCGCCGGACCTTGAGGTCCAGCCCTTCGTGAATCACGTGGCTGCCGAACTGGTTCTTCAGCCCCTCGACCACGATCGGGAATTCTCCGTCGAAATGATCGGTGCTCATCCCCAGCCTATCTCGGTGAAGAACACCGCAAAAAAGGCGTCGAGCACGATCACTGCAAAGATCGCCTGGACCACCGCCACCGTGGTCTTGAGGCCCACTTCCTCCGAATTTCCGTGGACCCGCATCCCCTGATAACAGCCCGCCAAGGCCACGATCAACCCGAACACCGGCCCCTTGATCAGCCCGACCCACAAGTCATGCGTGGGCACCACTTCCTGGATCCGGGTCAGGAAAGTGAAGAACGGGATCTCCAGGCTGAACATCGAAATGAATGCCCCGCCGATGATCGCCAGAATCGCCGAATAGAACCCCAGCAGGGGCATGATGATCACCGATGCCATGACCCGCGGCAGCACCAGCGCCTCCATCGGCGACACCCCGATGGTCCGCATCGCATCGACTTCTTCGGTCAGTTTCATCGTCCCGATCTGCGCGGCGAAGCTCGATCCCGAGCGGCCCGCGAACATGATCGCGGTCATCAGGATGCCGAGTTCGCGGAACGAGAGCCGCCCGGTCAGGTTAACGGTATAGATCTCCGCCCCGAACTGGCGCAGCTGCACCGCGCCTTGCTGGGCGATCACGATCCCGATCAGAAAGCTCATCAGCCCCATGATCGGCAGCGCGCCGACGCCGACCAGCTCCATCTGGCGGACCAGCGAAATCCAGCGGATCCGCGAAGGATGCCGCAGCACACGGAACCAGGCAATCAGCAATGCGCCCAGGAAGTCGAGCAGTTCGACCACGCCATTCTTGTAGGCGATTGCTGCCGCCCCGGTCTTTTCCAGCAGCCGGGTCAGCGCATTGCCCGGCGCGCCGGTGCCCTCTGCGGGTGCAGTCAGGTCCTTCTCGCGCACTGCGGCGATCAACAACTGGGCTTCCTTGCTGGCCCCGGCAATCGCCGCGCCGTGCTCGTCGATCAGCCGCGAGACGATCCAGGCCCCGACCGTGTCGATCGCGCCCACGGCCGAGAGGTCGATCCTGGCCACCGGCGCGCCCAGTTCGCGCAGGCGCACATCCAGCTCGCCCACCGAGCTGACCACCATCGGCCCGGCCAGCGCCAGATGCAGCGCGCCGTCGGCGTCGGTCTCGGTCGTAAAGTCAGCCCATTCGCGCATCGCGGCGATGTGTGCGGGAATTTTGTGGCGGGAGCAAGAAGGGGTTCACGCGGAGACGCGGAGACGCGGAGAAGAAGCTTGCGGCGAAGCCGCGATGAATCTCAAACGGAGCCGGCGGAGGCGAAGTCCCGATGAGCAATAGCGCCTGCGGCGCGTCCAAGAAATCTCCGCGTCTCCGCGTCTCCGCGTGAACCAAACCATTGCGCCCACTCCGCCCCGCTGGCAAAGGCCGCCCGGTATGACTGACAACACGCTCGACAAGACATTCGACCCCGCCGCGATCGAGGCGAAGTGGTATGGCCATTGGGAAACGAACGGCCTGTTCCGCCCGGACCGTCCGAGCGCGGAGCCGTTCACCATCGTCAATCCGCCGCCCAACGTGACCGGGTCCCTGCATATCGGCCACGCGCTCGACAACACGCTGCAGGACGTGGTGATCCGTTACGAACGCCTGCGCGGCAAGGATGCGCTGTGGGTGGTTGGCACCGACCATGCGGGGATCGCGACCCAGATGGTGGTCGAACGCCAGCTTGAGGCCAAGCAGGACAAGCGCACCAACTACAGCCGCGAGGCTTTCGTCGATAAGGTCTGGGAATGGAAGGCCGAAAGCGGCGGGACCATCACCCAGCAGCTACGGCGGCTGGGCTGTTCGATGGACTGGTCCAGAGAGCAGTTCACCATGGACCCGCACTTTACCAAGGCGGTGGTGAAGGTCTTCGTCGATCTCTACAACCAGGGGCTGATCTACCGGGATAAACGCCTGGTCAACTGGGATCCCAAGCTCAAGACCGCGATTTCGGACCTTGAGGTGGAGACCCGTGAGGTCAAAGGCAGCTTCTGGCGCTTCCGCTATCCCTTCGCCGATGGCTCTGGCCATGTCGAAGTGGCGACCACCCGGCCGGAAACCATGCTGGCCGACATGTGCGTCGCGGTGAACCCCGAGGATGAACGCTACAAGGCGGTCATCGGCAAGGAGATCCTTCAGCCGATCACTGGCCGCCGCTTCAAGGTGGTGGCCGATGAACACGCCGACCCGGAACTGGGCTCTGGCGTGGTCAAGATCACCCCCGGGCACGATTTCAACGACTTCGAAGTGGGCAAGCGCGCCGGGATCAAGCCGGCCGAGATGCTCAACATGTTCGATGCTAAGGCGCAAGTGGTCCAAACCGCCGATGGGCTGGTGCCGGACGAATTCCTCGGCATGGAGCGGTTTGCGGCGCGCGCATTGGTCGTGAGCCGCATGAAGGAACTCGGCTTCCTGATCCCGCACGTCACCAAGGACAAGGACGGCGAAGAGGTCCAGTCTGACGCCGAACCGCGCACGATCCAGACCCCCTTCGGCGATCGCGGCGGGGTGGAGATCGAGCCCTGGTTGACCGACCAGTGGTATGTGAACGCAGAGGAACTGGCCAAGGCGCCCATTGAGGCGGTGAAGTCAGGCGCGGTGGAGATCGTGCCCAAGAGCTGGGAGAAGACCTTCTTCAACTGGATGGAGAATATCCAGCCTTGGTGTGTCAGCCGCCAGTTGTGGTGGGGGCATCGGATTCCGGCTTGGTATGGGCCCTACAAGAACGAATTCGGTAGCGTCACTTATGACCTTACTCGCCAGAAGTCTGTTCCTTTTGTTGCGGAGACAATTGAGAATGCCGTTCGGCTGGCTTCAGATTATTACGGTCCCGATTGGCAAATCGAAACGGAATGGCCCGATGCACCCACGGAGTATGGCGATGATTACGTTGCTTTTCTAAAGGCAAAGACCGATTCCAAGAAGGTATATATCGGAGACGAAAGTCGAGATCCCGACGTCCTCGACACCTGGTTCTCCTCCGCGCTGTGGCCGTTTGCCACGCTGGGCTGGCCCAACGAAAATCCTCCCCCTCTGGGGGAGGTGGCAGCGCGTAGCGCTGACGGTGGGGGCAACGCACACGAACAGGCCCCCACCGCCTCACTGCGTTCGGCACCTCCCCCAGGGGGGGAGGATTTGCTCAAGCGCCACTACCCCAATAACCTGCTGATCTCCGGCTTCGACATCCTGTTCTTCTGGGATGCGCGGATGATGATGATGGGGCAGGCAATGACCGGGCAGAACCCCTGGCCGCGGCTGTACCTGCATGGGCTGGTCCGCGCGCCCGACGGGCAGAAGATGTCCAAGAGCAAGGGCAACGTGGTCGATCCACTGGGGCTGATCGACCAGTTCGGCGCCGATGCGCTGCGCTTCTTCATGGCGGCGATGGAAAGCCAGGGCCGCGACATCAAGATGGATGAGAAGCGGGTCGAGGGTTACCGCAACTTTGCGACCAAGCTGTGGAATGCTGCACGCTTCTGCCAGAGCAACGGAATTGCTGCATCCAGCTCGCTTGCAGCACCTGCAGCAAAGAGTGCGGTAAACCGCTGGATTATTGGCGAAACTGTCGAAACTCTGGCCGCGCTGGATCAGGCCATGGCCGACCTGCGTTTCGATGCTGCAGCAAACGCGATCTACCACTTCGTCTGGGACCAGTTCTGCGACTGGTACATCGAGCTGATCAAGGGCTCGTTCGACGAAGAAACCAGGGCCGTGGCCGGCTGGGTGCTCGACCAGATCCTGGTCATGCTGCACCCCTTCATGCCGTTCGTGACCGAAGAGCTATGGTCCAAGCTGGGCGACCGGCCGGACTATCCGCTGATCACCGCAAAGTGGCCGGAGCCGGGTGCCACGGTGGATGCCGAGGCGAAGGCTGAGGTTGAGTGGCTGATTGCCCTGGTCGGCAACCTGCGCACTGCCAAGAACGAATTGGGCATCGCGCCGGGGGCCAAGCTTGACGCCTTCCTGCCCGATCCCAGCGCCGCGACGCGCGGTATCATCGAGCGCAACCCTGGCGCGATCGAGCGGCTGGCGCGACTGAACAGCATCCGCTTTGAAGCGGCACCGGCAGGTGCAGCGATGCAGATCGGTGCGGGCGATGCCAACTTGGTGGTGCCGCTCGAAGGCGTGATCGACATCGCAGCCGAAAAGGCCCGCCTCGCCAAAGCGCTCGAAGCCGCAACCAAGGAAGCAAAGAGCCTCGAAGGCCGCCTCGCCAACGCGGCCTTCGTCGAAAAGGCCAAGCCCGAAGCCGTCGAAAAGGCCCGCGCCGATCATGCCATGCATGCGGCCGAGGCCGAGCGGCTGGCGGCGGCCTTGGCGCGGTTGGGGTGATCATGCACGGCGCAATCCTCCCCCTTGGGGGAGGGGGACCAGCGAAGCTGGTGGAGGGGTACGTGCGAGTGGTCCCGACACCTCCGGACCACTCGCACGTACCCCTCCACCATGCTGCGCATGGTCCCCCTCCCCGTGCCGGGGAGGATTTATGCTGACCCTCGCCACAGTCACCCCGGGCGAACCGGAGATCTTCGCATCGCTCCAAGGCGAAGGGCGCAGTGCGGGCCTGCCCTGTACATTCGTTCGCCTCAGCCGCTGCAACCTCGCCTGCACCTGGTGCGACACCGCCTATACCTGGCGGTTCGAAGGCGACAACCGACCGCACCGCGATGGCATAAGTTTCGAACGCAGCGCCAACCAAATAACCCTAAGCGAGGAAGAAACCGCCGCGCGGATCATGGCGTTGGGGGGCAACCGGCTGGTGATCACCGGGGGCGAGCCCTTGCTGCAAGGCGCGGGCCTGGCGCGGATGGTGGCGCTGCTGGAGGGCCATGCGGTCGAGATCGAGACCAACGGCAGCGTGCAGCCGCATCCCGCGCTTGATCCCTTGGTGGCGCAGTACAATGTCAGCCCCAAGCTCAGCCATTCGGGCAACCCGGCCGAGCTGGCGCTGATCCCGGAGCGGCTCGCCGCCTGGGCCGCCGATCCGCGCGCCTGGTTCAAATTCGTGGTCGCCAGCGCGGCAGATGTCGAGGAAGTCGCCGCGCTGGTCAGCGCTCACGGCCTGCCGCGCGAGCGGGTGATGCTGATGCCTGAGGGCACCTCCAGCGAGACCCTGCGCAGCCGCGAAAGCTGGCTTGCACCGCTATGCCTTGAGCATGGCTTCGGGCTCTCGGACCGGCTGCATATCCATCTTTACGGCGATACGCGCGGGACGTGAAAAGAGTTCACCCGAAGGACCGAAGAGGTCTGTGTGCGCCGCAGGCGACTCTCTCGGCATCTTTCCTTAGGAAAGCCACCCCGATTCGAACGCGGCTGCGCCGCAAGCGCCAACTTCTTGGGTGCTTTGGGTGAAACCCAAACGAGCCTACCGCCCCTGCGCGCGCCAGCGTTGGACGGTGCGGTGGACCATGTCCTCTTCGCCGCCCGACTGGCTCCACAGCTCGGTGATGCTGGGGTCGGCCGAGGCCGGGCGTTTCATCTCTTCAAGGTCGTCGAAAGCGACGCGGATCGGGATCGAGACGCCCTCGCCGCAGATGATGCATTCGCGGTTACGCAGCGCCGGAATCGAATCGAGGAACCCGCGGGCGCCTTCGGGCATCGCGGCTTTCACGAAGGCCTGGTCGCGGTCGTTGTTGAGGCGCATCGAGATGATCGTGCCGCACTGCGAGAGCACGCCTTCGGCCAGGTCCGACGGACGCTGGGTAATCAGCCCCAGCGAAACGCCATACTTACGGCCTTCCTTGGCGATCCGGCTGAGAATCCGGCCGACCGAGGACCCGTCAGAGTTCTTCTCGTTCGGCACATAGCGGTGCGCTTCTTCGCAGATCAGCAGCACCGGGCGCGTCTTTTCGTCGCGCGACCAGATCGCAAAGTCGAACACCATCCGGCTGAGCACCGCAACCACGGTGCTGGTGATGTCCGAAGGCACGCCCGACACGTCGATGATCGAGATCGGCTTGCCCTTGCTCGGCATGCGGAAGATCTTGGCGATGAATTCGGCCATCGTATCGCCGACCAGCATGCCGGAGAACATGAACTGGAAGCGCGGATCGGCCTTGAGCTCGTCGATCTTGGTCTTGATCCGCATGAACGGGGCCGAGCTGGTCGCCTTGTCGAGCTTGCCCATTTCGGTCTGGATCATGTTGGTCAGATCCGACAGCAAGTAGGGGATCGGGCTGTCGACGGTGATCTTGCCCATGCTTTCGGCCAGGCGGTTCTTGCTGCGCGCGGCGAGCAGGCACTTGGACAGGATGTCCATGTCTTCCTGGCGGTCGTTGCCGCTGGAGGTCAGGAACACTTCGCAGTGTTCCTCGAAATTCATCAGCCAGTAGGGCATCTGCAGGTTCGAAACGTCGAAGATCATGCCGGTAGTCTTGAACGCCGCCGAATATTCGCCGTGCGGGTCAATCATCACGATATGGCCTTCGGGCGCGGCTTCGCAGATCCGGTGGAGGATCAGCGCGGCGCTGGTCGACTTGCCGGTACCGGTCGAGCCGAGCAGCGCAAAGTGCTTGCCCAGCATGGCGTCGATATAGAGCCCGGCGCGAATATCGCGGGTCGGGAAGACAGTGCCGACCTGGATGCTCGAACGGCCGTCGCTGGCGTAGATCTGCTTGAGGTCGTTGCTGGTCGCGGGGAAAATCAGCGCGCCAGGGATCGGATAGCGGGTGACACCGCGGCGGAAGCTGTGGATGCGGCCCGTCAGACGTTCCTCATCGCCTTCGCCCAGGAAGTCGATCTGGGCCATGATCCCGCCGGGGGTCTTGGCGTCCTGGCGCTGGGAGCGAACCGAGGCGAGCAGCCAGCCCTTGCCGACCCGGATCTTGATCTGGCTGCCGACCTGTCCGGCCAGCGCGATCGAGGGATCGACGTCGTTCGAACATTCCTGCAAACGCTGCAGATCGAGCGCAATGGCCGAGCCGGAACCGGCGATTTCAAGCACGATACCGATCGGTTCGCGGGCATTGTCAAAATCCTGAGTGCTGGCAGTAGCCTGCGCCGCATCCGCCGGAATCTCGGCGGCCTGCGCGGCGCGTGCTGCACCAAAACCCTGACCGCTCATATCGTTCATTGTCACGAGGTTCCCTCTCGCCGAGCCCGATGCTGGCGAATGCTGTGGTATGCGAGAGATGTTAATATTGGCCTAAATCGGCCAGTTTCCGCGGCTCAGACCAGCGCGAACAAGCGGCCTGCCAGGAACCCCATGCCAATCGAAAGCAGGACCGCCAGGAGGCCATAGACGAAGCCGTAATCCTGCGAGAAATCGGCCACCGCCTTTTCAAACCCCAGCTTCTTCACTTCGACCCGGCTGATCGCCGAAGCCACCACCCGGCCGCGGCTGATGGCAAAGGTTTCAGCGGTATAGACTCCGGTCTGCACGCTCGACGGCAGCGCGATGCGCGCCTGGTAAAGCACTTGCTGGCTGACCTGCACGCCCCTGGTGTCCTGCCGGTAGAGTCCCTCACGGCTCATCAGATCGACCAGCCCGGCCGACATCCGCGCCTGTTCCTTGGGATCGTAAGACCCGATCGGCGACAATTGCAGCCAGGGCAGCCCCAACTCGTAAATCGCGGCGGTCTTGTCATCGACGATCCGGCCGATCGGCTTGGACGAGGCGACCGCGAAATAGGTGGGTGCGGAGCGAAACTCGACGCTTTCGGCGTTGACCCAGATCCCGGCGATCCGCTGCTTTTCACGCAGGACAATCGATTTGGTCGGCCCTTTCAGCACCACGACGATGTCATAGTCCGGCCCGGCGCGGGTGCCATCGGGGCTGAGGATCGCGCCAAACAGCACCAGTTCGGTGCCGCGAAAGCCCTGGCGGACCTGGACTTCGTGCTGCGAAATCTCGGGCACCAGGATCGGATCGCGCGCGCCGCCGAGGAGAATCAGGGCAAGGAGCAGGAACAGCCGCTTCATGACGGCGTCACCGTGTAGATCTCGTCGGGCCGCCAGGCCAGCCCCAGTGCCAGCCACAACGCCACGAACAGCACCACCCCGGCCAGCACGAACCGCAGCCGCTCGGCCGGGAGCTTTTGCGCCAGTTGCGCCCCGATCTGCGCGCCCGAAACCGAGCCCAGCAGCAATAGCGCCGCCAGCACGATATCGACCGCACGGGTGGTCATGGCATGCATCATGGTGGTGGCCATGGTCACGAACAGGATCTGGAACAGCGAGGTTCCAACCACCACATTGGCGCTCATCCCCAGGATGTAGAGCATCGCCGGGACCAGCACGAAACCGCCGCCGATCCCCATCAGCATGGTCAGGATCCCGGTCGCGATTCCCAGGATGAGCGGAGCCAAGGGCGAGATGTAGAGCCCCGAGCGGTAGAACCGCCAACGCATCGGCAGGCTGGCGACCATCGGGTGGTGGCGGCGCTTGCGGGCCGGGAGTGCAACGCCGGTCTTCTGGGCCTGCAGCGCCTGCCAGCTTTCACGTGCCATGATCCAGCCGATCGAGCCCAGCAAGATCACGTAGAGCAGGTTGATCACCACATCGATCTGACCCAGCGCCTGGAGCAGGCTGAACAGCGCCGCGCCGATCAGGGTGCCAATCAGGCCGCCAGCGACCATCACCGCGCCCATCTGGTAATCGACCCCGCCGCGCCGGGTATGGGCAAAAACCCCCGAAACGCTGGCCCCGGTGACCTGGCTGGCGGCCGAAGCCGCAGCGACTGTCGGGGGGATTCCATAGAAGATCATCAAGGGCGTGGTCAGGAACCCGCCGCCCACTCCGAACATGCCCGACAGAATCCCCGTCAGCGCGCCCAGCGCGACGATTACCAGGCCGTTGACCGCAAGGTTGGCGATGGGAAGATAGACGTCCATGCTTGGCCCAAGGGCCTAGCCCACCAGCATGGCCAAAGGAAGGCGCTGCCCCTAAAAACCCACTGAAACCGTCACTACCGGGCCTGAACCCGGCGCGGCCCCGCCGGCCAGGCGGAAACGGTAGTCGGCCGCAAGCCGCGAGGTCGCGCCGCCCAGCGGGATTTCCAGCGTGGCCGTGGGACCAAGATCGAGCCGACTGGCCCCGCGCTGCGCCCCGCCCCAGGCTCCGCCGCCCGCCCGCAGGCGAAACTTGCCAAGGCTGGCCAGTGGCTTTTCGATCCGGGCCTGGCCATCGACAAAGCCCGTCGCATCGCGCCCGCCGACATAGCCGGCCTGGAGATAGGCCTGTCCGCGCAGCCCGCCGGGCAGCTGCGCCGGAGGCAATTCGGTGACCAGCGCGGCGGCCGGACGCACCACTGTGCCAGTCATGGTCCGGGTCGCGCGGCCTTCGACCATTGCTGCGACCGGCAATTGTTTCAACGGACGGAAGGCAAAGCCCAGCGCAACTTCTTCGCCGCGGGGCCGCTCGATCCCGCTGGCGGCGCGTAAGTATAGCGTCGGGCGCCAGGCGCTGGCCGCGGCCAGCCGGTAGCGCAGCACCGCTCCGGCCTGGCTGCCACCATAGAAACCGGCTGGAACAATCGCCCCGGGCAGGCCGGCACCGGGCGCGTTGAAGCCATTGCCGCCCTGTCGCCAGAGCAACCAGGCATCGCCTGACCAGCGCGCCAGTGCGGGGGCCTGACCTTCCCGAAGATCGGTTGGCGGGGTGACAGGAGCGGAGGCAAGCATCGCAGGAACAGCCAGCGGTGGCGGCACGGTAGCCATGTTGGCCTCGCGCTCGGTCAGCGGCATCTGGCTGGCAACCATCAGCATCTGATGATGCGCTTCGGATTGCAGCATGACTTCGCGCTGGCGCTTGGCCTTGGCCGGATCCATCGGCGGCGCGAGCTCGAACGTCGGGGCGGGCAATGGCTCGCCCGCAGGCGCGATCTTGGGCATCGCGGCGGGTTCGGCAGGCTTGGCCCGGCGCGGGGCCAAAGCGGGGGCCGATTTGTCTACGCCGGGCTTGGCCAGTGGCTTGATCGGCTGCACCGGTTCCGCCGCCGGAACCACTTGCGGCGCTTCCCACAAGGCAGCGCGCGCGCCGACCCAGCTGACCATCAGCAACGCCAGCGCCAGCAGCGGCTGCCCGCGCGGCCTGACCAGGCGCCGCTTGGGCGGCGGAGAGGGCGGCCGGCTGCTCATGCGCGGACCTTGCGGGGGCGGATCAGGGCCGGGTGCAGCTCGTGCGCGGTCTTGTCCCAGGTGACCCGGCCGTCTTGCAGCGAGCGGAAATAGGCGCTCAGCGCGCGGCGCCCGGCCATGATCGCGATGATATTGGCGACCGGGATCCGCAGCACCGACCGCAGCCCTTCGCGCCAGCCATATTCGCGCCCCGTGAACACCGCGCGCGACACCGCCCGCCACAGGAAGCCGACAAAGCTGGCCAGCAGCATCATTTTCAGCGGGAACGACAGCGCCAGGGCATCGACCTTGCCCAGCGCATGCAACACGATCAGCACGGCATCGAGCAGCAGCAGCAGGTATGCCGCGGCCAGCACCAGCGCGGTCAGCGGCCCGCGCCGGTCGCGCAGCGCCATCCAAATGTCGATCGGGTGAAAGCGCCAGCCCATCCGGTCCCAGCCCTGGAAGGCGATCCCGTGGACCCAGCGGGTCTTCTGGCGCACCGCCGTGTCGAGCCGGTTGGGGAAGTAGCTGCGGGTCGCGACCAGCGCGCCGGCATCGTCGCGCAGCCGCAGGAAGGCGCTGCCGCGCCCTTCGCGCGACAGCAGCATGCCCAGCTCGTAATCCTCGGTAAGGCATTCGGGCGCAAACGGTCCGCTCTCGCCCTCGGCGGCGCGGCGATCGGCCAGCTTGCCCAGCGCCGCGCGCGAAAAGCCGCAGCCTACCCCCGCCGCCGGGATCGAGGCCCCCAGCGCGGCGCGCACGACCATGCCCTTGGCGTGGTTCTCGGCAAATTCGTCAGAGTAATGCCCGGCGATCCAGCGCGAATCGTCCTGCGGTTCGGGGCGGACCGGAAGCTGCACGAAATCGCGCATCACCAGTGCCGCGTCGATCGCCTGCAGCGCGCAAGGGTGGACCATGTCTTCGGCATCGTGGAGCAGGACATTGGCAAAGCTGCGCCCGCGTCGGTCTTCATCGGCACACAGCGCAAAGTAGAGCCGGTTGAGGCAATCGGCCTTGGTGGTCGGCCCCTGGTTGCCCAGCAGCACCAGCCGCAGCCGCGGATCGTCCTGGGCCGCCGCCATCGCCGCGGCCACGGTGGCGGGATCGTTGCGATAGCAACCGACATAGATCGCCAGGTCGCGCTGCGGCCAGGAGGCCAGCATGTGCGCGATGGTTGTGCCGATCACCTGGCTTTCGCGGAAGGCGGGGATCATCACCGCGCAGGCACCCGACAGCGGCTCGGCCCCATAGCCAACCGGCAGGCGCGGCGTGGCGATCTTGCCCTTAAGCCGCAGCCACAGGTAGGCAATGTCGATCGCGAACTCATCAAACAAGCCGATGCAAAACCAGAAGGCGGCAAAGGCCAACAGCTCGCGTTCGGCCAGCAAGAGCCAGTCCAACGCCGCCACGGCCATTCCCCCCGCTTCACCCATTGCCGAATCGCTCGCTCAGGCTGCCCCAAAGACTGCAAGGTTATCGGCAATCCGGTGCCCGTGCAACGCAGCGCAACCTGCAAGTGTCTTACAGTAACCTTATAGTTGGGATTGCGCATTGCCTGTAATCGGAAATGATCGAATTCGATCTGGCCGATACTGCTTTCCAAGCCCGCCGATACCAATTCGCACACCAGCCGACCGATTGCGATTGCCTTTGCGTGCCGTTTCGGGAATTCGGCGTGGCATCATGATGAAGTTCATCCGCCACCCGATCTCTGTCGTGGCCGCACGGGCCAGGCGCTTGCTGCACGGCGAGGCGGGTGCGGGCGTGCTGCTGATGCTGGCGGCGGCCATGGCCCTGGTGCTGGCCAATTCGCCGGCCAGCCATGCCTGGCACGCGCTGCTCCACGAGCCCTTGCGCTGGAGCCCGATTGCCCACCTCTCCAGCCTGCACGACTGGGTCAACGACGGCCTGATGGCGCTGTTCTTCTTCACCGTTGGCCTTGAGATCAAGCGCGAGATCCTGGTCGGCGAGCTGTCCACCCCGGCGCAGCGCCGCCTGCCGGTGCTGGCGGCGGCCTTGGGCATGGCGGTCCCGGCGCTGATCTATCTGACAATCGCCCGCGACATGCCCGCGCTGCACCGCGGCTGGGCGATCCCGACCGCGACTGACATTGCCTTTGCGATCGGGGTGCTGAGCCTGCTGGCAGGCCGCATCCCCGCTTCGCTGCGGTTGTTCCTGCTGACCGTGGCAATCGTTGACGACCTGGGCGCGGTGACGATCATTGCGCTGTTCTATACCGCCGAACTGCACTGGGGCTGGCTGGCCGCAGCGGGAGCAGTGCTGGTCGCACTGTTCCTGGCCGCGCGGCTGGGCGTCCGCCGCCCATGGGTCTTTGCGCTGGGCGGAGCGGCGCTGTGGTACGTCGTGCTGCATTCGGGCGTCCATGCCACGGTTGCCGGAGTCGCTGCGGCGCTGTGCGTGCCGCTGGGGCTCGACCGGCGCGGGGAAAGCCCGCTGCTGCGGATGGAGCACGTGCTCGCCCCGCTCAGTGCCTATCTGGTGGTGCCCATCTTTGCGCTCGCCAACGCCGGGGTGGAGCTGCCCGACCTGACCGCGCCGGGGCTCGAGCTGTCCCTGCCGCTGGCCATCGCGCTGGGGCTGGCGCTGGGCAAGCTCGCGGGGATTTTCGGGGCGGTCTATGCGGCCGAGAAGCTGGGCTTTGCCCGGCGGCCCGAGGGCGCCTCTTGGCTCCACGTTATGGGCCTCGCGCTGCTCTGCGGGATCGGCTTCACGATGAGCCTGTTCATCGCCCAACTGGCCTTCCCCGCCAGCCCCGCGCTGGTCGAACAGGCCAAGCTTGGGATCCTGGCGGGATCGGCGCTGACTGCCTTGCTGGGCTACGCCGTACTGCGGCTCGCGCCGAAGGCCTGAAGCTTACCAGCTGCCGGTGTTGGGCATCGACAGCCACGGCTCGGCCGGCGGCAGATTGCCGTCCTGCAGCAGTTCGACCGAGATGCCATCGGGCGTCTTCACGAACGCCATGTGCCCGTCGCGCGGCGGGCGGTGCACGGTGTGGCCAGCGGCCGAGAGCGCCGCGCAAGTGTCGTAGACATTGTCCACCCGGTAGGCCAGGTGCCCGAAATTGCGCCCGCCATCATAGCCTTGCGGGTCCCAGTTGTGAGTCAGCTCAACCTCGGCCACGCCCTCCTCTCCCGGCGCGGCGAGGAATATCAGGGTGAAACGCCCAGCCTCGCTGTCAAAGCGGCGTACTTCGTCCAGCCCGATCAGCTTGAAGAAGGCGATCGTCGCGTCCGGGTCGGTGACGCGGAGCATCGAGTGGAGGAATTTGGTCATGGGGAGTTCCTATGTTCCGCTGGCGCGGAAGGCAACACCGGCCCGTTCAGAACTCCAGCTTGATCGAGCCCACGACCGTATCGTTCGAAAAGCCATCGATCGAATTGCCATCGACCCCGATGTAGCTGACCCCGACCGAGAGGCTCTTGGTGATGCTGGCAGTGGCGCCCAGCGAATAGTCAAATCCGCCGTCGGTGCTGGTCAACGTCAGCAATTTGGGCGAGAGTGCGCCTGATGTGTAACCCAGGTGCGCATTGAGTGTCACCGGAGTGCCCGGCACACCGCTGCTGAGGTCGCTATAAACATAGACATTGTCATCCCCGCCCAGCGAATCCTGCTTCCATGCATAGTTGACCCCGGCCTTGGCCGTGACCGGACCCAAGGTGGTCGAAAGCGAGGCATAAGGCTCAACGTAATTGCCTTTGCCGAAGCTGCCGTTGGGATAAGTGTACCAGGTTACTCCGGCATCGGCAGTCAACCCGCTGGCCACCTCGCCCGACCAGCCGGCATAGAGATCGACTTCAGCCGAACCGTAGATATCGGGCGCATCCTGCTCAAGGCTGGAACCCCAGGTGCCGACATAAAAGCCGCTGGAGTGCGCAACTTGAATCGAACCCTGGACCGCGAAATCGCCGCCCGAATAGGACAGCCCGCGCCAGCGGTAGTCGGTAACGCCAGTGACATTGCCCGATACGGTCCAGTCGGCCGGCGGATCGGTTTCATCGGCAAATGCGGGAGCGGCGACAAAAGCACCAGTGATCAGAGTTGCGGCGATAAGACCGCGGATGGACGTGAGCATGACAATCTTCCTTGAACGATTGGAGGTGCTTCGTCCCGCCTGCACGCGCCGGTTGCTCCTCGTGGTTGGAAACAATCACAACGCGCATCGGCAGAACTGCACAATCTTGCTGCACTGCACAAGAGCAGATTGGTGCTTATTTTGCGTTAACCATGCGATGTGTGGTTTTGAGGCCACGCCGGGCCGGGCCGCACGGCCAGCGCCATTGTTCGTTAAGCCTCGGCCCGCTATAGGCGGCACAGGAATTCCTCCCCATGCTCAAGTCCTTGCGCACCCTGTTCGGCCTTCGCGAGAGTGGCCCCGCCCCGGCGATCCCGCACGGGCAGCGCGTCTATGCGGTGGGCGACGTCCATGGGCGGCTCGATCTGTTCGATGCGCTGATCGCCGCGGTGGAGGCCGACGACAGTGAGCGCGGCGCATGCGATACCACAATTGTGCTGCTGGGCGACCTCGTCGACCGCGGTCCTGACAGCGCCGGGGTGATCCGTGCTGCACGCGACGTCACGCAACGCCGCAAGGTGCGGATCCTGCTGGGCAACCACGAGGAAATGTTCCTCGACGCGCTGGAAAGCGAGGAAGTGCTGCGGCATTTCCTGCGTTACGGCGGGCGCGAGACGGTGCTGTCCTACCCCATCGATCCCGCCGCCTACCACCGCGCCGAACTGGCCGAGGCGCTGGAGCTGATCCAGGCTTCCGTGCCGCAGGAAGACATCGAATTTCTGCGCAGTTTCGAAGACCAGGTGCGGATCGGCGACTATCTGTTCGTCCACGCCGGAATTCGCCCCGATGTGCCGCTGGAAGACCAGCGCGTGGCCGACCTGCGCTGGATCCGCGAGCCCTTCCTCTCGCACAGTGAGAGCTTTGGCCCGGTGGTGGTCCACGGGCACACGATATTTGAGAAGCCTGATGTGGCCGCCAACCGCATTGGCATCGATACCGGTGCCTACAAGAGCGGACGGTTGACCGCGCTGGGGCTTGAGGGCACCGAGCGCTGGTTGATTGAGGCGCTGGTAGACGAGATTGGCGCGATAAGCGTCACGCAAAGGAGTGCAGCATGAAGATCGCAATGGTCGGCTCGGGCTATGTCGGGCTGGTTTCGGGCGCCTGCTTCGCCGATTTCGGCCACGACGTGGTCTGCATCGACAAGGACCCGGCCAAGATCGAAAGCCTGAAGGCCGGGATCATGCCGATCTATGAGCCGGGGCTGGCCGAACTGGTCACGTCCAACGCCAAGTCCGGGCGCCTCTCGTTCACCACGGACCTGGCCGAAGGGATCGCCGGGGCCAGCGCGATCTTCATCGCGGTCGGCACCCCCAGCCGCCGCGGCGATGGCCATGCCGACTTGTCGTTCGTCTATGCCGTGGCCGAGGAAATCGGACAGAACCTTAAGAACGATGCGGTGGTGGTGACCAAGTCCACCGTCCCGGTCGGCACCGGCGATGAAGTTGAGCGGATCCTCTTCGAAGCCGGGCTGAAGGTGAAATTCGCGGTCGCCTCCAACCCCGAATTCCTGCGCGAAGGAGCAGCAATCGGCGACTTCAAGCACCCCGACCGGATCGTGGTCGGCACCGAGGATGACTGGGCGCGCGGCGTGATGAACGAAGTCTATCGCCCGCTGTTCCTCAACAAGAGCCCGATCCTGTTCACTTCGCGCCGCACCAGCGAGCTGATCAAGTACGCCGCCAATGCCTTCCTCGCGGTCAAGATCACTTTCATCAACGAAATGGCGGACCTGTGCGAAAAGGTCGGCGCGGACGTTCAGGACGTCAGCCGCGGGATCGGGATGGACGGGCGGATCGGCCCGAAATTCCTCCACGCTGGTCCGGGCTATGGCGGCTCGTGCTTCCCCAAGGACACGCTGGCCTTGCTCAAGACCGCCGAGGACTACGAAGCCCCGACTAGAATCGTCGAGGCGGTGGTCAAGGTCAACGATGCCCGCAAGCGCGCGATGGGCCGCAAAGTGGTTGAAGCGCTGGGCGGGGTCGAAGCGGCTCGCGGCAAGAAAGTCGCCATGCTGGGCCTGACTTTCAAACCCAACACCGACGACATGCGCGACAGCCCGGCGATTGCCGTGGCGCAGACGCTGATGGACGCCGGGGTGGAAGTCGCGGCTTACGATCCAGAGGGCATGGAGCTCGCCAAGCCACTGATGCCAGGCGTCGAGATGAAGCCCAATGCCTATGCCGCGATCGAGGGCGCCGACGCCACCGTGATCGTCACCGAATGGGACGCCTTCCGCGCGCTCGACCTCACCCGCGTCAAGGGCCTGATGACCCAGCCGGTGCTGGTTGACCTGCGCAATATCTACGACCCGGCCGAAGTGCGGGCCAAGGGCTTTGCCTATTCGAGCGTGGGGCGGCCGTAACCTCAGCGGAAGGCATCAAACGCCCCCGACACCGTTCGTCCCGAGCGAAGTCGAGGGACCGCCCAGCCGCGCTCCCTCGACTTCGCTCGGGACGAACGGTGCTAGATCAGATTTTGCGTGCGACCCTAGGCATTCCTAGCCATCAGCCCGCCATCCACGGGGATCGTCACCCCGGTAATGTAACTCGCCCCCGGCAGGCACAGGCTGTAGGTCACATGCGCCACCTCTTCCGGCTGGCCATAGCGGCGCAGCGCGGTGCGGCGGTGGGCATAGGTGGCCTTGTCGGCATCGGGGACCTTGGCGGTCATGCCGGTATCGATCGGGCCGGGGCAAATGCAGTTGACGGTGATCCCGATCTTGCCCAGCTCCAGCGCGAGTGCGCGGGTCAGGCCGGTCACAGCGGCCTTGCTGGCGGCATAGGCGCTGTTGCCGCTGGTCGCGCCGAGCGCTTCGGTTGAGGCGATGTTGACGATCCGGCCGTAAGGTGCCTGTTTCAGCCAGGGCAGCGCGGCATGGATCACCCGCTGCTGGGCCGTGGCGTTGACCCGCATCACCCGTTCCCAGACCTCATCGTAGAGGTCGCTATCAATCGCTGCCCAGTTGGAGATGCCTGCGTTGTTGACCACCACGTCGAGCCGGTCGTGCCAGGCGCCGATTGCCGCGACGACCTCGGCTATGCTGGCCGCATCGCCGACATCCATCGCCCAGGACCGCGCCGATCCGCCAGCGGCAAGGATCTCGCCCGCCACCGCCTCGGCCCCTTCGGCGTTGACATCGGTCACCGCGACATGCGCGCCCTCCTCGCCAAACAGCCGCGCGGTGGCCCTGCCCATGCCGCTGGCCGCTCCAGTCACCAGCACTACGGAACCACGGATCGAACGAAGGGGATTGGTCATGCGCTACTCCTCAAATCATCGGCCAGTCGTAGCGATCAAAAGCATGTCCCGATAGCTCGACCTGTTCGGTGAACTCGACCCCAAACTTGCGGGCAACGCCCAGCGATGCGTGGTTATCGGCATCGATCACCGACATGACCTTGCCCAGTTTCAGCGTACTGCGGGCATAGTCGAAGATGCAGCCAGCCGCTTCGGAGGCATAGCCCTGCCCCCAATATTGCTTGTCGAAAGTGTAGCCCAGCTCGGGAACCTGCTCCAGTTCGAGGCCTGCGGGTGCCTGCGCGCGGAAGAACCAGCCCTTGCGGACTGTGCCCGGTGCAGGATCAGCCTCGACCACCGCATCGCTCAGCCCGCAGCGGCCGATCAGCACGCCATCGCTCTTGCGCTCCACGGCCAGCTGGCCAAGGCCCGAGCTTGCGTAGCTATCCAGGATCGCCGCCAGCCAATCGCGCGATTCCTGCGCTGAGCGCGGCTTGCCGGTGGCGATGTAGCGGGCCACATCGGGGTCGGCCTGAATCCGAGTGTAAAAATCGAGGTCACCAGCGGTAATTCGCCGCAGTCTGAGCCGCTCGGTTTCGATGCTGGAAGTTCCGGAAAGCAGTGTCATGCGCGGCCTGTCGAACTTGAAATTGGTGCCAGGGGGCCTGTAAGCCGGGTTCTGTAGCACGGGCCCGTATCCGAAGACGCGGCACGTGCTGGCAGCCATTCCTCTAGGCGATGCATTGCTGCAACGCTCAAGCAACCAACCCGGGCGGTCAATGCGAAACACACCAGCCTGGCCTTGCGGCCAGGCGCGCCGCCCCTATTCGGTCTTGCTCCGGGTGGGGTTTGCCGTGCGAGCCTTGTTACCAAGGCCCCGGTGCGCTCTTACCGCACCCTTTCACCCTTACCTCGCGTGCGAGGCGGTCTGCTCTCTGTGGCACTTTCCCTGGACTTCGCAGCAAGCCACTCGTCCGGCGGGCGTTACCCGCCACCCTTGTTTCGTGGAGCCCGGACTTTCCTCGGCCTTCTTGCGAAAGACGCGGCTGCCCGGCCCCCTGGCGGGTGGGGATGTAGGGGAAGATGGACTGTCAGGCAACATTCGCATCAATCGTGCGTCAAGCGTCACTTGACGGATGACGATTGACCTGATACCCCAACCTGGTGGAGATCGAGAGCATCAGGCACAAGGGACTGCGCCGTTTCTTCGAGACCGGCAGAGCCAAAGGCCTGGTTGGAGATGTGGAGCGCATTCGCCGAATGCTGGCCTTCATCGATGCTGCGGCAAGTCTTGACGAACTCTCTGTGCCGCCAAATTTCGGGCTTCACGAGTTGACCGGTGACCGCAAAGGCACCTGGGCCATGACCGTAACCCGTAACTGGCGAATGACATTTGGTTTGAACAGCGAAGGCGCGCTGATCGATATGGATCTGGAGGACTATCATGGCGCTTAGGATGCACCCCTCGCTCACCGTTCACGTCGGCGATTGGCTGAAGAACGAGATTGTCGAACCCGCAGGGCTTAGCGTGACCGCGCTGGCCGCCCATTTCGGCGTATCGCGCCAGGCGCTCAGCACCCTGCTCAACGGCCGCGCGAGCCTTTCTGCGGATATGGCGATCCGGTTCGAGAAGGCCTTTGGCGTGAAGGCCGATACCTTGCTGCGAATGCAAAGCGCCCATGATCTTGCCCAGGCACGCGCGCATGAGGCTGAAATCAAGGTTGGCAAGCTGGCCAAAGCGGCCTGACACCAACGCGCCTACCGCGCCTTCCCGCTATCCCGGTCCAGCATCAGCGCAAACAGGATCGCCGAGCATTCCCCGTCAACCTGCCCGTCGATGATGTGCGGGCGCCACCTTCGCTGAAAAGCGCGCATGGCGGCCGGCTGGTCGGAGATGTCGTAGCCGAAACGCTCCAGCGCGAGGAAGAACGCGCCGTCGTTTTCATAGGGCGAAGGCATGGTCACGCGCGGGGTCTTGAGCGCCAGACGGTGCGCGGCGAGGAGGTCCCAGTCGAACAGTTCGCCGGGGTCTTCCTTGCGGGCGGGCGCGATGTCCGAGTGGCCGACGACATTGGCGCGCGGCACGTCCCAGCGTTCGACGATGCCCGCCAGCAGCGGCACCAGCGCTTCCATCTGGGCATCGGGAAACGGGCGATAGCCGAATTCGTGGCCCGGGTTGACCAGTTCGATCCCGACCGAGGCCGAATTGACGTCGCGAATGCCGCGCCAGAAGCCCTTGCCGGCGTGCCAGGCGCGGCGGTCTTCGCGGACCAGGCGATGGACGCTGCCGCCTTCCTCGATCAGGTAGTGCGCCGAAACCCCGGCCTCGGCATTGCACAGCCGCTCCAGCGCCTCCCCGGCGCTTTGCATGCCGGTATAGTGCAGCACCACCATCGAGACCGGCAGCTGGCGCTCGTTCCAGTTGGGCGAGGGTGTTTCGTAGTCGATCAGTTCCGACATTCAGTGCGCCGCCCGGTTACCCTGTGTTTGCATGAGGCTTAGCAATGGTTGCAGCGCCGCAATTGCACGGAATCGCCGTCCTAGCCCTCGGGCAGCACCGCGCCCATCACCAGCGCCTCGTCACTCAGCGCGAACTGCAGTCCGCCGCCCTGCTGCGCGGCCAGTTCGTGCAGCATCCAGGCCGGTGCGGTGCGGCTAGACAAGTCTGCGACCGGCAGCGAGCCATCGAGCGCGCGGCCGACATCGCCATCGAAGGCAATCCTGGGCCCGGCGGCGCGGACCACGATCTCGCTCGCGCCGCCACGGCTTTCGACCCCGATGTCGAGCGTGCCGCCGCGGATCAGTGCGTCGATCCCGATGTGCGAGAGGTTGAGCAGTACTTTGACCGCCGCCTTGGGCAGCGCATCGACGCCCAGCGCCCACTGGATCGTGATCCGTTCATTGCCCGCGACCAGCGCGTCGATCAGCGCCTTGGGCTCTTCGATCCCGACGCTCGATCCGAAACCGCCAGCGGCACCGAAAGCCAGGCGGAAGAATTTGAGCTTGTCGGCGCTGGTTTTCGCAGACTGCTCAAGCAGTTCCATGCAGCGCTTGCGCATTTCCGGGTCCTTCTCCTCGGCGAGGAGTTCAAGCCCGTTGGTCATCGCCCCGACCGGCGAAAGCAGGTCATGGCACAGGCGCGAGCAGAGCAGGCTGGCAAGGTCTACGGCGTTGTCGGTCATCGGGGTCCCTTGAATGCGTTTGCCGGTCCTTACCCTGCCGCGAGTCGCGTGGGAAGCGGTTCGAAGCACTGGGGCGTATCGCGCCACCAGCTGACCTCGCCGCCAGCGACAATCGCCCAGACCCGGCCATCGCCGCTGGCCTGCGCGCGGTCTTCGGCAGAGGGCTCGGCCCGGCCATTGGGGTGCGAGTGGTAGTAGCCCAGCACTTGCAGCGCCCCGCTCCGCGCTGCGCGGTGCGCGGCGATCAGCGCTGCGGGGTCAATCTCGAAATGGCGCTCAGGCTGGGGGTGAACATTGGCGCAAGGCCGCGCCTCGCGCACCACGCCATGCTCGCCCAGCAGCAGCCCGCAGCATTCGCGCGGATGCGCCTGCGTCGCTTCTTTTAGCAGTGTGGCCGTTGCGCCACTTGTCACTTCAAGGTCCATCCCCAACTAGCTAGCAATGAATGAGGGAGAATCCATTGTTTCCGGACGTGTAGCCACGGACGGCCAGCGGCTTGACAAGGCGCTCGCCGATGCCAGCGGGCTGTCGCGTGAGCGGGTCAAGGCGCTGCTGGGCCTCGGCCGGGTGCTGCTGGGCGGCAAAGTGGCCGCGCAGGCCAGCCTCAAGCTTGCCGAGGGCACCGCGTTTGAAATTCACGTCCCCGCCGCCGCGCCGTCCGAAGCCCAGGCGCAGGATATTCCGCTGGCGATTGTCTATGAGGACGAATATCTGATCGTGATCGACAAGCCCGCGGGGCTGGTAGTCCATCCGGCGGCGGGCAATCTTGACGGCACGCTGGTCAACGCGCTGCTGCACCACTGCAAGGGGCAATTGTCCGGCATTGGCGGAGTAGTCCGCCCCGGGATCGTCCACCGGATCGACAAGGAAACCTCTGGCCTCTTGGTTGTCGCCAAGACTGACAAGGCCCACGAAGGCCTGGCCAAGCAATTCGCCGACCATTCGATTGAGCGGGCTTACCTCGCCATTGTCTCCGGACTGCCGGTTCCGGCAGCGGGTACGGTGCGCAGCCAGATCGGCCGCTCAGACCATGACCGCAAGAAGATGGCCGTGCTGCATGAGCACAACAAGCGCGGCAAACACGCGGTGACGCATTACAAGGTGCTGCGTCCGCTGACTGGCGCTTCGCTGGTCGAATGTCGGCTTGAAACCGGGCGAACCCACCAGGTCCGCGTTCACATGTCATCAATCGGCCATCCGCTATTGGGCGATCCAACCTATGGACGCGCGCCCTCTCGGTTCAGGCCGATTCTGGGCCAGCTTCACTTCGCCCGGCAGGCACTGCACGCCGCAGTGCTGGGCTTCATCCACCCCGTCACGGGGGCAGCGCTGCGTTTTGAAAGCACGCTGCCTGCCGACATGGCGGGGCTGTTGGTCGAATTGGAGGCCTAAAGCCGTTCTATTGTGGTATAACACTTTCCCATGTGGCCACCGCCGCGGGATGCCTCTAAAGGGTCCCTTAAGGGTGGGCTGACAATGAAAGGACGAATGAAGACGATGTCCGAAGCAAAACGCAATCTGCCCGCGACCGGCGGTACCAGCCTGCCCAGCCTTTCCGGCGAGCAAGGCCTCAACCGCTATCTGGCTGAGATCAAGAAATTCCCCTTACTGACGGCAGAGCAGGAATACATGCTCGCCAAGCGCTATGCCGAACACCAGGATCCCGATGCCGCCAAGCAGCTGGTGACCAGCCACTTGCGCCTCGTCGCCAAGATCGCGATGGGCTACCGCGGCTATGGCCTGCCGGTTTCCGAGCTGATCAGCGAAGGCAATATCGGCCTGATGCAGGGCGTCAAGAAGTTCGAGCCCGACCGCGGTTTCCGCCTCGCCACCTATGCGATGTGGTGGATCAAGGCGAGCATCCAGGAATTCATCCTGCGCAGCTGGTCGTTGGTCAAAATGGGCACCACCGCTGCGCAGAAGAAGCTGTTTTTCAACCTGCGGCGGATGAAGAAGAACCTCGACGCCTACGAGGATTCGGATCTCCACCCCGATCAGGTCAAGAAGATCGCGACCGACCTTGGCGTGTCCGAGGCCGAAGTGGTCAACATGAACCGCCGGATGATGATGGGCGGCGATGCTTCGCTCAACATCTCGTTCAACGAGGACGGCGAAGGCCAGTGGCAGGACATGCTGGAAGACAGCGGCCCGCTGCAGGACCAGCTGGCCGAAGACGCGCAGGAAGCCGGCAACCGCCACGCGCTGCTGGTCGAAGCGATGGACAGCCTGAATGAGCGTGAGCGCCACATCCTGACCCAGCGCCGCCTGACCGACGATCCCAAAACGCTGGAAGAGCTGAGCCAGGAATATGCAGTCAGCCGCGAACGCGTCCGCCAGATCGAGGTGCGGGCGTTCGAAAAGCTCCAGAAGGCCATGCTGCGGATCGGCAGTGAGCGCCGGTTGCTACCGGCCGCCTGATCAGTCCCACTTTCGCACAAAAGTGCCGGTTTCCGGCATGAATGGCGATTCGATCAAAGACATCTCGTTTGGCGTGGTATAGGGGTTCCATCGACAACAAGGCACAACGCCGGTATTTCTGGGTCGCTAACTTATTGCAACAGAAAGGCGATTTGATGCGCAGACCGATTCTGGCGGCCGTTTTGGCCTCAACCGCGCTGGCCACTCCGGCCCTGGCGCGTGACGATTCGTGGTATATCGAGATCGATGGCGGGGTTGTCCTGGTCGAAGATATGCCGATGGTGCTTGCGGGTGAGCCGACCGAATTGCGCACCGACCTGCCGATCGGCACCGAAGTTTTCCGGTTCGGGACCAAGACCGGCTATGACCTTGGCGGGATTGTCGGCCGTGATTTCGGTTCGTTCCGGCTGGAGGTCGAGGGCAGCTATCGCCGCGCCGGGCTGAACAAGTTCAGCGATTCTGACGGCCAAACAATGCTGGCCAACGGTGCTACCTTCAGCGGTCGCGCCAGCACGATGAGCGTGATGCTCAACGCCCTGGCCGATGTTGGCAGCGACGACAGTTTTCAGGCCTTCGTGGGCGGCGGGCTGGGCTACTCGCGTGCCAGGCTCAAGATGAACTATTTTCAGGACCTTGGTTATGGCGATGTCACGATTGATATCGACGACGGGGACGGCGGTCTTGCCTGGCAGTTGCTCGCCGGGATGCGCTATCCGCTCAGCCGGAACGTCGATATCGGCTTGAAATACCGCTATTTCGCGCAGAACAACATCGACGTTGTCTTCAACGAGACGCTGACCGGCGAGGGCGAAATTTCGGGATCGGCCCCGATGCGGACCAATTGGCGCAGCCATTCGGCTTTGCTGACGCTGGGCTATAACTTTGGCCAGGCAGCTCCGCCGCCCCCGCCCCCGCCCCCACCGCCGCCCCCGCCCCCGCCGCCGGAGCCGACACCGATCGTTGAAGCACCCCCGCCGCCGCCGCCGTGCAACAAGGGCCCCTACATCGTGTTCTTCGACTGGGACAAGTCGGACATCACCGCCGAAGCCGCGTCCGTGCTCGACAACGCAGTCGCCGCCTATGGCTTCTGCAACAACGTGCCAATCATGCTGGCCGGTTATGCCGACCGGTCGGGCACGCCCAAGTACAACCAGGGCCTGTCGGAACGCCGCAACGCATCGGTCACTGCTTACCTGACTTCGCGCGGGATTCCGGGTGGCGCGATCAGCAGCCAGGCCTTCGGCGAAGACAACCCGCGCGTACCGACCGCCGACGGGGTTCGCGAGCTGCAGAACCGCCGGGTGGAAATCACCTACGGTCCGGGTTCGGGCATGTAAGCCAAGCCTGAACAGGCAAAACGATTGGGGGGCCGGAGCAATCCGGCCCCCTTTTTGCGCGTCGAGGAATCTGGCGAAAATCGCCTAGGTCGGGTGACGGTTCTGCGGTAGGTTCCTGATCGCGACACCAGGCCCGGATCAAGGCCTGCCGCCACAAAGCCTGCCAAAGAGAAAACTGGAGAACCGTCTGTCATCAAGGGAGTGAAATCAATGCGACTGAACTCGATCCTTGCCGCTACTGCTCTATCGACACTGCTGGCCATGCCCGCACAGGCCCGCGACGATTCAATGTATGTCGAACTCAATCACGCCATTGCCGGGGCGATGAAAGTCAACAATCTTGAAGTCGATGTTGGCACCACTCCCAATGCAGCCGAGCTGTTTCATGTTCGCGGCCTCGATGTTGGCGGAATTGTCGGCTACGATCTGGGCCGGTTCCGCGTCGAAGGAGAAGTCAGCTGGCGCAAGACCAACGCCGAATCCCTATTCAGCGTGGTTCGCATCCCGGATAACACCGCGCTTTCCCCAACCTCGCCGACCGGAAACTTCAACACGGTCTTTTCAAAGATCAGCGCGGGCAGCCTGATGCTGAACGGGCTGGTCGATGTCGGCAACGACGATGGCTTTCAGGTCTTTGTCGGCGGCGGAGTGGGCCTTGCGCAAGTCAAAGGCCAGTACTCGATCAACCGACTGGGGCCGGGCTGGATCGACGATTCCAGCACTGGCTTCGCCTGGCAAGCGCTGGCCGGGGTGCGCTATCCGGTCAGCAACCACATCGATCTGGGCCTCAAGTACCGCTTCTTCAATGCCAGCAATGTCGAATGGGTCGATAGCGGCGGCCGGGCGGTTGAAACCACGTTCCGCTCGCATTCGCTGATGTTCACCGTGGGGTACAACTTCTGAGGATTGAACGATTGGGGGGCCGGAGCGATCCGGCCCCTTTTTCTTTGGCGTGAAAGAGCTAAACAGGGGGCCAATGGCCTGGTCCCTCAAACGCTCCCGCCCCGCCTCGTCCCGCTCGCTGCCCGCCCGGATCGGCTGGTGGATGCTGAAGGCTGTGGGCTGGTTCGTCGCGATCAGCATTGGCATGACCGTGCTCTACAAATGGGTGCCGGTGCCGGTTACCCTGACCATGATCCTGGACCCCAACGGGATCGAGAAGGACTGGGAACCGCTCAGCCGGATTGACCGCAACATGGTCGCCGCCGTTATCGCGGGAGAGGATGCCAAGTTCTGCGCCCATGGCGGCTTCGATACCGACGCGATCGAGAAGGCGATGGAGCGCAACGCCAACAGCAAGCGTCTGCGCGGCGGCTCCACCATCAGCCAGCAGACCGCGAAGAACGTGTTCCTGTGGCAAGGGACCGGCTGGACCCGCTATGCCCGCAAGGGACTGGAAGTGTGGTTCACGTTTCTGATCGAGAACATCTGGGGCAAACGACGGATCATGGAGGTTTACCTCAACGTCGCCGAAACCGGGGTGGGCACTTATGGAGTCGAGGCCGGAGCGCAGCGGTACTTCAAGCATTCCGCCGCACGGCTGACCCGGGTTGAGGCGGCGCGGATCGCCGCAGCGCTTCCCGCCCCAAAGCGCCGCGAAGTGGTGGCCCCCGGCGGCTTCACTCGCCGCCACGGCAACACCATCGCCGCGCGCAGCGGGGTGGTCAGGAACGAAGCGCTGGACGCCTGCGTTTACGAGTAGGCCATGCAAATTCTAGGTTGAGGCAGGTATCTCCCCTCCCCTGTGGGGGGGTCGGGGGTGGGGGTACGACATTGGCGTAGAACCCCCACCCCACCCCCTCCCCATTGGGGAGGGGCTTTGCGATTCCGAGCATTGGCATCAGACTTCAGCGATCCGGCAAAAAGAAAGGGGCACCGCAGCGCCCCTTTCCCGAGTTCAGTTTGGTCGTGACGATCAGTACTTGAACACCAGCGTCGCGCTGACCGTGCGCGGCGCGCCGATCTGGACGTTGGGAACCGAGCCATAGCTCCAGGTACCAGTGGTCTGGTTGAAGGCGCCCGTGGTGCTCTGGTTCAAGTTACCGCCGAACCCGCCGACATAAAGCGTGTCGAACAGGTTGTAGACGTTGACCTGGAAGTAGCTGTCACCCAGCTTGAGCGCCTTGAGGCTGACCCGCATGTCCATGTTGACCAGCCAGTACGACGGCGCCGTAGCCCCATAGATCTGGGTCCGCGAAGGGATCACGACCGGGGTGGTGCAAACCGGAGTAGGCACATTGGTGCAGGCCAGACCGCCCGACGGGATGAAGGTGCCAGTGTAGACCGCTTCATTGTTGTCATAGACAAAGCGTTCGCCGGTGCGCTTGGCGGTAAAGCCGATTTCAACCGGACCCAGTTCGCCGCGAACCGTACCGCCGAAGGTGTACTTCGGCGCGCCGGCTTCACGCTTGCCCGCGGTCAGCGCGTAGATCGGCGAACCATCGCGGTTTTCGCCGATCGCGATGTTGTCCTTGATCTCAGACTTCATCACGCTGCCGAAAGCGTAGAAGGTCAGCTGGCGGACCGGCGCCCAGGCCACCGAACCGTCGATCCCGTATTTCTTCACGTTGCCCAGGTTCCGATAGACGGTCTGGTTGATTTCCGGATCGTAGGCCGAAGCGCTGCGGTTGTGGAACTGGTTATAGAAGCCCGAGACCTGAGCCTGGATCTTGCCCGAACGGAACCGCAGACCCAGATCGAAGTTATCGGTGGTTTCCGGCGAAGGCCGCGCGCGCGCGGTCGAAAGCGGGAAGAAGAACGCGTTGTAAAGGTTGTCGGTGCCCGGCACCGAAAGCCCTTGCGAGACGTTGCCGAACACACTGGCGTTGTCGGTCAGGTCAAACACGAAGCCGACGTTGGGCAGCAGCTTCTTGTAGTTCAGCACCCGGTTCTGCGCCGGCGCCCAGCCGGTCACGGTGATCGCGCCGGTGGTGGTGTTGGTGGTCACCACATAGGGGTTGAGCGTCCCGGCCTGGGTGGCCGCCGTGGTGTTGGTGCCGAAGCATTCGACAAAGCCGCCTGACGAGCTGGTATAGCAATTGTTGGTCAGGTCGCGCTTGAAGAACGGCATGCGCAGACCGGCGGTCACCACCAGCCGGTCATCCATGAACTCGCCGCGATATTCGCCCGAAACCTGGTGGAGAATCGCATAGGACAGGCGGTCGCGCTTTTGCAGGATCGAGTTGACTGCATCGGCTTCGCCCTGATTAACCGGGAAAACGTCAGTCGGCTCGCCGTTGGGCAACAGCAGACCGACTTCGCCGGTTTGGCGGTGGCGGGCCCGATCGAAGGTGTAGTTGATCCGCAAGGTATGATGCTCGTCAAGCTCATAGCGCAGACCAGCGATCACGCCGAAACGGTGGGTCTGGGTCTGGCTGGGAGCCAGGACAGTGACGGTATCGAGCCGGTCACCGTCACCGTTGATATCGCGGCCGAAGAACGGGGTTCCGCCAAGGTAACCGGGCACACAGGTATTGAAGGCACTGATGGGGACAGCCTGACAGCTATTTGTCGCTGGAGCCCCGAATGCAGGTGCAATTGCCGCAAGTGGGCCCGAGCCATCCGGATCTGCCGGATTGATATCGCGCAGGCCTTCGCTGCCCGTCACGGTACCGCCGCCGTTGGCCTTGACGTACTGATAACTGGGTTCGAAGTTGAAAACCAACTTGTCGCTCAGCGACAGGCGCGCCTGCAGACGGACGTTGCCGGTGTTCGACGGGTTGTAACGGCGATCGAATTCGGTGCCGCAGCCTGCCTGGTTGGCCGGTGGCGCTGCTGGGGTATCGCCAATCCCGGCCTGCGGGGTATCGAGCTGGCACGGGAAGTTGATGTTGTAGAACCGCTCAAGCCGGGTCAGCGGGAACCGGTTCGTCCCGTTCGGGCCGACAATCCGGGTCGGGCTGGCATCGGTCCGCAGCGGCACCGAGCCGAAGAAGTTGTTGCGGTTCTCGTTGTAGTGGCCCGATAACGAGATGAAATCGTCGCCACCCAGCGGCTGATAGATCTTGGCGTTGTACTGCTGCTTCTCAACCTTGCCGTAATTGTTGTACGGAAGGCGGTTGCTGGCAGTGCTGGCCGAGAAAAAGGCGCGAGTGCCGATGGCATTGAGGTCGCCGGTCTCGATTTTGCCGAATACACGAAAGAAGTCCCACTCACCGGCCGAACCCGAGAGCATTGCGCCAAAATCGCGGTCCGGCTTCTTGGTGCGCAGGTTGACCGTGCCGCCGGCCGCCGATGCGGTCGGGCTGTCAACGTCGGTGGTGCCCAGGTTGACGTTGACCTGGTCGATCAGTTCGGGATCGATCTGCTGGCCTGAATAGATCGCATAGTTGCCCGAATCGTTGAGCGGAATGCCGTCGAAAGTCAGGCTGACGCGGTCCGAGGAGAAGCCGCGGATGTTGAGCGTGCCACCGGATGAACCGTAAGCATCGTTGTTCTGAAAGCTGACGCCGGGGATCTGGTTGATCGAATCGAGCACCGTCTGGCCCGGGTTCTGACGGGCGAGGTTTTCCTGGGTCAGGACCGCCTTCGCCTTGGCCGTATCGGGAGCCGCAATGCCACCCACGTTCTGCGTGGTCGAACGCGCGCCGGTGACGACGATTTCCTTTTCGAACTCTTGCGAGCCGGTCGACTGGGCCATGGCCGGCGTTGCGATTGCGCAAGCAAGGGTGGCGGTTGCGGCACCGGCGGCAAGGTAAGTCTTGAACTGCATCTGTTTTCGTCCCCGTGGTTGGCGGCTTCCGGCGGGATGGAAGGCCCGGAAATACAAGCACATCGCCGCCGCGAATCGCACGGCGGGCAAAGTCTGACCCGCTCATACAAGCGGCAGCGCTACCGACCAAACACCGCCATGTGACAAGGCTGTGAATGGCGGGGCGACCCAGCCCCCCAATCGGCCCGGCGCCTGCAATCTTGTTTCACCATTCAAGGCAGGCACGACAGGATAGTTCCAAAGCGCGTCCGATTCTGCCTGCACCGCCGCAGTTTTCCTGAGCAAAGACAAGACGATTCTTGCTGCACTGCGGCAATTGTGCAACGCTTGGCGCGAAAGCGGGGATATGGGCGGCGCGCATCATCATTCACACGGGCACGGGCATGGTCACGGGCATTCGCACGGGCACGGGCACGGGCACGGACACCACCACCACGCCCCGTCGAGCCACGGCAAGGCCTTTGCTTTCGCAATCGGGCTCAATTCGGCGTTCGTCGTTGCCGAAGTGGTTGCCAGCTACATCAGCGGATCGACCGCGCTCTTGGCCGATGCCGGGCACAACCTGGGCGACGTGCTCTCGCTGCTGCTGGCCTGGGGTGCCAGCGTGCTGGCCGCGCGGCCGCCGGGTCCGGGTTACACCTATGGCCTGAAATCAAGCTCGATCCTGGCGGCGATCGCCAATGCCGCGCTGCTGTGGGTGGCACTGGGCATGGTCATGCTCGAGACGATCCAGCACCTGTGGGACCCGCGCGAAGTCAACGGGCCGATGGTCATGGCGGTTGCGGGAATCGGGATCGGGATCAACCTGGTCTCGGCGCTGCTGTTCGCCAAGGGCAGCAAAGACGACCTCAACCTGCGCGCCGCGTTTCAGCACCTGATGGCCGATGCGGTGATTTCGGCCAGCGTGGTTTTCGTAGGCCTGGCGGTATTCCTGACCGGGCAGGGCTGGATCGATCCGGTCGCCAGCCTGGCGATCACCGTGGGCCTGGCCTGGGGCAGCTGGGACTTGCTGAAGGACGCGGTCAAGATGGGGCTGTTGGCCGTGCCGCGGCATATCGACGAGACTACGGTGCGCGAGTTCCTGTCCGACCATGAGGGCGTGACGGCGGTTCACGACCTTCGCATCTGGGGGATGAGCACCACTGAAAGCGCCCTCACCGCGCACCTGGTGATGCCTTCAGGTGCACCTGGCGACATGTTCCTCCACCAGATCGCCAAGGAGCTGGAGAAACGCTTCGGCATCCACCACGCGACGATCCAGATCGAGACCTCGATGGCCGATTGCAGCCTGGGGCACGGTCACAAGCATTGAGCGGCGATTACCAAACCCGCTAACCCACTCCCCCAAGCCCGACTATCCTGAGCTTGTCGAAGGATTGCCTTTCCTTCGACCGGTTGAGCACGAGGCACGAAGAAAAGGACAGTGCTTCGACAAGCTCAGCATAGTCGGATTTAGGTCAGGAATTACGGGGCTCAGGCCCTAAGCGGCTTCTTCCTTGCCCTTGAGCACCCGCACTGGTTCCTTGCGGCCTTCGACCACGTCCCGGTCGACCACCACTTCGGCGATGCCCTGTTCGGTGGGGATATCGAACATCGTGTCGAGCAGCAGCCCTTCGACAATCGAGCGCAGCCCGCGCGCGCCGGTTTTGCGTTCGATCGCCTTTTCGGCGATCGCTTCCAGCGCGTCTTCGGTGAAAGTCAGCGCGACGTCTTCCAGTTCGAACAGCCGGGCGTATTGCTTGATCAGCGCGTTCTTGGGCTCTTTCAGGATCTTGACCAGGGCCTCGATATCGAGGTCTTCCAGCGTCGCGATCACCGGCAGGCGGCCGACGAATTCGGGGATCAGCCCGAACTTCAGAAGGTCTTCAGGCTCGGCCTTTTGCAGCAGTTCGCCCACCTTGCGCTTTTCAGGGTCCGCGACATGCGCGCCAAACCCGATCGAGCGCTTTTGCAGGCGGTCGGCGATGATCTTTTCAAGGCCCGCAAAGGCCCCGCCGCAGATGAACAGGATGTTGGTGGTATCGACCTGCAGGAATTCCTGCTGCGGATGCTTGCGCCCCCCTTGGGGCGGCACGCTCGCGGTGGTGCCTTCCATCAGCTTGAGCAGCGCCTGCTGCACCCCCTCGCCCGAAACGTCGCGGGTGATGCTGGGGTTTTCGGCCTTGCGGCTGATCTTGTCGATCTCGTCGATATAGACGATCCCGTGCTGGGCCTTCTCAACGTTATAGTCGCTGGCCTGGAGCAGTTTGAGGATGATGTTCTCCACATCCTCGCCGACGTAACCGGCTTCGGTCAGCGTGGTCGCATCGGCCATGGTGAAAGGCACGTCGAAGGTCTTGGCGAGCGTCTGGGCCAGCAGCGTCTTGCCGCAGCCCGTAGGCCCGACCAGCAAAATGTTCGACTTTGACAGTTCGACTTCGCCGCCCTTGCCGCCGTGCTTCAGCCGCTTGTAGTGATTGTGCACCGCCACTGAAAGCACGCGCTTGGCCCGGCTCTGGCCGATCACATAGTCGCTCAGCGTTTCGCAGATGTCCTTGGGCGTCGGAACATCGCTGCCCTTCTTGCCGGTGATCCCGGCCTTGGTTTCCTCGCGGATGATGTCGTTGCACAGCTCAACGCATTCATCGCAGATGAACACGGTGGGGCCGGCAATCAGCTTGCGCACTTCGTGCTGCGACTTCCCGCAGAAGCTGCAGTAGAGGGTGCTTTTGGCGTCGGTTCCGCTCAGTTTGGTCATGCTCTTGTCCGCTATCCTGCGTGGCGCAGGGAATCGCCGGAGTCTAACCCGGCGATCTCATTTATCAATCCCGACACTAGCAAGACCAGATTGCGACCCGCTGAAGCGTCAGGGTTACTAATTCCTTGGCAGGTGCCTAGGGCATAGGTTGTTTCGGCATTCAGTTCAGAGCGAGTCGAAAATGGTGATTTTGCGTGACCCGGCGCGCAGCGACCTTTCTGGTCGTGAGCACCGGAAGCACGCGGAACCGCCATTTGCAGACCGCTATGGGCTGAATGCCGGTGCAACCTAGTCCGGAGCCCCGCCCGAACCCTTCTCCCCGCTACCCGGCTGATCGCCTTCGGGACGCGAGTTGAACACCTTGTCAACGAGGCCGAATTCCTGGGCTTCGTTCGCACTCATCCAGGTATCGCGGTCCATCGCATCGGCGACTTGCTTGACTGACTTGCCGGTATAGCCCGCATAGAGCTCGTGCATGGCATGCTTGAGCCGCAATATTTCCTTGGCCTGGATCTCAATGTCGCTGGCCATGCCGCGCGCCCCGCCCGAAGGCTGGTGAATCATGATCCGCGCCTGCGGCAGCGCGATCCGCATGCCGGGCTCACCCGCGGCGAGCAGGAAGCTGCCCATCGAGCAGGCCTGGCCGATGCAGACGGTCGAAACCTTCGACTTGATGTATTGCATGGTATCGTGGATCGCCATCCCGGCCGTCACCACCCCGCCCGGCGAGTTGATGTACATCGAGATATCCTTGCTGGGATTCTCGCTTTCCAGGAACAGCAACTGGGCCACGATCACCGAAGCCATGTGATCCTCAATCTCGCCCGTCACAAAGATGATCCGCTCGCGCAGCAGCCGCGAATAGATATCGAAACTGCGCTCCCCGCGGCTCGATTGCTCCACCACCATCGGGATCAGCGCGCCGGTGATCGGGCCAGATGCAGAGTCGGGGGTCATGTGGCCGGTGGGACGGTTGTAGGGGTCGATCATGGGAATCCTCTTGAGCGTGAGGTGCCTATGTCGGCGCTGGGGGCGAGATGTTCAAGGGCGTTAACCGGTTTGGGGTGGGGGGGCGTTGGCATGCGGGGACATGGCCCGTTTGTCCTGAGCCTGTCGAAGGATTGCGTGTCCCCGTCCGAGGGTGCGGTTGTGGAGGTGGTTCGGGTGGCAGGATTAGGGGAACTGGGCAAGGTGCTGCTGGAACATGATCGCCGATTTGATGCTTGCTGGATTCATGCCGGAATTGACCAAAGGCAAAGGGCATTTGGGGGTTTGCTGACGTGCCACCGCAATTGCCATGTCACCGGAACCATGCGGTCACGGTCGGCTTCATCGCCGCAGTCTGGCGGTCGATCCGCCGCTTGATCCGACTATAGGCGATGGGCGTGACCCCAAGATAACGCGCGATGTCGCCTTGGGGGAGGCGATCAGCGAGGTCAGGCTCAGTCTCGCGAAAATGCAAAAGACGCTCTAGCGGCGTCAGGCAGAGAAGGCTCTGCTCGCGTTCTGCTTTGCGCAATCGTATCCAGTCAATGAACTGGGCGTAGCCTCGCTGCAGCTCGTTGCTCTCGCTTATCTGCCTTAGAACCCAAGCCTGCGGCAACTGCACCAGATCGGAACCCTCAATGGCACAAGCGCCAAAGTCGAGCCCGCCCTGCTCCCTTGCGAAAATGCCTTGATCAAAGATGAAACTCTTGATCGTTTCACTCCCACCGGCAGAAAGATAGGAGAGTTTCACAAGGCCATTGAGCAACAAGAAGACATCCCGGCAGTCCGTCTCAGGGCCGAAGATCGTCTTTCCTTTTGCAATCTCCCGGACCCGCCAAAGACCCTCGCTCTCAGCCCGATGTCGCAACTGCTCGATCAGCCAGGGCGCAGAGAAATTTTCAGGGACTAAACCATGGTTCATCGCAATCATGGAATATCAAGCTAGTGACAAATGGGAAGGAAAAAGCAGCTCAATGTCGTCAGCACCGCAACTGTTAAAAGCCCCGACGACCGTCGTTCTCACCGGCGGCACCTCCGGCATCGGATATGACTTGCTTGGCCGTTTGCTGGACGGCGGGCACAAAGTTGTCGTGATTGCGAGGCGGGCGTCTTCCCTGTCACCGCAACCTGGCCTGATCCCGCTGGATGTCGATCTTGCCGACATCGCAGCCGTCAGGGCGGCATGCGCCCGGCTTGCGGCAGACCATACCGATACGACAGTGCTGATCAACAATGCCGCGCTTCAATATCCGGCACAACTAACCGACCCGGATTTCGATCCGCGACAGATGGAGGCCGAAGTCGCAATCAACCTCGTTGCCCCTGCCTTGTTGGCGCAAGCTCTGCTGCCGACCCTGCGGCACCACGGTCAGCGCGCGGCGATCATCAACATTTCCTCGGGACTTGCCTATTTCCCGAAGCAAAAGACCGCCCTTTACTGCGCGACCAAGGCTGGACTTAGCAGCTTTACCCGCAGTCTGCGCTACCAGCTCGAGAGCGACGGCACTCTTGTGAGCGAGGTGGTCCTTCCGCTTGTGGATACGCCGATGACCGAGGGGAGAGGGACCGGCAAGATCGGCGCGGCGGCGGCAGCGCAAGCGATTCTTGCAGGAATTGCTGCCCGCCATGAGACGATACATGTCGGCAAGGCGAAGCTGATACCGATGCTTTCCCGTTTGGCACCGGGCCTCGGCCACCGGATATTGCGTGGCTCATGAAAGAGCTGCTCAGAGTTATGATTGTGCTGGCGCTCGCGTTCGCATCGACAGCGCTGATCATCAAGGCAAGCGGCGTGGTGACCGAGGAAAGTGTGCTTGCCTTTGTTGAAAATGCGCGTTCGATCCACCCGGCCTATCTGGTTGCCGCCGTTGTCCTGATCCTCTTGATCGACTTGTGGATCGCCGTGCCAACCATGGCAACGATCTTGCTGGCGGGATATGTGCTCGGGCCGTTGTTGGGCGGTGCTGCGGCTGCGCTCGGCCTGATGGTCCTTGGCACCACCGGATACGTTATGGGGCGACGGATCGGACGACCGTTGCTCCTAAGGCTCTATAAGCACCCTGCCAAACTCCAGGAAATCGAGGATGCATTCAGCCGGAACGCGGTGCTGACACTTTTTGCGTGCCAAGCGCTGCCCATCCTGCCTGAACTGAGCTGCACCATGGCTGGTGTTTCGCGTATGCCGTTTGGACGGTTTGTTGCAGCCTATGCTGTCGGGGTGGTGCCGTTCGCTTTTGTGGTTGCTTGGGCGGGTTCAAAATCGACGCTCTCGGACCCCACGCCTGCGATCTACACAGCAATCGGCGTCAGTATTGCGCTTTTGCTGGCATGGCGCTTCCTGTCCCGCAGGGGCCTTTCCAAATCCGCTGTTCAGCCACAAGGAGAAAGTCTGTGAAGTCGGTCTTGGTTTTCGCGATGCTCGTTGTCCCGGCTCCCCTCGCCGCAGAGGAGGAGGCATCGCTCACGGTGCAAATCTCAAATCTGAAAACGAGTTCGGGTCAGATCCGGTGCGCCCTTTTCCGCAGCGCAGCCGGCTTTCCGCGCGAGCCAGATCGTGCCGCTGCGCGCGTTGTCGGCACGATTGAAGGACGCACCGCCCAATGCCATTTCAGCAATATCCCGGCCGGGCGCGTCGCTATCACTGCGTTCCATGACGAGAACAACAACGGCAAGGTCGATCTGCGTTTCGGCTTGATCCCGAAAGAAGGCATCGGCTGGAGCCGGAATCCTCGCGTCAGCATGCGCGCGCCGAAATTTGAGGAAGCTGCATTTGAGTATAGCGGTGCAGCAACGAGGATCGCTGTAAGGCTAAACCAGCGTTGAAACCAGTTGCGGTGACGGTGCCACTTTGCAAGACGCACTCAATTCCGACAACCTTTCCTGCACCCCCGCACCCCATTGCCAGCAACCGCAACCGCAGGCATCCTCCCGGCCAACAAGGAGAATCGCGATGCGGCAACACTCTGGCTTCCTTTCCCTCGCGCTGGCGGCCGGTTTGGCCATGGCCGCTCCAGCCCAGGCGCAGGATCGGTTTTCGCGGATGATGGCCGGTGAGAGCTTTCTCCAGGGCAAGGAGCTGGATAAGGCGATCGAGCAGGCGGACAAGCACGCACTGGGATCGAAAGAGAACCCGGTGCGGGTTGCCCGGCCTGAGGGGCAGCGGCGCTATCTGGGGCGGCTGCGCTGCAGCGATGGCAAGGCGCCGGGGTTCTACCGCGCCGGCAATGTTGGCGCGGGGCCGTTCGGCAATATTGTCGATCTCTACATCGTCACTTGCGAGGGCGGTGAGCCCAAGGAAAGCCGGATCCACATGGACATGTACCACAAGGGCCATGACGAGCAGCGGCTGGTCCCGGGCTTCGCCTATGAAGTTGTGCCCGAACCGGAGCGCGCGCCCGCCCCGGCCGCCGATCCGCGGGCTTGAGCATGATCGGCATGTCGCTGCGCCTGGCCCTGCTGGGCCTCGGTCTCGCCCTGGCCCAGCCCGCACTGGCGAAAGAGCGCAAGGCCAAGCCCAAGCCGGTGCCGGTGGTTGACCAGAGCGCAGCGGCGGCCAATGCGGCTTCGGCGGCGGCGATGCGGCAGCTGGATGCCATCGCCCGGCTGGACGATGCAGCGGGCGGCCCGCGGCTGAACGCGGTGATCGCGTTCAATCCGGCAGCGGCAGCCGAAGCGGCGCGGCTTTCGGCGACTGGGCGGCTCAGGGGGCGGACCGTGCTGGTCAAGGACAATGTCGAGACCAGGGAGTGGGCGACCACTGCGGGTAGCCTGGCGCTGAAGGACAACAAGACTGGCCGCGATGCGCCGCTGGTGGCGCGGATCCGGGCCGATGGCGCCGTGGTGCTGGGCAAGACCAACCTCAGCGAATGGGCCAACATCCGCTCCAACGCGAGTTCCTCGGGCTGGTCGGGCGTGGGCGGGCAGACGAAGAACCCGCATGCGATCGACCGCAACCCTTGCGGTTCCAGCTCGGGCAGCGGGGCGGCGATTGCGGCGGGGATGGCCTGGGCGGCGGTCGGGACCGAGACCGACGGGTCGATCACTTGCCCGGCCAGCGCCAACGGGATCGTCGGGTTCAAGCCCACCGTCGGGCTGGTCAGCCGCACCCATGTGGTGCCGATCAGCCACAGCCAGGACACCGCCGGGCCGATGGCGACTTCGGTTGCCGACGCCGCGCTGCTGCTGGGCGCGATGGCCGGCAGCGACCCGGCTGATCCGGCGACGCTGGAGGCCGACAAGTACAAGACCGATTATACCGCAGGCCTCGGCCTCTCCAGCCTCAAGGGCGTGCGGATCGGGGTGCTGAGCAAGCAGAGCGGCAAGCATCCCGGCGTCAACCGGGTGTTTGACCGGGCCTTGATGGACCTTTCTGCCGCCGGCGCGGTGCTGGTGCCGATCGCCTATGACTTCCCCGGCGAGCTCGGCCGTGACGAGGGCGTGGTGCTCTATTTCGAGCTGCGCGAGGATCTGAATGCCTATCTTGGGGGCCTGCCCGGCACGCCGCCGGTGCGCAGTCTTGCCGATGTGATCATGTTCAACAAGGACCACGCCAACGAAGAGCTGCGCTGGTTCGGGCAGGAGACTTTCATCAAGGCCGAAAGCCCGGTCGACCGCGCGGTGTACCAGAAGGCCCGGGCCAATTCGCTGCGGTTGGCGGGGCCTGAGGGGATCGACAAGCTGCTGGCCGACAACAAGGTGGTGGCCTTGATCGCCCCGACCGAGGGCCCGACCTGGCCGATCGACCTGGTCAACGGCGATCACTACATCGGGATCGGCGCCGGATCGCTGGCGGCAGTGGCGGGCTATCCGCACCTGACCGTGCCGATGGGCGATGTCGAAGGGCTGCCGGTGGGGCTGAGCTTCATCGGGCCCAAGTGGGGCGACAAGCTGGTGCTGGAACTGGGCGCCGCCTATGAACGCGCGCGGACAGTGACGCTGAAACCGCCCAGCTTCAAACGCTGGGGCGAATGAGCGTCCGCATTGGCCGAAACTGATCTGGATCATTTCATCTCCGGCACCAACCGGGCGCTTCTTGGGCGCAAGTTCGCAGCAGGAGTTCGAAATGACCCGCAACGAAGGAACGATTGACCGCGTCGCCCGCGTGGCGCTGGGCGTGGTGCTGCTGGTGCTGGCCTTTCGCGGGCTCTACACCCCCTGGACCTGGATCGGCGTGGTGCCGCTGCTGACCGGGCTGGTGGGCGCCTGCCCGCTCTATTCGGTGCTGGGGATCAGCACTTGCAAGGTGCGCTAGATGTGAGCTTTCAGGAGGTTGTTCATCCGGCCTGACCGGACCAGACTGAGGTTGCAACACTTCGAGTCTGGAGGAACGACCGGATGAACAACCTCCTGAAAGCTCACACCTAGATCACAACGACAAAGGGCCCCGGATCGCTCCGGAGCCCTTTGAGAACTGGTCTGGCGAGAAGCTTACTTCTTCGCCGCAGCCTTCTTGGGTGCAGCCTTCTTCTCAGCCTTTTCAGCCTTGGGCGCCGCTTCCTTCTTCTCGGCCTTGGGCTTGGCTTCCTTGGCCGGCTTGTCTTCGGCCTTGGGCGCCGCTTCCTTCTTGGCAGCGGCCTTCTTGGGCGCGGCCTTCTTGGCCGGAGCCGGAGCAGTCTCTTCGGCTTCGATCGCGGCCTGGAGTTCTTCCTTGGTCACGGTCTTTTCGGTGACTTCAGCCTTGTCGAACAGGAAATCGACGACCTTGTCTTCATAGAGCGGCGCGCGCAGCTGGGCGGCAGCGAGGGCATCCTGCTGGATGTATTCGACGAACCGCTGGCGGTCTTCCGGGCGGTACTGCTGAGCAGCCTGCTGCATCAGCATGGACATTTCTTGGCTGCTGACTTCGACCCCGTTGGCCTGGCCGATTTCCGAGAGCAGCAGCCCCAGGCGCACGCGGCGCACGGCGATGGCTTCGTATTCGCCCTTCTCGTCCTCGATTTCCTTCAGCGCAGCGGCCGGATCGGCGTCCTGGGCAGCTTCCTGCTGGAGCTGGGCCCAGATCTGCTGGAATTCGGCCTCGACCATGCTCGGCGGCACGTCGAAATCATGCCCGGCGGCCAGAATGTCGAGCAGCGCGCGCTTCATCTGGGTGCGGGTGAGGCCAGCGGTTTCCTGTTCCAGCTGGCCGCGCAGCAGGCCCTTGAGCTGGGCGAGGTCGGTCAGGCCCAGGCTCTTGGCAAATTCGTCATCGATCTTGGTTTCGCCAGCGACCTTGACGGCCTTGACCACGATGTCGAACTGGGCGTCCTTGCCCTTGAGGTTCTCAGCCGGATAGTCGGCCGGGAACGTCACGGTGATGGTCTTTTCGTCACCAGCCTTCACGCCGACGAGCTGTTCCTCGAAGCCCGGGATGAACCGGCCCGAGCCGATTTCGAGCGCCGCATCTTCGGCCTTGCCGCCGTCGAATTCGACGCCGCCCAGCTTGCCGGTGAAGTCGATGATCAGCTGGTCACCGTCTTCGGCCTTCTTGCCTTTCTTGGCATCGACGAAGCTCTTGGCATTGCCGGCCAGGCGCGCGACCTGTTCATCGACTTCGGCATCGCTGACCGGCACGACCAGCTTGTCGAGCTTGAGGCCGTCGATCGACGGGGCCGGGATCGTCGGCAGAATTTCAAGGCTGACGCTCAGCTCGGCGTCCTTGCCTTCTTCATAGCCTTCACCCAGCGCGATCTGCGGCTGCATCGCAGGGCGCAGCTTGTTTTCGCCCAGCAGCTTCTGGATCGCTTCCTGGACCGAGGTGTTGAGCGCTTCCTGGTGAAGCTGCGGCCCGTGCATCTTCTTGACCAGATTGGCGGGCACCTTGCCGGGACGGAAGCCGGGCATGCGCACTTGCGGGGCGATCTTCGCCACTTCGCCATCAATGCGCGCGGCAATATCCTTGGCCGCGATCTTCACGCTGTAGGCGCGCTTCAAACCCTCGTTGGTGGTCTCGACAATCTGCATGACTAAACAGGCCTTTTCGAACTAATTGCCCCGTTGGACGGCGATGCCAGTGGAACTGGTGCGGGCGAAGGGACTCGAACCCCCACATCTTGCGATACTGGTACCTAAAACCAGCGCGTCTACCAATTCCGCCACGCCCGCGGCCCGACGAAGCCACACCCCCGCAGTTGAGCGCGAGAGTCTGGAATCAAGGCGTGGCCCTTAGTGGCCCCTTTGCCAAAGGGCAAGCGAGGATAGTGCACCTCAGCCGATCCCCAGCACGGTTGCCAGTTTGAGCAGCCAATTGGACTGCTTTTCGAGCCGAACACCGCCCACCGGGACCGGGCAATCGAGGCACAAAGCTTGCGCCCCGCGCGCCTCGCCCAGCCAGCTCAATTGAGCCAAGGCACGGCTCTGCTTGGCCTGCTCGCGCAGCGCCATCTGGGCGAACAGATCGCGCCCCTGCCCGGCGCTTTTTTCCTCGCCGCCGCCCAGCCGTTCCAGCAGGCTGGCATAGGGATCGGCCTCGCCGCCATAGTGCCGGGCGTGCCAGCTTTCCAGCTTGGCCTGCTTGGCCGCCCAGGCCAGCGCATCGTCCAGCCCGCCGAACTGATCGACCAGCCCGTTCTGCCGCGCCGTGCCGCCATCCCAGGCGCGCCCCTGGGCAACCGCATCGACCTGTTCAGGGGTCTTGCCGCGCGCTTTGCTGACCAAATCGATGAACCGGCGATAGCCGGATTCGATCGAGCCTTGCATCAGCTCGTGGGTTTCGGGGGTGAAGCCGCCCATCACATCTGGCTGGCCGCTGAGCGGTGTGGTACGCACCCCGTCCGAGGTGATCCCGTATTGCGCCAGGGTCCCTTCAAACGAAGGCATGATCGCGAAGATTCCGATCGAGCCGGTAACGCTGCTCGGCTGGGCGAAGATCCGATTGCCGCCGGTCGCGATCCAGTAGCCGCCGCTGGCAGCAACATTGGCGAAGGACACCGCCACTGGCTTGCCCTTGGCCTTGAAGCGTTCGACTGCCTTGCGAACCTGTTCGGACGCCAGCGCTGAGCCGCCGGGCGAATCGATCCGCAGCACCAGCGCGGCGGCATCGTCGGCATTGGCCTCGTCGATCAGCCGGGTGATTCGGTCGCCCCCGGCAGTCCCCGGCCCGGCCTTGCCGTCAACAATGTTGCCCGCGACCGTCACCACCGCGATGGCCTTGCCATCCTGGTCCGCCGGATGTGCGGCCAGCAATGCGCCCATGCCCGAATGGGCATAGCTGCCCGGTTGCTTGCTCGACCCGTCCTCTCCGGCCAGTTGCTTGACGCGTTCGCCGAATTCCACCGCATCGCCCAGCTTGTCGACCATCCCGGCCTTGAGCGCGGCCTGAGCCAGATCGCCATTCGAAGCCTTGACCCATGTCACCGGGTCCTTGGCGACCTGGGCATATTGCGCCTTGGGCCGGGCCTTGCTGACATTGGCCAGCCAATTGTCGAAGATTGATTCGAGCAGCGCGGTGCGTGCCTCCTTCGAAGGTGCCGAGGCCCGGTCGAGCAGATAGGGTTCGACGAAATCCTTGTAGGTCCCGACCTTGTAAATATGGACCTTGACCTTGAAGCGTTCCAGCAGCCCGGCGTAGTAGGTCTGGTTGCCGCCCGGTCCGGCGATGGCCGCGCCGCCCATCGGATGGACCCAGGCCTCGCTGGCATGGGCCGCCAGCATCACCCCGTCGTCAAGATAGGCGATGCCATAAGTCAGCACCGGCTTCTTGGCGGCGCGCACTTCGTCCATCGCCGCGGCGACTTCCTCCACATTGACCAGCCCGCCGCCGGTGAAGCTCGACAGGTCGAGCACCACCGCCTTGATCCGGTCGTCCTTGGCCGCCAGCTTGATCGCGCGAACCACATCGCGGGTGCGATATTCGCGGATTGGGGCCCCGCCCATCAGCAGTTCAAGCGGATCGCTTTCGGACGGTTCCTCAACCAGTGAGCCATTGAGCTTGATCAGCAGCGCGCCGTCCTTGACCAGACCGGCGCTGGGCCGGGCAGTCAGCGCGCCATAGAGCATGATGAAAAACAGCAGCATGAAGAACAGCACCAGGCCATCCTTGATCGCGACCAGGAGGTGCCAGACCTTGCGGGCAAACAGCATTGCTTGGGGCTTTCTTTGAAGGGACTTGGCCGAAGACATAGGCAGCGCCGGCGCGATTGGCCAGTGTGCTGTCGATGAACCGCCGACTGCGGCTTGCGGATGACCACTATGGCCGCTAAGGCACCGTCTTCAATGACATCGCCGAACCTTGATGCTGCGGGCCGCTATCCGGCTGGCTCCGCCGCCTTCCCGCACCGCAGCCTTACGGGCCTTGCGGGGCTGGCCCCGTGGGAGATCCTGTTCCTGCTCGACGAAGCGGAACAATGGGTCGAACTGAACCGCCAGCCGCACAAGCGCAATGACCGGCTGGCTGGCCTGACGATCATCAACGCCTTCTTCGAAAACAGCACCCGCACGCTCTTAAGCTTCGAGATCGCGGGCAAGCGGCTGGGCGCCGATGTGGTCAACATGCATGCCGCGCAAAGCTCTGTGAAGAAAGGCGAAACGCTGATCGACACGGCGATGACGTTGAACGCGATGCACGCCGATGCGATCGTGATCCGGCACCAGAGCAGCGGCGCGGTGCAGCTGATCGCGGACAAGGTCGATTGCCCGGTGCTCAACGCCGGCGACGGCCAGCACGAGCATCCCACTCAAGGCCTGCTCGATGCACTGACGATCCGCCATGCCAAAGGCGCGGAGTTCGCAGGGATGCGGGTGACGATCTGCGGCGACATCCTGCACAGCCGGGTCGCGCGCTCGAACATCCATTGCCTGACGACGCTGGGCGCTGAGGTGCGCGTCTGCGCCCCGCCCGCGCTGATGCCCGCCGATATCGAAGCGCTGAAAGTTCACCCGTTCCACGATTTCGACGCCGCGCTGGTTGGCAGCGACGTGGTGATGATGCTGCGGCTTCAGCAGGAACGGATGAGCGGGCAGTTCATCCCCAGCCCCCGCGAATACCGCCACCTTTACGGCCTGACTCTGGACCGGCTGGCCAAGGCCAAGGGCGATGCTCTGGTGATGCACCCCGGCCCGATGAACCGCGGGGTGGAGATTGACAGCAATGTCGCCGATCTGGCCCAAAATGCCTCAGGAGCGCGCAGCGCGATCACCACCCAGGTCGAAATGGGCGTGGCGATCCGCATGGCCTGCCTTGACGTGCTGACCCGCCGAACCCGCGGGCTGGAGGGCTGGGCATGAGCGCGCCGCGTCCCTTGACCATCACCGGCGGCCAGCTGGTGCTGCCCGGCAAGCCGCCGGTGCCCGGATCGCTGCGCTGCGAGGGCGGGCTGATCCGCGCTGTCGGCGGGGCGATAGCCGGGCCTGACGACCTGGTGATCGATGCCAAAGGCGCGTTGATTGTGCCCGGGCTGGTCGATCTGGGGGTCTTCGCGATCGACAAGCCGGCCTTTCATTTCGGCGGGATCACTCGTGCGGCCTTGATGCCCGATCAGGGCGTGGTGCTGGACAAGCCCAGCTCGGTCCGGTTTGCCGCGCAATCGGGCAAGCCCGACCTGTGGGTCCACCCGCTGGCCGCCGCGACCCGCGATCTTGCCGGATCCGAAATCGCCGAACTGGCGCTGATGCGCGATGCCGGGGCCAAGGCGGTTGCCACCGGGCGACGCTGGATCGGCGATTCAGGCACCATGCACCGCTTGCTGTCCTATGCCGCGATGCTGGGTCTGGTTGTTATCACCCATGCCGAGGATGCCGGGCTGACCGGCGGGGCAGTCGCCACCGCCGGCGAAATGGCGACCCGGCTGGGCCTGCCTAGCGCCCCGGCCGAAGCCGAGGCGCTGGCAATTGCCCGCGATCTGGCGCTGGCCGAACTGACCGGCGCGCGGATTCACTTCCGTCAGGTGACAACAACCAAGGGCCTCGCGCTGGTCCGCGCCGCCAAGGCGCGCGGGATCAAGGTGACCGCCGGGGTGACACCGGCGCATTTCATGCTGTCCGACACCGCGATCGGCGATTTCCGGACCTTCACCCGCCTCTCCCCGCCGCTGCGCAGCGAGGCTGACCGGCAAGCTGTGCTGGCCGGACTGAGCGACGGAACCATCGACGTGATCTCATCCGGCCACGATCCGCGCGGACCCGAGGACAAGCGGCTGCCCTTCGCGGATGCCGAACCGGGCATGGCCGGGGCCGAAACGCTGCTGCCGCTAACGCTGGGCTTGGTCCGCGACGGCGTGATTGACCTGCCGCGCGCTTTCGAACTGCTGGCCGCCAACCCCGCCGCACTGCTTGGGGTCAAGGCAGGCCGGATTGAGGAAGGGCTTGAAGCCGACGTTGCCTTGATTGACCCGGCCAAGCCCTGGGTGGTCGATTCCGACATGATGGCGGCCACTGCGGGCAATACCCCGTTTGACAAGCAGGGCGTCGAAGGCCGCGTGCTGGCGCTATTCAAAGGCGGCATGCTGATCGCGGATTAGCGACGCCCAAACGCAAAACCCCTCCCGCAATGGGGAGGGGCTGCGATCCCGTTATGGGCCCGTTATGGGGTCGTTTTCGCTTATTTCTTGCGGGTGTTCGAAGGACCGGCAGGACCCTTGACGACCGGAGCGGCCTTGGGCTTGAACGCCAGCTTGGGGCTGGCCTTGACCTTGGCCTGGGCCATCATCTGGCCGCCGCGCGCCGGGCTGACCGAATAGGCGAAGCAGACCCCGCCGCGGCTCTTGACTGCCGAGCACAGGCCACCCGCACCGCGGCCATCGAGGCCGGCTGCGGCAACGCGCCAGTAACGCTTGCCCTTCACCGTGGCCTGGCTGATCGCCATTTTGAAATTGCGCAGTTCGGGATTCTTCTTGGCGTAGTAGCCCCAGGCGCGGCGAGCGCCCTGCTCGCTGCCGAACGAGCCGAGCTGGACGGCATGGCTGCTGCCCTTGCCGGCCACGCGGACGCTGGCCTGGCGCGGACGCAGACCCGGACGGTGCGCAACCGCCTTGGGCTTGGCCGGAACAACCGCAGCGGCGACGCGAACCGGGCGCGGCTTGGCCACCGGAGCGGCTTCAGGCGAAACGGCAGGAAGCGGCTGGACCATTTCGACATTGGCAAACTGCGAAGAAAATGCCTCGGGCGTTGCTTCGGGCGCAGCCGGAGCATCGACCGGACGGTACTGCGCCAGCGCAGTGGCGCTTTCGCCGGTCGCGGGCAATTCACCGGCCGGAACCGGGTTGCGCGCGGCGCCGACTTCGGCGGCAAGCTGAACCTGATCGCCATTGGCATTGAGTGCCAAGGCAGTCGGCTGGCCCGGATCGGCGCGCATCGGGACCTTCAGGAGGCCCGCGACCCGCTGCTTCGAATCTTCAGGTTTGGCCTGAGCGGCCCAGGTCGAAAGACGCGCATCGAGTTGGTCGGCGGGGACGTCCTGCGCGGCCATCAGCCGGGCTTCGCGCCAGCGCCCGTCGAGCGCGAAGGCATAGGCCAGGTTCTGGCGCAGCTTGGGCGACTTGTCGCCCGAACGCAGCGCATCGGTCAGGATCGCGGTGCCGCGCCCGGTTTCCCCGGCCAGCGCATAGGCGAGGCCCAGGTCGGACGCGGGAATGGCATCGCGCCAGTCGTTGAGGATCCCGACGGCCTCGGCATTGCGGCCCGCACCGACATAGGCCAGCGAGAGCGACAGCGCGGTCTTGCTCGAATTGTCACCCAGCTTCATCGCATCGTTGAACGTGGTGACCGCCGAAGTGAAGCGTCCGGCGCGCAGGTAGGCCTGGCCCAGCAGCGCACGATAGCTGGCTTCGCGCGGATTGGCCGCAACGATGCCTTCAGCCAGCACGATCGCCTTTTCGGCATCGCCCTTGGCCAGCGCCTTCTGCGCTTCGGCGGCGGTCTTGTCGGGGGTGTTCTTGGCCACGGCCCCGGTGCTGACCCCCGCGCCTGCGGCCAGAGCGATGGCGATGGCGCCAGCGACCCCGATGGGCAGGACAGAGCGAGTGATGCGCTTGCTATTCATGGGAAAACTCCCTTCCTCTCAAAAACTTAATTGCGACGTTTGGCCACCTGAGCGGCCAGATCGGAAATATCGGGCAGGCTATCGAGCAGTTGGTCGAGCGCCTGGGTCACCAGTTGCTGGGCGCTGCGACCTTTGACGGTGCAGGCCAGCCGCAGCTTGAGGTGGCGTTCGGCATCGACCCGCAGCGTAAAAGCCGCGCGGCGGCCGTCGGCCAAAGCCGAGCGGCGCTCGCTGGCAACCTGGCGGGCAATCGCGCGCTGCTGGCGGACCACTTCGGGCACTCCGGACTGGCCGTGCGATTCGCCGTTGATCGGCACAATTTCGGCTTCGTGGGGTTCGTAGCCCATGTCGTTCCAGCCAAGGTCTTCGTGGCTGACCATCACCGCGCTGGCCTGCGAACGCATGGCCGGCTTGGCACCGCCCTTGCGCGCCAGCAGCGCGGGATTGAGCGACGCGAATGGTTTGGGATCGGCCATGCCCGCGCGGCTCCCTTAAGAACCGGCGACCCGGCGGCCGAAGCCTCCGGCCGAGCGATGCACGCCCTGGATCGAGGACACTGTGGTCGGCGCGGCAAACACGGTGCGGCGGAAGTTCTTTTCGAGCCGGTCCGAAATGTAGTTCCACAGCGCGACAACTTCGGCGGCGCTGCGGCCATTGGGATCGACTTCCATCACCGTGCGCCCGTCGATCATCGAGGCCGCGAAATCGGTGCGGTGGTGCAGCGTAATCGGGGCAACGGTGCCATGCTGCGAAAGGGCAACAGCAGCTTCCGAAGTGATCTTGGCCTTGGGCGTGGCAGCATTGACCACGAAGATCAGCGGCTTGCCTGCGCGCTCGCACAGGTCGACCGTGGCGCCGACGGCGCGCAGATCGTGCGGGCTGGGACGGGTGGGGACAACAATCAGTTCGGCGACCGCGATAACCGACTGGATCGCCATGGTGATCGCAGGCGGGGTATCGATGACGGCCAGGCGGAAGCCCTGCTGACGCAGCACCGCAAGGTCAGCGGCGAGCCGCGCGACAGTGGTTTGTGCGAAAGCGGGGAATTCATCCTCGCGCTCATTCCACCAATCGGCCAGTGAACCCTGGGGGTCAATGTCGATCAACACGACCGGACCAGCGCCAGCGCGCTGGGCCTGCACGGCCAGGTGCCCGGACAAGGTAGTCTTGCCCGATCCGCCCTTCTGTGATGCCAATGCCAGTACGCGCAATGCAATTCCCCCTAAACAAAAGCAGGAGCCCAATTGGACTTGCCGTGGGGGATCGCAGATCGTTCCTAATTTTGAGTTAACGCCCACGCTGGGCTGCGGCCTGAGGCGAGGTCAGTGGGTGCATTAATCCATTGCTAACGTGCCATTTACTATGTCAGTTAAGCATTGCAGACCGCTGGCGGGTCTGGCGCGGGCTGCTTTGGCGCCGCCCTGGCTTAATCCGCCTGCGTGGGGACAGGAATTTTTCAATGGGCCGCAATTATTTGATCGCCGCACTGGCGCTGGGTGCCGGAGTGATTCTTTCCGCCCCCGCACATGCCGATACCAGGGCCGGAGTCGATGCCTGGACCAAGGGCGACTATGCCGGCGCGGTCAAGGAATGGCAGGCGCAAGCCGCCAAAGGCGATGCCGACGCACTGTTCAACCTGGGCCAGGCTTACAAGCTGGGCAAAGGCGTCAAGCAAGACCTGATCAAGGCCGAACAGCTGTTCGCCCAGGCAGCCGCCATGGGCCATCTGCAGGCGGGCGACAACTATGGGCTGCTGCTGTTCCAGCGCGGTGATCGCCAGCGTGGCCTGCCCTATATCCGCGCCGCCGCCGATCGCGGCGATCCGCGCGCGCAGTACCTTTTGGGCGTGATGCATTTCAATGGCGAGCTGGTGCCCAAGGACTGGGTCCGGGCCTATGCGCTGGTCACTCTGGCGCAGCAGCAGGGCTTGCCCCAAGCGGCCGGCGCGATGGCCCAGATGGACCAGCACATCCCTTATGAGCAGCGCCAGCAAGGCGTGCAGCTGGCCGCAGAGCTCGCCAGCCAGGCCGACGCCACCCGCGCACGCCAGCTCGCCGCAGTCGATCTGGGCAGCCAGGTGCCTGGTCCCGTTCCCGCCCCGGTCAGGGGGCCAACCGTAGCTTCGGCCCAGGGCGCGGCCCAGTCGGCGCAAGGGGCGTTCCCGGTCTTGACCCGCCCCAACGACAGCGCCGAGGACACGCGCATCCGCCAGGCAGGGGCCAGCCCGGTGCGCGTGCACCAGGGCCCGGCGCCGGGCGTGACCCCACCCGCACCGCGCCCGGTTGCCGCTCAGCCGCCGCGTCCCGCCCCGCCGCCTGCTCCCGCACCGATGCCCGCTGCTGGCGGATCGTGGCGGATCCAGCTGGGCGCTTTCGGGGTTGCGGCCAATGCCGACGCGCTGTGGGCCAGGGTCAAAGGCCGCCCGGAACTGGCCGGGCACCCGCGGCTCAACGTCAAGGCTGGCGCGGTGACCAAGCTGCAAGCCGGGAACTACAGCCAGGCGGGCGCGCAGGCTGCTTGCGCCCGGCTGAAAGCGGCGGGCTTTACCTGCGTTGCCGTGCCCGGCTGAGGCGTGAACGCCGACGCCCCTGACCGGATCCGCACGCTTGACCTGATCCGCGGGGTGGCCGTGCTGGGCATCCTGGCGGTCAACATCACCAGTTTCGCTGCACCGTCATCGACCAGCTACTCCCCCAACCTGCCCGCTCCGGGCAGCGCGGCCGACAACTGGGCCTTCGCGTTCAATCTGCTGTTCTTCGAAGGCAAGATGCGCGCGCTGTTCTCGATCCTGTTCGGGGCCAGCATGCTGCTGTTTATCCAGCGCCGCGAAGAGCAAGGCCGCGACGGCGCTGGCCTTCAGGTCCGCCGGCTGTGGTGGCTGGCATTGATCGGCTGGCTCCATTTCGCGCTGCTGTGGGATGGCGACGTGCTGTTCATCTATGCCTGTATCGGGCTGGGCGCGCTGTACATGCGCAACACCTCGCCGGGGCAACTGCTGGGGCTGGCGCTGCCGGTGTTCCTGGTCTGGCAGATCTGGGGCATTGCCAACTGGGCACCAAGCGTCCTGCAGGAACAACGCGTCGCCGAAGGCACTGCCAGCGTGCAGGAACGCCGGGACTATGCCGTGATCGTCGCCGAAAAGCGCCGGGCAGACCAGGCCGACACGGTCAACACCTTAGGGTCTTACACAAACGAAGTTGCGGCCCGCCAGTCCGCCCATCCCGCCTATCCGCTGGCGCTGCTTGCCACGATCTGGGGAGAAACCCTGACCTATGTCATGATCGGGATGGCGCTGCTTGGCAGCGGCTTCTTTGCCGGTGAATGGCCGAGGCGCAAGCTGATGGCGTTGGCTGTGGGGGCAACCGGGCTAGGACTGATCGGCACGCTGGGCTTCACCGCCTGGGCGCATCCGCGCGGCTATCCCGAATTGGCGATGCAGATGGCGATCAGCTATCTGCTGAGTATTCCGCACCTGCTGGCCGCGCTGGGCTATGCCGCATTGCTGGTGCTAGCCACTCCGCGCCTGCTGGCAACGTGGCTGGGGCAGCGGCTGGAAGCCGCCGGGCGCATGGCCTTTTCGAACTATCTGGGCACCACGGTGGTCATGTGCGCGATCTTCTATGGCTGGGGACTGGGCCTGTTCGGGCAATACGGGGCCGCCGCCTTGTGGCAGTTCGTCTTCCTGGGCTGGGCGCTGATGCTGGCCTGGAGCAAGCCCTGGCTGGCACGCTATCGCCAGGGGCCGCTCGAATGGCTGTGGCGCAGCCTGACCGAATGGAGAATGCTGCCTATACGCAAGCATTGATTGCGCCATTATTCATCTGCGATTAAGGCCCGGGCACGGATCAGACCCGGAGCAAAAAGGGCCCCCTAATGACCATCTCCAAGACTCCTATTTCGCGCAAGATCAACCTTTCGATGCGGCCGCTTGCCGGCGCGCTGGCAGTCGGCCTGGCGGCCGTCGCCTCGCCGGCCATGGCCACCTGCACTGCGGTTGGTCTGGTGGTGACCTGCACCGGAACCTCCGGCCCCTATGCCAATGGCAGTTCGGGCGTTTCGGTCGATGCCCAGGCGGGCGGCACCGTAACCGGGCCGATGACCATCGGCAGCTCGGCAACCGTCGTCAATTCGGGCACCTTCAACGGCGCGGCCGGCACCGCCGCCCTGACTGTCGGAGCGAACAGCACCGTCACCAACGCCACCGGGGCCTCGCTGGTCCAGGCTGGAACCACCGCCGGATCGGAAGGCGTGGTGCTGGGCGATTTCTCGACCCTGACCAACAACGGCACGCTCAGCGCTGCGGCAGGCTTCAACGTCGCCCGCTTCGGGGTCGGCGGCACGTTCATCAACAATGCCAGCGCGCCCGCCGCGGTGACCGGCAATGTGGTGTTCGGACCCAGCATCGGGGCCAATGTCTCAACTTTCACCAACAACAACATCGCTTTCGGCTTTTCGGGCAACGTAGCGGCAACCGGCAATCTCAACCTGACCAATGCCGGCAAGTTCAGCGGCTCGATCACCCAGACCGCCGCCACTGGCACGGTCAACATCCAGAATACCGCAGCCGGGATCTTCACCGGAACGATCAACACCGGTGATGCGACGACCGTGAACAATGCCGGGACGATGACGCTGACCGGTGCTTCGGTGATTGCCCAGTTCACTTCGGCCGGAACCTCGTTCACCAACTCCAATCGCCTCAATGTGGGTAGCGGCAACGTTCGCCCCTTGCTGAACATCAATGGCAATTTCGTGCAGACCGGCGCTGGCACGCTTGGTATCATGGTCGGCCCGCAGACCACCACCGGACCGGTTGCCGGGGGCACCTACAGCCAGGTTCGCGCTAGCGGCACGGCAACGCTTGGCGGCACCCTGGCGCTGACCGTGACCAATGCCTATTACCCCACCAACACGCTCTACAACGTGGTGGTCGGCGATCAGGGCGTAACCGGCAGCTTCAGCGCGATCACCGGCAACGTTCTGACCTTCATTACCTTCACGCCGGTCGGGATCGTTACCCTCGCGGGCGCCCAGCAAGCCTTCCAGCTGCGGGTTGACCGTACCACCACCTATGCCGCCGGGCTGGGTTCGGGCGCGACGCCCAACCAGCTGGCGGTTGCCGCAGGCTTCCAGCCGCTGGTCGCCTATGCCGACACGCACCTGACCACCGATTCCGCCGCGCTGGTCGGCTCGGTCGATATCCTGACCGCGGCCCAGGCCCAGACCTTCTTCGATTCGGTCAGCCCGGCGGGCTACCTGGCCTATGCCAATTCGATGCGTGACCATGCCAGCCTGTTCCAGCGGCAAGTTTCGGCCCGCATGTACGATCACAACAGTGATCAGGCCCAGAAGGGCTGGTGGCTGAACTTCGGGATGCGTGCGCTGGGCGGCAACGTCACCGGGACCGACAAGACCAAGGTGACCGGCTTCAACTTTGCCGGCGGCTATGACTTCTCCAGCCCGAACTACCTGATCGGCCTGACCGCGGGCTATTCGAAGGGCACGCTGAAATATGGCCCGGGCACGATGCAAGGCAGCGACAGCGCCTATCAGCTGGGTGCCTATGCCAAGTATTCGATGGGTCCGCTGTTCGTCAGCGCAATCGTTGATTACCAGTTCGGTAAGCTGAAGGCGACCAAGACCAGCACGGCGGGCACCGCCGTGCGCGTCGCTGCGGCCAATTCGAAAAGCAAGCTGCTGACCGCCAGCGGGCGGATCGGGGCCGATCTCGATGCCGGTCCGATCACGTTCCGGCCCTTCGTTGGGGTTGAATACAACAAGGGCTCGATTGACGGTTTCACTGAAACCGGCGCTGGCGCAGCCAACCTGATCGTGGGCAAGATCAATGCCGACCGTACCGACCTCCTGGCCGGCGCCACGCTGACCCGCAGCGAGGGCAAGTGGCGGCCCTACGTCAAGGGCACCTACCGCAGCATGATCGGTACCGGGCCCAGCACTGGCGTGACCGCAGCCTTTGTCGACATCCCGACCTCGACCTTCACGGTCACCGGGCGCGGCGCGGCCAAGACGCAGTTTGACGTCGATGCCGGGCTCAACTGGGTTTCGGACGACGAAGGCGGGCTGTTCCTGGCCTACCAGGGTTCTTACCGCGACGATTACACCAGCCACGGTGTGGTCGCAGGCATCCGGCTGATGTTCTGATCCGGGCCTTCACGGCCAACAAAGGGGGCGCGGCGAAAGCTGCGCCCCTTTTTGCTGGGTCGGCGAACAAGCGCCCCTTAACCGGTGCAGGAGATTCCCCCCTCCCCGGCGGGGAGGGGTTGGGGGTGGGGGCTCCACGCCCGAGAGGTAGAACCCCCATCCCAACCCTTCCCCACCGGGGAAGGGCTTTTTGTTGCATCCAGCCCGAACCGGTTTCAGCTCTTGAACGGGTTCTTCGGGCTGCGCAGGGTCAGCCGCACCGGCACTGCATCAAAGCCCAGGTCGCGGCGCAGCGAGTTGACCAGGTAACGTTGATAGCTGGTCGGCAGGTCATCCAGCCGGGTCCCGAACAGCACGAAGCCGGGCGGGCGGGTCTTGGCCTGGGTGATATAGCGCAGCTTGATCCGCTTGCCGCCGGGCGCGGGCGGCGGGTTCTTTTCAAGCGCTTCTTCGAACCAGCGGTTGAGCAGGCCGGTCGGCACCCGTTTTGACCAGGCCGCGCGGATTTCGAAGCCGACCTTGATCAGTGTATCGAGCCCTTTGCCAGTCCGTGCCGATACGGTCAGCACCGGCAGGCCTTTAACCTGGCTCAGGCCATCTTCCAGCGCGGTCTTGATCCCGTTGAACAGGGTCGAGGCATCTTCCTCAGCGTCTTTGCCCGCGACGTCCCACTTGTTGATCGCGATGATCAGGGCCCGGCCTTCTTCGAGCACCATCGAGGCGATCTTGAGGTCCTGGTGCTCTAGCCCGCGCGTCGCGTCGAGCAGCAGGACCACCACTTCGGCGAAATCGACCGCGTGGCGGGCGTCGGCCACTGCCATCTTTTCCAGCTTGTCGGTGACTTGCGCCTTCTTGCGCATGCCCGCAGTGTCGATCAGCCGCACGGGGCGCACCTCACCGTTGTCGGGATCGGTCCATTCCCAATCGATCGCAATCGAATCGCGGGTGATCCCGGCTTCGGGTCCGGTCAGCAGCCGGTCTTCCTTCAGCAGGGCGTTGATCAGCGTCGACTTGCCGGCATTGGGGCGTCCGACGATCGCCAGCTTGAGCGGCGCCGCATTCAGCGCCTCTTCGTCTTCTTCGTCGAATAGTTCAAACTCTTCCGCTTCGGGCTGCTTGCCTTCGAGCAGCGGCAGCAGCGATTCGAACAGGTCGGCCATGCCGGTGCCATGTTCTGCGGAAAACGGAATCGGTTCGCCCAGCCCCAGCGCGAAGCTTTCGTAGATCCCGTGATCACCTGACTTGCCTTCAGCCTTGTTGGCGATCAGCACCACCGGAACGCTCGATTCGCGCAAGTAACGGCCGATCTCTTCATCGAGCGGAGTGAGGCCCGCGCGCGAATCGATCACGAACAGCGCGACGTCTGCGCCAACCAGCGAAGCTTCGGTCTGCTGGCGCATCCGCCCGGGCAGGCTGCCAGGATCTTCGTCCTCCCACCCGGCGGTATCGACGATCTGGAAATCGAGCCCCAACAGGTGCGCCTCGCCAAAACGGCGGTCGCGGGTCACCCCGGGCTGGTCATCGACCAGCGCCAGTTTCTTGCCCACCAACCGGTTCCACAGCGTGGACTTGCCGACATTGGGGCGACCGATAATGATGACCTGCGGGAGTTTTGGGGGAAGCGCCATGAGCGCGCCTGTGCGCCGAGCGGCAATTTTTTGCAAGGCGCACGGCAAATGGTTGCCGCGCTGTTAACCAAACCGCGCAGCCTCGCCCTAACCACCTATCCCTATGTGCAGGGACCATGATCAAGCGGATTCTCACGGTGGCGGGCGCGGCGGCGAGCATTCTGGCAATGCCGGTGAATGCCCGAATCGAGATAAATACTGACGACAGCGCGGTTACCGGCGGCGGCGGCGCAAACCTGCCGCCCTACCTGCAATGCGTCCCCTATGCCCGCCAGCTGACCGGAATCCAGATCCGCGGCGATGCCTGGACCTGGTGGAACCAGGCCGCGGGCCGCTATTCGCGCGGCTTTGCACCCAAGGTTGGCGCGGTGATGGCGCTGAAGCCGCACGGCAATTCCCGGCTGGGCCATGTCGCCGCCGTCAGCAAGATCATCGATTCGCGCACGATCCTGATCCGCCATTCGAACTGGAGCCCGATAGGTGGCCGCCGCGGCCAGATCGAGGACAATGTCAAAGTGGTCGACGTCTCCGAAGCCGGTGACTGGAGCGCAGTGCGGATCTGGTACGCGCCGATCCAGGCACTGGGCGGCTCGCACTGGCCGGTCAGCGGGTTCATCTATCCGGGGAAGCCCGCCAAGGCCGAGAAACTGACCCGCCAGCCGCTGCTCCCCTGGCCAGACGCGCCCAAGGCAGGGAAGCCGGGGAAGCCTGCGAAGGCAGAGAAAGCAGCCAAGCCGACGAAACCGGGCAAGGATCCGATTGCGGACCTGATCAAGAAGAAGACGGGCTGGTAATCCTCCCCGGCACGGGGAGGGGGACCATCCTCGCAGAGGATGGTGGAGGGGTACGGGCAAGTGGTCCCAAGCTGGCCGGAAAGGTCGCGATCACTCGCTCGTACCCCTCCACCATGCTGCGCATGGTCCCCCTCCCCGTTCCGGGGAGGATTGAGGCCTAAGCCTTCGCCACCGGGGCGTCTTCGCCCAGATCTTCGTACCATGCCTCAACCGGGCCGTTGAGCTTGAGCGTCAGCGGCTGGCCGTGGCGGTCCATGGTCTTGCCGGCCTGGACCCGCACCCAGCCTTCGGAAATGCAGTATTCCTCGATATTGGTGCGGACCGTACCCTTGAAGCGGATGCCTATGCCGCGCATCAGCTTGTCTTCATCGAAATATTCGCTGCGCGGGCTGATCGCGATGCGGTCGGGCGGCACGTCTGGGCTCTTGGGGGAGCCGGATTTGGTTTCTTCGGTCATGCTGCGCGCACTACCCAGCTTTCAGCCCTTGTCAATTCGCGCGAGGGGCTCTAATGGCGCCCATCGCATTATCCGAACGGCCCTTGCGGCCTTTGGGGGAATGGGCGCGTAGCTCAGCGGTAGAGCACACCCTTCACACGGGTGGGGTCACAGGTTCAATCCCTGTCGCGCCCACCATTCCCGCCAGTCTCAATAGCCGATCAGACCCAGGGCATGCCGAATAAACATATCGCGATCCGCCACCCATTGCGATTGCGGGGGCAGCTGCGGATCGGTGAAGGTCCAGCCTTCCTTTGAATAGACCCGCGCGAACTTGCCCTTGGTATTGAACGCCAGCGAGACCATCCGCTGCTGCGCTTTGGTGGTCAGGGCATTGCCATCGACCACTGTGCTGCCGGGCTCAAACCCGGTGCCTTGCGGGCGCTGGGCGAAGACGTAGGGCTCGGTCCGGAAGCTTTCGACCGTGGTGTTGAAGAACACCGAAAGGTAAACCTGGTCGAGCGAGGCGAGCGGCGCGGCAGGCATGCGCCAGCGCGGATCGACCATGATGTTCCAGGGATAGAGCCCGGGCTGGCCGTACATGATCTCGGTGCGCAGATCGACCAGGGTATCGCGCACGGCCTGCGCCGGGGCCTGGCGCTGGATCTTCAGCCCATTCGACCAGGTGAAGCCGAACGAGGAGATATCCAGCGGCGGCATGGCCGAGGGCGGCGCGCCGTTGGGGGTGTTGGCGACCGTGACATTCTCGTAAATGCGCAGGTACGCCTTGTCCTTTAGCTGGTGCCCGCTGGCCTGATCGGCCCAGCCGCGCTGCCCGCGCCAGACCGAATTGCGCATGTGCGAGACCAGGATGCCGTTGACGTAGGTCGCGTGTTCCTGATCGCTGTTGGTGCCGACATTGCCGGTGAACTCGCTGTCCTCGACATAGAGCATCGATTGCCCGCCGGGGATGAACAGCGCGTTCTTGCCGCCGAACACTTTCGAGCGGCGGATCACCGCAGTGAACAGCCCAGGCCGCCCGCCCTCAAACGCCTCAAGGTGGATCGCGCCCTTGGGCTGGATCGCGCCGGGGAAGTCGAGTTCGATGTCCGACATCTCGAAATGGACGCGCTGCTGGGCGATCCCGAGCAGGCGCAGCGTGACCGTGGCCCACTGGTCATTGGTGCGGAAGGTCACCCGCTGCCCCGGAACCGAGCTGTGCAGAAGATACTGCGTGCGGTCGGCCGATCCGGCGATCTGCGGCAGCCAGGGGTAGAACGGATAGACGCACGGCTGTCCGGCCTTGTCCTTGGCCTCATAGGTGATCTCGAACCCGCCTTCGACCCGTCCGCCGGTCGAATTGCCCCCGGCAAACACCTCACGCCCCGCCGCGCGCGAGGCATCGCATTTGACGAATAGCCGAACTGCCGGGCGGCGCAGGCCCTGCATCGGCATGTAGAAGGGGTAGGCTGATATCGGCGCAGGTGCGACTGGCTGGAGCGCGGGTGCCGGCGGGGGTTTGAGCGGTGCTGGCTTGAGCGGCGCGAGTGCACCCTGCCCACCGGCCAGCGCCGCAGCAGCTCCGCCCAGCACGGCCAGGGTCACCAGGACGAGTTTGCGCGTCATCATCATCAACATACCCCTCGCGCAAACAACTTCCTATCGCGTTAACCCTGCGCGCCCAAACTCGTTTCCCTCTCCCCTCACCCCGTTCGTCCTGAGCTTGTCGGAAGCGAAGCTGGCCGTAGGCCAACGACTGCCCTTGCCTTCGTGCCGCGCGTACTGGGGCAACAAGAAAAGGACAGTGCTTCGACAAGCTCAGCATGAACGGGTTTGGGGGGAGCGTTATCTGTTGAAGGCAGCGCAGCTTCGCGGCCTTGCACCCTTTGGTGCGAAGCGGCATAGCGCCCGCACTATGCATGATATCAAGTTCATCCGCGAAAACCCCGAAGCCTTTGATGCCGGCCTGGCGCGGCGGGGAGTTGAGCCGCTCTCGGCGCAGATCCTCGCCCTCGATTCCGAGCGGCGCAGCGTGGCCACCCGCATGCAGGAGGCGCAGAGCCGCCGCAACGATGCCTCGAAGCTGATCGGCGCAGCGATGGGCCGGGGCGACAAGGATGAGGCCGAGCGGCTCAAGGCTGAAGTCGCCGAGCTGAAAGACACCCTGCCCGCACTCGAAACCGAAGAGCGCGAGTTGACCCAGCGTCTGGCGGACGAACTGGCCCGCCATCCCAACCTGCCCGCCGCCGATGTCCCGGACGGTGAGGATGAAACCCAGAACGTCGAAGTCAGCCGCTGGGGTACTCCGCGCAAGTTCAACTTTGCGCCGAAGGAGCATGCCGATCTTGGCCCCGCCCTGGGCCTTGATTTTGAGACTGGCGCGCTGATTTCGGGCGCACGGTTCACGTTCTTGCGCGGACAGATGGCCCGGCTCCAGCGGGCGCTAGGGCAGTTCATGCTCGACAAGCAGACCGCCAATGAGTTCATCGAATGCGCGCCACCGCTTCTCGTAAAGTATGATGCTGTCTTCGGCACAGGACAGATGCCGAAATTTGCCAATGACCTATTCAAGACTTCGATTCGCGGAGATTTTGATGATGATTCGACGCCGAAGGGTCTCGGCTATTACGAGGATTTGCGCTGGCTGATCCCCACCGCCGAAGTTTCGCTCACCAACTCTGTTCGAGAGCAGATTTTGGCCGAAAGCACCCTGCCGCAGCGCCTGACCGCCCTCACCCCGTGCTTCCGCAGCGAGGCCGGGGCGGCGGGCAAGGATACGCGCGGCTATATCCGCCAGCACCAATTCGAAAAGGTCGAGTTGGTGACGATCTGCAAGCCTGAGGACAGCGAAGCCGAGCATGAGCGGATGACCGCGGCGGCGGAATCGATCCTCCAGGCGCTCGAGCTGCCCTACCGCAAGGTCGTGCTCTGCGCGGGCGATATGGGCTTCACCGCGCGCAAGACCTATGATCTGGAGGTCTGGCTGCCGGGGCAGGACACCTATCGCGAGATTTCGTCCTGCTCAAACTGTGGGGATTTCCAGGCGCGGCGGATGAATACGCGCTACCGGCCCGAAGGCGGCAAAGGGACGGAGTTCGTCCACACGCTCAACGGGTCGGGCCTCGCGGTCGGCCGCACCCTCGTGGCAGTGCTGGAGAACTACCAGCAGGAAGACGGCACGGTTGAGGTGCCCAAGGCCTTGCTGCCCTATATGGGCGGGATCGACCGGCTGGTTCCGCTGTGATGTTTCAAATATCCCGTTCGTCCCGAGCGAAGTCGAGGGACCGCTGCGAACGCGACCCCTCGACTTCGCTCGGGGCGAACGGACTTGGGGTATTGATGTGAGAATTCTCCTCACCAACGACGATGGCATCCACGCCCCCGGGCTCGATGTGCTCGAGGCGATCGCGCGGCAGTTCTCCGACGATATCTGGATTATCGCCCCAGCCGAGGAGCAATCGGGCGCGGGCCATTCGCTCACGCTGGGCCGCCCGGTGCGGCTGCGCCAGCATGGCGAACGCCGGTTCGCCGTTTCCGGCACGCCGACCGATGCGGTGATGATGGCGCTGCGCAAGGTCATGCCGGATCGGCCTGACGTGATCCTTTCGGGCGTCAACCGGGGGGCCAATCTGGGCGACGACGTGACCTATTCGGGCACCGTTTCGGCCGCGATCGAAGGCGCGCTGGCGGGGATCCCCTCGATCGCGCTGAGCCAGGTCTATGAGAAGGAAGGCATGGGCGATGCCGTGCCGTTCGGCGCGGCCGAAGCCTGGGGGGCCAAAGTGATCGGCCCGCTGCTCGATGCGCCCTTTGCGCCGCGCACGGTGATCAATGTCAACTTCCCGGCGATCGAGGCCGAGGCGGTTCAGGGCATCCGCGTAGTTCGCCAAGGATTTCATGACTATGCGCGCGGATCAGTGGTTGAAGGAACCGATCCAAGGGGGTATCAGTACTTCTGGTTCGGCCTGCATGGGATCGAGCACACACCGGGCCATGCAACCGACCTTGAAGCGATACAGGACGGGTACATCAGCGTGACACCACTGCAACTTGACCTGACTCACGAAGCGTCGCTGGCGGCGCTGGCCCCGCGTTTCGCTTCGTGAAGCGCGCGGGCACCCTCGCCCTGCTGCTCGCAGCGCTGACCGCCACCCCGTCCTATTCGCAGGCCCCCAAAAGCGATCCCAAGACCGAGAGCACCCATGTGGTCCAACCGGGCGAGACGCTGGGCGGGATCGCCCAGCGCGCCGAAGTGCCGCGCGTGCTGATCATCGAGGCCAATGGCCTGAAAGAGCCCTATACGCTGAAGGCCGGGCAAAAGCTGGTGATCCCGCGCCGCCGCAGCCATACGGTGAAAGACGGCGAGACCGGCTTTGACGTGGCGATGGCCTATGGCGTGCCTTGGGCCGATATTGCTGCTGCCAATGGCCTGAAAGCCGACGCCAAGATCAAGCCAGGGCAGAAGCTGGCAATCCCGACCACCACCGCGGTCAAGGCCCCGCCGCAGAGCACGCCTTCGCCGTCGATCAGCACCGAAGACAGCAAGGACCTGCCCGATACCGCCGCGCCGAAGTTCGCCTGGCCGGTCAAAGGCAAGGTCCGCCGCGTCTTCCAGGCTGCCAAGGATGGCAAGACCGGTCACGACGGGATCGACATTCTGGCCGATGAGGGCACCGCAGCGCGCGCGGCAGCGGCCGGCAAAGTGATCTTCGCCGGGCAGGGTCCGGAAGACTACGGCCTGACCGTGATCGTCTGGCACTCGGGCCGCTGGACCACGACTTACAGCTTCCTGTCCAAAATCACGGTCAAGGAAGGCGACCCGGTCAAGGCCGGGGAGCGGGTCGGAATGGTCGGCGAATCCGGGCTGGCGGAGGAACCCCAGCTCCACTTCGAGGTCCGCCGCAACAAGCTGGCGCAGGATCCGGCGCGGTATCTGCCGAAGCAGTGAGTCCCCTCAAATCCTCCCCCTCTGGGGGAGGTGGCAGCGCGAAGCGCTGACGGTGGGGGCCTGTGGCTCCACCGACTTGCCCCCACCGACCCGCCCACGCCTTTGGCGTGGTTCATCCTGAGCGCGGCTGCTAAGCCGCAAGCCGAAGGAGCGGCCCACCTCCCCCAGAGGGGGAGGATCTTTGCGATCTGGCTCTCGGCCTTGGGTGCTTCAGCCGATTGCGCACCAGCAGTAGCACTTGCCCTGCTTCCCGTGTAAGGGGCCGCGCGATGGCAACCGTAATCCCAGATCAGAAGCGTATCGGCATGGTCAGCCTGGGCTGTCCCAAGGCCTTGGTCGATAGCGAGCGCATTCTCACCAAGCTGCGCGCCGATGGCTATGCCATGTCGCCCGACTATGCGGGTGCCGACGTGGTGCTGGTCAACACTTGCGGGTTCCTCGACAGCGCGAAGGAAGAGAGCCTGGCCGCGATTGGCGAGGCGATTGCCGAGAACGGCCGCGTGATCGTCACCGGCTGCATGGGCAGCGAAGCCGAACTGATCCGCGCCAAGTTTCCCGCAGTGCTCGCGGTCACCGGGGCGCACCAGTACGAAGCGGTGGTTGAGGCAGTGCATGAGGCCGCGCCGCCCAGCCAGGGCCCCTACATCGATCTGGTGCCGCAGGCCTTTGAAGATAATGGGGGCATCAAGCTGACCCCGCGCCACTACAGCTACCTCAAGATTTCGGAGGGCTGCAACCACGCCTGCTCGTTCTGCATCATCCCCAGCCTGCGCGGCAGATTGGCCAGCCGCCGGATCGACGCGGTGCTGCGCGAGGCGGAAAAGCTGGTCGCGGCGGGGACCAGGGAATTGCTGGTGATCAGCCAGGATACGTCGGCTTATGGGGTCGATGTTCGCCACGAAGAGCGGATGTGGAAGGACCATGCCGTCCGCACCCACATGACCGACCTCGCCCGCGAACTGGGCCAGCTGCGCACGCCAGACGGCGATACGCCCTGGGTCCGCCTGCACTACGTTTACCCCTACCCGCACGTCGATGCGGTGATCCCGTTGATGGCCGAGGGGCTGCTCACCCCATACCTCGACATCCCGTTTCAGCACGCCAGCCCGTCGGTGCTCAAAGCCATGAAGCGCCCGGCCAACGAGGCCAAGGTGCTCGAACGGCTGAAGTCATGGCGCGAAATTTGCCCCGATATCGCGGTGCGCTCCAGCTTCGTGGTCGGCTTCCCCGGCGAGACCGAGGCCGACTTCCAGTACCTGCTCGACTGGCTGGACGAAGCCCAGCTCGACCGCGTCGGTGCCTTCCGCTTTGAACCCGTCGCGGGTGCTTCCGCCAATGACCTGCCCGGCGCGGTGCCCGAGGAGGTCAAGGAAGAACGCTACGCGCGGATCATGGCAAAGACCGAGGCGATCAGCGCCGCGAAACTTGCCGCCAAGGTCGGCCAGACAATCAAGGTGATCATCGACGAAGTCGGCGAAGCGGACGAAGACGGCGATCGCGGCGCAACCGGGCGCTCGCAAGCCGACGCGCCGGAGATCGACGGTGCGGTCTATCTGCGCGAAGTGCCGGACACGCTGAAGCCGGGCGATTTCGTCGAGGTCCAGGTCGAAGATGCCGATGCCCACGACCTGTTCGGGGCAATCGTCTAAATCGATATCCCCGCCGCGTTTGCACTCGCCCAGGCCCACTGGAAATTGTAGCCGCCCAGCCAGCCGGTCACGTCCACTGCCTCGCCGATGGCGTAGAGCCCGGGGACCTTGCGGGCCTCCATCGTCTGGCTGGACAGTTCGGCCGTGCTGATCCCGCCCACGGTAACTTCGGCCTTGGCAAAGCCCTCGCTGCCATTGGGGGTAAAGCGCCAGTCGGCGAGGCGCGCCTCGGCAGCTGCCAGTGCCTTGTCTGGCAGGTTGCCCAGTTCGCCTGCGAGGCCGAGCCGATCGAGCAAAGCCGAGGCCAGCCGTTCGGGCAGTGCATCGCCCAGCACCGTGCGCAGCGCCTTGCGGGGGTGCTGGCGCTTGGTCTCCAGCAGCCAGCCGCGAGGGGCCTCGGGCAGGAAATCGATCCCCACATCGTCGCCGCGCTTCCAGTAGCTGGAGACTTGCAGGATCGCCGGGCCGCTGAGGCCGCGGTGGGTGAACAGCGCGGCCTCGCGGAACCTGGCCTTGTTGCAGCGCGCTTCGACCGGGGCGGCGACGCCCGAAAGCTCGCGGAACAGCACGTCATCTCCGCCCAGCGTCAGCGGGACCAGCGCCGGGCGTGGCTCGACCACTTTGAGGCCGAACTGGCGGGCAAGGTCATAGGCGAGGCCCGATGCGCCGAGCTTGGGGATCGAGGGGCCACCGGTGGCGATCACCAGTGCGGGAGCGCTGGCGTCATTGACGTGGAACTGCCCGTCGCGGTGTTCGACCACGCCGGTCGGCGCGCCCAGCCGCAAGGTCACCCCGCCCTGCTCGCAAAGCTCCAGCAGCATGGCCAGCACCTGCCGTGCCGAACCGTCGCAGAACAGTTGCCCCAGCGTCTTTTCGTGCCAGGCGATGCCATGTTGCTCGATCAGGTCCAGAAAATCGCGCGGGGTGTAGCGGGCCAGTGCCGACTTGGCGAAGTGCGGGTTGGCGCTGAGGAAGCGGTCAGGCGCGGTACCAAGGTTGGTAAAATTGCACCGCCCCCCGCCCGAGATCAGGATCTTGCGGCCGGGCTCGGCATTGTGATCCAGCACCAGCACCCGCCGCCCGCGCTGCCCGGCAATAGCTGCGCAGAACAGTCCGGCCGCACCTGCGCCAAGGATGATGGCGTCGTAAGTCATTCCTCCCCCTTGGGGGAGGAAAGCAAGTCCAGCGCCAAGGCCTCAGCCACCTTGATCCCATCAACCGCGGCGGAGAGGATTCCGCCGGCATAGCCTGCGCCTTCGCCCGCCGGATAAAGCCCGCGGGTGTTGATGCTTTGCAAATCCGCGCCGCGCTTGATCCGGATCGGCGCGGAGGTGCGGGTTTCGACCCCGGTCATCACCGCGTCGGGATGGTCATAGCCAGGCACCTGGCGGCCGAACACCGGCAGTGCCTCGCGCAAGGCGTCGGTGACGAACGCGGGCAGGACTTCGCACAGGTCGGTGGGTTTGACCCCCGGCTTGTAGCTGGGTTCGACCGCGCCGAATTCGGTCGAGGGCTGTCCCGCCAGGAAATCGCCGACCCTCTGCCCGGGCGCCTGATAGTTCGAGCCCCCTGCCACGAAGGCCTTTTCCTCCAACGCGCGTTGCAGGCGAACCCCGGCCAGCGGATCGCCGGGAAAATCGCGCTCCGGGTTGATGTCCACCACCAGCCCCGAATTGGCGTTGAATTCGGCGCGCGAATACTGGCTCATGCCGTTGGTGACGACGCGCCCTTCCTCGCTGGTCGCGGCGACGACCCGGCCGCCGGGGCACATGCAGAACGAATAGACCGCCCGGCCATTGCTGGCCTGGTGCGACAAGGCATAGGCCGCCGCGCCCAGCACCGGGTTTCCGGCATTGGGGCCATAGCGGGCCTTGTCGATCCAGCTCTGCGGGTGCTCGATGCGCACACCGATCGCAAACGGCTTGGCCTCAACGTACACACCAGCAGCAAACAAGGCCTCAAAGGTGTCCCGCGCCGAATGGCCGACCGCCAGCACAGCATGGCGCGCGGGCAAGGTCTCGCCAGTCGAGAGTTTGAGCGCGACCAGTTGTCCGTCCTCGATCACGAAGTCCTCGACCCGGGTGCCGAACCGGTACTCCCCGCCCAGCGCCTCGATCGTCTCGCGAATGCTCATCACCATGGTGACCAGCCTGAAGGTGCCGATATGCGGGTGGGCCTCGGTCAGGATCTCCTCGGGCGCCCCTGCACGCACGAATTCGGCCAGGACCTTGCGGCCCAGATGCCGCGGGTCCTTGATCCGGCTGTAGAGTTTGCCGTCGGAAAAGGTCCCCGCCCCGCCCTCGCCGAACTGGGCGTTGCTCTCGGTCTCCAGCACCGCGCGGCGCCACAGCCCCCAGGTGTCCTTGGTCCGTTCACGCACCGCCTTGCCGCGCTCGATGATGATCGGCCGCAGCCCCATCTGCGCCAGGATCAGCGCCGCGAGCAGGCCGCAAGGTCCGGCTCCGATCACCACCGGGCGCGTCCCGTTCCAATCCTCAGGCGCGCGGACCGGGAACTTGTAAGCGGTGTCAGGCGTGGGCCGGACATGCGGATCGTCCGCCAGCCGCGCCAGCACTGCGGCCTCGTCCGCCACTTCGACATCGAAGCTGTAAACCAGCTTGATCGCCGCCTTCTTGCGCGCGTCGTTGCCGCGCCGCGCGAGCCCGAAGCGCACCAATTCGGAGGGTTCAATTCCCAGCCGCGCGATGATTGCCGGCTCCACCACTTCAGGCGGATGATCAAGCGGCAAGGCAAGGTTGGAGAGGCGGATCATCGCCGCGCCATAGGCCCTGAGATGCCTTCAGGGAAGCATCGGCGTTGTCCGGCACCCTGGACCCAAAAAGGATTGGGCCGACAATCGCTTGCCGGCCCGTCCCAAGTGCCTTGTGTTCTTGCGGATCAGAACGAAAGGCGGATGCCCCCGTTCACGCCGTGGCTGTTAAGATCGTTGCGAAACGAGCCCTGATATCCCACGAACACGCCGGCACTGCCACCGATCTTGGCGCTGAGCCCGGCATTGACATCGATCACAGACCGCCCCGAACCAATGGTCGAAACCGTAAATGTTCCGCCGGTCACGCCGTTAAAATAGGCACTGACGCTGCCCGGATTTTCGTTCACGTCGTAACGGTAGGCCACATTGAGGTAAGGCGAGATCGAACCCATTGGAGCCGCTATCCGCGCGCCGACCACCAGGTCGGTCCGTTTGGCATTGATCTGGTTCACCGTCAGGTTGAGCGCGCCCATTCCCGCTTCGGTGAAGCCGTTGACTTGCCCGGAAGCGAAATTGACCCCGACATAGGGAACGAAGGTGAACTTTTCCCCGCCCATGTCATAGCCCAGTGTCAGCACTCCCTTGAACAGGTCGCCCTTGGTGCTGGCTGTCGCAATACCCGAAATCAGGGTCTGGCCGCTACCGCCCGAGACAACCTTGGTCGCGGTGATATCGCCCGAAACGTAAGCCACCTGGGCATTCACGTGAAGCTTGTCCGCCGCATAGCCGACATAGCCGCCAACTTGCCAGGACTTGCTCTTGCCCGCGGAATTGCCGCCCAGGTAGGTCACCTTGTCTTCGCTATAGCCGCCGGCCACGCCGAACCGCAGGTTGTCCGTTCCGAGGTCGGCACCGATCGCCCCGCCGGTGATCGAATGGTCGTTACCCATCCGGTAATCACCGCGGTCCTTGCCGCTGCCCCAGCTGCCGTAGGCGTTGATCCACAGCCCGGTCTTGGCATCGTCGCTACCATTTTCGGCCAGGCGAAGCGCAACCTGGCGCGTGAACAGTTCACCCTGGTCAAGCAGAGAGGTGGCATAGGCACCATAGGGTTCGGGGCTGGCCGTGGTGAACAGCGCCTGGGCCTGGGCCGCGGTCATGTTGTCGATCTTGAGGATTGTCGGGGCCGCACCCGCGCTGCCGATGATCCCGGTCAGGCCATTGGCCACCGCGACCTGGTTGGGATTGGTGGCCGCAGTGTTGTAGGCGGTGCGAACCACGACCAGGCGATAGTTGTTGCCCTGGATCCCGCCGCCGTTGGCAACCGCGTTGGACAGGTTCAGGAAAGCCGAGATATTGGTTCCGGTGACCGTGGCAAAGCTGCCGGTGATCCCGCCGGTGGTGGTGATGATGTCAAAGTTCGTCCCCGCCACATAGAGGTTGCTGTTCTTGGTGATCGCCAGTGTTCCGGCCAGGGTGGCGGTGCCGGGTACGCCCGAAACGGCGATCCGGTCAAAGTCGACCCCGGCGACAACCGTGCTGGTCCCGTTGGAGAGCACTTCGGCCGCATAGGTCCCGCTTGAGCCCTGCGTGTAGCTGCCCACAACGGCCAGAATCCCAGGGCTCAGGCCCGGCGAAACCGTGCCGTTGTTGGTCACGGCCCCGACAATGGTACCCGGCGCAGTGCCGACCCCGCCGCGCAGCGTGCCGCCCGAAGCGACAGTCGCCGTTGGCGAGGTCAAGGTGCCATCGACCCGCAGCGTCGCCCCGCTGGCCACGGTCGTGGTCGCCGCGCTCAACGTGCCGTCGAGATCGAGTGTCCCGGCATTGACGCCAAGGTTGCCGGTCAGCACACTGCCGGCCCCCGTCAGCGTCAGTGTGCCGGTGCCGACCTTGTTGACGTCAACACTGCTGCTGCCAAAGAACCCGCCGGGGCCGAATGTGCCCGAGAAGGTGGTCGACGAGTTGTTGGCACCGACGTTGAGGGTCGATGCCGCAACTACCAGGCCCGAGCCTGACAGGCCGCCAATCGTGTTGGTGCCCCCCATCAAACTGGTCAGGGTTCCGTTGACAACAAAGGTCGACCCGGAACTCAGCGCTCCGGCAGAGAACGAGTTGAGTTCAGCCCCGGCATCGACTGTGGTGGTCCCGGCATAGGTATTGGTGCCCATGAAGCCCATGATGGTGCCGCCGTTGTCGAAGATCACAACGTTGCCCGACCCCGACATGTTGTCGTTGTAGGTATTGAGGCTGCCCCACAGTCTGACAGTGGCGTTGTTGACGATGTTGCCCTGGATGCCCCCGCCGACCCGGCCTTCGAGCACGCCCGCCGAAACCGTGGTCCCGCCAGAGTAGGTGTTGGTGCCGCCGAGGATCAGCGTGCCGGCACCGGTCTTGGTCAGCGGGCCGGTGCCCCCAATGTCGCCGGTCAGCGTGGTGGTGTTGCCTGCGCCACTAACCTGCACGGTCCCGGCACCAAACAGATCGACAGAGTTTGCCAACGTCAGCCCCGCAGTCGTCTCAAGCGTCCCGCCGCTGAACTGCAATTGGCCCGTGCCGATATTGGAGGCCGCACCGATTGCCAGGGTTCCGGCCCGCAAGAAGGTCGAACCGGAGTAGGTGTTGGTGCCGGTCAGCGTAACGGTGCCAGCGCCCTCTTTGGCCAGGGTCCCGGTCCCGGACATGTCCCCGGCATAGGTGCCGTTGCCCAGCCCGCCCACAGTCTGGTTGAAGACGACATTGGCGTTGTTGACAATGTCGCCCTGAAGCGAAGCGGTGGTACCAACCAGCCATCCGCCCGAAACCGTGGTTCCGCCAGAATAGCTGTTGCTGCCCGTCAGCGTCATGGTGCCGGAGCCCGACTTCTCCAGCGCACCCGCGCCGGCGATGCGCCCGGCATAGGTGCTGTTGGCGCCGGTAAATCCAACCTCAAGCGTCACCCCAGACGAGATGTTGACTTGCGCGTTGGCACCGGTTCCCGAAAGCGAAGCGATCGATTCGTCGTCGAGGACATTGAGCACGCCCGTGGTCGTCGAGGTCGAATTAACCTCCACGGCCACATCGGCATCGAGCGCGCCGTTGTTGTCGTTGACCGTGCCGTTGTTGATGATCAGTCTACCCGGATTGATCTGGTTTGCACCGTCAAGATCGAGCGTTCCGGTGGAGTACTTGATCAGATCGCCAGGCCCGTTGATGACCCCGCCGTAGTTACCGAACGAGCCGCCCGCAACGCTCAGCGAAACGCCGTTGGCGATGTTGACCACGCTGGTGTTGGGGCTGAAGTAGTCGATCAGATCTCTGACCGAATTGTTGGCATTGACGTTCAGCGTTCCGTTCCACATGAACATGTCGGAATTGGCCGAAAGCGAGCCTACGCCGTTGGCATTGAGAACCCCGCCGGTATTGATATAGGTCAGCCCGGTAAAGGTATTGGTGCCTGTCCAGGTGGTGGCGTTGGCACCGGTTACCCCGACGGAGCCCGTCCCGACAATGTTGCCCGCGAAGGTGCCCGCAGCGGTGCCGTTGAAGATCAGCCCGCCCAGGCCAAAGCCGTTCGCGTTGTTGTTGACCGTGGTTGCGCTCGATCCCAGGAACGAGGCGTCGTCGAGCGAAAGCACCCCGGCATTGTTGTTGACCGTGGTCAGCCTGCCGGGTGCACCGTCAAGCGTGTTCCGGATCCGCCAGACCCCGCTGTCGTTCTTGTTGACCACCCCGAAGTTGAGGATGTTCGAACCCGCCTGCAACTGGCTGCTGTCCACGCCGTTGAGGTTGAGGACATTGTTGGCCGAATTCGCCGCAAGCCCGGTCAGTGTGCCCGAAACCGTTCCGGTCGGCACGCCAGTCCCGTCGATCGCCGATCCGGGCAGGCGCAGCCCGTTGTTCCCGCTCGACCCAAGCGAACCGGCGTTGAAGGTGTTGCTGCCGGTGCCGTTCATCGTCACGTTGCCGGTGATCGTCCCATCGTTGGTGACCGTGTTGTTGCGGTCGGCCATGGTGACGTCACCGATGATCGTGGCATTGCCGAAGACCTGGCTGCCGTTGGTCAGCGAAGAGGTGCCGGTGCCGTTGGTGCCAAGGATCACGTTGCCGTTGATCAGGCCGCCCATCGTGTTGCCGCCGCCACGATTGACCAGGGTGGTGTTGCCCTGGGTTGAAATCGCGGTGCCGCCCGCGTTCCAGATGAATCCGTTCTGATAGTCAAAGGCCCCTGAAAACGAATCGGCATATCCACCGTCGATCCCGTTTTGGATCACCACGGTGCCGGCCCCGGTCTGGGTGACTCCGGCATCGTCGTCCCAGCCAACCACGCCGCTGTTGTTGAAGGTGAAGTTGCCCGCCGCCAGGATATCGCCGTCAATCAGGCCGATGATGTTGTTACCGCCGCTTGAAGAATAGCTGTTGTTGAGGACATTGGTCGCGGTTCCGGCGGCGTTGCCGAAAGTGATGGTGCCATGAATCGCCGCGCCCGAGGCATTGGTCACAGTGGTGCCGCCGCCTACCGTTATCGCCGCATTGGTTGCGGAACCGGCATCGATCCCATAGACGGTCGGATTGACCTCTCCATCGAAATTGCCCGAGAAGTTGATCACCGCGCTGCCAGTGCCGGTGCTGATCACTGCCGGACCGCCGACATTGGTGCTGGTGGTCGATCCGGCGTTGACGGTGACGACAATGCCATTGCTCGCCGAACCGTTCCAACCTGCCGTTCCGGGGTTGTCGCAAACTACCTGGTTTGGATTAACCGGGGCTTGCGAAACACAGTCGGCAAGCGCCGGAGTAGCCACGAATGCTGAAGAAAGCACAGTCGCTGCAATAAGTTGATTGCGATAGGAACGGGTGCGCATAACGATCTCCTCAGGGCCAATGCCAGAAAACAACGGTGCGACCCGGATTTTGTGCTCTTTATCAAGTTCGTTAAGGATAGTCTCAGCTTTGGTCAACTGCGAACAACTCGCACTTTCGCAATTTCATTGCATATTGTCGGAATGCAGCATATGGGCGCATCTACATCCAACCGGACTTGCTGCAAAAGTGCGGCATTCAGTTCGGCGCCGCGTGAGGCTCGCCCGATCAGGGCAGAGTCGCCCCGAACGCCCGGTTGACCGTTTCCAAGCCGCCTTTGTCACGCAGGGTTGCATCGCAAAACCCTGCTCACCCCGTGCCCATTTGCGGCGCGGGCGCGGCTCATATTTGATGCTTCGACAAGCTCAGCATGAGCGGGAAGAAGCCAAGAAAGAGTTTGATTTATGACCTATTTTTCCGACCTTGGCCTGGCCGAGCCGCTTGTCCGTGCGCTTGAAGCCAAAGGCTATGATACCCCTACCCCGATCCAGCAGCAGGCAATCCCCGCGCTGCTGGCCGGCCGCGACCTTCTGGGTATTGCCCAGACCGGCACCGGCAAGACTGCTGCTTTCGCGCTGCCCTCGCTCCACCGCCTCGCCGCCGATCCCAAGGGCCGCAGCAGCGCTTCGTGCCGGATGCTGGTGCTTTCGCCGACCCGTGAGCTTGCCGCCCAGATCGCCGACAACATGCGCGGTTATGCCAAGTTCCTGAACCTGTCGGTCCAGTGCGTGTTCGGCGGGATCCCCGTCGGCAAGCAGGCCCGCGCGCTGGTGCCCGGCTGCGACGTGCTGGTCGCCACCCCCGGCCGCCTGCTCGACCTGATCGACCAGCGCGCGCTGACCTTGCGCAATGTCGAAATCTTCGTGCTCGACGAAGCCGACCAGATGATGGACCTGGGCTTTATCGTGCCCTTGAAGCGCGTTGCCAACATGCTGCCCAAGGAACGTCAGAGCCTGTTCTTCAGCGCCACCATGCCCAAGGCGATTGCCGAGCTGGGCAAGCAGTTCATCACCAACCCGGTGCGCGTCGAGGTGACCCCGCAGGCCACCACCGCCGAGCGGGTCGAGCAGTACGTGGTCTTCGTCAACCAGTCGGAAAAGCAGGCGCTGCTTTCGATCAGCCTGAAAAAGGGCCTGGCCAGCGATGAGATCACCAGCGCGCTGGTCTTCACCCGCACCAAGCACGGGGCCGACCGCGTAGTGCGTCACCTCAATGCTGCCGGCGTCCGGGCCGCAGCGATCCACGGCAACAAGAGCCAGGCCCAGCGCACCGCTGCGCTCGGTGCGTTCCGCAAGGGCGACATGCCGGTGCTGATCGCAACCGATATCGCCGCGCGCGGGATCGACGTGACCGGCGTCAGCCACGTGTTCAACTATGAGCTGCCCAACGTGGCCGAACAGTACGTCCACCGCATCGGCCGCACCGCGCGCGCCGGGGCTGCGGGCGTTGCACTGAGCTTCTGCGCACCCGACGAAAAGCCCTATCTGCGCGATATCGAACGCCTGACCGGCGTCGATGTCGATCGGGTGCCGCTGCCTGAGAATTTCACTCAGGAAGCTGCCCGCTTGCCTGCGCCGGCGCGCCGGACCCAGGCCGAAATGGAACAGGACGCCCGCCGCGACGAACGCGATGCGCGGGGCCTTGGTGGCGGACGCGGCGGTGCCCGTGGTCGCGGCCCGAAGCCCAACAACAACCGTTCGAACGGCGGCCAGAGCCGCGACGGCCAGTCGCGCGACCAGTACATCCGCAACGAACGCTTCGCCGACAACCGCAAGGCCTCTGCGCCGCGCGGCCCGGTGTTCAACCCGCTTGCCGGGGAAGAGCGCGAAGAACGCAGCGCAGCCCCGCGCCGCGACGAGCGGTCTGCCCCGCGCGGTGAATTCCGTCGTGGTCCGCAAGGCGAGCGTCCGCGCGGTGAGCGCAGCGAACGCCCGGTCGCGGTCCACCGCGATGCGGTTCGCCCCGTATCCGCCAAGCCGCGCAGCGAAGGTCAGGGCCAGGCCCAGGGCCAGCAGCGCCGCAAGCCTTCGGGCAAGAAGCCCAATGGCGGCGGCCAGCGCCGCTGGGGTTAATTGGCAAGGGCAGCATGCTGCCCCTTGCGCAATAAGGTAACGCACGCATGATGCTCCCTCGTCACTGCCGGGGAGAATCATGCGCGCGCTTGCCCTCATCGCCATTCCGCTGCTTGCCGCCTGCCAGCCCGCAGCCCAGCCGCTGACGCCGGAGCAGAGCGCGAAGCTGACGCCGAAAGACCCGCGCCTTGCCCAGCTCTACGCGGGATCGTGCAAGGCCTGCCACACCGTCGGGGACAGCAAGGCCCCGCTGACCGGTGACCGCACCCAGTGGGACCCACGCTGGGCCAGGGGCGAAGACGCATTGCTGACCAATTCGCAGGTTGGCTTTGGCGGCATGCCGGCCGGCGGGCAGTGCTTCGAATGCAGCGCAGAAGACCTGGGGGCGCTGATCAAATTCATGGCCGGGCGCGAGCCATGACCACCCGGCGCAAAGCACTGCTTGGCGGCGCGGGAGTGTTGGCGCTGGGCGTAGGTAGCTGCGCGGGACGCCGCTGGTGGTTGGACCGCGAACCGGTTGCCCCACCCGCGACCGATGCCAAGGGCCACGCGCTGTGGTCCAACTGGTCGGGGTTGGAACATGCCTGGCCAGCCAAACGCGCCGCGCCTGCGGACGAGGCCGAGCTGGCGGCGTTGCTGCCCGCCGCCCAAACGCCGATCCGCCCGGTCGGTGCCGGGCACAGCTTTACCGCGCTGGTTCCGACCGAGGGCACCTTGCTTTCGCTCGACAAGCTCTCCGGGCTGGTCAGCCACCAAGGCCAGACCGCCACGGTCCGTGCAGGCACACGCCTTTCCGCGCTGGGTCCGGCTTTGGCCGGGATCGGGCAGGAAATGCTTGGCCTGCCCGATATCAACAAGCAGACGCTCGCCGGGGCGCTTGCCACCGGCACCCACGGCACCGGCAAGGGCGTGACCGCGATCCACGGGCAAGTCACCGCGATGCGGCTGGTTCTGGCCGATGGCACGATCACCGAATGCAGCCGCGAGCAGCGCCCCGAGCTGTTCCACGCGGCGCGCGTCGGGCTGGGCGCTTTCGGGGTGATGAGCGAAGTGACGCTGCAGAACCAGGCGCTGACCCGTGTGAAGAAAGTGGTCAAACTGGTCGATACCGACTGGGTGCTGGGCGAATGGCCCGCGCTGGCCGCCAGGCACCGCAATGCGGAATTCCTGGTGCTACCGTTTACCGGCAAGTCGGCGCTGATTACCCACGATGTCACCGACGAGCCGGTCCGTCCGCGCGGTCCCGACAACGACAGCCAGACGCTGATGGACCTCAAGCGGCTGCGCGACATTTTCGAGTTCACGCCCGATCTGCGTCGCCGCGCCGCGCAGATGGCGATGAAGGACTTGCCCGAAGACGTCGCGGTGGACGAGGGCTGGAAGCTGCTTTCCAACGAACGCCCCGACCGGTTCAAGGAAATGGAATACCATTTGCCTGTAGAGCGCCAGGTCGAGGTGCTGCGCGAAGTGATCCGCCGGATCGAAAGCCAGGCCAAGGATGTGTTCTTCCCGATCGAGGCGCGGATCATCGCGGCGGACGATGCCTGGCTTTCCCCCTTCTACCAGCGCGAAAGCGGTTCAATCGCGATCCACGCCTGGTACAAGGAGCGGCACGACTGGATGTTCGAGCTGATCGAGCCGTTGTTTCGCGAGGCCGGCGGGCGCCCGCACTGGGGCAAGCTGCATTCGCTGGGCGCGGCGGAACTTGGCGCGCTCTATCCGATGTTCGGGGAGGTGCAGGCGGTGCGCAAAAGCATTGACCCGGCAGGGCGGATGGTGAACCCGTTTCTGAAGAAGATTTTCGGATGAAGCGCCGCACCGTGATCGCGGGCGGCGGGGCGCTGGTGCTGGCCGGAATCGGCGCACTGGCTTTCAGGCCCGGGGAGCTCGGTGGAATGCACGATGCCTATTTCAAGGGCCTGTCCGAAGCGCTGAAGCGCGCCGGGCTGATGCGGCCGACCTTGGTGATCGACCGCGCGCGGTTGGCGGCCAATATTGCCGCAATCCGCCAGAGCGTGGACGGGGCGAAACTGCCGCTGCGGGTGGTCGCCAAGTCGCTGCCATCGCCCAGGTTGCTTGAGACGATCATGACCGGCATGGGCACCCAGCGGCTGATGGTGTTCAGCGCCGAGATGCTGCTGCAACTGCTGCCGCTCCATGGCGATGCCGACTATCTGTTCGGCAAGCCCCTGCCAGTCAGCGAGTTCTTGCGGGTAGCCGACAAAGCCGGGCCGCGGGTACAGTGGCTGATCGATACGCCCGAGCGGCTGACGCAATACATCGAGGCCGCCAAGGCGCGCGGGATCGCGCTGAGGGTCAATTTCGAGATCGACGTTGGCCTCCACCGCGGCGGCTTTGCCGATCCGCAGGCGCTGGCCGCTGCGGTGCGGCAGGCGCAAGCCGCCGGGGCCGAAGTGGCCGGACTGATGGGCTATGAACCGCACGTCCCCAAGATGCCCAGCCCCGACAAGGCCTATGCCAGCGCGCAGGCCGCCTATTCGGCCGCGATCGAGGTGCTGCAAGGCGCCGGGCTTGATCCGGCCAAGCTCGCGCTCAACTCCGCCGGCAGCCCCACCTTTCGACGCCACTGCAAGGGCACGGTAGCGAACGAAGTCTCGGTCGGATCGGCTTTCGTGAAACCCGGCGATTTCGAGCTCGACGACCTCACCGACCTCCAACCCGCCGCCTGGATCGCCACCCCGGTAATCAAGGCCAGCCCTGACCAGGCCCTGCCCGGCGTTGAAGCTCTTTCGGGCGCGCTGCACTGGTGGGACCGCAATAGCCAGCGCGGGTTCTTCATCCACGGCGGGCATTGGCTGGCCAAACCCGCCTCGCCAGCCGGGCTGCAGTATTCGAAACTGTTCGGGCGCAGCTCCAATCAGGAGCTGCTGACCGGATCGAAGCTGATCGATTTGAAGCCCGACGACCACGTCTTCCTGCACCCCGACCAGAGCGAGGCACTGTTGCTGCAATTCGGCGATCTGGCGCTCTACGATGGAGGCGAAATTGCTGAAATGTGGCCCACTTTGCCGGTGAGCGCCTGACCCATTCAACTACTCGAGTCCAGAATATTGAACGCGGTCAGTGCTTTAGGACAAAGCCACGGCGATCAGCCGGTTTGCGCCGCGCGCCGCAATCGTCCTTAGGTCAAAATTAACCAACATTGATTACCCCATTGCCGGATCGAAGGTTCCAGACTTCGGACCAAATTGGGGGTCTCAGCAATGTTCAGTTTCCTGAAAAGCCAGGACGGTACGCCGCGTTGGCACTACTTCTACTTCATTCTCGCCGCTTTGGACCTGATTACGGTCGCGGGCAGCCTGACTTTGACTCACAAGCTGATGTCGATTCACGAGGATGCGGTTGAACGCAGCAACCTGTGGGCCGCCAAGGTCCAGGACATCGGCGAACTTGTCCCCCTGGCACAGCGGTTCAACGAACCCGGCATCAACGTGTTCAGCTCTCAGAACCCGGTTGCCGAAAGAATGCGTTTCGACGCCGCTGAGCTGCGGTTCCTCAATCGCCTGAGCGGACTTCGCTTCGATCTCGTTAAAGGCCTGAGCGGCGAACAGGATACCCAACTGTTTCGCTTCGTCGGCAAATTGGAAGGCGAAGCTAAGTCCATACGCACCAATGCCACGCCGCTGTTCGATGCTTATGAAGCCGGCAACGGCACAGCCGCGAGCAAGCATATGGCCACGATGGACCAAGACTTCAGCAGCATCAACGAGTCGATCACCGGAATGATGACCTGGGCCCAGAAACAGCAGGCCAAGGAGCTTGACGCCCAGATGGCCGCTGCGCGCATGCTGCGCGGGCTGGAATATGTCATTGCTTTCGGCGTGGTCCTGATCGTGATGGGCGTGGCCTTCTTTGGCAACCGGATCAGCAAGGCGGTCCACGACCAGCAGCGCGATGTGGTCGCCCGTGACGTGGCCGAAGAGCATCTCGCCGAACAGACCCACCTGCGCGCCGTCGCCGAAGAGGCCAACCAGGCCAAGTCGATCTTCCTGGCCAATATGAGCCACGAACTGCGCACGCCGCTCAACGCGATCATCGGCTATTCGGAAATGGTGATCGAGGACCTCGAAGCCGAGGATGCAAACCATCCCTCAAAGCCCGACATGGACCGCGTGGTCGGCTCGGCCCATCACCTGCTCACGCTGATCAACGACATTCTCTACCTCTCGAAGGCCGAAGCCGGTCACATCGAGCTCAAGGCCGAGAAGTTCGAAGTGGAAGCGATGCTGGGCGAAGTGCTGGGCATTGCCACGCCGCTGGCGATGAAGGCCGGGATTCCGCTGGTGCTGGAAGGTGCCAATCAGGGTACGATCAGTTCGGACGTGCAGAAGGTCAAGCAGTGCCTGCTCAACCTGGTCTCGAACGCGGTCAAGTTCACCAGCGAGGGCAGCATCACGATTTCGGCCCGTCAGCTACGCAACGCCAACGGTCCGGCCATGCAGTTCCGCGTGACCGATACCGGGATCGGGATGACCCCGCTGCAGGTTGAAAAGATCTTCAAGCCGTTCCAGCAGGCCGACAGCTCGATCGAGCAGCGCTATGGCGGGACTGGCCTGGGGCTGTCGATCACCCGCGAGCTGGCCCGTATGCTGGGCGGCGACGTAGTGGTCGAAAGCGAGCAAGGCGTGGGCACCACGGTGATCCTGACGATTGCCGCCAACCTTGAAATCAGCACTGACAGCGAAGCCGAAGTCGGCCCGCGGATTGGCGATGCCAGCCAGCCGCTGGTAGTGATCATCGAGGACGAGGAAGACGCCCGCGAACTGCTGGTCCGGTCGCTGACCCCGGTTGGCTTCGCGGTCCAGTGCGCCACCACGGCGCGCGGCGGGATGAAGGCGATCTCGACCCAGGTTCCCTCTGCGATCGTGCTCGACATCTGCCTGCCCGATGCTTCGGGCTGGGCGCTGCTCGACCAGATCAAGCGCGACAAGGTGCTGGGTGAAATTCCGGTGGTGGTGGTTTCTACCGACGATGACCGGATGCGTTCGATGGCGCTGGGCGCGGCCGAACACATCGTCAAGCCGTTCAACCGCGAGATCCTCGCTTCGACTGTCGCCCGTCTGGCCCGCACGCCGATCGCCTATGACGAACCGGAAGCCAAGGACGCGCCGGGTGGCAAGACGGTCGCCGCCTGATCTGGCAACAACTGATACCTAGGGACGCGAACCATGTTGATACTTGTTGCCGAAGACAATCCCGACAACCGCAACCTGCTGACCCGCAGGCTGGAGCGGCAGGGCTGGACCGTAGTGGTGGCCGAAGACGGACGCGAAGCGGTGGCTGTCTGCCGCAGCGCCAAGCCTGATCTGGTGCTGATGGATGTGGCCATGCCCAATATGAACGGGCTGGAAGCAACCCGCGCGCTGCGCGCCGATCCGGCAACTGCCGGAACCAAGATCATCGCCGTCACCGCGCATGCGATGGACGCCAACCGGATCGAATGCATCGAAGCCGGCTGCGATGATTTTGCCACCAAACCAATCAACTTTCCCGAGCTGGTAGCGAAGATCCGCGACCACATGGGCCCGCTTGCCCAGGGAGAGGCCGCATGATCACCGAATCGACCGTAGGTACCGGCCCGCGGATTCTTGTCGTCGATGACAATCACGCGAACGTTGACTTGCTGGTCCGCCGCCTGGCGCGCGATGGCTACTGCGTCCACTCGCTCTACACTGCGGTTGATCTGGAGAACGAGGTTGACCGGATCGATCCCGATCTCGTCCTGCTCGATTGGATGATGCCTGACCGCAGCGGGCTCGACGCGCTGGTTGGCCTGCGCACGGTGCGCGATTCGAACCGCCTGCCGGTGATTATGGTCACTGCCCTTGGCGAAGGCGATTCGGTTTCCCTGGCGATCGAGGCCGGGGCCAATGACTATGTCACCAAGCCGATCGATTTTCCGGTGTTGCGCTCGCGCCTTAATGGGGCGCTGGTCCGGCGGATGGGGGTGCTTGAAGCCGATACCCAGAATGTGGAGCTGGAGGCTGTGGTGGCCAAGCGCACTGCCGATTTGCAGCGCGCCAACACCCGGCTGCAAAGCGAAGTGGCTGAACGCGTCAAGGCCGAAGGCCGCGCCAATCGCCTGGCCCGCACTGATGCGTTGACCGGGCTGCCCAACCGGCTGCACTTTACCGAACGGCTCAAGACCCTGTCGGGGCGTTCGTCGGCCGAGTTCGAGCCGTTCTCGCTGATCCAGGTCGATATTGACCGGTTCCGCGCGATCAACGGCGTGCATGGCACCCAGACCGGCGATGCCGTGCTGTGCGAAGTGGCCAAGCGGATCCGGACGGCCATGCCCAGCGGCGAACTGATCGCCCGCACCGCTGCCGACGAATTCTCGGTGCTGCTGCCGGCCTCGGCCGGATCGGGGCCCGACGCCGGCCTCAAGATCCGGGGCGCGCTGGCCGATGCTTTTGAAATGGGCGGCCGCCGGATCGCGATCAGCACGGCGATCGCGGTGACCCATAGCGGCCCGGTTCCGTGTGACGGCGACGAACTGCTGCTGGAATGCGACGCGGCCTTGCAGCACGTCAAGCAAGCGGGCGGCGGCGGGCTGTGCCAGTTCGACGAGCGCATGGAGCTGGCGGTCCGCGCCAACCTGGCGCTCAAGCGCGAGTTGACCGATGGTCTGGCCCGCAAGGAATTCGTGCCGTTCTTCCAGCCGATTGTGGACTTCTCCTCAGGTCAGGTCTCGGGCGCCGAAGTGCTGGCGCGCTGGCGCAATCCGAACCGCGGCACGCTCAACGCCGGCGAATTCGTCCAAGCGGTCGAGGAAACCGGGCTGGTCGACGAGCTGTTCTGGGCGATCCTGCCCAGCGCCTGCGCCGAAGCGCTGAAAGCCAGCCCGACCGCGACGGTCGCGGTCAACCTTTCGCCATCGCAGGTGCTGGACCAGTGGTTCCCGCAAAAGGTCCTCAAGGTCCTGACCGAAACCGGCTTCCCCGCCGCGCGGCTGGAAATCGAGATGACCGAAACCGCGCTGTTCTCGGACATCAAGGCCACCAAAGTGGCGCTGGAAGGGCTGCGTTCGCAAGGCGTGCATATCGCGCTCGACGATTTCGGGGTGGGCTATTCCAGCCTCTCGCTGCTGCGCGAATTGCCGATCAGCAAGGTCAAGATCGACCGTTCGTTCGTCTCGGGCATCCTCACCGATGTGGCCGCAGCGGCAATGGTCCGCGGGATCATCGACCTGTGCCAGACGCTGGGTTTCCAGACGACCGCCGAAGGCATCGAGGAAGCCGCAGTCGCCCGCCAGCTGGCCGAATGGGGCTGCACCTATGGCCAGGGCTACTGGCTGGGCATGCCGGCTGCCGAGCTGGTGCTGACCTCGCCCTGGCTGGAGCACGCCAACCGCAAGGTCGCCTGAACCGGTTCTCATCGAACGGTCTAAACTGAAGCATTAGCCCTTCCCCTGTGGGGAAGGGTTGGGATGGGGGTTCCACGCCAGCGTCGAGCCCCCACCCCCAACCCCTCCCCGCTGGGGAGGGGGGACTTACCCAATACGGGTTTGGAGTTAAGCCCCCAGGAACATCTCGCGCAGTTCCAGCCAGCTGCTGGTTCCTGTCCGTTCGTAAACCGTCCGCAAGTGTTTCTTGAGCGCTTCGGTGCTGACGCCGAAACGATCCTCGCAATCGGCGCGTTTGCCGCCCTGCATGGCGTGCAGCGCGATCCGTTCTTGCAAGAAAGTCAGCGGCAAGCTGCTGAGCTATCCGACTCGCTCAGCAGCTTGCCGCCCGTTGGCAACCAGCACTGGCAGCCAAGCTTCTTCGCTGCGCGCCATCGCGTGATCTGCGTCACGCGTAGCTGCGCCCGACGCAACTAGGGAAAAACGCGCAACCCAAGGACAAAACGTCAATGCCGACGATTCACCGCAAGCTTTCAGCCCTGGCCGCGCCGGTCGCGCTGGTGCGTGCGGTGGTGCTGCGCGATTGGCGGTCCTTGCTGATAACCCTGGTAACTTGCGCTGTGGCGGCGGTGGTCACCGCGTTCCAGTACCAGGTCTATACCTCGTTCGTGCGCGCTGGCGCTGTGGGGCCAAGCTATATCGGCGGCACCGTCTGGGTCGGGGCCGGATCAATCGAATGCTTCGATTTTCCGGGCGTGATCGGTGAAGACTATGCCGGACTGCTGGCGCGCCATTTCCCGGATGCTGGCGTGCGCCGAGTAGTCTTCGGCTTTGCCGGATGGACTTCCCCGGCAGGCAAGCGCGGCAATGTTGCGGTGATCGGGATCGACGGCGCTTCGGCAGATGACGGCACGCCATTGGCCGACAAGACCTTTGTGGCCGAGGCATCGGATCTTGCCCGACTGGACCTGTCCGGAAAGGCCGGAGAGGTCGCGACACTGGGCGGGCAGACCTTGGTGCTGGGCGGCACCACCGACCGTCTGCCCACCTTCCTGGGCGCGCCCTATGTGGTGACCGGGTTCGAACAGGCCCGTTCGGTCTTGCGGATGGAACCGGGATCGACCGCCTTTCTGGTGCTCGACAATCCGGCCAACGCCGGGCCCGCGCTTGAAGGCGCAATGCGCGAAGCCCGCGCCCGCTACCCTGAGCTGTCGCTCAGCAGCCAGGCCCAGTTCGCGCAAAGCTCGTCGTGGTACTGGCAGCGCAAGACCGGAGCGGGCAGCGCGATCCTGCTCGCCGCAGTGCTCGCCAGCCTGCTGATGATGATCCTGCTGGCCAACGGCGTCTCGCGGTTCCTGCAGCGCTATTCGCAGGACCTGCTCTCGATGCTGGGACATGGCGGGGGCGAGCGCGAGGTCTGGCTGGTGGCCGGCGGGATCGCGCTGGTGGTGGCCTTGGTCACGCTGACCGCGATGATGCTGCTGACCCCGCTGATGATCGCTGCCGCCCGCCCGCTGTTCCCATGGGTTTCTTTCGTTGCTGCCGACGCGCTGATCCCTGCTGCGGCAGTGCTTGTTTCCCTGGGGGTCGCAATTGTCGGCGCGCGCAGTGCGGTGCGGCAATTCGGCCCCGAAGCGGTGTTCCGGACATGATGAGATTGCTTGCCCTACCTGCCCTGTTCGCACTGGCTGCCTGCGGTTCCTCGCACGGCCAGACCGTGCCGCAGGCGCCCTCGCCCTACAGCGCCACGGCGGTCGGCCGGATCGACAGTCTGGACGAAGCGCGCCAGCTGGTCGCCGCCGCCGATGGGGTGATTGCCCGGGTGCTGGTCCGACGCGGCGACAAGGTTCGCGCCGGGCAAGTGCTGCTCGAAGTCAGCTGCGCGCCGCGCGCCGGCATGGCGCTCGCCGCCGGGGCCGGCGCCCAGCAAAGCCGCGCCGATGCCGCTTTGGTCGAACTTGGCCCGCGCGGCGAGCAGATTGCTGCCGCCCAGGCCCGCACCCGCCAGGCCGAAGCGAACCTGGCCGATGCCCAGCAAGAGCTGGACCGCGCCGCCGCGCTGGCGGATCGCGGGTTCGTCTCGCGCCGCGAGCTCGAAGCCCGCAATGCCCGG